>PVBE010028214.1_pt1 | contig 52036 bp, 46 predicted proteins | sample 1631181 | NCBI WGS metagenome assembly PVBE01 (sample SAMN08397723, study PRJNA350692) | Marine metagenome, whole genome shotgun sequencing project. | isolation source: water | place: Pacific Ocean | collected 2012-04
CGACATCCCCGCGCCCCAATAATCACCCCCCGTCCAGTTGGTTGAGACATGGGATGGGGGTGTTGCTGGAGCGCCTTCGGAGCGCGGTGGAGCCATGGATGGCGGAACCGTGATCCAGGTGCCATCGGCCATGGATGGCCGATGGCAAGTAGCGTAAGCAACACCCCCATCCCATGTCTCAGGGACCTCCAAGTACGAACACACCCAAATAGCGAACCCCAACACAAAAACCAAGGTGGGCAAACAATACCCGTGTAATTCATACGGATAATGGGCTGAATCTGTTAACACTACCACTGAGGCGCACCGAGAACCCGCACAGGCCACATGGACAAGGGGGCCTTGCGCAATATTTTTCCCGCTGCTAGGATGCAAATCTCACCCTGAGTGAGTGACGCAACAGGTATCTCATGAGCACCCTGACAATCGCTCGCAAACGCTTCGAAGCGGCGCTCGAAAACCTCATCCAACAGGTTAAGCAGGACCGCAACATCCTGGCAGGAATTCTGTGTGGCAGCCTCGCCCACGATGAAGTCTGGGACAAGTCAGACATCGATCTGGTGCTGATCTGCAGAGACGACCAAAAGACCAAGAGCCATGGCATCTCCCTGGTCGAAGACGACATCAACATACACACCGAGATACAACAGCGCGGCGAGTTCAGAAGGCGCGTCGAAGGGGCGGCGCGAAACTCCTTCGAACATTCCCTCTATGCCAAGTCGCGATTGCTGTTCAGCAAGGATCCCAGTATCGATCAACTGTTCACTGAACTGCAGAGCATCGGCGCTCGCGATACCCAGATCCAACTGATGCGAGCAGGTGCCAGTGCACTCACCTCCCTTTACAAGGCACAAAAGTGGTACCAGGTCAGGAAGGACCTGGAGCTTAGCGCCCTTTGGATTCTCTACACGGCCACGCCACTGGCCCAGATCGAGGTGGGCAGCCATGGCGAGATCATCGCACGGGAAGTGATCCCCGATGCACAACGACTGAATCCCTGCTTCTTCGATCTCATCTACAGTGACCTGCTCAATCGGAAGAAGACAGCAAAGGCGATCGGCGCCGCGCTTGCGGCCATCGACGAGTATCTGCAAAACAAGGTGGAATTGCTGTTTCAACCGATTCTCGACTACCTGGCGGATTGCGGTGAGCCACGCTCAGCGACGGAGATCACCCATCACTTCCAGCGTAACTTCGATGTGCCCCATGTAGTGACAGCCTGCGAATGGCTGGCAGACATCGAGGTCATCGACAAGGTATCGAGCCCTGCCAAGCTCACCACTCGCAGCCAGATGGAAGTGGCGGAGCTCGCTTTTTTCTACACAGGAGAGGACTTTGGCCAGTAGCAGAAGCAGCACGCGCAAAAAACCCGAGGCAAAGATCGTTGCCACAAAACCCAAGCCTGGGCGGTCCAAACTCAACGCACGCACTACGATCGAGGTCCAAGGTGCGCGGGTGCACAATCTGAAGAATATCTCCCTGCATATCCCCAGAGATCAACTGGTCGTCCTCACCGGCCTTTCCGGCTCCGGCAAATCGTCGCTGGCCTTCGATACCCTCTATGCTGAGGGACAGCGACGTTATATGGAATCCCTGTCCAGCTATGCCAAGCGATTCATTGCCCAGGTGGAGAAGCCGGACGTCGATTTCATGTTCGGACTCTCGCCGGTAATCTCGATAGAACAGAAAACGGTCGCTCGCAATCCCCGCTCTACGGTGGGTACCCTGACCGATATTTCCAGTTATCTGAACCTTCTCTTCGCCACCATCGCCACAGCCTGCTGTCCGCGAACCGGTGAACCAACGCCCGTGAAAAGCAGCGCCCGAATTCTGGAGTCGATTCTGTCACTGCCCCTTGGCACTGAGATCGAATTGCGTGCGCCGCTGTTTCCAGTCTATGGCGAGGAACTCGACTTTGTTTTTACCGAGGTACGCAAACAGGGATGCCGCCACCTGATCATCGATGGCAAGGAGTACGATCTGGCAGATGAGGTGAAAGCAGATCTGCAGGCCACAATGATGGATGCCGTCGTAGATCGATTGGTCCTTACCGATGATGTCGAGAAGCAGCTAAAAGCGGCCATCAGCCACGCACTGCTGGTGGGAGATTCGCTGATGTCGGTGGCCGTGACCAAATGCCGTAGCAAAAAAGCGGCTTCCGCGTTCCGCAAAAGCTTCGGCAGTGCCGCCCACAATCTTGTCTATGGTGACATCATTCCCGACTTCTTTATGTTCAACAATCCGGAAAGTGCCTGTCGAACCTGCGGCGGTATTGGCACCTCCAAACAAACCCATCCCGATCTGCTGGTTTCGGACCCTACCCTCAGTATTCGTGGCGGCTGCCTGTTGCGGGAGGCGTTTAACTACAATCCCGATAATCATACCGGCTACACGCTCTATACCCTGTCCAAGCTGTATGATTTCGATCTGGATGCCCCCTGGCAGGAACTCAGTGACGAGACTCAAGAACTGGTGCTCTATGGCACCCAGGGGAAACTCATTCGGCTGATGATTCCACCCGACGCTCGTGAAAAAAAGGAGCGCTGGTTGCGGCATGAATTCGCGTTTCACGGTATCGCCACACGGATCGAACGGCGTTATCGATGGTACCGACAGCGGGAGGTCGCCAACTCCGGGATGGAGGCATGGCTCGACCGCGTCATGGTGGAATATACCTGCCCCGATTGCCAGGGCACACGTCTTCGCAGGACACGTGACCTATTTACCATTAAGGGAAAGAATATAAACCAATTCGGAGAACTCAATTTCGATGAACTGAAACCATTCCTGGCAACCATCAAGCCGAGCGGCAAGAACGCGGTTGCCGGCAGGCAAGTATTAAATGAGATCACCAACAGGTTGGATCTGCTGCTCGGCATCGGTCTCGACTACCTGAATTTCAATCGTACATCAGGCACGTTGTCTGGTGGTGAGTCGCAGCGAATCCGCCTGTCTACTCAGATTGGTTCAGGGCTCATGGGTATGCTGTATGTGCTTGATGAAGCATCCATCGGGCTGCATCCGAAAGACAATGTCAAGATGATATCGACACTGCAATCACTGCGAGATATCGGCAACACGGTGGTTGTCGTCGAACACGATGAAGATACCATCCGCGCAGCAGATCACATCATCGAGATGGGGCCCGGCCCCGGAATTCATGGCGGCGAAGTGGTCATTCAGGGCACCCTAACGGATCTATTGACGTGCCCAGAATCGCCAACGGGTCAGTATCTGTCCGGTGCAGAAAGTATCGAGATGCCTTCCGAGCGTCGCAGCATAAACGGCAAGAAACTGAAGATCGTAAAGGCCAGGCACAATAACCTGAAAGACATCGACGTCGAGATCCCACTCGGTCAATTCATCTGCGTCAGCGGGGCATCCGGGTCCGGCAAGTCGACGCTCGTCTACGAGATTCTGTTCAAGCGCCTCTGGAAAGAACTGGTTGATACACGCACTCTTGCCGGTGATCACGGCGATATCGAAGGCATCGAGCAGATTACACGTGTCATCAATATCGACCAGTCGCCGATCGGACGCAACAGTCGCTCCAATCCGTCCACTTATGTAGGCTTTTACGACAAGATCCGCACTCTCTTTGCCAATACCAAGGAGTCGCTACAACGTGGTTACAAGCCGGGCAGATTCTCTTTCAACGTCAAGGGCGGGCGCTGCGAAGAATGTCAGGGCGAGGGAACCACGCGTACCAAGCTCTACTTCATGCCGGATGTGGAGGTGCTGTGTACCACCTGCAAGGGAACCCGCTTCAACGGAGAAACCCTGGAGATCACTTATCAAGACAAGACTATCGCCGACATACTGGAGATGTCCATCGAGGAGGGTGTCGGCTTTTTCAAAGATCAACCAACCATTGGCCGCAAGATAGCGGTTCTGAACGATCTCGGCCTGGGCTATCTGACCCTCGGCCAGTCGGCCACCACCCTTTCCGGCGGCGAAGCCCAACGGATCAAATTAGGGGCAGAGCTGTCGAAACTGCAACGACGTGGACATGCTCTCTATATCCTCGACGAACCGACCACAGGTCTTCATCTTGCCGATATCTCAAGACTGCTGGACTGCCTGCATCGATTGGTGGACACAGGCCACACGGTATTGGTCATCGAGCACCAATTGGATGTCATCAAGACTGCCGACTATGTAATCGATCTGGGTCCCGACGGCGGTCATGGGGGGGGGTGAAGTCATCGCCACGGGAACACCGGAGCAGATCGCGGCCTGTAAAGAGTCCTTTACGGGGCATTATCTAAGAGCCAGGTTGCAGCAATAAAGGACAGGCTTGCTGACCATATGGCCGTAAGTGAGCAGATTTGCTAGATATCGACAGATCCGCATAGACTAACGCCACATGGTTACTTGCTTACCACACCTCGCCACTCCTCATCCAACCGATCTGGTACGCTGCGTTTGAATTCGCCGACCGGTATTGAAGGCAGCCGCGACAGCTTGGGTCAGTATGCCGATGGCCTCGCCCAGCAGATCAATGCTGCCGGCTTAACTACGCCCGAGCTGGTGATCTTCGATTGTGACGGTGTACTGGTGGACAGTGAGATACTCTCCTGTCGAATCGAGGCGGAACTGTTCCACAAAATCGGTTTCACCATATCCACAGATGAAATCATGGCGCGATTCGTTGGACTAAACTACGAGACCATGGCGCAGCAGATATTATCGGACTACGGCGTGTGTTTACCGGATGACTTCGAGTCCCGCTGCCTCAGCCGGTTTAGCCAGGTAATCGAAACCGATCTGCAGGCAATCCCCGGTATGGCTGATATGCTGGCCGGTATATCCTACCCCATCTGTCTGGCATCCAGCAGTCCGTTAGACCGCATCGAAAAGTCTCTGGCTGTCACCAGCCTGACTGGTTATTTTACCGGGCGCATATTCTCAGCACAGATGGTGAGCCGTGGCAAACCAGCACCGGATCTCTTCCTGCTAGCAGCAGATGAGTGCGGAACTGCACCGGACAAATGTCTGGTTATTGAAGATAGCGCCCACGGAATAAAGGCTGCCGTTGCCGCTGGGATGAGTTGTGTTGGCTTCACTGCAGGGGCCCATTGCAATGCATCACAGAAGGATACGCTGGCTGCTGCAGGCGCCGATCTGTCAGCTCAGAATACCGGCCAGCTTGCGTTGATCCTGAATGCATTAGGCCAGCTGAGATAATAGGCATGCCTGGCTCAATAGGCAGCCCTCTGAATTGGAGAGCACGGCAGGAGTGAGCTGGATAAATTCATCAAGATATTCGAGCAACAGCTCGATAAGGCGATCCGCAAATCTGGGGGCTAAGGACTCTGAACCTGACGCCGGTCCCGTTTGCTTGTCTTCACGACCACAGTGCCTGCCATCTTGTCATGCCAGCCCTGTTTCATTGGGTCGAAACCGACCCAGAGAAAGCCCAGTCCCATTGGAAAGAGGCCCACATAATACCCCAGGTAACGGATGAGGAATTGCCCGGTACTGGGCTTGGCGCCGGTCTTGGCATCGACGATTGTCGCGGAAATCAGCATCTTGCCTGGGGTAGCGGACTTGAACAGCCAGAAGAGGATGACGATCACTGCCATCAGTGTCGCATCGAAGGACAATTGATAAGTCAACACCAGCAGCAGTCGCTGCAGATCGGCAGCATCCTGCAGATCATAGTCTGCCATCTGGATCTCTCCCAGGACCATGACAACGACCGGAGTGATAAGGATGGAAACAGCCACCGAATCGATTATGAAAGCCAGGAATCGAGCCCAGAATCCGACATAATGAATCGATGCTACATCTGATGTTTCCGTCATCTAAGATCAGCCTTTTCGGTTGTAGATCCAGCAGAGCTGGACGAATTAATCACACTTTTCTCATGCTGTCAAAGCAGCCACCATTTGATTTCCATTCCGTGGTGGTATGCGCAGATGTAGCTTAGGTGCACACGGAACCTCTAGCTACTCGAAGCGTCAAATTACTGTTAAGGGCGTCCTGTCTTGGCAATCCAAGCTCGATGTCGGTGGGTTCCATGTTGGGCAGACTCATGCGGTCTAAAATCCTGATCGGAGTAACGACACTGATGACAGCCATCCCCGTAGCTGCGGATTGGTGCCACGTCATGCTCGGAGAGAGATATCAACGGGCAATTGATCTCCCTAGATATCACACTCAAATTGAAAGTGAATATGTTCGAGCAATAAACCTGTATATTCGTGAGCGCGCCGATGGCTCAATGTCGATCAAGTTCCGCGACGAGGAGTTACCCGTGCGCCGCGCACGGCTTGTGGAGCGATTCAAGGCATATCAACCGGATTTGCCGAGATATGCAAGGGAACAGCTCGCGAAGCTGGACAGACTACGACTGTTCAGCCCGGATATAGAACGGGCATTTGAAAAGCTGGCACAAAAGAAACACAAGCCCGCACTACGATGCCTTGGCCACATCTATGAATATGGTATCGGCGTGGACATTGATCTCGCCAGTGCCTGGGCATTCTACGATACCTATAATCTGGTTGCTGGTAGCGATGGCAGGGATTCGTATCGTGACCGGGTCTCGAAAAATATGACTGAAATGCAGATCTTGGCAGGTCAGGGATTGGCTCGCACCTTTAAGGACTTGTACACAGACGCATGGAAGATGCCGTCGATGACCATAATTCAGTAAACGGTTGAGATCAGTCGGGCTGCGATCAGCCGGGCTGCGTTCAGACTATCTGATGACCGTTTGAAAACCCAACTCGGAAGACAAGCCAGTGGCCGTCGCTGCGGCCGATCACGCAGCTATGAAACGCGTCGAGTGCATTGGCGTCTGGCATCGGTTCTTCGATCCTGATGGTACGGTCTCACGCCCTGACGTCGATTCATCCATCTTCGCTCGGCAATCCGCTGATCCCTTCTGTTCCTGCGCTCTTCTTTCATGTTGGACGTCTTTGATTCGCTTCGATAACGATACCACGATTATTCAGAGTGCCGACGATGGGCACTTGTCAGAACGGTTTGAGCATAACCTATAGCGCAGTTTCGCGCATGGAATATTAACCAGTTAAATCAGTACCTTAAGGCTGTTTTCGGTGAGGGTTATCAGCTGTATTTCCCTGTGGGTGCACCATGGGTGCAGCATTCTAGCACTTGCACGGTATATGCTACTGCAACCAGATTCAAGGTGGTAAAATCCCATTCCGATCTAGACTCTTCATGAGTCGCCCCATGCCGGACCAACCACCGACAAAGAACGAGGCTCGCGAACAGCTTGAAGCTGACACGAAGGTGTTCCTGCGCAGAGGTGGGAAGATCACGGAGATTGCTCAGGGAAGAACCAATTGGAAGCCAAAGGCATTCGTAATGGGTGTGGCAGAGAAACGGGAGAAAGAGCAGCGATGATCGAGAAAGCTCTGTACGTCACCGCGATGATTTTAGTCGCATTAGTGTTTCTGTTTGCAGAAAACCTTACGCGCCTTCGGATTAGGATACTGAGGAGAATGCACTGGGACCGAATGGCTGATCTTGCAGAGAGATACAGCAAGATTCGCGTAATTGTCACCCGGGTCGTTATGGTCGTGTTATTTATCGTCCTCGGCTGGCTTCTGGTGAATCCTTAAGCAGCAGGGGCACGCCCGAAGGCGCACCCCGTATCCCGTCTCACGACGTTCCCGTCCTGGCTTCCCTCGCCAGTCTGAGCTGCTTGGACTCCGTGATCTCCCGACTTGCCTCAAGCACGTACCGGTAGTTATGGCAAGCGGACAGCAGCTCGCTGAGATCCTCGAACAGACTGAACACCTGTTTCAGGTCGCTCCTCTCAGGCGGGACGTGTTCCGGCTCCAGGTCCTCGCTTAGCGACCCGTCACAAGACTCCATGCACTCGATCACGATCTTCGAGACAACCGCCATCTGATCGGGGATGGCCGATAGCCGGTGGCTCAGAAACGAGTGCATGTCCTCCATCACGTCAGTGTCGCCTTCCACCAGGTGAAAGGGACCAGCATGCTGGTGCGGTGAGAGATCGCCTAACGCTTCAAAGAAGTTCGTGAAACTGCAGACGGACGGGGTTGGGGTGGTATCATTTGATTTAGCCATAACTGACTCCCTTAGAGTTGGTCTTGGTTAGGCCCCGGTTGGTGTTCTAAGCACAGGCCGGGTCCGCTTTCACCATTGCGGTGATGTGGGAATCATACTCTCGGTTCAGCCGATAGTGCAACTTTTTCGTCTGGATCTCTAAAGATTCTCTTACTCTCACACCTTGCGCGGTGATGCAATCCGGGCTTCTATATCTCCGGAGGCGAAGTCACGCCCTCAAGAAGGCAACCGAGAATGTGCTAACAAGAACTACGAGGAGTATCAAGAACGAGATGCCAAATACGCGCCCCCACCCGTAGAACTCCCCGCCCTCCTGCTTGTGGCGGGATAAATCCTTCCCTTGAAGAAGTTGGGCGATGACGGCTACAACACCTAACTGCAGCACCATCCTGGAACCTCGCAGATAGATTTGCAGATAATATTCGTTCTCCTCTACTCGCGAAATGTAGAAACTGGTGATCCATAGGAGTACATAGCCGAGCAGACCGAGAGCGATGGAAATGAACGCGGCGCGGCTGTCGCCGACCTTGGAGTAGTTGCTAGAGATCAACACGGCACCGGCAAGCCAGGACCCGATAAACGTGGCCACCACTATCCCGCGCATAGAATAGAGCTTGAAGGTTCGTGGGGATTCAGAATCGACGTCGCTGGTCATAGCGATTCTTCTTTTTATTCCTCAGAGCGTCAGAATACCCACCATTGATTTCAATGGCAAATTAGCCTCGTTTCCCGCTCACCCCATTCCGATATTCGAGACGCGCGCCACGCCTTGTCAGCCCAATGGGAGTTCTCGTGAATTGGTCATGGTTGTTCTCCCTTGGTGGGTGGGAGTGTACTATCCGACCAGACGGGGTAAGCTTAGGCTATCTGGATGCAAAACAACCACTAATCCGTCCAGAGAAGGGAGTCTGAAATGGCAAAAAGAATATGCAGCAGATTCAATGTTGGCGCAGTAAGTTTGGCCATTACGTTATCGATTGCTTCGTGTGCAGGGTCTGCACAGGACGACGCAGATGCCTTGGCAGATGCGTTGAGCGCGGCGTGGCCTGGTATGAAGGAAAACGTAAGAGTAGTTGACTGGGAGGGTAAGGTGCTGAGGGAAGGCTCAAATGGGTTTACCTGCTTACCGACGCCGCCAGATATGGCAGGAGCCACACCGATGTGTATGGACAGCGAGTGGATGAAGTGGGCCGATGCCTGGCAGAACAAGAAGCCATATGCACCCGAGTCACTCGGAATCTCTTACATGATGGCGGGCGACGAGGGAGCCAGCAATATAGACCCCTACGCAGAGGGTCCGACCGACGACAACGAGTGGATCGATGAGGGTGCGCACCTGATGATTCTTGCACCTGGTGGGCTGCTGGATACGTTTCCGACGGACCCGCAAAATGGTGGTCCCTATGTCATGTGGAAAGGCACACCATACGCACACTTAATGGTGCCGGTCGGTCCACGCTAAGCCCATAATCGCGCAAAGTCCCCAACAACCTACCCAAGGGTGAGATCAGTCCTGGAACGTGTGACGCTGTGCGGGTTGAATGGGTTGTTGGGGGTGAGTGTGTTTCCAATTTCGCACCGGTGGCACATAGTCAGTTTTCAATCTCAGTTGCCTTAGCTTGCCCATATCTCCTGTTCGCAGTTTTTGCGTTACTTAAGGTTAGGGCTGGTTATCGTCTTATGGTCTGAGCATAACCTTGATTGCTGCCTCTGCGTTCAGTTGAGTCTCATAGGCTTCACTGGCATCCTCCAATGAGAATTCGTGCGTGATCAGGGGTTTACGGTCCACCTTGCCGCTGGTGATCATCTCAAGCGATTGGGCGAACTCTTGCGGCGACCAGGCCCAGGAGCCGAGCAGTTGGATTCCCTTGCGCACGATGACATTGTGATCGATCTCCAACGCTTTCTCGAAGACCGCCACTACCACCACCTTACCGTTCTGTGTTACCAGACTGAGGGCCTGTTCCAGCACACTGGTGCCGCTGAAGTCACGGGGGGCACCGGCACAATCGAACACGGTATCCACCCGACTGACCGGTGCTTCCACCAGGCTCAGTTGCCCGGAACCGGTCAACTCGGAGATCTTGCTCACGGCATCTTCACGTCCGGCGTTGAAGGTCACGTCGGCTCCCAGTTGGGTTGCCATTTCCAGACGCTTGTCCGACAGGTCCACGGCGATGATCCTCGCCCTGCAGAGCGCTCTGATCGCCTGCACCACGCCGAGCCCGATGATACCCATTCCCATGACCACCAGTGTTTGCTCGTCAGAAGGAGCTGCCAGATTCACTGCGTGCAGAGAAGTCGCCAACGGTTCGCTGGTCGCTGCCTCGGCAAAGCTGATGTGGTCGGGCAACTGGGATATGGATGGCACCATCCGCGGGGCTACCTTGAAATACTCCGCGTTGGCACCCATGCCCACGGTCGTGACCCGATCACCCACCTTGACGGTCTGCACATCTCCTTTGGTCTCGACGATCTCGCCGCTGAATTCATGCCCGAGGATGCGGCCAGTCTCCGTCGGCAGACCCAGACCGAGAAACAAACCGTGCCGATAGGTATGCAGATCCGATCCGCAGATACCACATGCATGAACCTTGATGAGCGCTTCGCCGTCCTGCAGGGTCGGCGTTGGCACCTCCTCGAATCTGACGTCGCGCGGGCCGTGGAAAACTGCAGCCTTCATCTCTCATTCTCCTTTGGGAAGCCGGCTAAATGGTACCCTGTTATGTGCATCTCTTCACCCTATGCATAGCTTCCACGGCTTTGGTCGCCGCGGTTTTCGAGCTTGCGCCGACTGTCAAGATTAATTACGCTGGCTTATCCATAAAATAAATGTGGTTGGATTCGACTTGAGCGATTTCTCCTATACAAAGGACTTCCGTGTTGATGCCTACAAGGACTCACCCCTGATCGAGGGGGAGAGTCGGGATAGCCTCAACTCCCTCAGCCTGCTCAATATCGCGGCTCGAACCTGGCCATACATACGGCCCGAGATAAAACACCTGTCGATACTGGCGGTGCTCTTCCTGCTGTTGATTCTGTTGGGCGTCGTCATGGCCGCCCTGCTCTCCGATATATTCTACAATCATCTGATCAATGGCGATCCGCTTACGGATCGACTGTCAACGCTATTGAATCTGCACGGAAGCCACTATCTGGACGTAGCAGAACTGTCAGCAGAGTCGAGGCGGGAGGTCAGAGTGGAGATGTTCTGGTTTGCCTGCAAGGTCGGTGTGTTCGGAATTCCCGCCATATACGGCGCCTTCTTTTATTACATGTGGATCAGGCAACGCATCAACCAGAATCTGCGCGTGAAGATGATGCATCAGGTGCAGAGCCTGTCACTGCGTTTCCACGCCAACACCCAGTCCGGCGACGCCATGTATCGGGTATACCAAGACAGCGCCATGGTGACCAATATCATTCAGCTATTGCTGGATTCCGCCAGGGATCTATTCAGGTTCGGCGTTGCCCTGCTTACCTTGTACCTCTTTGCACCGCAGCTGGCCGGTATGTTGTTGATGATCACCATTTGTCTGGGATTTCTCTGCAGACTGATGAGTTCACCGATGCGGCTGGGATTCAGGACAGCGCGCGAAACCAACAGTCGTCTAACATCGCGCATCCAGATCTCCGTGGCTGGAACCAAGGTCGTCAAGGCGAACGGTGCAGAACATGATGAGTTGCTGCGCTTTCAGCAGGAGCAGCGGCGGGCCTTTTCAGCGGCCTATGATGCCCGTGCCAGATGGTCCCGTTTCGGTATCTACAACTTCACCATATTTGCCTTTGGCCTGCTGGTAGGTGAGTCCTATATGGCGCTGCTCTCCGGTCTCGGTGCTGCCACCTACTCTACCGCGACCGTGTTTACGGTATCGGTTGGTTTCACCCTCTGGAATCTGGGTGCATTCCGATTCGCGGTGGGTCGCATGGGGGATTCAGGAATCCAGGCGCTGATACTGCGCTGGGGCGCATTCCAGGAAATGACCGTGGGACTCGACCGCGCCTTCGAGATTCTGGATCAGGAACCTGAAGTCACCGATGCTGCGGATGCAATCGAGATGGAAGATACCGATCCCCGCGTGAGTTTTGAGCAGATCCACTTCAGTTATGAGAAGACCAAGCCGACCCTCACCGACATCAGTTTCACCGCCGAACCAGGCAGCGTGACTGCCATCGTCGGTCCCACCGGATCCGGCAAGAGCACCTTGATGTCGCTGCTGCTGCGCCTGTTCAATTCCGATTCGGGCGTCATTCGAGTCGGTGGCCGGGATGTCAGGGAATACACGGTGGACAGCCTGCGCAAACAGGTTGCTATCGCCCTGCAGGAAAACATCCTGTTCAGCACATCCATCCGTGAGAACATTCGCTATGCGGATCCGGGCGCCAGCAACGATCAGGTCCAGGCAGCCGCACGGATCGCGGAGGCGGACTCATTCGCCCGGGCGCAGTCCTATGGATATGACACGGAACTCGGTGAGCGAGGAGCTAAACTCAGCACCGGCCAGAGACAACGAATCTCCATTGCCAGAGCCATTCTCAAGGATCCGTCGATTCTGATACTGGACGAACCAACAGCGGCACTGGATGCGCAGACTGAAAGCAGAGTCATGCAGAATCTAAACGAGTGGGGCAGCGGACGCGTTATCTTCCTCATTACCCATCGCATATCGACGATCCGTCAGGCTGACCAGATCATCTATCTGAAGGACGGCCGCATCGCAGAGGTGGGATCTCACGAAGAGTTGGTTGCAGTCCCCGAGGGCGCCTACCGGAATTTCGTTGCTCTGGAGGAATCCTTGATGAATACCACATCAACTGAAAAAGCCCTTCTGTCATGAGCCAGCAATTTGAATCAACCACGGTCTTGAGCGGACTGGAATCTCTGCAGATCGTGCGGCGTACGCTGGCCTATGCCTGGGGTATCCGCTATCGCTATCTGGTGAAACTCTGCCTGGCTGTTGTCGCGATATTTCCCCCGCTGATTCTGGTGTGGCCATTCAAAATCATCATCGATAACGTCATCCTGGGCAATCCCATCGAACAGTCCGGCGCCGCCTACCCATCATTTATCCAACCTTTTATCGACATCCTGGTGGGCGAATCTCCCCTGGTCATTATGATCTACATCGTGATATTCGGCTTTATCACGATTGTCCTGATGGGAGCGTTCGGCGAATCCGGCACCACCTCCACGCAGAGGGATGGGGTTAACTCCGATCTTGCTGACGGCACCGACGTAGCCACCCGTACTGAAAACGAGGCAAACAAGGCGCAGAGTTCAATCGGCGGCATCATGGGGTACCTGGAGTTTCTGTGGACAATTCGCATCACCCATCTGCTCAACTACAGACTAAGGGCAGAGGTCTATCAGCGATTGCAAAGCCTGCCCATGTCCACCCTGGAGGATGAACGCATTGGCGATGCGGTATACCGCGTCATGTACGATACGCCGGCCATCACTGATCTTTGTGACAAAGCCATCGTGGTGCCGGTGCAGGGCGTTGCCCAGATATTCATCATCCTCATGATGCTGCAGATGTCCTTTAACGATGCTCCCGAGCTATTCTGGATTGCCCTTTCCGCGCTACCCCTGTTTTTCGTAGTCTTCATGCTCTACACGAGAAGACTGCGCAAACAGTGGGAGATCAGCCGCGACCAGGGCGCAACGACGACCGCCTCGATGGAAGAAAGCCTTGGCAATATGCTGGCCGTACAGAGCCTTGGCGGTCAGAAGCGGGAACTTACCCGTTTCGCCCAGACCAGTCAGGCATCGTTTCGTGGCTATCTGCTGGGATACGGCCTGATGATGCTGGTGTCGATCACCGGCATCTTCATATTCGGTGCGGTGGTGATGTACGCACTGACCATCATGACCGATCTCATTATCGAAGGAATCCTGAGCCCCGGTGATCTGGTGGTCATCTATGTGTTTTACAGAAACATCTTCACCTCCGCCAGAAGAATCGGGGGCCTGTGGCTCGATCTCCAGTTCCCCATCGCCGGGATGAGACGGGTCTACCTGCTGATGAATCTGCCGCTGGAAGAGGACGTTGAAGCGCCGCTGGACCTTGCCGCCATCACCCGGGGATTGAGATTCCGCAATGTCTCGTTCAGCTATCCGGATGGAACCGAGGCCCTAAGAGACATCAGTCTGGAGGCCGGCATGGGACAGATGATTGCCCTCGTGGGCAGCACCGGTGCCGGCAAGACTTCACTGGCCTACATGATCCCCCGATTCCACAATCCCTCCTCCGGCGAAGTGTATCTCGACGATCAGGACATAGCCGGCGTCTCGCTTCAGTCGCTACGCTCCCAGATCGCATTCGTCTTTCAGGAAACCACCCTGTTCGACGGCACCGTCGAAGAAAACATAAGAATCGCCAAGCCCGACGCCACAGACCTGGAAATCAGAACGGCAGCCTCTGTCGCCGGCGCTGACGAGTTTATCAAGGCATTGCCTCACGGTTACAAATCGCACCTCGGAACCAAGGGCGACAAGCTTTCCGTGGGACAAAAACAGCGAATCTCCATCGCCAGAGGACTGGTGCGCAATGCACCGATCCTCATCCTCGACGAACCGACCTCCGCCCTGGATCCGGAAACCGAGAACAACCTGGTGCAGACGTTACACAGAGCCAGCCAGAGCAAACTCGTAATCGTCGTCGCTCACCGCCTCTCCACCATTCGCGCGGCTGATCAAATCCTGTTCCTCGACGATGGTAAGATTCTGGAACGCGGTACTCATGAAGAATTGATGACGATTGACAATGGTGCCTACCGACAATTCGTCATGCTGCAGACCAAGGGTGCAGCATAGCGGAGATCTCTCGCTCGCTTCCGTCAAGGCTCACATACCACGTGCTTTAGTTCTGATCAAGGATGTTCGCAGAAGGGGTTGGGGTCCGTCGGCGGCACCCCTCCTTTTCTCCGCGGCGCGCGGCTCTCAGCTACCCTCAGTTGGTCAGGAGCCCCTGTGGGCCCGCCGGCGGTACCCCTCCCTCCGCGCCCTCGACGCTGTCCGAACGCGGCCCGGCGTAATTATGGGCATAATTATGGGGACAGCTTACTTAATTCTGTCTGGATTCCCGGCGTGCTGTGCTCACGCAATTAAGTAGACTGTCCCTGTAATTCCGAATCAGAACCACTTAGCAGAATTCCGCTGTACCCATAATTCCTCCAAGTAATCACTCAGCGTGGAGTTGGTTGAGATATGGGATGGGGGTGTTGGCGGAGCGCGGTGGAGCCATGTGTAATTATGGGGACAGCTTACTTAATTCTGTCTGGATTCCCGGCGTGCTGTGCTCACGCAATTAAGTAGACTGTCCCTGTAATTCCACTGTGCTCACGCAATTAAGTAGACTGTCCCTGTAATTCCCGCAGCGTGCAGTTGGTTGAGATATGGGATGTGTAATTATGGGGATAGCTTACTTAATTCTGTGTGGATTCCCGGCGTGCTGTGCTCACGCAATTAAGTAGACTGTCCCTGTAATTCAGCTATCAATAGACGGACGTACATGGCACGCCAATCTTCAAGTAATCACCCAGCGTGCAGTTGGTTGAGATATGGGATGGGGGTGTTGGCGGAGCGCCTTCGGAGCGCGGTGGAGCCATGGATGGCGGAACCGTGATCCAGGTGTCTTGTGCCATGGATGGCACAAGGCAAGTAGCGTAGGCAACACCCCCATCCCATGTCTCAGGGACCCGCAGATACGAACAATAACGAGTAACCGATCCCCTCTCGCCTTGCCCCTTCGGTCTATGAGAGAATGCAGCAAACCATGGCACAAGTGTTAGGTGATGCGAACTCTAAAACAGATGATGACTAGCGCGCTGTTAGCGATAGCGGTGTTTTCTTTGCAGGTGGCTCGGGCTGGAGATGAATCGCCCGTGTTGGCGGATCAGGAATATAACTCAACCGTTCCCAACATGACTGGCGTACTCGGTTACTCCGCCACTGAAGTGATATCGTCACACGATGAAATAATCAGGTATATGAGCGCACTGGTCGACTCCCGGCCGGACAGGGCGAAATTGGTGGAATATGGCGAAACCTGGGAGGGCAAGAAACTGGTCTACGCCGTGATCAGTTCGCCCGACAACATGGAGAAGTTGTCTCAATACCAACAGATGATTATAGCCTTGGCCAGCTCCAGGCAGTCGAGCGAACTTATCGAGCAATACGCTGATGAACTCCCGGCCACTGTCTGGTTGGCCTATGGTATACACGGCGACGAGATATCCTCCTCCAATGCAGCGATGCTGACAGCCTATCACCTGTTGGCTGCGGATCAGGATGAACTGGTCGCTCAGATGCTCGATAGCACGATAATCTTTATCGATCCGCTGCAGAATCCGGACGGTCACGATCGTTTTGTGCATCACTTCAGAACCCATGTGGGTCTAGTCGCTGACGACTACCCTCAGGCTGCGGAACACATGCAGACCTGGCCAGGTGGACGCACCAATCACTATTTCTTTGACATGAACCGGGACTTCTTCGCACAGACCCAACCTGAAACTCGAGCCCGCGTCAAAGTACTGCAACAGTGGTACCCGCTGGTCTATGTGGATTTTCACGAGATGGGTGCAGACAGCAGTTATTTCTTTCCGCCTACGGCACCACCCACCAATCCCTATCTGACCAAGACACAGCAGGACAATTTCAGTCTATTCGGTATGAACAATGCCCGGTGGTTCGATCGATACGGCCTCGATTATTTCACACGGGAAGTATTTGACTATTTCTATCCTGGCTATGGGGATAGCTGGCCCGGCTATTACGGTGGCATCGGCATGACCTATGAACAGGCATCCGCACGGGGATTATTGGTGAGACGTCGTGATGGCAGTCTGCTCACTTTCGGTGACGGCGTACAGCATCACTTTATCACCTCGCTCGCTACCATCGAAACGGCATCTCTTCACCGGCAGAAACTGTATGGAGACTTTGTCGCCTACCGTCACTCCGCGATCGCTAACGGTCAGGAAGGTACGCGCAACTATGTTCTGCCCCTTCAAGGGGATCACTCTTCGGTGCGCAAGCTGGCCGGATTGCTTGCATCTCAGGGCATCGAAGTATTTCAGTCAACGCGCCCGTTTCAAGCTTGTGGTCAGCATGGCAAGGGAACCTATGTCGTTCCGTTAGCACAGCCTACACAACGGTTGATCAAAGTGCTGCTGGATGTGAACATCGATATGGAGGATGAGTTTATCAGTGAGCAGGAGCGTCGCCGTACCAAGAATCTCGACCATGAGATGTACGATGTCACTGCTTGGTCTCTACCACTGATGTTTAATCTGCAGGCCATTCCCTGCGGCAGAAAGATAACTGCTGACCTTGAGAGAGTTACCCAATTTGACGTCAAGGGTAGTATTGTCAATGGCAACGGGAACGACGATGCCAAGATAGCTTACCTGGTTGCCTGGGGAGAGAATTCAGCGGGCAGACTCCTGACCGCCTCACTGCGAGCCGGGCTCAAGGTAAGGAGTAGCGACAAACCTTTTACGATTGGCGGCACTGAATTCCCCAGTGGTTCTTTGATCTTCAAGGTGAAGGACAATCCTGACAATCTTGCGGTGGTTCTGACTGAAATCGCCGGGACAACCGGTGCTAATGTCGTCGTTACCGATACATCCTGGGTTGAGAAGGGCATTAACTTCGGCAGCGACCAGGTCGTGCCAATCAAGGCCGCGAGGATAGGACTGCTGTGGGATACGCCCACCTCAGCCTACTCGGCAGGAGAAACTCGATTTGTGTTGGAGAGACAGTTCAATTACCCGGTCACGCCAATCCCAGCTCGTATTCTGCCAACAGCCGACTTGAGCCTGTTTGATAGCATTGTAATTCCGTCAGGAAGTTACGGGCTGCGTAAGTTACCGTCAGACAAACTAAAGCAGTGGGTGGAACAAGGTGGCACACTTATAGCCTTGGATAATGCCGTTTCCCATCTCGGCAGCGACCTGCTTGACGTCAAGGAGGAGTATCTCGCCCGGGACAAGGACGCGGCGAAGGATCCGGGGTCGAAGGACGCAAAGACGTCCGGCAAGAAGACCGACGCAAAGGACGACGGCAAAACCGGCAAAGCCAAGGGAACCATTCTGGATAGTGCGGATGACTATCAAGACGCCATCCGATCCCCTCAGCAAGCGCCTGATACGGTTCCGGGGGTGATTCTTCGTGCTGAAGTAGATCGTGATCATTGGCTGGGTGCGGGTCTCCCGGACACGGTCAATGTGCTCTTCTCAGGGCAGCGTATCTATACACCGATCACGCTCAACAAGGGCAGGAACGTGGTGAGATATAAGGAAGCGGACCAACTACTGGCAAGTGGATATCTGTGGAAAGAGAATCGAAAGCAGATTGCCTACAAGCCCTTCCTGCTGGCGCAACAACACAAGAAAGGGTGGGTTATCGGTTTTACCTCGTCTCCCAACAAGAGAGGGTACCTGGACGGATTGAACCTGCTGTTTCTCAACGCCGTATTTCGCGGCCCTGCCCACGCCGCCAAGTAGCACTAACCAATCATGCTGTAGCCGCCGCTCACGCTGAGCACCTGGCCGGTGATGTAACCGGCTGCGGCCTGGGACGACAGGAATAGGACAGCACCGGTCACATCGCGGGGGCGACCCAGTTTCTTCAGCGGCAGACCACCAGCAATTCTAGTCAGTTGCTCCTCTGTAAACATATTGTCCTTGTCCACCCACATGCTGTTGACGCCGATCTCATCGTCCCCTTCCGGAATGGTCACGCCGGGACATACGACGTTGCAGCGAACACCGTAACGGCCATTCTCCCTGGCGATGGTCTTCATGAAACTGTTGATGCCTGCTTTCATGGCACCATAAACAGCTTCCTTCGGTTCACCCTGACGGCTGGCATCGGAACTGATGGACACGATGGCGCCGCCGGTTTTCACCATGCGTTCCAGCACGGTATGGGTGCAATTCAACATACCGATAAAATTGATCTCCACCACCTTGCGCCAGAAGTCGGGCGATGTCTGCATAAAGAACATCAACTGGTCCCAGCCAACATTGTTGATCAGCACGTCGACGTCCCCATAGCTGCTCTGCGCCGTCGTCACCATCCTTTGCACCTGCTCGATATCAGTGACGTCAGTCGGCACTACCTGAATGGCTGCGGCACCGAGTTGTCGGGCCTCCACTGCGACCTTGTCCGCCTGTTCAGCATCCAGATCCGCCAGCGTGATGTTGGCTCCCTCCCGGGCAAATCCCAGTGTAATGGCTCTGCCTATATTGGATGCACCGCCAGTGACGATTACCGACTTTCCCGCTAGCTCAAGATCCATATGTCTCTCCCTGCTTTCAGTCTGTCTCTATTTGGTCGATCAGTCGCAATAGTAGAAAACCTGGGTTTCAACCACCCTCAAAGAATCTGCGTGGATTATCTACAAATAGGACGTCCAAGGTTTCATCGGAAACACCCATATCCCGAAGTTGTGGGAACACCACATTCTTCATGTAGAGAAAACCATGGGGATTCCTCCGCGTCAGTTCCTCTTCGGTTGGCATGGTTCCGTCCGGCTTCTCCGGGATGACATGCAGAGCAATAGCGTCGTGTGAAGGACACAACCGATCCGTATAGCCTGCATCCATGAGCGCTTTCAGCGTATTTGTTCGAGCCGTGGAACTGACGTACCCTCCCGGATAGCGATCCAGGCCCAGATAGCAGCCCTGATCGAGAATCCAGCTCAGATACTCGACATCGGTGGTGTCGTTGGAGTGGTCGATCTTCACCCTGCTGAGATCGACCCCCTCCTCCTTCAGGATGGCAATCTGTCTGCGGCCTACTTGACCTGTTGGGAATGAATGTATCATTAGGGGCAGCCCTGTTTGCAGTTGCGCCCTGGCTGCTGCGCGTGCCATCACTTCCAATTCCGGCGTTACTCCATCACTGTCAGCGGCGGATTTCAGAATTCCGGCCTTGATCCCGGTATCGCCAAATCCTTCCTCTACGTCACGAATAAACAGCCGCGCCATCTGATCGGCGGAAACGCCACGCATAAAGCGGGGCACATCCAGCCACCAGCCGGTACAGACGATGACATTGACCTCTGCCTGCTGCGCGACCGTGGCCAACAACGGGGCGTTTCGACCCAAATCATGGGTAGTAGCGTCTACCAGCGTATCCACACCCCCGTCTTTTGCCTGCTTCAATCGGCTGACCCCACGCGCTACCGCATCTGCGCCGATGAGTGCCGGATAGTCCGAGTATATGCCGCTGGCAGCCACCATGACGTGCTCATGCATCAGGGTGAAGCCCAACTCAGCAGTATCGAGCGTGCCGAGCACAGTATTTACAGTTGCCATAAAGAATCTCCCTGGTTGAATGGGTTCTGCCTGGATCTATCTCAAACCCAGACCATAGTGGCGGCGCGGACGGGCTGTCACGACCGATCCAGAACAGCAGTGACCTTGATCTCAACCCTGGCTCCCGGCCTGGCCAGTGAAGATACCCCGATCGCGGTCCAGGCAGGCCAGGGCTCCTTGAGATACTCATCCCGTACCGACATGAAGTGGCCCAAATGTGACATCATGTCAACATGGAAACTGGTGTACTCCACGATCCGATCAAGTCCGCTACCAGCTTCCTCCAGCAGTGTGGTGATTCCCTGCCACGCCAGCCGAAACTCCTCTTTGTCCTCTGTCGGTACATTTCCCGATGCATCCGTTCCGATGATGCCCGACGCAAACAGCATCCCGTTGGCAATAACACCCTCGGAAAAATGAAATTGGTCGTAGGATCCCTTGGCGGCGGCCGGAACAACCGTTTCAAAATTCGCCATCGCTTCTCTCCGCTGTAGTGTGCCGAGCCGTCAATATATCAGAAACAGGATAACCATAGATCTATTTCTTCCTTAGCCCCGCTTCGAATGGCTCCCCAATATCTGTAGAATCCCTACCATATCTGTAGAATCCCGACCACAAGTGATGGTTTCTCGACAGTAAAAGGGAACTATGAAGACACATTACGAAGATCACGACCGCTTGTACCAGGGATTCAAGGCACAAGGTCAACCGGGATGGGATTCCGAATACGCGAATTTCAAAACCCACATTGAGAAGATCCTCGCCCACGGCATTGCGCCCACATCGGGCAGATTGCTCGAGTTGGGCTGCGGGGCGGGGAATATGACGCTGTGGTTCGCTAACAAAGGTTATGAGGTGTCCGGTGTGGATATTTCGCCCACCGCCATCGAGTGGGCAGAAGAGAATGCTCGGGAAATGAAGCTCGCGGGTAAATTCTGCGTCGGCAACGTGACGGATCTGGCTGAGTATCCCGATGATTACTTCGACTTCATCTTTGATGGACACTGCCTGCACTGCATTATCCACGAAGATCGCGGCCGCATGTTGAGCAGCGTTCACCGAGTGCTGAAGCCTGGCGGTTACTTTCTGGTGGATACCATGTCTGCACCCGTCGACCTGGAAAAACTGCAGCAGGAGTTGGCTGCCACCGACAAGCATTTCGACGACAAAAGCAAATGCGTTCTGCTCGACTCATCGGATATCGCCATCCGTTACCTGGGCAATCCTCAGGAGATCGTCCGCGAGGTGGACGTTGCCGGATTCGACCTGTTGCGATGGATAGTCGACTCGACCCAGCAGGACACCCATCACGACCTGACCATCGAGGCAATCAAAGCCTGAGCTCGATGCAAGCAGGCGGACAGGGTGCAGGCTCCCGGAATAGTCGGCTTGTCACCCATCCAGCGCTTCTTGGTAATCTCTGAAAATGGATCAGCAGATTCGTTGTGAATTCTGTGGTCGCCTCTGCCCTCGCCAGCCACCTACCTCACACATTAAGGGGATATTTGCACAAATATTGTTTCCAACCACGGGAATATGTGCCATATTCTTTAAATATCAATAACTTAGAACAAATCAGAGCACCATGCTGCAGCATGCAAACCGTTCCCCCCTGTCTTTCGGCTATTGGCTGATCGGCGCGGCCTTTGTGGCTCAGTTCGTGTCAGTGGGCGTGCAAAACTATGTCTTCGGTGCATTCATGACACCGATGATCGAGGAGTTCGGCTGGAGCAGGACCGAGTACACTCTGCCAAGAACAGCAGGTCAGTTCGTGATGGCCTTCACCGGTTTTATCATCGGAACTTATGTCGACCGCTACGGCGGCCGACCGTTCATGCTGGCTGGAATCGTTGTCCTATGCGCATCCCTGCTGGCTTTAAGCGGTGTCGAAAACTTGCTCCAATGGGTGCTACTCAACGGGTTGGTGCTGACCATCGGCGCCGCAATGATCGGCAACCTGGTGGTGAACGTGACGTTGGCCAAGTGGTTTGTTGAATTCCGCGGCCGGGCCATCGCATTTTCCGCTATGGGGGTTTCCTTTGCCGGTGTTGTGCTCACTCCCGTGATGACCTTGATCATCGACGCGTGGGGCTGGCGTGCCGCCTGGCAGGTGCTGGCGATCGGCGCAGCCGTGTTGATCGTGCCAGTCTCTACGCTAATGAGGCGTGCGCCCGAAGACTATGGGCTCCACCCAGACGGCAAGTCCGATACCCAGGTCGCCGCCGGGGATGCCCAGCAGGCGATGACCGATTTCGCCAAATCACTAACCCGTCAGCAGGCCCTCAGAACCATGTCATTCTATTTGCTGGTGCTGGCATTCGGGCTATTCCTGGTTACCATCAGCGTGATGCTACTGCAGACTATTCCGTATATGACGGATGCAGGTTATTCCCGTCCCATTGCCGCATTGATGATCACGGTTGCTTCCATCCCGGCCTTTCTTTCCAAACCAATCTGGGGAATTCTCATCGACAGGCTCAACGCCAAGCCGCTTGCCGCAGCGGGAGCGGCCATCACAGGCGTCGCCATGTTCATCATCGTATTCAGCGTTCAGGTCAGGGCCGATATCTGGGTGTACAGTGGTTTCTTTCTGCTCGGCTGTGGTTGGGGAGGAATGATCCCACTGCAGGAAGTGATCTGGGCTTCCTTTTTCGGACGACGCTACTTAGGCGCGGTACGCAGCGCTGCACTGCCGTTCTCATTTCTCATATCTGCAGGCGCCCCACTTGCGGCCTCCTACTACTTCGACATAATCGGAAACTACGATGGCATCCTGCTGGCGGTTGCCGCCTCGAATCTTCTGTCAGCGGCCATGTTGCTGCTAATTCCCCCGCCGCGGGCACAGCCAGGTAGTGTACTGTCCCACAATTAAGTGGCCTTATTCGCTGGCCTATTTTATCCCTGGACTTCGTTGCTCGTCCTTATGGGGGCCCAACCCACGGCGTCCTCGCGCCTTGCCAGGAACAAAATATGCCGACCGAATAATGACCACTTGATTGCGGGACAGTACACTAGTTCACAAGTCTAGCGTTTCATCAATTCTGCGATTATGAGAATACAAGGGGCAGAGCATCCTGCACCAGATCGGCAAGCCATAGTTGTCGTGCCTCCCGTTGGGTGAACCACTTGCAGAGATCCGTTGTACCGTCCGCCTCGTTTGTGAGAATGCCACCCAACAGTTCCGTGTGATAGATAATCCTGATACTGTGATAGGACCTGTCAGGGAGGTCGCCGCTCACCGAGTTCACACCGGCAATACTGGTGGGACGCACTTTGAACCCGGTCTCTTCCATCACTTCCCTTATCATGCCATCTGCAGGACTCTCGCCGAAATCGAGCCCGCCCCCGGGTAAAGTCCAAATGCCGGCGAACTGAGGAACCTGATCTGAGATTCGACAAAGGAGAATCCGGGCTCTGTCAGCCACTAGTCCATATGCGCCCACCCGAGTTTGCTTCACGATTGAGGTTTCCATAATTAGTGTCCATCCAGAAATAGGTTTTTTTGGCGAAATCAATGCGACAGGGTAAAAATGTTTGCTGTAAATACAATAACTTGAGATGGGCACCCGAAGCACGGACTTTAATACGGATAGGCACTAATTGTCGATCGTCTAACGCCGCATCAAAGGATCTCTTTGGAGATGAACTGTCGCCGTTGGCCCACTGAATAGGTTACGTTCGAGGACCTGGTCTTCAATATCCTGAACAAGCTTAACGGGTGTAGTAGATTGTGCAAGCAGCTTCATCGTCACGTGACGGCTGACACAACTTGCCTGCCAGACAGCGCCTGCTCCGTACGGTCATTCACGCTCGAATATCGTGCGCCTGCATCCAGAATTCCAGTGATAGCAGCAACCAGATGCGATCACCGTAGAAACCTGGCACGCCGCCGCCGCGAAAATTCAGCAAGTCCAGCAACGCCGATCGATCCAGGATGTCACGAGTGCGTGCGTTAAGATCCAGGAGGATCTCTGCCGCAAATTTCCGCAATTCACCGCGCAACCAATAGTGAACCGGTACCAGCATGCCGCTCTTGGGTCGCTGCAATATGCTTGCCGGCAGCAGGTCGCGCACCGCTTCCTTGAGTATGTACTTCTCCTGCACGCCGCGCTGTTTCCAGTCGTCGGGCAATTGAAATGCAGCTTCTGCAAGGTGGCGGTCAAAGAGCGGCGAACATACCGTCACGCCTGCTGCCCCTGCAGCCTTGAATACCTTTGGCAGAATCTGGGCAGCTCCCTTAAGGCGCAGGTTGGTCAGCATCAAGCGGTTGAGCAACGTACTCACTTCATCAGAATTGAGACGTGTGCCGAGCAGTTCCTCGGTTGACTGATAGCTGCGCACCTCTTCCAGATAGTCAGGACTGAACAGTTGCGGCAACCACTGGGACCCCTTGTTAAATGACATCAGATAGATCGTCTCTGCGTCGAGCTTAGGTCCGTACCCAGCAAAAGCCTGATGAGCCATTAGAGGAAGATTTTTCGGTCCTCCGAACAGCGGATCACCTCCTTCGCCGTTGAAGATGACTTCCGCCTCTGCTGCTGCCTCACGTGCCAGCAGAATATTCGGCACGTTGAGCGGGTCGCCCACCGGTTCATCCAGTATCGCCATCGTTTCAGGGAAAGCATCGGTCACCGTCCGGGCAGAAAAGCTGATCACCCTGTGCGGGATGCCGAGATGCTCAGCCATCAAAGCTGAGAACTCCAGCTCGTTCCGATATTCCGCTCCGAAGGAGATTGAGTAGGCAGCACTTAACTGCTCGCCACCTACCAGCGCCCCTACCAGACTGGAGTCGAGCCCCCCGGATAGGAACAGAATCGACTTCTTATCGTGGCTAAGGCGTTTCTTAACTGCACGCTCTAACAGCTTTCTGACTGAGGCGGGCTCATCTGCATCCTGCTCCATGCCAACATCACTCATCACATGATAGGTGTGCCGCCGAACGCTGTTTCCCAACGTCCATACACTGCCTGGTGCAAGTTTACTGACGTCAGCTACCGTGGTTCGCTCGAAGGGGCAAAAACCGGTGCCCATAAAGTCGGCAACACCACCCGCATGCAGCTTGCGGGACGAACGGCGCAACAAAGGTGCCAGTGTGTCTGCCAATACAGCTCCGGAGTCACTGTGCAGCACATAAAGAGGTCTCTCGCCAATGGCATCTCTAACAGCCAGATAACGATCTTCATACGCCATCACGATGCCGTAACAGCCGTCAAAAGCCAGCGCGAACTCATCGCCATGTTTCCCATAGAGATCCTGCATCAGCAGGCCAACCCGTTGTGGATGTACCAATGCAGCAGGATAGGGATTCATCAGATCGTCGAGATTAAAGATCTCACCGGCCAGTACACCGCTGCATCCCGCGTCGGGACTTACGAAGAGCGTGCCTTGCCGAGTCGTACCCGGTTGCAGTGCGGCGGCCAGCCACCGTGACTGCTGCTGTTGCCAGGATGCATCGACCATGCTGTCAAGCTGGGATCCCGCCTGCCTGCCGAAACATGCTAGCCAGTGGCGCACGGTTGCTTACCCGTAACCATCACCACCGCCAAATGAGTCACCAACATAAACGTTCATGCCGTTCCGCCTTCTAACGCTACGTTTCGGTGTGGGAAAGGGTCTGCCTTCGCGTAATCCGGCAGCACACAAGCTGATCAGATTGTCAGGACTGACGACAGTCAACTCGGTCCACTGACGCTCTTTGCCACCGCCTGCTTCCTGAGCCGTGATATCCGACAAGGGAGCAAGCAGTTTATCCACCATCGGCCTGTGCTCCGGCAGTAGACCGAGATCGATGATCTCCACATCCGTGTCGCCGAACCACTGCGGGTCCTGCTTGACCTTTCGCGCCAGATCGAGCCCGTCGGGAGTGAGATCATGCACCAGAAAGACGCGCAGATTCGGATTCGTCTTTAGCCGCGCAACCATATCCGGAAAGACATCTTGCGGGTACTTCGAAATTCCCAGCACCGGACATGAAAAGTGAAAGTGGAACAGGTTGGCGAGAAGAAAATCCACATACTCATTCCGATCACAGATCAGAAGGTGGTCAAAGGAAGCTGCACCAAGTTCCGATTCGGTGTCAGATTCCTTGACGCTGGGCCGCGGCGCACCGGTAAGCAGTTTCTCATCGGGATTCACTTCCACCCAGCGATCCAGCATCGTTTCAACAGGTCGACTGACACGAAACCTGTCTACCCCTTTGACAACGGTCAGCACGCCAAACACAAGCGCGAAGAAGAGCAGCGCAGGCATGTCCCAAATCAGGTGGACAATTACAGCCGCGACGGCCAGTGCAAAAAAGAGCAGAGCCCAGCGGCGACTGCGTCGTATCCGCCACAAATGGCGACGCAGAACTTCATAGTAGAGATGGCGCCTCAGGTAGAAAGACACGCCGCCATGGGACACTGCTCCCACAGCATTCAGCACCATACGGTCAGTCACATGGTCCTCTGTAGGCTCCGTGACAAATGTATGGGAGCAGTTAGGGCAGCGGGGGTTGTGTGGATCGAGGGTTCGATCCTTCCTGTTTACATCACGATCACACTGAATGCACTTCACGGCGTCATCCTATTGTCCTTTAACGATTCAAACCAAGCCTGCAGTGTACACAGCATCCACAGGCTGTCTCCCCAACGGCGTGCACGCCCATCATCTGGATAGAAGTCCCCTTTAAGCAATCTCTTCACTGTATGGACGTTCAGCACGCCGGCCTGGCGAACTCGTCTACTGCCAAGCCAGTACCATGCCAACGGTCGTAACAGGGTGCGAAACCAGCTGGTTGTCGGCACCCCCATGCCTGACTTGGTTCTCTCCACGACCTCTATTGGCAGATGCCGGCGCAGCAACTGCTTCAACAACACTTTCTCCCTCGCCCCTGCCAACTTCAAATCCGCCGGCAACGAAAAGGAAAGTTCAAGCAGGTCCGCACTAAAGAGCGGGTGCAGGAGTTGCACATCATGGCGCGCCGCCATCGCTTGAATACGCGGGGCGATGTGCTGCAGCCCTTTCAGCTTGATATCGACCCAACGTACCCGATCAGCCAGATCATCGTTGGGACAACGGCTCCAAGCCGCGCTGATGGCCTGCTCCGGACCCTTCTCGTCTACCAGTTCGTCCAACAACGCAGGTGCCAGCAGTTCACGCCAACGGCCCGGAAATTTGTGATAGCTGTCCAGATAGGCACGGCTATGATCCCACTCGGCCTGTTGGTATGCCCTGTGCAACAACATCGGCTTCATCGACCAGGAACCGAATAACTGATCACCACCTTCACCGGTAAGCACCTTGCGATGGCCGCCCCTCAGATGGCTGAACAGCAGATAGAAGGGCAGCACCACAGGATCCGCCATAGCCTGATCCTGTGCCCCAACCACCTGATAGAAATAACGAGCGGCCTGACGGGGACCAATATCGATCTCCTCATAAGGCACCCTCAAATGCCTGGCAACAATCCTGGCCGCAACAGTGTCTTCATCCCTCGAAAGTGGCACCACCGGAAAACGCGCATGGTAGGCTCTGAGCTTCAGCCCCTTTTCAATTGCGGCCAGCGCCACAGCTGCGGAATCGATCCCCCCGGAAAGCAGTACGGCGCTAGCCCGACTCCCGGCAACGCTTGCGCACAGAGAAGGCCAAAAAGCCTCGGAAGCATCGGATCGATTCGCGATCCCTGCCGACGGAATCGTCTGCCAGCACTCCTCACCGCTATCGAGATCCTGTCTACAAATCACGCCAGGGGGTACCGACCCAATACCGGCAAGCAGACTCCGAGGCGCAGGTACGAACCCATAACACAGATAGTCCCTTATACCCGCCGCATCCGGCTTACACGGACCATGACGAGCAATGCTTCTCAATCGAGTAGACACAGCCTCTCTGGCAACCGTCCCGTCCGCTCCACGCCGGTAGTAAAGAGGCGTTGAATCTGCTGCTGGCAGCCTATTTCGGCTTCAGCGATATGATCTGTATGAGCCAGATCGGGGTGATTCTGATCGTCGGCGCACTGTGGGTCATGGGTGGCAGTCTGACCGTCGGCACGCTGTTCGCCTTTCTGACTTACGTAGGGATGGTGATCTGGCCCATCAGGCACATGGGCCGGGTGCTCACCGATACCGGCAAGGCGATGGTATCCCTCGGCCGTCTCTGTGAAATACTGCTGGTTGCCGAAGAATCACAGCACGAGCGCATTCCATCCGGTCCACTGTCGGGAGAAATCGAAGTATCGCAGCTGGCTTTTTCCTTTAATGGTGACCAGGAGGTGCTGCGGGACATCAGTTTCCATATCCGTCCGGGAGAAACCCTGGCCCTGATGGGACCGCCCGGCTCGGGCAAGTCCACCCTCGCCCAACTGCTCTTGCGACTTTACGACTACCAGTCCGGTTCCATCCTTCTGGACGGTAATGAACTGAGCAGGCTGAACAGAAAATACGTGCGCTCGCAGATCAGCATCGTGCTGCAGGAGCCATTCCTCTACTCGGCCAGCATCGGCGTCAATCTGCAGGTTGGCCGGTTAGACGCCAGTGATTCGGACCTGACCGACGCCGCATCGGCCGCCTGTATCCACGATTCCATCATGCAGTTTCCCCGTGGCTACAAATCCATAGTCGGTGAACGCCGTGTGACCCTGTCAGGGGGTCAAAGGCAACGAATCGCGTTGGCCCGTGCCCTTCTCAAGGACCCACCCATCCTGATTTTGGATGACGCCTTGAGTGCTGTGGATACGGATACTGAGGCGATGATCCTGAATGCCCTGCGCAGTCGCAGGGGGCGACACACCACCATTGTCATCGCTCACCGGCTGTCTACCGTGATGCACGCGGACCGGATTCTGGTGTTGCACGACGGTCTGGTGCAACAGTCGGGAGATCATCATGAACTGATGAACCAATCGGGGACCTACCGCAGGTTGTGTGAGATCCAGGGAGCGATGGAAGTGGAAATTGAGGACAAGCGGCAACGCATCAGCTCGTAACTAGTGTCCATCCAGAAATAGGTGTTTTTAACCAAATAGGTGCGACAGGGAAAAAATGTTTGTTGTAAAAACAATAACTTGAGTGGGCCGCATTCGGATGGGCACCTGTGGCACGGATTCCAAATGTAGACGGGCACTAACCAGGAACTAACGAAAATGTCAGACGTATTTTTCGACGACGACAACTACAGCGACGGCTTCGATGACGATTCCTTCAAGCAGGGAATGAAACTGAACCTGTGGAAAAAGCTGCTGGGTTACACCCTGGTGTATCGAGTCGAAGTCATCATGCTGGCGACGTTCGCCATCACGACTGCCATCGCAGAAATCGCTTTCCCGCTGATTACGCGCGCAGTCATCGATGCCGTCGATGAATTCGGCACTGACGCTAACCTTTGGGGTTATGCAGGCGCATACTTCGGCTTCGTCCTGCTGATCTGTATCTCCGTTGGTGGATTTATCTGGTACGGCGGCAAGATCAGAACCCATGTCAGCCATGACATCCGAAGAAGTGGATTCGAGAATCTGCAACGCCTGTCATTTTCTTACTACGATTTCAGACCGGTGGGCTGGTTGATGGCGAGAATGACGTCCGACTGCGAACGTCTCTCCAACATTTTAGCTTGGGGGCTGCTGGATCTGATCTGGGGCATCACCATGATGGCCGGCATTGCAGTGGCCATGTTGTATATGGATTTTCTACTGGCCATCGCGGTACTGTCTGTGCTGCCGATTCTTGCCTGGGTCAGCATCACGTTTCAAAAGAGAATATTGAAAAGTGCACGCTCGGTCAGAAAGACCAACTCCCGTATCACTGGATCCTTTAACGAGAGCATTATGGGGGTGCAGACCAGCAAGACATTTGTCAGAGAAGCGGAGAATCTGAACAACTTCAGTCAACTCAGCACGCGGATGTTTGATTCCTCTGTACTCAACGCAGTGCAGGCTGCCGTTTACCTTCCGATCGTGCTGACTCTGGGTGCGCTGGCCAGCGGATTGGCTCTGGTGTTGGGTGGCGTCGAAGTGATTGCAGGATTCGTCACGACCGGTACTTTGATCGCCTTTCTCACCTACACGCGTCACTTCTTCGAACCGATCGAAGAACTTGCCCACTGGTTCGCTGAAATGCAGATGGCTCAGGCATCCGCAGAAAGGACCATCAGCCTGATTGAAGCGGAATCGGAGATCAAGGACTCTCCCCGAATTAACAAGGCTATGAAGGCGCACGAACCTGACCCATCCGGCCTGGTTGCCATCGATGGAATGAAGGATGTGATCGGTCTGATCGAGTTCGAAGACGTCAGCTTCAACTATACAGACGGACCGGCTGTGCTCAAGAATATCAACCTCACCATCCGGCAAGGCGAGAGTATCGCTGTTGTCGGTTCCACAGGTGGCGGCAAGACGACGCTGGTCAATCTGTTGTGCAGATTCTATGAACCGACCTCCGGGAGAATTCTGTTGGATGGAGTCGATTACAGGGACAGGAGTCTGCATTGGCTGCAGTCGAACCTCGGCATCGTACTGCAATCTTCCCATGTCTTTGGCGGCACCATCGCGGACAACATTCGTTACGGGAAGCTCGATGCCAGTGACGAGGAGATCCGGCTGGCAGCTACGCGGGCCGGCGCCGACAGCTTCATTCGGTCCAAGGAAAACGGCTATGATCAGCAGGTTGGCGAGGGAGGCAATCAACTATCAGCGGGGCAGAAACAGCTCATCTCCTTTGCACGCGCCATATTGGCTGATCCACAGATTCTGGTCATGGATGAAGCGACTTCGTCGGTCGACACGGTCACGGAACAGTACATTCAGCAAGGCATGCAGAAACTGCTGCAGGACCGGTTCAGCCTGGTCATCGCACATAGATTGTCCACGATTCGAAATGCCGATCGGATACTGGTCATCGAACAGGGGAACCATGCAGCGCTGCTGGGGCAGGAGGGGCGCTACTACTCACTCTATACGCGGCAGAGCATTCAAGACCTTAGTCGCCGTCAGCACGTCTGGCTGACAGCAAAGTAAGGTGATGCTGAAATCGGCAGCCGATATTGCCCTCTATGAGGCGAAACGTGCCGGCAGGAACATGGATCGCAATGCCGGTTACCTGCAGCTGCACAGATCGGAAGGCAACTCCCGGGGCTGATCGCACAAATTCATCGGCCGCTTCTGGTATACAATGATCTCCCTCCTTTCGCTAAACCGGGTGTCGGCACGTGGCAGAGATCAAGTTCGGTATCATTGGCGCCGGCGCCATTTCCGCCAGCAGTTGTCGTGAAATCAGTTCACACCCCCACGCGCAGATCATAGCTGCCGCAGACGTCAACCGGCAGCGCCTGCGTCAGTTGCAGCAGACATTCAGCATACCCAACATCTACCCGACCGCAGAGGCGTTGCTGCAAAATACCGAGATCAACGCAGTCTACATAGCTGTTCCCAATGCCTATCACGCGCCAATCGCCCTACAGGCACTGGGCGTCGACAAACACGTTATCCTGGATAAACCATTTGCACTGAATCTTCAGCAGGCCAAAGAAGTAACTGACATGGCCCAGCAGCAGGACAGAGTATTTATGTTGGGGATGAATCAGCGCTTCGTGCCGGGCGCTCAGGCAATTAAGACTCTGGCCGACGACGGTGATTTGGGAGAACTCTATCATGGCAAGGCTTTCTGGATGAGAAGAAGCGGTATTCCCAGATTGGGTACCTGGTTTGGCAGCAAGGAACTGGCCGGCGGCGGCTCCCTGCTCGACATAGGTGTGCACCTGCTCGACCTGGTCCTATATATCCTCGACAACTTCGAACCAGTGGCTGTCTCCGGCGCCACCCACAGCAAGTTCGGTTCTCGCGGTCTGGGTGAAGGGGGTTGGGGACTCTCCGATCGTGAGAATATCCCCTTTGACGTGGATGATTTCGCCACTGCTCTGATCAAGTTGAAAGGTGGTGTAACCGTTTCACTGGATGTTTCCTGGGCGCTGCATCAGAGAGACAGCAATGCGATGAACGTCAATCTGTTCGGCACCGAGGCGGGAGCTACGGTGTATCCAGCGGAAGTCTACGCCTATGGCGCAAACAAGGGAGAATATCAATTGCTGCAAAATCCAGCAGCTGCTTCGCAATACGAGCATAGCTCCCGTTTTTTTAACTTCATCAATACTATCCTTGGCGAGGAACAACTTTGTGTCACCATCGAACAGGCGTTGGCGGTACAGAGCATCATCGATGCTATCTACCAATCCAGCCAATCCGGAAAGGAAGTCAGATTCGACTGACCTGCCGCCGACAATCTCATTACTAGAAGGGTATCGTGATGTCTAAACCAATTTCCATACAGCTCTACTCACTACGGGCGGAATCCAGCAAAGATTTTACCAGCGTCCTACAGAGCGTTGCCGAAATCGGTTACCGGGGAGTGGAGCCAGCCGGATTCTATGGACTGTCCATTGTGGAATTTCGTAACATCGTCGAAGACCTGGGCATGCAGGTTTCATCCAGCCACGGCCCCTGGGCTACCCTCGCCAACACCAGCGAGGTGGTCGAAACGGCGGGCATTCTCGGTCTCTCCACCGCCGGCGGCGGCTTCGCCCCGGATGACTTCAAAGACCTTTCTGCAATAAAGAGAACGGCCGACACGGTAAATGAAATGGTTGAGATTCTATCCCGGGCCGGTCTAACTCTGTTTCTCCACAACCACTGGTGGGAGTTCTGTGAAGTCCAAGGCAAGCTTGCCTACGACCACTTTGCTGAGCTCTGCCCCGACGTTCAGTTCGAAATAGATACCTACTGGGCAGCAAATTTCGGTGCCAACGATCCGGTTGAACAGGTCGCCAAATTCCGCCACCGAACTCCCCTGCTGCACATCAAGGACGGTTCGCTGCAACAGGGCAAAGCGATGGTGGCTGTGGGACAGGGAAAAATGGACATCCCAGCAATTATCGACGCGGCCGATCCGGATCTGCTGCGTTGGTTGATCGTTGAGCTGGATGCCTGTGACACGGACATGCTCACTGCGGTCGCCGACAGCTATCGATATCTGACTGAAAACGGATTGGCTGAGGGGAAGTAGTTAGTCCAACCCAAGCAACCGCTTATTCAGATTCTCATCCGTATCGGCTGACGCGAAGTCATCAAATGCGCCGGTAGTTACCTCGATAATATACTCGGCAATGAATTGCGCCCCCTCTATGGCACCCACCGCACTGTCTTTGAGACAACACTCCCACTCCAGCACGGCCCAACCATCGAAATCGTTGTGCGCCAGCTTGCTGAATATTGAATTGAAGTCGACCTGGCCATCCCCCAGTGATCTGAAGCGACCCGGGCGATCCACCCAGTTCTGATAGCCGCCGTAGACACCGGATCGGCCGGTAGGATTGAATTCGGCATCCTTGACGTGAAACATCTTGATGCGCTCATGGTAGATGTCGATGTAGGAGAGATAGTCCAGTTGTTGGAGAACGAAGTGGCTGGGATCGTACAACAGATTTGCCCTGGGGTGGTTGTTCACTTCCGCCAGGAATCTCTCATAGGTGACTCCGTCGTGAAGATCTTCACCCGGGTGAATTTCATAGCAGAGATCGACCCCCGCCTCTTCAAAAGCATCGAGGATCGGCGTCCAGCGCTTAGCCAACTCGCGAAATCCCAATTCAACCAGTCCGTCGGGGCGTTGCGGCCAGGGATAGAACGTGTGCCACAGCAGTGCACCGGAAAACGTAGCATGCGCTTTCAGGCCCAGATTGGCACTTGCTTTAGCGGCCTTGATCAACTGTCCCGTCGCCCACTCGGTACGCGCCGATGGATTGCCTTTCACTTCAGGTGGCGCAAAACCATCGAACAGTTCGTTGAAAGACGGATTCACCGCAACCAATTGGCCTTCCAGATGGCTGGCCAGCTCGGTTACCTGGATGCCCATTTCTTCCATCTCGCCGTTTATCGCGTCGCAGTAATCCTTGCTCTCCGCAGCCAGATCGATATCCAGAAATCTGGCATCACCGATCGGCAATTGGATACCTCTATAGCCCAGGCCGGCCGCCCACTCGGAGATGTTCTCCAGATGATTGAACGGTTCTTCATCGCTGATAAACTGTTGCAGAAAAATAGCGGGGCCTTTGATTGTCTTCATCTATTCAATCCTCAGTTATGCGCTAAACACTCGTTTCAACTCTCAAGTATGCAGATACATTTCTCCATGGGGATCATTCATTTAGCCATCGTTTCAAGCCTCAACAATCCTGGTCCACTTTTCCGTACTCTCGGCGCTTTCGATGAGGGCCTCTAGAAACGCCATCCCTCGGACACCGTCGTCGATGGTGGGGAAATCCAGATCATCGGGATCCGGCTCTCTACCCTCAAGTCGTGCCTGCAGCACCCCCGCGAAGTTTCGGTACAGGTTGCCGAATGCTTCCAGATAACCCTCCGGGTGCCCTCCCGGTGTTCGACTGTTATACACGCTCACCGGTGCGAGATCATTGTTGGCGCCGGCGCGAATCACCTGTTCGGGTCGATCCAGCCAATTCAGTACCAGCCTATTCGGCTCCTGCTGCTGCCAGCTCACGGCACCTTGCTCACCGTAGACGCGAATATTCAGGTTGTTTTCCTCTCCTACGGATATCTGACTGGCGAAGAGAATGCCGCGGGCACCATTATCCAGCCTGAGCAGCACATTGCCATCATCCTCGAGCCGCCTCCCCTCTACAAAGGTGGTCAGCTCCGCACTCAGTTCGATTATTCTGAGCCCGGTCATGTATTCCAACAGATTTTCCGCATGGGTCCCTATGTCACCCATGCAACCACAGGCGCCGGACTGGGCTGGATCGGTCCGCCAGGCGGCCTGTTTGTTATCTTCATCCTCGAGTTTGGTGCTGAGCCAACCCTGTGAATACTCAACGACGACCTTTCTGACCTTGCCGATCCGACCCTCGCGAATGATTTTCCTGGCCTCCTTGACCAGGGGATAACCCGTGTAGTTGTGGGTCAATCCATACAGCAGTCCTGTCTCAGTGACGATTGTCTGCAGTGCTCTCGCCTCCTGCAGATTCAGGGTGGCAGGTTTATCCGACATGACGTGAAAACCGGCCCGCAGGGCCTTGCTGGCGATATCAAAGTGAGAATTGTTGGGCGTCACGATGGCGACAAAATCCATCGATTCACTATCAGAGAGTGCCGCTTCCTGGATGAACATCTCTTCGTAGTTCGCGTAGACTCGAGCCGCAGGGAGAAAGAGATCGGCCCCAGAAGCCTTGGACTTCTCCGCAGTACTGCTGAAGGCTCCGCAGACCAGATCGATCTGACCATCCAACGCAGCCGCAGTACGATGCACCGCTCCGATAAACGCATCCCGACCGCCGCCAACCATTCCCATACGGATCTTTCTCATCTCGCTTTCCCTGGCACGCTTGAAGAATTACATTATAAACATGCAAACAACTCCCGTGCGAGGATCCGAGGACACGGTTGCGGGGCAAATGAGGCTTTGGTTATGCTATGGTTGAGGGGAATCAAGATCGGGAACTTACATGAATCACCAGTGGGACTTTCCCTATGCATCTAACAGGGCTCCACTGTTCGCCCGCAATATAGTCGCCACATCGCAGCCACTGGCTGCCCAGGCCGGACTGCAGATGCTGCAACGCGGCGGCAATGCGGTGGATGCCGCGCTGGCAACGGCGATTACCTTGACTGTGGTGGAACCAGCCATGAACGGTCTGGGTAGCGACGCATTCGCCATCGTCTGGGACGGCAGTGAACTGCACGGCCTGAACGCATCCGGCAGGTCGCCCGCTGCCTGGACGCCTGAGCGATTCGCTTCGAGCGTAAAGATGCCGCTGCTGGGATGGGACTCGGTGACGGTCCCGGGTGCTGTCAGCGGCTGGGTGGCTCTTTCCGACAGATTTGGGAACCTTCCGTTTGCAGATCTCTTCGCCGCTGCCATCGGTTATGCTCAGACGGGATTCCAGGTGGGCCATAAGACCGCTGCCGTATGGCAACAGTCAAAGACGGTATATGCAGCGTTCCCCGCATTCATGCAGACGTTTATGCCCAATGGTCGGGCGCCGCAGACCGGCGAACTGGTCAGACTGCCCCACCATGCCGGCACGCTGGCAAAGATAGCGGCAAGCAAAGGTGAAGATTTCTATCGCGGGGAACTTGCTGAAGAGATTATCCGGGACTGCGAACGCCATGGCGGCGCCATGGCCTTGGACGATCTGGCAGAGCATAGGGCGCAATGGGTTACCACGATCTCGCAAGAGTACAGGGGCGTCACGCTGCATGAAATCCCGCCCAACGGGCAGGGGTTGCTGGCATTAATAGCGCTCGGAATCCTGGCATGGCGGGATATCGGCCAATATCCACTCGACTCCGCCGACAGCATCCACCTGCAGATCGAGGCGATTCGTCTGGCTTACGCTGATATAGAGCGCCATCTTGCCGATCCCGACTATATGACCCGGTCGGTGCAGGATCTTCTCGATCGTGAATATCTGAAGGAGAGGTCGAAACAGATCCGCATGAGAAGGGCATCTCCGGCGCTGTCGAAGGTCCCCGCCAGTCCGGACACGGTCTACCTTACTACCGCTGACCAAAGTGGCATGATGGTCTCCTTCATCCAATCCAACTACGTCGGCTTCGGTTCAGGAGTCGTCGTGCCCGATACAGGTATCAGCCTGCAGAATCGCGGCTATGGCTTCACCCTGGAAGAGGGACATCCCAACCAGGTTGGCGGTGGCAAACGTCCCTACCACACCATCATTCCCGGATTTGTAACCCGCAACGATCAGGCACTGATGAGCTTCGGCGTGATGGGAGGACATATGCAGGCACAGGGACATGTGCAGATGATGGTGCGCATATTCGATTACGGGCAGAACCCTCAGACTGCATCGGATGCACCCAGATGGCACCTTTATGAAGATGGTAGAGTGGGCGTCGAATCCGGTTTCGATGCAAAGGTGGCGGCCAAGTTGGCAAGACGTGGTCACGAGATTATCTACGACAACGAGGCACGTGTCTTTGGTGGTGCCCAGTTGATCAGTAGACTTGAAGATGGCTACTGTGGTGCTTCCGACCATCGCAAGGAGGGGCAGGCGGTTGGATACTGAAGAGCATAACGGCCACAGTCTGATTGGCCTCGCCATTGTGTTCACTTCTCCCAATCTTCCGACCGTAAACCGGTGATTCGTGAAAACTCTGCAATGTTATGTGTAACTAACACCGCATCATTGGCACGGGCAATGGCTGCGATTAGCAAATCGTTTGGCCCTATCGGTTTTCCCTGGGCCGCAAGATCTGCCCTAATTAAGCCAGCTTCTTCTGCGGCGCGGTCATCAAAGGCAAGGCTAGCTAAAGGGGCAAAGAACTGAGTCAGTAGTTGTAGGTTTGATTCGACATTTTGACTGTGACGAGCCCCATAGAGTAACTCAGCCTTTACAATGCTGCAGAGCACGAGTTCGTTAGGCTGGTGATGTTGAAACTTCTGGATAATGTTGGATTGAGATTGATTCAAAAGACGGATGCAGACGTTGGTATCCAGAAGAAACATCACTATTCAAACGTTTCTCGTGCTTCGTAATCGCCTACTGTTGAACGCTCGAGCGGTCCCCCCTTCCAGCTACCAAACAACTCAAAATAGCCTTCAGGCCATTGATTCCTAACCTCCCGCTCAACAAGGGCGGCAAGATATTTGGAAACAGACAAATGAGCTTGCTCTGCCTTCTTTTGAAACCGTTTTGCGAGTTCGTCGTTGACATAGCAATGCAGTTGAGACACGGTGAATTCCTCAAATATATTTGGACTATGTGAATTCTAACAGAATGAAGATGCCAGAGGCAAATCTCGGTACATTCCCGTCGAATACAGCCATTTGGGCACTCCACACATGAGCTTTGCCACGGACCACGATACGCTGTCATAACCTTTCGATGCCCATGTTCTACACACAGGTCGGACAAGACCCTGCCGAGTACGATCACTCAGCGTCGATGTTCGAAACACGGGTGGCTTGCATGTAATCGTAACCGAACGAAATGACCCGGGACGGATCGACAGGCAGCTAATCGGTGGATGCGCCCGTCACTTAGCCCTGCGGTGGGATCATATTCGGGAGATCTTTGAGGAGATTGACCTTGGGGCAGATCCTCATCCGAGAGCTGGATCTCTTCTACCTGCGGTGCACCGGGATCTTTAGTCAGGAGTGAATCCGGTTCCTCAGGCGCGCCCAAATCCACTGCCCCCAGCAGGGGATCGCCGGAAAGCAGGATCCGTTGTTCCAGGCTTTCCAATTCGAAAAGGCTCTTGCCTTTGCCGCTCGCCACTCAAGATCCTTGAGTAAACTATCAGGGTGAAAGATATCGATAACTCAAAAAAGCTAGCGTCCGATTTGGATCTTCTTAAAGCACTTTGGATCTTCTTAAAGCATTTAATACGATACGAGACGGCAATGTGGCAGCGAGCTGATGTAATGTCAACAGAAAAACCACAAATTAGAAAGGTCTTGAAACGGGTGCTATAGGAAGAGAGAACAGGTGCCTTTCCAGGTGCTTGAAGCATACTCAGAGATCATGGATAGTTGGTGATGCCAGCGCCAGCGGTATCAGAGCGTCCAAGGAGCAGCACGTTTGAACACAAACGACTCTATAAAAGCACAGTTAGCCGGGCAGTGGGCTGGGTTTGATCCCAACGAACTCGTCAGCGACGCCACCGGCAATCTTATCAGCAACCGGGGAGACTGGGATCCACCTGCCGGCATAGAGCCAAAGCGACCGCTAATACACATGGCGATCGGTATTCCCGATGCCGGTACGCTGCCGAAAGACGACTTTCTGAAATCCACCCGAAAGGTGATAACAAGACCAGGTGAAGCCGCTTTCATCTACGGTTTCGGCATGGGCTACGCCAAGCTGCGAGCGCAACTGGCGGAGCGCTACAGCAGGAATCGGGGACTGCAGGTCGACGAGGAGTGGTTTCAGCTTACCAATGGCTCCTCCGGCGCAATCGATCTCATCTGTCGCACCCTGATCAATCCGGGTGACGTCATCATCACGGAATCACCCACCTATATGGGAACTCTGCGCAACTTCCGCGGCGTGCTGGCACAGATTAAATCCGTACCGATGGATGAAGATGGGATGCTGATGGATGAGCTCGAAGCCGTGATCGTAGCAACGCAGGCGGCGGGCAAAACCATCAAATTCATCTATACCATCTCCACGTTCCAGAACCCCACTGGCGCCACCCTGTCGCAAGAGCGACGCATCGAGTTGCTCAAGCTGGCAGCGAAACACCGCGTCCTCATACTGGATGACGACGCCTACGGGGAGCTCTATTTCGGCGCCAAGCCGCCGACTTCGCTCTCCGCCCTGAGTGCTGGCCACGGGGTCATTACGGTGGGCACTCTGTCCAAAACGCTGGCGACCGGACTGAGGGTGGGCTGGATTCACGGTAGACCGGATCTCATCCGGCTAATGGGCAAGATGCGTTTCGCCATGGGCTTGAATCAGATGGTGGTCCGCTTGATAGCGGACTATATGTCGGACCGTACTCTCGACGACCATACCGATGAAGTGCGCGACCTCTACCGTCGCAAAATGGAAGTACTAACCGGCGCGCTCGAAACCCATGCCGGTGATCTTATAAGCTTCGATCGTCCGCTCGGCGGCTTCTACCTCTGGGTCAAACTTCACCAAGGTTTGACGGCTGATGCAGTCTGGCGCACCGCTACCCACGAAGGTGTTTCCACAACACCAGGGATCTCGTTTTACCCAGCCCGATTCGACCCCTCAGGGGAACACATTCGTATCGCCTTCCCATGGACGCCAATGGAAGATCTGGAAGAGGGAGCCAGACGGTTTGGTCTTGCCTGCAAACGGGTTTCCGAAGGGGAGGGTCTGAAACAGAGGTGAAATCTGGCGCCAAGTCCCCGACCAGATATGCCACGCCCCCATCCGTGACAGAATCCAATGGTGCAAAGAGGACGAGCGCATAGCGTGACGTGAATCGTACGTCTACGGGATCTCGACATCCCATTCACGCATCCTGCCTGCTTTATCTCTCCACTGAATGAGATCTCCCAACAATCTCAGTGAGCCACCCTGAGTCGAAGCCCACCAGACGCTACCTGTGACAAACCTCATAGCCAATTGCGCAGCCATGCAGTAGACTTGGACGTGATCAGGGACGAGTGTACTAACGGGCGTAACAGGGACCGGTGTGCTGAAGGGAGAAGCGCTCCGGTCCTTCCGTGACGGCCCCATTCCAAGCCCAATCTGTACGACGACCCTGTCCAGTACGACATCATACATGCCTGTGTGGGTGATCACTGAGAAGTGTCTCTGTCCGTGCAAGGCGTGTTGACTCGTAATCCGTTAAAGCAATTGCAAGAGGATTCGCTATGACTGTTTACAAAGTGATTGAGATCATTGGAACCAGCGAGAAGTCCTGGGAAGATGCCGCGAAAACAGCCGTGGAGCGTGCGTCCAATACTCTAGAGGATTTGAGAATTGCGGAGGTGACGGCCCAAGACGTGAAGATCGAAGATGGTAAAGTCGTGGCTTACCGGACCAAGGTCAGCTTGTCATTCAAGTTTAGAGAAGAGTAGCTAATAGTCCTGCTCGCAAGCCGTGCCAGCACGCATCCATTTGGGGTGTGTACTCGAACGCGTCGCCCCGACACGAGAGGGTCAGTCGGTCGTTATTTTCCATGAACCAGCTTAGCGATTGTCTCGTAGACGTCTTCAGGTAAAGGTACCAAGAACATCTTCACGGGTCCATCGACCACCCGACTGGTATGTCCGTTGCCTGCAACGGTATCCGGCATAAAGACCTAGCCGGGTCCCCACTGTCGCGTTTCGCCGTCGGTGGTCAGGCACTGTGTCAATCCTGGAATGCACCGACCGGTGCTCCGTAGACCCGGGCGTTCGCACATGCGAACGCTTGACTGGACCTCAACACATTGCCCCAAGCGTCTGTGAACTCCTCCGTTATGGGGAATTCGAATTGGTCAAAGGCAGAACCACCGTCAGCGGTTGTGCAAAAAATGCGTTACCTGCATGCATCCTCCACAAAGACGAGATGAGGCAGTTTAGCCCAGAAGCTCTCCGGCTAGCTCTGATTACGGCTGAAGTACGGGCAGTAATCCTCACACTGCAGCAAACAGATGGTTTATCATCCCTGTCCGGTTTTGCTTCAGGATCGATTCCCATGAGGTCTATTCTTTTCGTCGCGATACTCGCTGTGGGGTGCAGCTCCCAGCCAGTAACTTCCCCCTTAGAGCAGAGAACTATTATGCAAGAATCTCCCGTGGATGGCGTTAAATTCAGGTATATAGAGAGCAATGGAATTCGAATGCGAATTGCAGAGAGCGGGCAAGCTGGCCCGCTGGTGCTGTTCGCGCACGGTTGGCCTGAGTCGTGGTATTCCTGGCGTCACCAGATACCCGTGTTGGCAGAAGCCGGCTTTCGGGTGGTGGTACCGGAAATGAGGGGCTACGGTCAGACCGATGCTCCGGAGCCGGTGGCGGACTATGACATCGAACACCTGGCTGCTGACATGGTCGGTATTCTCGATGCTTTGGGTGAAGACACGGCAACGATCGTGGGACATGATTGGGGTGCTCCCGTAGCAGCGCACAGCGCCCTCAAGTATCCCACCCGCTTCACCAGTCTCGTTTTGATGAGTGTGCCTTACGGTGGGAGGGGAACTGCCTCCCCAATGCAGCGCATGCGATCTCAATTTGACGACAATTTCTTCTACATTCTCTATCACAATGAGCCTGGCGGGGTCGCCGAGGCCGAGTATGACAGTGATCCCCGCGGCATCTTGAGCAGGTTGTATCTTTCACCTGACTCTCCGCGCAAAGCACCCACTGTGACTGATCCGAAACGGGCAGCCGGTGGCTGGATTCCGCGCCTCGGAGAAGCCGAGGGATTACCCGGATGGTTAACAGAGGCAGACCTCGATTACTACGTGGAACAGTTCGAACAATCCGGATTTCGGGGCGGTGTGAATTACTATCGGAACATCGAGCGTAATTGGAATATAACCGAAGACATCACTGACCACCGCATTATGGTGCCGACTCTTTTCCTTACCGGGGAAAAAGACGTGGTGATCGGCGGCGCCACAAAAGCCATGTTGCAGGCCATGATGGCACAGTCCATTCCAAATCTTCGGGATGTCATTCTGATACCGTCGATCGGCCATTGGGTGCAGCAGGAAGCGCCTGCCGAGACCAACAAGGCCCTTCTGGACTTCCTTGGCAGTCTTTGATCCCAGTCTCCGTCGGGCCTAACGGCACGGATGCTGTATCGATTGCCAAATGGGGGAAGAACACGCTGTAACCTGCGACGTTCACCAACAGGTCGCCTCGATTATATGAGTTCGAAGTAACGCCTGTATTCCCAGTCGGAGATATCACGCGACTCCAGGTTGCCCCCTTGAGCATGAAAGGCAAGCCACTCGGAATCCCGCGTCTTTGCCCAATAGTCGATGATGTCTTCCCCCATCACCTCTTTGAGCAGTGCATCATTTCTCAAAGCGTTGACCGCCTTTGATATGGTGTCTGGAAGCCTCTCGTACTTATCCGGCAAGCCCCACGCAATCTTGCGAAATTCTTGCGGCAGTTCAAGTTTGTTCCTGAGTCCTGCGAGACCGCCGGCAATGATAACCGCCATGGCCAGGTAAGGATTCAAATCGGACGCACCGACACGATGCTCAATTCTGGTCGCCTCGGCGCTCTTTGTGATGAGCCGCAGCGCGACGGATCGATTGTCCTCTCCCCAGGTGTGGGTGATTGGCGCCGCTGAAAAGTCGGCGAAGCGCCGGTACGAATTGATCGTCGGACATAGATAGGACACTGCTGCCGGCAGTGTTGTCATGATCCCGGCCAACCAGTTTCGCAGCAGGCTGGAGCGACGGTCCGGGGAGTCGGGGTCATGGAACAAGGGATTAGCTGATGAATCCGTCAGCGAGTGATGGATGTGCATTCCCGAGGCAAGGCTCTTCGAAGGTTTCGCCATGAACGTGACGGCCATGTCCTGGTCCACAGCGACCTCATAGAGGATCTGCTTTGTGAGGACCACATTATCGGCCATTCTGACTGGATCTGACGGCTCGAGATTGAGTTCCAGTTGCCCGACTCCAGCTTCCTCGTTCCAGCTCTCCCAGACTATATCCTTCAGCCCGAGGCGCTTTGTCACCTCACGCATAAAGCTGGTTGCCTGGTAAGCGTTGCGAATCAGGTAGACGGTTGGGTGGGGTATCGTGCCGACGAGACTCAGATCACGGAATTCGTTTTCACGAAGGGCGACATAACTTGCTCGAAACAGGTAAAACTCGAGTTCACACGTTGCTCTTACCCGGAATCCCAAGTCATTTACCTCGGCCACCACACGTTGCAACGTGGACCGAGGGCAAAGCCGCAGTTCCTCCCCGTCAGGGCTTGTGAAGTTGCAGATGCAATGTGCAACCTGGGGGTCGATGCCATCGCTGACAAGCGTTTCCAAATCCGGTTTGAGCAGAAGATCACCGAGATTGTCTTCCCGTTGCGGGTGCCAATGACTTAAGTGCGGGCTTCCGGTGAGATCCATGGACAACGCCGACTCGCAGATGCCGTGCCCCATCGGTAAGGACTTGGTGAATTTGCTGCGACGGATATACTTGCCGACGCCGGGACCATCCAACGTAGTGGCATGGGTGCGTACCACTTCAACGTGATGTCGGTCGAGCCAGTCCTGAATTGCTGCTGCTTCCACTATACCGACCTGCTTAGATACCGAGTTCGCCCATCATGTGTTTCTTCGAGACCTCGGTGAGTACCGCTGTGTGTTCGAGACTGGCCAGGATCTTAATCTCCCCTCGGTACGCTCCCTCCATAAACACCATGGATCCGTTCAGTAATCTAACGAGGTTACTGGCTGCACCGTATATCTCAACATCAATGTGGCCATCGCCCATGACATACTCCCGGTCATCGTCCGTGCACACCAGTTTTACTGTGCCTGGCATGCCCGACTGAGCGTGCACCAGTTCCCAGAAACGTTTGGCCGCATCGGTCCACTTGGGGGTTGGGGGCTTAAGTAACTTTGCCACCTTCAGTGCAAACAAAGGGTGCCGCCAGCGACCATCAACCTTTGTGCTATCGTTGGTGCGGAAGTCTATATGAATGATGATCCCGGCATCGTTGGCGATGCCTCGCGTTAACGTCATCCGATCTCGCGCCAGCGCCACGGTCACCTGCTGCGGATCGGTTGTTGACCGAAGAGCAAAACTGCCTCGCATGGATGTTGCTGTCTTGAGAATGTCCGGATGAGTGAGGGCGCGCCGTAGTTGTGCGCCCATTATTTTCACGATGGGTACGGGGTCTTGTTCAAGTACAACCTGCATGAAACAGTGATTCTGTATTGACGAAGAAGTGCCTTCAGAATAACACAATTAGCAGGTCAGCACAGTTACCCGTTCAACTCACGGTCAGTTGCCAGCCTGTCGACAAAGGAGTCATCATAGGTGAGTTCCGGGTCGGATCGGACCACGCGATCCAGGGCGGCGGCATCGGGACCGATCAGAATTCGCCACTGTTCGTTGCGCACCCCATCGAGGATGATCGCTGCAGCCTGCTCTGCAGTGGTGGTCGCATTATCTCGAAAATTCTCACCCATCTCCTTGACTGCCTGACGGATTTCATCATTCGTCATACCTTCGATTTCAGTGCCCCTACGAGAAAGGCGTACACGCATATTATCGATCTCCGCATCAGGCATATCTAACGGATCGGGCCTGCCCAGGATCTTGCCGGTGTTGATGGCGATCTCGGTGCCGATGTGACCTGGCATCACCACGGACACTTTGACATGAGGGGCATTGAGCTTTAGGTCGATAATGAGCGCTTCCGAAAAGCCCTTAACGGCAAACTTGGCAGCAGAATATGCCGTATGCGGTGTCTGGTTGCCGAGACAAGCCCAGAATCCGTTCACCGAACTGGTGTTTACCATATGCCCTTCGTCACTCGCCAACAGCAGCGGCATGAATGCCCTGGCATTGTAATACACTCCATTCCAGCAGACGGCATAGGTACGTTCCCAATCCTCTCTCGTGTCATGGATAAAACTGCCGCCGCCGCCAATGCCAGCATTGTTGAAGAGCAGGTTGATATAACCCCTCGCATGCTGTTCTTCCACCTCATTCCTAAAACGCAGGACCTCTTCTTCATCGGAGACGTCACACACATGCGTGCTGATCTGAATCCCCTGGGGGGCTTCAGCCTGACAGAGCGACAGGGTTTTCTGCATATTCTCCTCGATTACATCGCACATGGCGACGTCACAGCCCTCTGCCACCAACTGCCTCGCCAGTGCTCGACCCATACCGGTTCCACCGCCTGTTACGACCGCCAGTTTTCCGCCAAAACTCTTCATATCCAACTCCTGCTGATTGTTCGGATTAAGTTGTCACATGGAAATCTTCAGGTAAAGGTATAAAGAACATCGAGACCGGTCCTTCGATCACACGGCTTGTGTGCCCCTTACCTTCGACGGTGTCCGGCATAAACACCTCGCCCGGTCCCCAGTGTCGAGTCTCGGCATCGGTGGTTCCGACCTCCCAGATTCCCTGCATCATTACACATAGCTGTCGCGCCGGTGCATTGTGCCAATCCTGGAACGCACCGACCGGTGCTTCGTATACCCGCACGCTTGCGCATGGGAACGATTTGCTGAATCGCAAGGCATTGCCCCAGGCGTCGGTAACTTCCTCGGTGATGGGGAACACGAATTCGTCAAAGGCGGAGCCGCCGTCATCGGTTGTGTAAAAGCGCGTTACCTGCATGCCTCCTCCAAAAAGTCGAGGTGAGGGTGAACGTACCTGACTAGCGGTCCAAGAGAATTAGACTGACTTCCGGTACGTAGGTGATGATGAGAAGGGCCACCAACAGCACCAGCATAAAGGGTATGGTAGCCTGGTAAAGCTCAGTGATGGATTTGTCGAATCGGTAGCTGGCGATAAATAGGTTCATGCCGATCGGTGGGGTGAAGTATCCGATCTGCATATTGGCCAGGAAGATGATCCCCAGATGGATGGGATCGATTCCGTATCCAAGCGCCAGTGGCACGATGAGCGGGATCATGATGACGAGCGCGGAGAAGATATCCAATATAGCGCCGAGCAGCAACAACAGCAGGTTCAACAGAATCAGGAAGGTCAGCTTTCCTTCGATGTAGGTCCTGATCCATGTAAACAGCTTCTGCGGCACCTCGGCGTCGACCAGAAAGTTGGTGAAGGCAAGGGATACGCCCAGAATCACCAATATGCCGCCCACCATCACCATCGCTTCGCGGGTAATGCGCGGCAACTCCGGCAAGGGTACCTCTTTCAGAATCACCACCTCGACCACCAGTACGTATACTGCTGTGACAGCCGCTGCCTCAGAAATGGCGAACAGACCACTGTAGATGCCTCCGAGGACAAAAAACGGCAGTGGGATTTCCCACTTACTCTCGTTGATGGCTGCCTTCGCTTCCTGCCATGAGAAAGACCCTTGAGCCAGTTCGATACCCCGATTCATCCAGATACTGTGCGCCGTCAACAGCAGGATCATCAGCAGCGCCGGCAACACGCCGGCAATGAACAACTCCTGAATGGTGAATGACTCAGGCAGGTTCATCTGTTGAACCAAAACGCCGTAGAGTATGAGGGGCAGCGACGGTGCTAACAGTAATCCTAAGCTGCCGGAGGTGGTCACGAGGCCGAGAGAATACTTCTGAGGATATCCCGCTTCCATCAAGGCAGGATATAGCAGAGCACCCACTGCTACGATGGTGACGCCGGACGCACCAGTGAAGGCGGTGAAGAAAGCACAGGTAACCAGGGCAACGACCGCGAGTCCGCCAGGCATCCAGGACAGAAATATCTTGGTGATGCGCACCAGCCGCGATGAAACCTGGCTCTCTGCCAGCAGGTATCCGGCAAAGGTAAAAAGTGGCAACGCCATTAAGAGTGGTTGACCAACCAGGCGATAGATCTCAATAGCGATAACGGTGAGGGGAATGTCGGTGAAGTAAAATCCCGCCATAGCAGCTAACAGGATCACAACAAACAGCGGTGTACCCAATAGTGCCAGCAGCACGATGAGAAGAGAGATCGTTACAGCCATCGTGCCCAACTAATCGTCTGCAACGCTGGCGAGGTAACCGTTGACAGTTCCCAACAGGAAACGCAACGACATCACTGCAAATGCAAAGGGTAGTATCAGTTCACAAACCCAGTGTGGTACCTGCGCGAAAGCCATACTTGGATCTTCAGACTCTAACAGAACGAATTGGGCGCAGTACCATGCAACCACCGCGCAAACCACCGAGGCAACCACGCCAACGACGGCACTCAGGTGTCTGTCTATATGCTCCGGAAGATAACGGGACAGCACGTCAATCTTGATGTGGTTGTTCTCTCTGGTGGCGACCATCGCTCCCAGCAGCGCCACCCACAGAACCAGGATCCTGACAAACGAGTCTGCCCAAAACATGCCACTATCAAAAAAGTTCCTGAGGGCGATCTGAACGACCGCAACCGTCATCATGGTCAGCAGAGAAATCACCAGGGCAGAGTCTTCAATAAGATGAATCACCCTGACGGGATGCTTGAGATCCATGATCATGACCGATACCCGTGTTCCTATTCGTTACCGCTAGTACCAACGCCCGCTCTGAATTCAGACAGATGCTTCTGCAGCAACGCGACGATTTTGCTGGACACCAGCCCCGAATTCACCAGTTTACTAATGGCTACCTCCGATTTGGACTGCCACACCAGCATGTCCTCTTCCGACGGTCTGACCACAGCAATCCGCTGGCCGAGAAGCGCATTGTATGCAGCCACATTGGCCTGCCGGACCTGCTTCCCGATTTCTGCAAAAGCCCGGCCCAGTTTGTCCTCGACAGTGCGCTGGTCCGTAGGGCTGATCTTGTTAAAGGGTTTCTGATCCATCATCATCATGGCATAGGTATACATGAAGGGAACTTCAGTGACATATTTAACCCTGGTGTGCCACTGAGCTGCGACCACGAGAACAGGGGGGGACGCGACTGCATCGATCAGTCCGGTCTGCAATCCCGGCAACACATCAGCAAATTTCAGGGGTATGGGGCTGATGCCAAACGTTCTGATGATATTGAGCACAGTTGGATCGCTGTCCGGTACCCAGGCTTTTGACTTAAGCACGTCGGCAACCGATTCAACGGGTGCATTGGAGAAAATATACGCAAAACCCATTTCGCCAAGCCCGAAAGTGATAATTCCGGCATCCTTTAGACCTTTTGCGATAATGCTATCCAGATGTTGCCTGACGTAATCCACCTCATCATAGCTTCTGAAACTTAAGGGCAGATTGTATACCTGTAAGTCGGGATAGAATCTGGTCAGACTACCTGCCGCAACCATCCCGCCGTGCAACTGGCCGATCTTAATCTTCCTCAAGACCGTCTGATCGTCTCCCTGAACGCCACCCGGATAGATCTTGAATTTGACCCGGCCTTCCGTCTCGGATTCGATTAGCGCTGCCGCAGCCCTGACTGTTTTCATAAAGAACAGACCATCCGGAGCTTCTGTGGCTATCTTGAACGTCCTGGCAAAAGCCGTTGCATTGAGTGACGTGCAGATCAAAATAGTCAGCATCAGTTTCGTGATTGCCAATCCTGTTCTGGCTGATATGAATTTCAAATCGTTGCACCCCATAGCTAATCTGTTAACAGGTTGCCAACTGGCTGAATGGTTCTAGAAATAGTCATCCGAGCCTGCCAGCAATTCCTTCGCTTCACGCTGCGCCAATGTGTTGGCCAAGGTCATCTCCGGCGCCGATGGATCAGCCGCAATGACTTCCTTCAACAAGCGGTCATGCAACTCCTTGTTGAATACCAGTCGTGCATACCTCTGCGCAAAGACGACTTTTGTCATCAGGAACTGTCCGCCGGACAGCTCGATGGCCCTCTCAAAGTGCTCTCTGCCCTTCTCCGGTTTACCGCCCAGGGATGCAGGCATGAGGGTCTCCAAACCGCCCAAATAGAGGTGGGTGCCTCCTCTATCATAGGTCTCATCCAGAGCGATCAATGTTTCCAGGATCAGGCGCACCCGGGACAGGTCAGCAATCGCGTTCCAGTCATCGCTATTGGCCTGAATCCAACCCACCCAGTTCACGCCGAGTGTATAGAAAACAGCGACATCGCTCTGCTTGAGCGTTGCCATCAGAGCGCCATAGTCCTCGAAGCTGGTCTGTCTCAGATCACAGAATCTAATGCTGTGCACGCACGCTGCCTGTTCGGCGTATGACAGCGCCTTGCCGGTGAGCAATGATCTCCTATGTTCATCGGCTATCACTTCAGTAAACGCACCGTTGAGGGTCGCTGCGGCCATCAGCATCTCTTCATTGCGGGAATTGCCCTGCAGCAGGCTGTCGATCAGAATCAGATAGGCGGGTATACCGTCTCTGATCGTTTCCGGGTCATTGCTGTTGAGTATGGTGCTGGCGAGATCATTGGCCAATCGGTTGGCGGCCGAAGACATGATGCTGGCACAACCAGTCATTGCGGCAATGACAACTCCCAGGAGGAGCAGGCGCATCGACGGTGGCAGATTCTCTCGCATGACCCAGTAGACCGCGGATTGGTGCTGAATGATACTATCACCCTGTAAACCATCGGTAAATCAAAGCATTTCGCGATTTATCCGCACCTCAATCGGCCTGCCCACGGCTGCAGGCCGGCACTAGCGCATTACCTCGCCAAAGAAGGGATTCATCCTGATCTCATCGCCGATGGAGGTATTCGGGCCATGGCCGGTGATCACTTCTGTCTGCTCATCCAGTGTAAACAGGCTTTCGACGATCGACTTCTCCAGGTGCTTGAAACTGCCCCCGGCAATATCGGTGCGGCCAATGCCGCGGTGAAACAGCGTGTCGCCCGATATCAGCAGCTTATGCTCCTCAAACCATAGGCAGACCGACCCCGGTGTATGTCCGGGGGTATGTAGGACCGCGCCATTGCAGCAGGGCAACCTGTCACTATCGCTCAGCCAGCGTGGCGGAACGGTGCCGGGTATAAAGGAAAACCCCGACCTGCTGAACTGCGCCTCCAGTCGATCCCACAAGAACCTGTCCCCCTTGTGCAGGTAACAGGGCGCAGCCGTGCGTTGCTGGACTTCTCCGAGAGCGATGACATGGTCGATATGGACATGGGTGAGGATGATCGCCTCGACCGAGACGGCCAGTCCCTCTATCTCCCGCAGTATCCGCTCGGCATCCCCACCCGGGTCTACTACCATGCCCAGTCGCGATTCAGGATCAGCGACGATGGTGCAATTGCTGTGCATGGGACCCACCACAAAACTGCTGAGAATGAGATCATCTCTGGATTCAGATGTGTTCAAACGTGATGCCCCCTGGTGATCTGGCGAACAAGCTGAACGCGCGACCCGCTATCATACTCATCATCGGACTGTCTGTGTAAACTCAGTATGCTACAATTTCGAGGCCGAAATGACCCCAACTACTACAGTCTCGACTTGAACGATCGCCATGATTGAGACGATATTCAACCGTACTGTTGCCATAAGTCTGATCGTATTTGTCGTGCTGAGTTCGATGGTGCTGTTTGTGGTAGCGCTGTTAATCTGGATGGCTACGGTCCTGTTCGACCGGCGACTGGTCATCCTGCACCGCTTCACCTGTTTCTGGGCCTACCTCTACCTGTGGATCTTTCCCGCCTGGTCTGTTTCCGTCGAAGGGCGCGAGAAGATCGATCGGGACAAGACTTATATCATGGTTTCGAACCACCAGTCTCTGGTGGATATTCTGGTGGTATTCAGCCTGTTTACTCACTTTAAGTGGGTATCGAAAAACGAGGTCTTCAGAATTCCGCTCATCGGCTGGAACATGGTGCTGAACCGCTATGTGGGACTGGTCAGAGGTGAGCAGGGAAGCATCATCAAGATGTACGAGGAATGTGACAGTCACCTGCAGCAAGGCAGCTCTATCTATATGTTTCCGGAGGGCACCCGCTCCCCCACCGGGCAGCTGCGGGACTTCAAGGAGGGCGCTTTTGTGCTGGCGAAAAAACACCAGCTACCCATCCTAACCCTGGCGATCAACGGATCGAGGGACGCACTGCCCAAAAAAAGCTTAAATTTCCATGGCAGGCACCACATGATCATCACCGTGCTGGGAGAGATTCCCTACAGTGATTTCGCTGAAACACCCGTGAAAGAGCTGGCCTACCTGGTCAGAGACAAGATCAGTCAGCACGTGGTGCCGAATTAGGTTCGGACTAGACCCCAAAGGTAGTCACTCGATCGTTCTGAATTGTACAAGGGCAATACCTTGGGGGGCTAGCAGAAGGGGCTGGGGTGTCCTTCTCGTAGCAATCAGGCGGAGCGCGGAGCGCGCGGAGGGAGACCCGAAGGGGCTCCTGACCAAGTGAGGGTAGCTGGGAGAGCCGCTACGCCGCGAAGAGAAGGACACCCCAGCCCCTTCTGCGAACAGACCTGACTCAAACAAAAGTAAGTAGAGTCTGCTCATAAACTATAAGCCATTGATATTATTATGGAATATATGATATTTCAGGTATAATAGTGCACGAAAAAGTCCCGTCAACCATGGAAAACCGTGCACCTATGATCCGATCTCAAAGCGAAAAACAAC
>PVBE010134094.1_pt1 | contig 52021 bp, 57 predicted proteins | sample 1631181 | NCBI WGS metagenome assembly PVBE01 (sample SAMN08397723, study PRJNA350692) | Marine metagenome, whole genome shotgun sequencing project. | isolation source: water | place: Pacific Ocean | collected 2012-04
AGATTGTTTCAAGGACAAAGATCCCTCCGATGATTGGAAGCAGCAGTTGTGTGTTCGTTGCTAAAGCTAGACACGCCAATGCTGTTCCTATCGCTAAAGAACCCGTATCTCCCATAAAGATTTTTGCAGGGGCGGAATTCCACCAAAGAAAACCAACACAAGCACCAAGCATAGAAACGGCTATAACTGCCAGATCCAATGCGTGATCTAGGTCATAGATTTCTGGATGGCGGAAAGCCCAAAAGGATATAACTGTAAACGCACTGAAGGAAAGCGTTGATGACCCTGCAGCAAGCCCATCCAAACCATCAGTAAGATTTACTGCATTACTCATCGCAAGGATGATAAAGGCAGCCCAAAAAACCCATCCGACAACTCCTAAATCGATGGAAAGCGAGTCCCATCTGGTAAAGGAAATTTCGGTGTGGACATCAGTAAAGGAAACCATCAAAATTGCGAATCCGAATGCGACTAGAAGAAGACCTACAACTTTCATTTTTTTATTTAGACCTAAATTCCTTGCATTTCTTACTTTGAGCCAGTCATCTAAGAAACCGACAATTCCAGCCCCTAAGATCGCCAACATTACGAATAGGCCAGACCGCGTGTATATCCCGTTGTAAAGATCTGAGATTACATAAGCCACTAAGGCTCCTACTACAACTGCTATTCCACCCATGGTTGGTGTTCCAGCTTTTGTTCTATGACCCCCAGGCCCATCTTCACGAATAGGTTGGCCGATCCCCTTTTCTGTCAACCATCTAATTAGGTAGCGGGTCCCAAAGAGCGAGATAGCTGTTGAAATAGTTACTGCAAGCAGAAGCCGTATCACGTCGCTCTTGCCTCCAACCCGTCTCGGGCAACATCACTATCTTTAAATGGATGAAATTGCCCTTTGATCTCTTGCGATTCTTCATTACCTTTTCCTGCGATAATTACTACATCCTTAGGGTCAGACATTTTAATTGCCTGAAATATCGCTTTTCTACGATCTGGTTCGATATACACGTCTGCGGGATTCCGAAATCCTGCTAATACGTCATTAATTATTGATCGTTCATCTTCCGATCGGGGATTATCTGAAGTCAGATATACATCTGTAGCAGCATTTTCTGAAGCTGCTCCCATTTGTGACCTTTTTGACTTGTCTCGATCCCCGCCACAACCGAAAACAACATGAACATTTTTTATCCCTGGAATATTTTGGGCAGATAGCAATACTTTACGTAACCCATCAGGAGTATGGGAGTAATCGATAATTACAGTAGGCCCATTATTCTTAGAATCGATTACCTCAAATCTTCCTGGGAGAGCTTGAGCCTCAGATAGTCCTTTGACTATTGATTCCTTATTAAAGCCCAATGCCTCAGCAGCAAAGGCAGCTGAAATAGCATTCTCGATATTGAAAGTGCCGGGAGTTCGCATTTCTACAGTTTCGCCTTCCCATAGGAAAATATTTTGTTGGATATTCTCTTCAATTATTTCGACATCATCCATTGAAACTGTTTTGTGAGGTATTTCTATCTCTTCGGCAAGTCGTTTACCGAATGGGGTGTCCACATTAATAACTGCATATTTAGCGTGATTTGGAGTGAACAAAATAGACTTAGCTTGGTAATAACTTTCCATATCTCCGTGATAATCCAAGTGATCATGGCTCAGGTTTGTAAAAATTGCTAAGTCGTATTTGATATTGGAAATCCTTCTTTGGTTTAACGCATGAGAAGATACTTCCATTGCCAAAAATGACTTTCCTTCTTCAGTTAAATCATGGATCTGTTTCTGAAGGTCTGGCGCTTCCGGCGTAGTTCTTACCCCTGTGAGTGTTCCGATAGATGCTGCATTTTCGCCAGCGGATGTGGCTATCTCCGCAAGTAAATTGACAGTTGTCGTTTTCCCATTCGTTCCCGTAACTCCTACCGTGGTTAGTTTCTTTGATGGAAAATTAAAGAAAATTTCCGCTATCTCGGCCATAGCAGATCTAACATTCTCTACTTTGATTTGCGGAGAATGCGTTTGGATTTTTCGGTCTACGACCACTGCAGTTGCACCATTCGCAATAGCTTCCTGAGCATAGTCGTGCCCATCGTTACACTCTCCAGAAATACAGAAGAACAGATCCCCTTCTTCCACGCTTCTGGAGTCGTAACTAAGTCCTTTGACTACAACCCCTTTGGGGTTTCCGGTAACCTCTAGTTTAGAAGTTCTACCAAGATTAACTTCCTTTAAGATCTTTGCTAATTTCATTGAGTCGTCTCGTTCCCCTCAAGCACTGTTTGGTCTCCCCCAATGGAAGGTTGTCCGGCCGCTATTATCTCTGACATAAGCAACTCAGAAGCAGGGGAAACTTGGTAGTGCCGAAGTGACCAGCTTGCAAGTCGTCCGAAGAGTGGTGCTGCTACATGACTTGCATAGAACTGTTCTTCTACCGGAGGTGGGTCATCAATAATTACAATCATTGCGAGTTCTGGTCGGAGGGCTGGGAAGAAACCAGTTACCGTTGATGTGTAATGCCTTAAGCCTTCCTTATCTAGGTAAGGGTTGAACTGCCCATTTGGAAGTTCATAACTTTCCTCAGTATTAAAATATTTCCAGGATGTTCCTGTTTTAGCAGCTATTTTGTAACCAGAAACCTTTGCTTTCTCCCCAGTCCCATTCTCAACTACCGAAGTAAGCAACGATGCTATTTGTCGAGATGCAGATGGAGAGATTACACGTCGACTAGGTACGCCAGATGTGTATTCTTTAATACCATCGGAGTCAACAATATGGCTGACTAGTTTCGGGGAAACATAGACTCCATCATTTGCAATGGTCGAATAAGCGGTTACTAACTGTATCGGTGAGACAGAAATACCATGGCCGATTGAGATGGTATTCAAATCTATTGACGTCCAACTCTCTATTGGGTGAAGGATTCCTTGAGCTTCTCCAGGGAATGACAGATCTGTCACTTCTCCGAATCCAAAGTTCGTTAGGTACGTATGGAGTCTTTCTTTACCTAATTCCTGACCCCAGACGATGGTTCCAGTATTAGAGGAGTGAGTAAGAATATCTTCAACTCCCATTTCTTGAACACCATATTCGTATTCATCTCTCCATCTCTCAGTTCTTATCTTTCCTTCGTTATCTTCCCACTCTTCAATAACCGTATCGGGGATTTCTTTTTGAGAGTTAGCGTCAGCTATACCTTCGTTTATTACACCTGCGAAAGTCATCGCCTTCATCACTGATGCTGGCTCATAACTATAAGTGACTGCCTGATTGTGAGATGTACTCCGAACTTCACCGGTTTCTGTCATAACCATTGATGCCATAGCTAGTATCTCACCAGTCGCTGGCTGCTGAATAATAACTATTCCGCCCTTAGCCTCTGACTCTTGAATTGTTTTTGCTAGTTCTAGCTCTACTTGCCCCTGTAGCGCTCTATCAATAGTTAGAATCAAGTCAGAACCTTGACTAGCTTCCCGCAAGACACCGGCTTTCGTAGGGATAGTGCTTCCATCAGCACTTAGTTCCGTAACTTGCAAGCCTGTAACCCCTTTTAATCTTTCTTCATATTGGAATTCAAGCCCTGACATTCCAACGTTATCTACAGTAACGCTACCAAGAACTCCCTTTCCTAATTGGTCGCCTGATACGTGGAACCTGCGTGGCTCATAGCCAATGTAAACCCCGCCTAAGTTAAGTTCTTCTATGGCTTCTGCGGTCTCCGGATCAGCTTCTCGAACTAGGTATTCAAATGACGTCGGTGAATTGAATTTTGTTAAGATTACTTTAGCTTCTTCGCTTTCATCAACTCCGACTAGGTCAAGGAGGTCGGCAAGGATTTGTGATTTTTCAAACCCATTATCTGTTGATGATGGGTCAATGTATATGTACGGCTGCGGGAAAGAAATCGCTAGTTGATTACCGTTCCTATCAAGAATGGAACCGCGATCACCTCGAAGCTCTTTCTGGATGACGCGCTGGTTTACGCCTTTTTCAGCGTATTTTCCTTTGTTAAGGATTGATAGATCAAAAAGTCGCCAACTAATCATTACTGCGCAGATTCCAAAAACTACGAGTAGAAGATGCCTTCTTTTGTCCTCGGCGTAAGGCATCTTTCTTGCCACTATTCCCCGCTCCCTAATGCGATTCTCTGATCATTCCAAGCGGAAAAATTTGAGCTTGAGAGCGGTTGGAGAAATTCAGTATGGTCAGCTGTTACCATTCCTAATCCTTGAATCCCGCTGATTTCCTCTGACGTATCTGCTAAGGCGATTCTATATATACGTTCAGTTGATTCTAGTTTTGTTATTTCGAAGAGAAGCGAGCGATTAATAGCATCTAATTCAGAAATGGTTTGAGTTATTCTGTCAATTTTCGTTTGCCGTTGGACTACCAAAGCACTGACGAAGATTTTTCCGAAAAACCCTATAGCTATAAGAATGACTAATATAGCGCTCGTTGAGCGTATCCATGATTTTGAATCTGCGACTACTTTTAATGCGGGGCCCCTATGTGGCCCTGATTCAACTTTCTTTAATCGCTGTTCAGCCATTATCTCGCTCACTTATTTTCTCGAAAGACCGGAAACGAGCAGATGATGCTCTTGGATTGTGTTTGATCTCATGTTCAGTTGGCTGTTTACTTTTACGTGACAAAAGTTTTATCTCTGGTTCTTCCTCTATCGCTGGCAAGTAGCGTGAATTCTGGCGTTTTAATCCTGCGTATTCTCTAGTCAACTGTTTGACTATTCGATCTTCGCCTGAATGGTAGGAAAGCACTCCGCATCTACCTCCAGTTTTAAGCGATTGGATAGTTTGGATAATTGCAGGTTCTATAACTTCTAATTCTTGATTGATAGCGATACGAATCGCCTGGAATGATCTTCGTGCTGGGTGACCTGCTGATCTTTTCGAATGAGCGGGAATAGCTGAAGTAATTATTTCAGCGAGTTCGGTCGTATCGGATATAGGTCTTGCGTCTACTATAGCTTTTGCAACTTTTCTGTGGAATCTTTCATCGCCGTAAGCTTTTAGGATTTCTCCAATAGTCTTTTCGCTTTCTTCATTGACTAGTTCATGAGCGGTTATTCCGGAGAGTGCATTCATCCGCATATCTAGAGGGCCATTTCTTCGGAATGAAAATCCCCTATATGGATTATCTAATTGGTAGGATGAGACTCCAAGGTCAAACAAAGCTCCTGAGATTCTCGCAATATTGAGTTGCCCTAAGATGTGTAGCAGATTGTCAAAACGATCATGAATTAGTGTGACTCGTGCCTTAAAAGATTTAAGGTTCTCTTCCGCCGCTCGTAATGCGTCTATGTCTTGGTCAATTCCTACTATCTCTACATCAGGTCTTGATTTCAGAATTGCGAGTGAGTGACCTGCTCCCCCTAGAGTTGCATCCACTATTACGCCTGAAGGGACAGTTGAGAAAAGGTTCGTGATTTCCTCTTCCATTACTGGACTGTGTTTATAGGTTGTATCAGAAAAACGGGTGATCCGGCGGTCAGATATACTGGCCGCCGGATCCAGGGGAGACCCGTTGGTGGTAGATTTTGTTTTTCTTGAAAGAGTCATTGCTTTCGCTTTCCCTTCGCTCTTCGGCAGTCTTCCGGGCAAAAGGCGCACGTCGGGATTTCTCCCCGATCGAACTAGATGACAAGCGGGCGGAGTAGAGGCTCGTATCTTATTCCCCGGAAGACTGCCCAAAAGCGATTGGGAGTCATGCATGGATTTGAAATTCTGACTCGTTATACCTTCTTTCATTTGGTTCTTGGTTTTTTCGAAATTTTTTCACTACAACCAGACACTTTCATGAGGGTCACCTTCCGATGCTTCCTCAATGCGGCTCCACTCTTCGGGAGCCCAAATTTCTGCTCGGTTTATAACTCCGATGATGATCGCTTCTCGTTGAAGAGAAATTTCATTTCTTAATTTTGGTGGGACAGCTATTCTTCCTTGAGTATCTGTCCGAACTTCCGTTATGCTCGCTGCCCATCTTCTCTGCGCATCAGCGGCAACACTTTTTTGTTGAACTTGTTCTGTAAGCCTGGCTGCTGCTTTTTCGATTTCCGATGATGAGTAGACCATTAGGCAGGGGGCTTGGAGTGATTTTGTTAAAAACGCAGTGTCTTGTAAGTGACGTCGAAAATTTGAAGGAAGGACTAGCCTTCCTTTCTCATCAAGTAGTCGTTCGTGTTCCCCTGTGAACATGATCTTTCTTTTTCCAATTCTGTCATCTTCCAATCATTGAACTAACAAATGATTGGTTAAGTAACTTTTCGAGCATAATTGCCCTTTTTCTCCCTATCTCCCCACAATACTCCCTTTCTTACCACTTTTCAACACTTATAAGGCAAAAATCTGATCATTAAGCCAAAAAAAGTAATAGCGGGGCCCACTTCTCCCCACGTTGTGATTGAATCTTGACTAATGCGTTGTCAGTTGTTCAAGGAATGCTTCTAAAGCCTCATCTCCGGTGCAGCCAACCCCCGTCCCACAGGATTGAATTCTTTCAGAAGCATTTTCAATTTGGGCATTTCGAAACACGTTAATTAAATGGACTGGGTTCCATTTAAGAGCCAACGCGCATTGATACCGGGTTCCTTTATTTGAGCGCCTTTGAGAAATTCCTATAATTTTTTGATCATTGATAAACACTTCTCCTGGCGCCTTACCTGCGAAACATACTAAATCAGTAAGTGGAGATCTGAGAAGGGACTGCGTATTCATCGAACAATCAATTGAAATGGATCGCATCGCCGCTACCCAAATTTCTCCCAACCATAAAGCTGCTTGCTTAACATCGTCGTGCCACAATCGCGAATTTTTTGGAATAAAAACATCAACCCAAAGCAAATCATCAGGGTTAATTAGGACTGCTCCACCCCCGCTGCATCTGGACGTAAGGTTCAGTCCTTCGCTTTCAATGTAGGAAATATCCAAGAAGGGTTTCTCTCTCTGCGAATTACCCAAAACTATGCATGAATCCTCTGGTTTGATAATCCACACTGTCGGGGTTACCCATTCAGCCAGTGTTGCTGCATGTGCAAACGAAGTCGTTGATTGCCTATCCTCTATAACCCACTTTGTGGGGTAGCTATGAGTTAGATGCGAAGACAATTCCAACTACCCGCCTGTAGATCGCCAATTCCTGCACCATTCCAGATACGTAACGACATCAATTGGAATTTTTTGCTGACCATCTCCGTCACCGTAGGCAGTATGAAGTCTGAACCTAAGATAGGAAGAGTCAGGAACAGGTAGAAAGGGTGGCTTACGATACCATCCAGTTCTTCTTATCCTCCATATCTGATGAATAGCAGTCATCCATAAATGGGGCCTTCGCACTACTTGTGCCATGATTTGAAGAACTACTTTTTTGTCCATTGGCATAAGCTAATCAACTTTTTTATGGCAATTACCTATAAAAGGTAATTCTGGTCTAGTTACCAGTCTCATCAAGGCGACGGAATATTCCGCGTAGTTTACCTCGTCTTCCAGATAAGGAATTCCCTAATGACCCTGAGCGCACATTCATTGATAACTGATTCATTCCAGCTCGCCCAAGTCTTCTAAGGTTTTGCTCAAAGAAAAGAGCAGCAGTAAGCATCATGGCGAAACCAACAAATGCTAGCCAGAAGCTCACTGATAATGTTAGGACGATAGTCACTAATCCGACTATGAATCCAAGCACTGACCACTTAATATTTCGCGCTGAATGCGTATACACAGTTGTCGTAGCTACTTCTTTAGCTAAACCAGGATCGGTTTCATGAAGTTGCTGTTCAATTTGACTTAGTATTCGCTGTTCGTCTTCCGAGAGAGGCATACATACATCATCGCATAAAGCAAGAGATTCAACAACGTACAGTGCCCCAGTTTTGTTATTTTGAGGGCCCCCACTGTTGAGCCCCTCGTTTTTTTGTTGACACCCCTTCGTTGGTCAACGTGCTCGCAGCACCTATTGAATCTGGCCCAAATCTAGATCTTATAGAGTCCATTGCGTCTTCAGCCTCTCTCCATTCACGGTCATGAGACTCTAATTCGTCAAACGAAAGTTGGAGGCCGGTATTATTTTCCGTGAATTTAGAAGTTCCAACACCGATTAGGCGGACTCCTATAGATAAATCCACTGTGTCGATTAGTCTAATCGCTTCACGTCCGATAACTTTTCCACTGTCTGTAGGGTTTGGAAGGGTAACTGAGCGAACAAAGGTAGAGAAATCTTTTAGTCGAATTTTAAGATTTACCGTTTTTGCTAAAAACCCTGAAGCACGCAAGCGTTTACCAACAGCATCTGACATTCTAAGGATCTCAGATGTTATCTCTGCTAATTCAAAGAGGTCGTCTGCGAAAGTCTCCTCGTGCGAAATAGATTTAGTGCTCTGCGATGTATCAACATTTCTTTCGTCAATTCCGTGAGAAAGCCTATGTAAATGAGTCCCCTGTGACTTACCCAGCGAATTAACGAGATCACCTAAAGGGAATTTGCGTAAGTCCAATACATTAGTAATTCCTAACTGATCCAAACGCTTAGCTGTCGCTGGACCAACACCCCAAAGAGCTTTAACAGGCAGTGTGTCTAAGAAACCAAATACATTATCTGGGTGAACGATTTTTATCCCAATTCCGGGGATTGGTCCTTCATGGCTCGGCTTTGGTTTTGCTTCTTCTGTTGCAAGTTTGGCTAAGAATTTATTTGGGGCAATCCCAACAGAACAATTTAAACCCTGTTCCTGTTTAACATCATTTCTTATGGAGCCCGCTATTTCAAATGGAGTTCCGTAAAGGCGTTGACTCCCTCCGACATCAAGAAATGCTTCATCTAACGATATTGGCTCAACCATCGGTGTGTACCGTTTAAAAATTTCCATCACCTTATAACTGATTGATGCATAGTAAGTATGGTCACCAGGGAGAAATATCGCTTTAGGGCATAACTTCCGAGCGCGAAATGATGGCATAGCTGAATGTATTCCGTAAGACCGAGCTTCATATGATGCGGCAGCTACAACTCCTCTATTACCTACGCCTCCAACAACTACAGGCTTACCTACAAGTTCGGGATTACGAACAAGTTCAGCTGATACAAAAAAAGCATCCATATCGACATGAAGAATATGTGAGGTGGTAATTATTTTTTTCATCTGTTAATTCGATTCAAACATCGTCGTTTCATTAGTTCCACGACTCCAATACGATAATACGCATGGCTGATGAAAATCTTGAAGAGGGACATAAAGAAAAAGAAAAGCCCAAACATGAACTAGAGCACATGTCAGGAAAAGCACTTGAAGGTTTTTCAATTGCTGATCTTCCCCTTACGAAAACTCCTTCAGCGGAGCCATCTAAATCATCTCAGGTTCTCGCATTTGGCTCAATCCTTCTTGGTGGATTATGCGGAGGATTAATAGGCTTCGCTTTTACTGACCTTCAATGTTCAGGAAATTGCAATGGATGGTCTGGAATGGGTGGCCTGATTGGAGCTTTGGTTGGAGCCGGAGGTGTCGGGATCGTTTCAATTCTCGTTCTTCGAGCTATGAACGAATGGAAAACAAAGAATCAGCAGCAAAATGGTGCGAAAGCAAAGTGATTAATTTGCATGAAAATCTCATTCTTCGCGACCTTGCAATTAGTTCAGCAAGAGAAGCATGCCGATATCTAGAAACTATCAACTACGATTTTGTTGCTGCCGAAACGAAATCTTCGAATTCAGATTTTGTTACCGAAATAGACCGTGATCTTGAAGCATTAATTATTTCTTCACTGCGAAGCGAGCGCTATAGCGATAGTTATCTAGGGGAAGAAGGCTCTTCTGAGTCCGGAGAGTCAGGAATTAGATGGGTTATAGACCCAATTGATGGGACAACAAACTTTATCTATGGAATCCCATCATTTGGAGTATCTATCGCCGCTGAGAAAGGTGGGGAAGTAATTGCTGGAGTTGTTGCAGATCCTACCCAAAATGAAATATTTGATGCTGCTAAAGGGTTTGGCGCTCGTTGCAATGGGAGTAATATTGCTACTCGCAAAGGAACTAACTTAAAATCTTCTCTAGTGGCGACCGGATTCAGTTACTCCCCTAACCGGAGGAGAATACAGGGCCTAATCCTCGCCGAGCTACTTCCACAAATTGGTGATATTCGAAGAGTGGGCTCTGCAGCAGTTGATTTATGCTGGTTAGCGATTGGGAGAGTCGATGCTTTCTTTGAGGAAGGCCTAAATTACTGGGACTACGCAGCTGGTTCTCTCATTGCCGATGAAGCAGGGGCAGTAGTAATAAATCTAGATGACTTTTTAGGAGAAGAGCTTATAGTTGCAGCCACACCAGAAATTGAAAATGATTTTCTTCAGGTCCTTGAAGAAATACGCTGTCGAATAACCAAGGATTCCTGAAGATCTTCTCCTCAATCTCCAGTAATCCCCTATCATGTCTTTATGACCACCAAAATCTTAGTAGTTGAAGATGATGAACGCATACGTACTGCTGTTCGTCTTGCGCTTGAGAAAGAAGGTTGGGAAGTTTTTGAAGCAGCCAGCGGAGAAGAAGCACTGGAAATTTTTCAAAATCAGATTTGCGATATTGTCTTGATTGATATCATGCTTCCAGGAATTGATGGTTTTGAAGTGTGCAGAGCAGTCCGAAGAATAAGTGACCTTCCTATCGTGATGGTTACCGCTCGCGACGACACACACGATGTTGTTGCAGGACTTGAAGCCGGCGCTGACGATTACCTTACGAAGCCCTTTGCGCCTAAAGAACTTAGTGCGAGAATTAGAGCTTTATTGAGGCGAGTACGTATCCCTACTCCAGATTTAAGCACACTTGAGTTTGGCGATCTCAAAATCCTCCCAGATCAAGGGCAGATTATTGTTAATGGCAAGACAATCCACCTCACCCGAACTGAGTTTCAGTTACTTGTGGAGCTTGCTTCAGTCCCTGGCCGTGTCTTTAGCAGAGAAGAACTTCTAGAAAGAGTTTGGGGTAAAGACTATTTCGGTGATGGACGGCTGGTGGACGTCCATGTTAGGAGACTTCGAAAGAAAATTGAACCCGAGGATGCCAAACCCCGATATGTGGTCACTGTCCGTGGTTTCGGTTACAAATTAAAGAACTGACTCAACATATGGAATCCGAAAGGAAGACACTCCGTTTACGAGCCAGGCTTACTTTAACTTTTGGGCTGGGAGCCTTACTTTTAACAAGCGTCTTATCAGTTTTAACCTATCTTATGGTCCGAAGTAACCTAATCGAATCCAGAGAACAAAGCGCATTAAGCGTTGCATCAGTAAATGCTTCTCAGGCAGAAAGGCGAATTTACGAAGGTGCCACTGATAAGGCTGTCCGAGATTTTCTTTCGAATTTACGAGGGGTCCGTTCTGAATCTACACCTCTTCTACGTTTAGAAACAGACTGGATTTCAGCCGACCCAGTTGTCTTTGAAGCCCCTGGAAGTCTTAACTCCGATCTCCTGAAGACTGTGAGTAACTCTTCTTCTGCAGGAGCTGAAATGAAGTACAGAATGGAAGATGGAACTCCAGTGCTAGTAATTGGTTTTCCTTTAGCGACTCGAAATGCACTCTATTTTGAGGCAACACCTCTTGACGATATTGAGGATACGCTCAGCTCGTTGTCTAATGTTCTTCGTCTTGTCAGCGCTGGTATTTGCCTGTTTGGTATTGCTCTAGGTTCTTGGGCTTCACGGCGTGTTTTATTACCAGTGGAAAAAGTTGGGCAAACTGCACGAGCAATAGCCGTCGGTGATCTAGCAGCGAGACTTGACGTAGGTGATGACCCAGATTTAGCGACACTAGCGACTTCTTTCAATCAAATGGCTGCGAATCTTGAGGAAAGAATCGAAGCTGATGCAAAGTTCGCTAGCAATGTGTCTCACGAACTGCGATCTCCTTTAACAACTATTTTGGCTTCAATAGAAATACTGAACTCAGAAAAGCATAATCTTGAAGAATCTTCGCAACTAGCTCTTGATCTCCTTAACGAAGACTTGGAACGCTTTCACCAACTTGTCGAAGATTTACTTGAAATTTCCAGATACGACGTTAGCGCTAATGCTCTAACGCTGGAACGGTTTTTAATAGTTGAGTTTCTGGAGCGCGTTATTGAACAGAATCCTTCTACAGAAACACAATTTAAATTTCCTAGTGACCTTTCTGGCACCATCATTGAAGCTGACAAAAGACGCTTAGCTAGAGTGATAAGTAACCTCTTGGAAAATGCTGAATTCTATGCTGGCGGAGCGACCTGTATCGAAGTTATTAAGATTCGTGATGGGGTATCAATCTCTGTTTTTGATAATGGCCCCGGAATAGCGCTAAGCGAACGTTCATCGATATTTGAAAGGTTTGCTAGAGGGTCTGAAGGGGGAAGACGTGGTTCAGGAACAGGAACAGGTTTGGGGTTATCTCTTGTGGCTGAACATGTAAAACTTCATGGGGGTTCTGTGACTGTTGCAGAAAACCTTAGAGACGGAGTTGGTTCCAAATTCACTATCCTCCTTCCTGGAGTCGTTAGATGAGAAAAAAATATTTTTGTTTGATCTTTGCCTCTCTAATATTTTCTGCTTGTGGAATTCCTGAAGATAGCCAGCCAAGCACCGTGGATTCCCCGATTGGCGCACGAACTGAGACTTCATCCGAGTTACTTGCAACGGATGAATTCCGAGAAGAATTAATTTATCTGTTCGATGAGAGGAATCTCCTAGTACCAGTCTTCCGAGAAATTCCTTCAGTTGATCTTCGTGTCACAGATTTAATAAATGAACTTGTCGCTGACCTTTCAGAAACTGAACGAGATGCTTCTTTAAGCACGGCCGTTCCTGCTGGTCTATCGCTAGCTGGAGTAACCCAAGAGGAAGATGTTGCAACAATAAACTTTAATGCTGGTGGGCTGGAAGTGATCGAGGGAGATGAGCTTGCTAAGGCACTTGCACAAATCGTATTTACTCTAACCGAAACAGGAACTCTGGATGCGATCATAATTTCTATTGATGGCGATATCAAAACTTGGCCAACACCTAATGGGGGCGATCAGCAGTTTCTAAGACGGATACAATTCATGAGCTACGCTCCGGAGGTAGATGGTGGAATCACGCAATGATATAGATAAACGCTTGTCTCTTCATTTTCTAGGAGTGCCTAGCTGATGGATGTAATACTTGCAATTGACGCTGGGACAACAGGGGTTCGGTCTTTGCTTATCGATAAAGGCGGTAAAGTTATCGAGAGTTCTTACAAAGAATTTACTCAATATTTTCCTAAAATTGGATGGGTCGAACATGACCCGACAGAGATTTGGGAATCAGTGCAATCAACGATTGCTGATGTCCTTAAAAGAAGTGATAGTAACCCAGTCGCTATTGGCGTAACCAATCAGCGCGAAACAGTCGTAGCTTGGGACAAGAACACTTCTAGACCTCTTTATAATGCGCTAGTTTGGCAAGATAGGCGGACTTCAGACCGATGCGTAGAACTTAATAATCTCGGCCTGCTTCCTCTTGTCCGTAAGACAACTGGCTTAGTGCTTGACCCCTATTTCTCAGCAACAAAAATTGAATGGCTCATTAACGAAGGTCGAATCAGAACAGGAGATCACGTAGCATTTGGAACAATTGACAGTTGGATTCTTTGGAATCTTACTAACGGTTCTGTTTTTGCAACTGATCCAACGAATGCTTCCAGAACCATGCTTTTTAACATTCATGAAATGCAATGGGATAGCGAACTTCTTAAAATATTTGGTATTGAAGAACACAATTTGGCTGAAGTCCTACCATCAAGCGGATACTTTGGTTCCACTTCGGAAACAACTGCTTGCGGTGCTGGGATTCCCATTACAGGTATCGCTGGAGATCAGCAAGCATCACTATTCGGTCAAGCAGCTTTTTCAATAGGTGATGCTAAGAATACGTATGGAACAGGTTCTTTCATACTCATGAATGTAGGTAACGAATGTCCCGAACCTGTTGATGGAATACTTTCTACTATTGCTTGGACAATAGATAGCGATGAAAACATCTCCACAACGTATGCTCTAGAAGGCTCAATTTTTGCTACTGGTGCTGCAGTTCAGTGGCTTCGAGATGGGTTAGGGATCATTAACGAGGCATCTGAACTTGAGAGTCTTGCTCTTGAGTGTGAAACAACTGGTGATGTGTATTTCGTTCCTGCCTTTACAGGGCTTGGTAGTCCTTGGTGGGACCCCTATGCGAGAGGGACACTTATCGGTTTAACCCGAGGCACAGCTAAACCTGAAATAGCTCGAGCAGCTATTGAATCAATGATTTTCCAAACACGCGACGTCATTGACGCTATGCGTTCTGGTTCGGGGAGAGAGCTTAAAAGCCTCCGTGTTGATGGTGGAGCTTCTGTAATGAACTTGCTACTTGATTTACAAGCGGACCAGCTACAAGTTCCTGTTTCTCGGCCTTTAGTTCATGAAATGACTGCTCTTGGTGTCGCACACCTCGCTGGGCTTTCACATGGATTTTGGGATTCCCTAAATGAAATTTCAAACCTTTGGGGACTTGAATACAAGGCAGACCCCTCGGAAATGACTACAGAAAAGAACGTCAGCTACCAAAAATGGGGAAAAGCAGTACAAAGAAGTCGGAATTGGGCGGATACGGAAGACTAATCTAAAGCTTAGTGAGCGTATTTTTTATTTGCCGTATTGCTTGACTGGTACGTTGCTCATTCTCTATTAAAGCAAACCTTACGTAGCCTTCACCGCCCGGTCCGAAACCAATCCCTGGTGAAGTTGCCACTTTTGCCTCCTGCACAAGCCATGAAGAAAATTCTATTGATCCCATCTCACTATAAGCTTCAGGGATTTTTGCCCACGCGAACATTGTGCCTTGCGGAGGGTCAATCTCCCACCCGATTCGATTTAGCCCTTCACAAAGGCTATCTCTTCTACTTTCATAAATATTTTTTACTAACTGTGGATGATCTGACGCTTCATTCATAGTTACAGTCGCAGCTATTTGTATCGGCTGAAATGTCCCATAGTCAAGGTACGATTTCAATTTTGCTAGCGCTGCGATTACTTCGCTATTTCCTAACATAAACGCAACTCGCCATCCTGCCATAGAAAATGATTTAGTCATTGAATAAAGTTCCACTGCCACATCTTTGCCTCCATCAGCCTGAAGGATAGAAGGAGGTTGGTAGCCATCAAAGCCAAGATCTGCGTATGCAAAGTCGTGTACGAGTAGGACATCTTTCTCTTTTGCGAAATCCACTACCTGTTGCATAAAGTCAAGATCAACGCATGTTGTCGTCGGGTTATGCGGGAAGGAAAGAAGTATCACTTTCGGCCTTGGCCAACTATATTCCCATCTTTCTTGCATTGCCCCGAAGAAGTCTGACCCAGTTGATAGGGGTATTTCTCGAACCTCAGCTCCAGCAAATAAAGGAGCATACAGGTGAATCGGGTATGAAGGAGAGGGAACGAGAACTGCATCCCCAGCTTGAACTACTGCCCACATAAGGTGCGAGAGTCCTTCTTTCGCTCCGATGGTATTGATAGCTTCAGTTTCAGGGTTTAACGTAACTCCAAACTTATTTTCATATAAGTCACAGATAGCTTCTCGTAATTTTGGAAGGCCTCGGCTTAGAGAGTAACGATGATTACGCGGGTTCTGAGCAGCTTCACAAAGTTTCTCAACTGCTATATCAGGCGAAGGTAAATCTGGGTTCCCGAATCCAAAATCAATAATGTCATCGCCGTTACGGCGGCCTTGTATTTTAAGGTCATTGATGATTGTAAAGACGTACGGTGGAAGGTTATTAATGCGGCGAAACTCCATCTGCACAGGCTAACCGCTTTCTCGCTCTGGGACATGTACCTTTTGCGATCTCATAGGTGAAAACTAGAGAATTTGATTAGCAAATATAGCTGCACCTATAGATCCAGCCTTATTTCCGAAACGCGCTAATCGAATTTCTACATTCGCAGAATCTAATCCGGAATCTGCTATTTCTGCATAACTTTCTTTAATAGGTTGCAACAAGGGTTCCCCTATCGCAGTTATAGCTCCTCCTAAGATAATCACTTCTGGGTCTAGGGCTTTTGTTAAATTCCCAAGCCCGATCGCGACCTGTTCGCTATATACCTTAATAACGCGAATAGCTTCTGGGTGGTTTTCCTGTGCTGCAATACCTATTTCTTCACTCGTTATAGATGCATTTTGAGAATCTGTTTTCGATTTCATTTTTATAATTGTTTTTTCATCTAGCACTTCATTGGCAATTCTTCCGAGCGCTGACCCTGAAGCATATTGCTCCCAGCATCCTCGTTTCCCACATGGGCAAGCAAGCCCTTCTTTCTCAATGACCATATGCCCAATCTCTCCCGCATAGCCTGAAGCTCCTTTTTGTAATTCCCCATTAAGGAGTATTCCTGCGCCTATGCCTGTTCCAAATGAAACAACAATCGCATTGTTGCTGTTTTGGGCTGATCCCAATTTAGCTTCCGCCCAGGCAGCACAATTTGCATCATTTTCAACGAGAACTGGTATCTGCATTTTCTCTTCAACTTCTGTTCGCAAAGGGAAATTCTCTATTGCTTGTATATTCGGTGAAGTTTTTACGACGCCATTTGAGTCGACAAGGCCTGCGCAACCGATACCGATGCTTCTTATTTTTTTGTTGGTCGTTATTTGTATCTGCATTGAGATATCCACTATCGAATTTACGATTGACTTTAGGTCGCCCAAATGTTTTTTTTGATGCAGTTGAGTTAACTCTCTGTCATGGCCTAAAGCTAAACCACGGATACTCGTACCCCCTATGTCGAATCCAGCGGAAAGAAGATCCGATTTTTTAGGAGGCAAAAACTGTTTCAACTCTTGAACTAAGGTCTTCAAGTGCAGCACGCACGATTCTTGATTCTGCTCGACGTTTAACAAATCCTGGGATAAGGATGGCTAAGTCCGCTGCCAGATGGTATGCAACTTCTGTTTTAACCCCTCCATCTATGGGGACGAACTCATATTCGCCTTCTATCTTTCGAGTGATATCACCCTCCGTCTGCCTCCATGCTATACGAAGTGGCTTACTCCCATAGTAGTAACGAAGGGTATAGGTGGTGCTTCTGCCCATTGCTGCTGCTCGGAATGTAACATCCCCGCCGCGCCCCATTTCATCTCGTTCAATGATGGTTGCTGACTTTACGTCAGAAACCCACTCCGGATAGCGTTCAAAGTCTGTAACTACATCAAAGCATTGTTGAGGGTTCGCATTAATTATTCTTCTTTGTGTTGCGTGATCACTCACTGCTATCACCTTCGTCTTATGAATTTCTTTTCTTTTTTTTAAATGTGCCATTGAGAATAGCCCACATATTGAGATTACCAAGCGCGAAGACAGATCCGAGGATACCGAAAGCGAAGTTAGTGCTTGATTGTGTCGCTGCGAAGATAATGCTGATGAAAACTTGCACTATTAATGACCCATACAGTCTGGTCTTTTCTTTTCTTCCAGTATCTTTCGGTAGGAAGATCAGGTGACTTGTAGTGATAATTTCATATCTACTTCGGGTAAGTGAAATTCCAAATGCCCTTAATGCAGTCATAAGACCGATTGAGAATAAGCTCAAAGATACAATTACGTAAAGAGTTTCTAGTTGGGATACGAAGATAGCTAAGAGTCCGGCAGTTACGAGTAGGCATGTTCCTAAGACAGAAATGGCAGGATAATTGTAAGAGGTTTGATGAGTGTTTGTACCCACTAATTTTCCTTTAATTCATTGATGGTCTTAGCTAACGCTTGATGGAATTTTTGAGCAAGAATCGTATATGAAAATTGGCTAGTTGCTCTATCTCTAGAGGTTCTCCCCATAACTACGCTTTGTTCTCGGTTATCTAAAATTAATTCAATTTTTTCTATAATTTCTTGAATGTTCTTTGGATTATGCACGATTTCCCCTGTTCTGTTTTCCAAAACTGCCTCGGAGGCTCCACCACTTTGACCTGCTATTTGTGGAACTCCAGTAGCTGCTGCTTCTAGAAAAACGATGCCAAATCCTTCTTGTTCTAATCCTCCCCATCGGACTCTACATAGCATCGAGAAGATGTCTGCCATTCCATACAGTGATGGGATCGCTTGGTCAGGGACATGGGAAAGGAATTGAACTGGTGCGTTTGTTTTCTTAGCAATTTTTTCTAATCTTGCTTTATCTCTCCCTGTCCCAGCTATAAGCAATTTAAGATTTGGCCTCTTCTCCTTTAGCGCGGAACAGGCTCGTATCAAAACATCCATTCCCTTTCTAGGGACGAGACGACTAAGGGTAAGTACCACTTCATCTTCCTCTTTGAGATTGTAAAGTTTCCTAGTTTGATTTCTTTCTTCATACGAAAGTGGTTTGAATCGCTCAATGTCAACACCTGGCGGGACGATTGAAACTGGAAGCTCGCATCCTGCTGCACGCTCAGCTTCAAGAGTTGAATACTCCCCTGCTGTAATAACCAATTCTGATCCGCGCAAAACCTTCTTGAGAAATTCTTTCAGAATCGGTATTCTCCCAGGTATTGTCACTTCTGCACCATGGAGTATTACTCCATACGGTGACCCGATCTTAGGACCCAGCATGCCAACAGGTACACCAGGGTCGAACATCACTAGATCAATTTGATATTTTGACACTAGAGTTTGAATTTCTTTAGCCAAGCTTGGTGTCGGAAGGAGAACTTTCTGTTTCGTTCGAATAATCCTGTGGGTTTGTTCTGAGTCAAATTGTTCAGAACCCTCGTAGGGTGTGCACAACACTGTGACCTCGTCTTGAGGTAGCCTTCTGTATATTTCCCAAAGGTACGATTGAATGCCCCCTATTTTGGGCGGATAGTCATTTGTTACGAGTAAATGTTTCATAGCGCTAACCCGACCAGACTAATTTATTTTTCCTAGTTCCATCATCATGATTTGATTGTTCCTCATATGAAAGTTCCCTTTGGACGGAAGGTGATGGGTCATTTTCTAATCCGAGAAGAAGCCTTTGAAGACCTAGTTTCTTTGCCGCCCAAACGGTGTGAGCTCGAAGCATTTCATCATCATCTATTAACCATCTCTTAATCAATTTAACTGTTCTTGGAGTTGGCGGAGTTTTGCTATTCCCCAATACGACTAATGCGTTTCTCCTCAAGTATCTCGGATCCCGCTTGGGTATATACCATTGGCCGTATTTTGATAACAGATGATCATTGTCACTCTCAAGAATTTCGTATATTGAGACAAAGCCCTTATCAGAAACTTTTTTCTTTGTTTGCTGCAATCTCTCTTCAAATCTATTTGTCGGGCATATTTCTTGACAGTCATCGCATCCGTAAATCCTGTCTCCTAATGCAGTTCTAAATTCTATTGGGAAATCCCCTTCCGATTGAACAAGCCATGCCAAACATTTATTCGCATCCAATACACCTGGAGAGATAATTGCCTGTGTGGGGCAAGAAGCGATACATTTCGTACATGTTCCGCATCCATCGTCTACAGGTTCGCTAGGTTCGTAGACAGCATTTGTGAGAATCGATCCAAGGACGAACCAACTACCTCGTTTCGTAATAAGAATATTAGCATTTTTCCCGTACCAACCAATCCCGGCACGATATGCTGCCTCTCTGTCAACTAGTGCATTATCGTCGACAAGGACGCTTGCTTGGAATCCAGATCCAATTAATTTATTAGCCATAGCCTCTAGTCCCACTCGAAGCATCTGGTAATGATCTTGTTGTGCGTAAAGGGCCACTCTGCCCATGGGTTCTATATTTTTAGCTGATTCTGACAGAGGTTGCCAATAGGACTTTGCCCCAACAATCAATGACTGTCCTTCCGGCATTGTTTTTTTTGGGTTTGTGGATCTCTCCGGGTTTCTATAGGTAAATGACATCCCAGCATGAAGGTTCTGCGACTTTCTATGCTGAAGGTCCTTTAGAGTTGATTCAAAGATCTCTGCTTTTGCTATACCAATAGAATCAAGTCCATTACGTAATCCGATATCTTGAATTTCTTTTAGGGATGGAGGATATGGCACCTCTTAATAGTCGCAGATGTTAAAGCTATATGGAACTACTACGAGTTATTTAACGAGATTTTTGAATAGTTATAACCGGGTTGCGAAGTTCAGGAAGCAATCCAGCTTTTGTCATTGATTTCATTGAACGCCATTCATCTAAGCTAATTACGACTGCAGCACGAGGTTCTCGGTCGCAAATAAAAGTTACTAAACAATCTTCGCAGGCTGTTGTTTCTAAAAGCGGGCATGATTCACAGTCAACTGATAAGTAATTTTCTTTCATAAGAATGAATATAAATTAGGGGTGTGACAATACGAAGATGTCTATTATCACTGAAGGTTGTTAACTTTACTTTTCGTACTCATTGTTGCATTTTCACAACATCAACTCCGCTTTCACACCACCGACAAACAACAGATTCAATTGATTCTTCAAGTACCTTTTGGTCCTCAACATTTAATTTGCCAGCGGTAGTGAAATGATGGAATTCAGTTGTTCTTTGGAAACGTACAACATCAAATCGGGTTAGGTTTCCACATGCATTGCATCTGTAGCGAATCGCTTCATTCATTTCTCACCTAAGGATCTCGTGAAAGCAATTAGTTCTGTTAAGCATTTCTTTGCTGCGCCTGAAGCTATCGAAGCGCGGGACCGTTCTATGCCGTCAACAAGATTTTCAGCTATCCCAGCCACAACTAGTCCAGCTGCTGCGTTTAGAAGAATTATGTCACTTTTGGGTCCTGTTTCTCCATCTAGAACTTCATGAGTTATTTTCGCATTCGCTAATGGGCTTCCACCAAAGAGTTCCTCTAGTTCTGCTTTTTTAATGCCCACCTCTTCTGGTGAAAGCTCTGAAGTAGTGATTTCTTTGGGAGTCACTGTGTGGATAATATTCGGACCTGTTGTAGAAAACTCATCTAGGCCTCTATCACCTGTGACTACCATAGCGAACTGAGTTCCAGTGTTTTGAAGGACCTGCGCCATTTGTTTTCCTCGATCAACTGATGGGACTCCCACTACTTGCCTTACAAGGAATGCAGGATGAGATAAGGGTCCAAGGATATTAAAAACTGTTGGAACTCCTAGCTGTGCTCTGACAGCTCCTGCGAAACGCATTGCTGGGTGGAAAGTTCTTGCGAAAGCGAATCCGAGTCCGATTTCGTTAACACACTCTTCTACCTGAGCTGCTCCTAGGTCAGTTTTGACGGATAACTCATCTAATAAATCAAATGAACCGGAAGTTGATGAGGCTTTACGGTTACCGTGCTTACATACTTTTGCTCCTGCGCCAGCCGCAACAAAAGAAGCTATCGTTGAGACATTCAATGCAGCTTCTCGTCCCATTTCTGAGCCACCCGCTCCGACAAGGTCAATAGTTTCTGATGGGCAATTTATTTGGATGCAGGAGGATCGCATTGCGCGAACGAATCCCGTGATTTCATTAATTGTTTCACCTTTTTGATTAAGCGCCAGAAGTAAATCTGCGAGTTCTGCATCAATCACTTCTCCCTTTAGTACAGAAATTAGGATTGCTTCAGCAGTATTTTCATCTAGATTACGCCCACTCAAAATTTCAGCAGTCAAGCTAGATAGATTCTTGAAAGCTTTTTCAGTCATTTAGTAAGTATGTCGTTGTCGTGTTAGAAGTCCAATCAAGTCCACTTCCAAAGGGTTGACATGACGATGTATTCTGAGACTAGTCAGCTACTTTTTTTAAAGTATTTCTGTCTGTGTGGTGAAGCAAGTCATCTTGAACAGCCATTTTAAGAACTGAATCTTCTTCGTAAGACCATTCACCGTCACCGATTGTAATGCTAAGCGTATATTCAACTGTTGAAGCATTTCCGGATAGATATTTGTTCTCGAGGATTCCGTAGTTCGTGGAACCAAGTTCAGCAGCCATATTGAACGAAGTAGCTTCAGGTTCACAAGTTCCACCTGCTATAACAACTGTTCCTCTAGGGACCATGAAGCATCGCATGATCTGCTTTTCTGCAGGGTCATATAGCCAGTATCCGATTTCAGTGTGGAATGGATCTTGGTCCAATTCGGTTGAACGCCATGCGGCCATTCGGTAGTCAAGTCCGTAAAGGTGTTGGTTTCCATTATCTACTGGTCCAAATGTTGAGAAACTTACTCTTTCAAAGTAGTTCGTGTCGCCAGTTTCTTTTTCTTCGTTGTGGTAGGAGAAGTCAACTCCTCCATGCCCTTCCCATGTTCCTACTAGTGCAAGTAATGGGCCGAAATTCTCAACGGTTAGGTCTTCCGGTGCAGTCATAAGTTGTTCTCCTAATCTTAAATTGGTCTGTGCAAAAACAATCTATGTATGAAATTAGCACTTCTGCGGGCTTGGTATAACTTTGAACAGAATTTCTTTTCATTTTTTAGCAAAAATAAATGATTTCGCTACCTTTTTTTCAAGAGGTTGTTCTTTTCGAAAAATATCGTCAAACTTAAGGATGGTGAGTTGGCCGGTTGGTCGCAGCATAACTTGTTATGTTGAGGAAGGTCGGGGCTCCTATGAACAGAGTGCTGACGAGAGTCAGGATGGAGCGATCTATCGATAAGGGCAGCAGAAAGTAAACCGCCGATGGCCATATATTTGGCACAGGTAAGGGTGAAACGGTGTGGTAAGAGCACACCAGCATCTAGAGTGATCTAGGTGGCTAGGTAACCTCCACTCGGAGCAAGGTCAAGTGTGGAACATGGGTTGTTCATCCCAGTCGTTAGAAATGGCGGCAGTTCCCAGGTGGACCGCATAGATGGATGGCCATCAAGGGATTGATTGGAAACGATTACCCAAACAGAACCCCGCCTATAGGCCAACTCACCTAATTCTCAATAAATGTTTGAGGTTTAGGTGTCTTTGGCCAAATAGAAGCAACGATGCAGAATGATACAGTTGATAAACCTGCTAGGAATATGAAAGCTTTACGGAATGCAGGTAATGCTTCAATACCTGTTGAGTCACCGATAATGGCAACAAGAATTGCTATCCCAATTGCTGAACAGATTGCTCTACCGGTTAAGAATGTGGCGTTAGCACGCCCGTATACATTTTCAGGAACATCCGCGAGTGCAGCACTATTCAAAGGTGCGAAAGTCAAACCCATCGCTAGCCCATAGAGGACGAGACCTGGGAACATCCGGCCCCAATAATGCACATCAGCGCCGTAAAAGAAGATGAACCACGTATTCGCTAGCGCTAAGATGACTGTTCCAATTAGGAGAGTTCCTCGATAACCGTAGGTTTGAACCCACCAACCGGTACCTATAGATACTATTCCTGCAAGGAGTGGTGTCGGCGTAATCGCAAGGCCAATTTGGATCTGAGAGTACTCCCAGACACTTGCAAGATGTATCGGCCACAGAAGCCAAACAGAAGATCCGACTAGTGATACTCCAAGCGAAACAATGTTGGCAGTAGCAAAGGTTGGAATTGAGAAAAGTTTGAAGTCCACCAAAGGCATTACTTGATCTTTGTTGCGATAAATGAAGAGGGGAAATAGCAGCACTGAAGCGGCAAAGGCAAGCATGGTTTCCCAACTCGTCCAACCCCATCTGGGGCCCTGTACAATTCCCAGAGCGAGAAATCCTATTGAAGCACTTCCAATTGGTATTCCCCAATAATCCACAGATTTATTTTCAAAACTTTTCTTTACTCTGATTGTTTGTCCTAATAGAAGGATCGCTGCGATGACTAAAATAGCTCCCAATCCTTGAATGGCAAACATCCATCTCCAGTCAGCGATTTCAAGGATGAAGGAGGCGATTGTCGGAGATAAAGCTGAACCTATGGGAACTGCTGCAGCCCAAATTCCAATTGTTAAAGCATGTTTGGATTGAGGGAACACTCCTAGAACCATTGCTAGAGAGGCTGGAGCGAAGATTGCCGCCCCTACCCCTTGCAGGGTTCTTCCCATTATAAGGATCCCGACATTTGGGGCGAAAGTGCAGGCAACTGCGCCCATTAGAAAGAGAAAAATTCCCCTAACGAACATCGCTGTGGCGCCAAGTCTGTCAGATAATTGGCCACCCAACAGTGTGAATGCGGCTGTCGTAATTGAATAACCTGAGAGAATCCATGAAAGGGTTGCTCGATTTGAACTGAAATATTGTTCAATTTCAGGAAACGCGATAGTAGTTCCTGTTAAAGCTGCAGGTAAAAGTATCATTGCGATAACTGCAGTCGCGAGTATGAACCATGCTGAATACTTGTTAACAGTTTTCATTTAGTGTGAATGTTCTGCCAAGAAGGAGTGGATGGTTTCGTTCGTCCTATCAAGGTTCTCTGAGTTTTTCCATTCCTCTATAAAGGTGACATTGGGCGCTAGATGTGCGATTTCCCTTGAAATACCCTGTGGGTGATAGAGGTCATCTCCCATGAAGAGCAGTATCGGAGTTTGGAATTGTGCGACATCATCTTTAGAAGTCGTAAGCAAGAAATCGCCGCTCCACATGTTTTCCCTGAATTGGGCAATAGCTTCAATTTCCACATTTTTATTGGCATTTTTCAGATCTTCAGCCCAGTTGTCGAACATGCCATAGAGTGCTTCCCTATTGTCTTCTATCCCGACAGGTTGGAGTATGACAGCTGAGAGAAAACGTTCAGGTGCGGCCTTTAATAAGCCGGTAATGAACGGCCCTCCGATACACATTCCGAGCAGATGGCATTTACTGATCTGCAGATGGTCCAAAAGAGCAATCTGGTCGTTGATGTATGTCTGCCAATCATCTTCGGAGGTGACTGGAGCTTCTGATTGCCCTGCGTTGCGTTGATCCATCCCAATTAGTTCAAATTTTTCTATGAGTGATTCTCTTGGGTTCCAAGGCATATTTGACCAAAGGGCATTAGCGGAGCGCATTCCTCCTGGTGCAAGGAGGAAGACAGGGGGGCCTTCTCCTTCACGTTCATAGAAGATTTTTGCACTATCGTTTTCGAAGAAAGACACGAGTACCTCCCCTGTAAAGGTATTTGGAGCTTTGTAGCTAGGTCAATTTTTGGATAACAAATAGATGGATATCAGACCTAAAGATGATGCTCCTAACATTGCCCCTTCGTAAGATTGTTCAATAACGGGGATCCAAATAATAGGCCCTAACCCAACCCCAAGGAAACGAAATGAAAGAATAAAAGATAGGGTTCCACCTCGGTTATCTGGAATTTCTGTTGCTCCCAGTGCTTGAAGCACAACAGACATGTAGCCAATCATTCCACCTGCTAGAAACCAAAGAAGTCCTAATGCCAACGGATTGGAAGCGGAGAAAAGAAGAGCTGAGAATATTGTTAGAGCCGTCGCAGCTATTAATGAGGACTTCCTGTATCCGAATTTATCAATACTTTTGCCCCAAGTCGGACCAAGAAGAAAGCTCGCTATCGCTCCTCCAACGAGAATTAGTCCCGCTTTGGATCCTGAAACATTGTAAATATCTCTAGCTGCGACAGCGACAAGGACGCTCATCCCCATAGGCCCGGTTGCTGCTGCCAAGGTAGCAAAACCAATTCTTAGGATACGCCCCTGAAATAGCAGCCCCATCGGTGGGAGATCAGCGTTTCGTCTTGGTTCTCCAATTGGTGGGAAAAGCGACAGGGTGAAAGAAACTACGACTGTCCCCCAGAAGGCAGCTCGCCATGTCGTGTCTGCGGCTATGCCTCCAACAATTGGAGCCATCACTAATCCCAGAGCTTGGAAACTTGAATAAATTCCTACTTTTCTCCCAAATTTTTCTTGGGGAACTGTTTCAGCTAATCCAGCGAGCAAAAGTGGCGTTATAAATGCGTTCGCAACTCCTTGAAGGCTTCGAGCAGCCAAAAAAACTGTCAGATTTGGCGCTATTGCACAACCGATTGAGGCAAGCGCGTACAGGAGGTATGTTCCTCGAACAGTTCTTCTTCTCCCCCATCTTTCTCCGAGAGTCCCCGAGACAAGCAAAAGGAGCGCGAATGGAAGTAGATAAGCGGTGAAACCCCAACCGACCGCTTGAGAAGATGCGTTAAAACTTTGCCGTAATTCTGGGAACATAGGAAGAATTACAGATGCCCCAAATGGCCCCATGAATCCACCAATGTATAAAGGAAGTTGGAACTCTTTGTTTTTCACAGAATGAACTTAGTCGTTTTTTGTCTTAGCTGTTAGCTGAAGTACATATATCAACAACTAGTCGGGGCGGGTTTGGAATTGAGAGCACGCGAAATCCTACTTGTTCTTCCGCAGCGATAACCCAATGGAGCATCCCTTCAAACTCTCCATCAGATACAACCTCTTTCATATTGGATGTCCGTGATGAACTCACAGAATTTGGGAGGGTTCCAATCGTTGATGGATCTTCGCGATCCCAAGCGTAACCCAAGGCATAAATCTCTAGGTAGGCAGAACCTTGATCAGTGAACATAGGTGAGCCTTCGCCCATTGAACTCGGTATTTCAGTTGCCCAATCTACCGTGTAACTGTCAGGGGTCCCATCTGGTTCATCAGGCTCTTCCCTAAACTCCATAACGAATCTGTCATAGTCTGGGTGCGAGCCTACTCTGACCTCTTTGAGTAAGTAGTTCCCATATATCCTATTTTCAAAACCATCTTCACCGTCGTTGCCCCAATGAGAACTTATTTCTTCCTCAATTAACGAGCAGATAAGTTCTGGCTCAGAGCCATCATTCTTTTGTTCAGTTTTCTCTGGAGTGGGAGCAACATAGGTTGGTGGAGTGGGTTGCTCTTCTACAGTGGGTTTAGGAATTTCTTTTTCTTCCGGAATGGTTTCTTCGTTAATTGCTTGCTCGCTTGCTTCGAATGTCATATCACTCGTGCTACAGGCGACAGCTAACGTCACCGTTACAAGGAGACAAATCAAAAATCGTAAAGAGTGTTGCTTTTGGTTGTTCATATTTTTGCTCCAGTGGGGGAAGGAACAGGTGTATAAACCAGATTAGACGATCATCCATAATTGGGTGCGTCAATCATTCTTGTTCTGATTCTCTCGCCTTTATAACGGGTTCGTTATATTAAATTTAGTTAGTATCGGAGTTCTAGCTTTTACGTATATTTGACTAAATGAAGCTGTATCTAAACGCGTTCTCCATCCGATATCGTCACTTACCCCAAGCGCCCAAGCAATGCTTGCTTTGATCGGAGAAACATGAGTGACAATAAGTACGTGTTCATCTTCATTAGTTACCAATATTTCTAGAGCTGACCGAACCCTTTGTCCTAAATTTTTTAATGATTCGCCATTTGGGGGTTTGAAGCTAGGGTCGTTTTTCCATTCGTCCCAAATTTCTTTTGGTACAGAAGCCACTGGTTTACCATCCCATTCTCCATAGTCAAGCTCAATCCATGCGTCAGAGATTTCAATTTCTTTATTAAATACATCGGCAGTCTGAATTGCCCTTTTGAGTGGACTCGAAATTACCCTGTCTACCTCTCCAATTGCTTCTGCGGCTTTTTCAGCTTGAGCAAAACCAGTTCCATTAAGAGGGTTGTCTATACGTCCTTGCAGTAACCCCTTTGCATTAAAATCTGTTTGCCCATGACGAAGCAACGTGAGAATCCCCATGTTAATTATTTCCTTGTTTCCATTGCACTACGTTGGATATGGCCTTTGCTAAGAAATAGTTTCCTATTTTCTCTTTCGGTAAGTTTATATTTTCTAATGCAATAGATGACCGCTATTACGCCGACTAATTCCATTAAAACAAGCGCTATAGGTGATTCCCATGTAGGTAGCTCTGATTTTTTTAGTGTTGTTCCTGAGATTGGCCACCAGAAAAGACTCGTTTTGGTCCAAGCTCGGTCCAAAAAGAGATATAGGAACATTCCAATTGGAAGCCCTAACCATCTTCGTTGACGTAACCGTTGTCCCATAAAAATAGTCATGACGATAGCCATGACTGCGACTGGTGCTGCTAAGGAATGCAATACCCAAGGGCCGTCAAGGACCATTTCTATAATAGGGATTATTGATCCAGCGATAATGAGCCGGTAGTCAATGACCGGGCTAGCAAACACAGATGCGACGATAACGAAAGCTAAACCTATGAACCACAGGAACATGAGCTAGCGTACGAGGATACAACCGCATTCTTCGCAGTTGATAAGGGTGTCATTTGGGAGTTTTTTGATTCGGTCGACTTCGACAGCTGGCAGATCAAGATGACACCCTCTACACGTACTTCCAGATAGGAGCGCAATTCCCACCCTTCCGGGTTGTCTGCGGATGTTGTCATATATTCCCAATAGCTCTTCTTGAACATCCTTTGTTAGCTCATCACGTTCTTCTTCTGCTTGAGTAGTTAATGTCTCCAATTCTTGTTCTGATTGCATCAAAGATTTCTGCAGTTCGGTGATAGTTCCTTCTAAACCATCTTTCGTATTCTCAAGTTCTTTGATTCGTTCAATTATCGGTTCGTTTAGCTCCATGACTTCTATGATTTGATCTTCAACGAGTATTTGTCGCTCTTTGAGACCTTCAATGTCTGCTTCTAGTGCCTGTAGTTCCTTGATCGCTTTGACTTCGCCGCTATATAACTTGTTTTGTTGTCTCTGGATCCGGTCTTCTAGGGTAGCTACTTCATCTTCTAATCTTTTTTGAACTCGCTCGTTCTCGTGAAGTTCCGATTGGACTGTTTGAATTTGGTTTAGGAGTTCTGACTTCTCTTCTTCTTTGGTTTGGATTTCTTCTCGTTCGGGGAGTCGTTTGATTTGGTGTTGCAATGCAAGTATCTGATTGTCTTTTTCTTGCACTAGGAGAAGTAAATTTAGTGCGCCTGGTGTAGCCGAAGTCATTATTGGAATCTTACAGACCTTCTAGAAGGTTGTCCTCATTGTTCTTCACTTCCATAGGATTCTTACTCGCCACCTTCGTCCTGATTCTCTTCGCTTTCACCTCCTTCTGTTGTTTCGTCTTCATCTCCACTCTCATCTTCTGGATCTTCTTCCGTTGGGTCTTCTTCCTCTTCTTCAGGTGGGTCCCCACAATAGACAGTTACTCTTACAGCTTCTATATCGAGGTAGTCGTATTCATATTCACATTCAATGAATTCCTCTGGGAGTTCATCTTCGCAGGCATCTATCTCTTCATCGCCGAAATAATCTAATGCTATTTGATCAGGGCATGGATTAGTACCAGCTTCAGGGTCGTCAACTGTTCGAAGGTACTCTCCTTCCTGGCTAAATGATCTGCAATAAGGGAATGCTCGTGTTGGTAGTTCAGCGTGATATTTTGCGTTGAAGGCACCCCATACCTCTGCGGGGAACGAACCTCCTGTGACATTTCCATACGGGTATATCCCTCTCATAGAAATTTTCTCATCTGGATTTCCCATCCATACAGCTGTTGCGAGATACGGGGTGTATCCAACGAACCAAGCATCTTCAAAGTTTTCGGTAGTGCCGGTTTTTCCAGCTGCCGGTTGAGCTCCCATAGGCCAGCCTGCTCGCACCCCTGTTCCCCCTCTTACGTTTGCCCATAATATTTCGGTTGCCCAACACGAAACTGTTTCGGTAATTACCCGTTCAGGCGCATATCGGTCATCATCTTCGTGTTCATAGATTGACACCCACTCTTCATCAACAAGCCTTTCGATTCGCTCAATGAAATAGGGCTCTCTCCGAAGTCCGCCTGTAGCGAGTGTTGCGTACGAGTTCGCCATCTCCATGGGGCTTACTTCTTCAACTCCTAATGGCAATGAAATAACAGGTGCCATTTCAGATTTGATACCAAGGGCCTTTGCTGTATCAATAACATTATTCAAACCTGTGAGTTGCCCTAATTTCAAAAAGCCACAGTTCGATGATGCCAGTAGAAGGTCACGCACTTCAGCTATTTCACCATCATCATTAGCAAAATTATTTGCTTCATAAATGCCATCAGGTTCTGTTTCTTCGGGAAATTCGCAAGGGCCTTCACCATTGACCTTATCGTTGGTTTGGATACCCCTTTGTAGAGCAGCGACTAACACAATAGTTTTGAAAGACGAGCCGGGTTGTCTTCGCCCCTGTGTCGCTAGGTTAAATTGGCTTTCACTATCGAAACTTTCACCACCGATCATGGCGCGGACCGCACCTGAGTCTGGATCAATTGACGCGATAGAGACTGTAAAGAATGGGTCAACACCCCATTTATCTCTTAGCACTTCATCTCTAGCATCTAAAGCCATTTGCTGTGTGGCTGGGTCAAAGGTTGTGTATACGCGAATGCCACCGTTTATACCAAGAAGATCTTCTAATCGTGACTCTACTCCGCCACCTAGGAATACCGGATCTTCAAGCAGACTACGTCGTACTTCGGCGACGAAGAAATCATCGGCGGAAGGGAGAGATGGTTGAAATCTTTGAGTTGGGAGTGGAGAAAGCGCGTATTCCTCTGCTTCCGTTTGTGTGAAATAACCGAGTTCAGCTAATCGTTCTAATACGATGCGTCTTTGATAGGTAGCGATCTGCGGGTTAACTGTTGGATCGTTCACGCTGGGGTTACTTATTAATGATGCCAAGAGTGCTGCTTCTGGCCAACCGAGGCCCTCATCTAATGTTGCTTTGATTTCGTCTGGGGTTTTGTTCTCAAGGTCTAAACCAAAATAGACTTCTGCAGCTGCTTTAATTCCATACGCCGTACTACCAAAAAAAACTGTGTTGAGATATATTTCGTAGATTTCGTCTTTCGTGAGCTGATCTTCTAGACGTACCGCCAAAGCTGCTTCTTGCACTTTCCTCTCAACTGTTTGCTCTGGAGTGAGAACAAGGTTCTTTATTAATTGTTGGGTGATGGTTGATCCGCCTTGGCTAATACCACCAGCATCCACGTTCTCTATGAGCGCTCTCGCTGTTGCTTTAAGGTCCACTCCTTGATGGCCGTAGAAGTTTGCGTCTTCTATGGCCAATATGGCTTCACGGACTTCTACCGGTATCAGATCTAAAAGGATTGGTGAACGGTTTTCGTCGAAGAATGTCGCCATAAGCTCACCATTCTGATCGTAAATTAATGACCGAGTCCCGGTACTAGCAAGTGCTACCGGTGAATGTGACCACTCACCTGATGTAGCTACTTCCTTGATTTGTGGCCCTGAAAGTACGGCGACAATTCCAACGACTATACCGGTTAGGGCCAGTACTATTGCTAAACGGAAAAGGGCAGTGATTTGTCGCACAACTATTTACGGTAGCGCTGTATGGGTTGCTGGTGATGTCACTATTCGGGTTTAGTATGTTCCACCGAGTTTCCCATGGTCCCAAGAAATGACTTTTGTTGCCTTCACTACCACTGCGGTCCTTTTAGCGGACATTGCTTTCGCTATGTCATCAAGCATCTCTTCGGGGATATCTGGGTTGTTTCTAGCCATCACTCCCCGAGCTAAATTATGCACGTCATCTGATTCTGTATAGAGTTCAGCGATTCCGTTGATTTGTACGCCACGCAATTTTTCATACTCTAATCCATCTTCAAGTAGGCAACTTATTCGGTTATCGCGCTCTAAGTTCTTTATTTTCTGGGATTTCGTGAATGTCTCAAACACAATATTTCCGTCCACGATGTCAAACCATAGAGTTGAGAGGTGCGGGGTGCCATCTCTGTTGATCGTAGCGACTTGTAAACTTTTTTGCCCGGAGATGAAATCATCTATTTCTGTTTCGCTCATTTTTATAAGATCTCTTCGTTTACCCATGTGGCCACGTTACGCTGTCTCTTTGCTGTCGTCTACATCATTGAGTGAAGTCATTAATTCTTTGGATTTCTTTTCGGGTGTACGCTTGTCTTATGCGCACTGATTCCCTTCATGACCTTTTACGTGACATTGGTGAGGCGATCGAATCCGGTTTAGATGATCTCAAGGATTGGGGAAAAGCTGATGGCCATCCGGGACAATACAAACATGATGTCGTGGCTGATGCTATTGCTGTTCCTATGCTTGAAGGTGCGGGTTTAGGTGTCATCAGCGAGGAATCTGATCCTATTGGCCTCGATCGCCCTTTCATCGCTGTTATAGATCCGATTGACGGTTCCACAAACGCTTCACTCGGGTTGCCTTGGTATGCATTAAGTATTTGTGTCGTTAGCGAAGAAGGCGCAGTTCTTTCCTATGTGCGCAATCTTGCTACGAGTGTTTCATATCGTGCTGAGCGCGGAGCGGGTGCGGAACGAGATAACTCAAAACTTTCTTCTTCTCCTGTTGAAAACGTTAAAGACGCAATTATTGTTTTCAATGATTTACCTCCTCATCACCTAGGGTGGAAGCAGTATCGGACAATGGGTTCGGCCGCTTTGGATCTTTGTTGTGTCGCTGATGGAACTTTTGATGGTTTCGTTGATTTTAGTTCTGGGTTATCTATTTGGGATTATGCGGGGGCTGCCCTCATCTGTGAAGAAGCCGGAGCAACGGTCACTACTTCCATGAATGAGGAAATAGATTTTTCGTCCTTTCGCTCTGATTCCACTTTCCGAACCAGGATCATTGCCAGCGGTAGCGCTGCATTACATGACACTTTGCTTGATTTTGGTTCCGTATAAGATTATTAGCGTCGGGTAACTGTGACCGGAAGATTAGCGTAGCCGTGGACGAAACTTGAGAAGACCCGCTCAGGCTCATCCTGAATCTCTATACGTTCGAAGCGTTTTAGGATTTCTTCCCATACTATTCGCAGCTGAAGTTCAGCGATTCGGCTGCCCATGCAGAAATGAATACCGTACCCGAATGAGAGTTGACGGTCGGCATTGTGTCGCTCGATGTCTAGGACGTTCGCGTTCTCAAAAACATCTTCGTCTTGATTTGCAGAGAGGTACCACATGAGCAATTGGTCGTATTTTTTGATTTGTTTGCCACCAAGTTCAGTATCGCGCGTGGCGGTTCGACGCATATACGCGAGAGGGGTTTGCCATCGGATTACTTCGGGTACGAAATTTTGTATGAGATCTGGATTAGCAATCAACTTGTCGTATTGATCGGGGAATTTATTAAGACCATAGACGCTACCTGTCATGGTGTTTCGGGTGGTGTCATTTCCACCGACGATTAATAAGAGGAGGTTCCCTAGTTGTTCTAATGGGGTCATATCCTTTGTATCTTCGCCATGGGCGAGCATTGAGACGAGATCAAATCCCGGGTTCTCTCTTCGCTCTTCAAAAAGTCCTCCAAAGTAGTCAACGCATTCAAGTAGCTCATCGATTTTCTGTTGTTGTGTTTCAACTACGCCGCCAGGTCCGGGAATAGCAAAGAGGATGTCGGACCAGCGGGTGAGTTTGCGGCGGTCTTCCATTGGGAAATCGAATAATGTTGCCAACATCAAAGTCGTTAGCTCAATTGAGACAGTATCTACCCAATCGAATGTTTCTCCTTCGGGTAGAGAGTCAAGCAGTTCGGCTGTTCGTTCACGGATCATGGGTTCAATATTTCGGATATTACTTGGAGCTGAAATGCTTCGAACGGTCTTGCGTTGTGCTGTGTGGTCCGGTGGGTCCATTGCTATGAACGTTTGTATACCTGGTTGTTCCATTTCTTCTGAATTAGCGATCTCTTTGAGGCCTAATGTGATGCCCTTCGCTGAGGAGTAGGTTTCCCAATCCCCGTCAACGGCTCGGACATCGGCATACTTTGTGATTGACCAATATCGGCCAGCTGTTTCAATTTCATTAAGATGTACTGGGTCTTCTGCTCGTAGACGCGCGAAATGGTCCTGCCAACGGTCCTCCTTGAACAGGTGGGGATTAGCTGGGTTGATTTCAGAGATCTCTAAGTCAACTGCTGCTGGGACGTCAACTCCGATTTCAGACATTTCCATCTCCGGCGTGCGGATTGAAGCATCGAAAAAGTCTGTGGCAGCGGTTTCAGTGGTATCTGTCATGGTTATCCCCCTCTTTCCAGTGGGCGCAAAGGGACTCGAACCCCTGACCCCCTCGGTGTAAACGAGGTGCTCTAGCCAACTGAGCTATGCGCCCCAGTCGTTTCAAACTATCACAGAAATAGGAAAAATAACTTATTTTCTATTCCGTTGTTTTTCAATTTTTCTCATTAAGTCGGTCCCATGAATTTCCCCGACCTCGCTCTCGTAAAGCATGACGTTCAATCTCTTGCTTAGTTATCGTTCTTGGAAATTCTGTTACGAACTCAACAAATCTAGGAACTTTAAAATATGCAAGACGTTCCTCACACCAAGCTATTACCTCCGAAGGGTCTAAATCCGTGCCTTCTTCCAAGTGAATATACGCTTTGATATCTTCTTCTCCAAGATCACCAGGAACACCAACAATCGCACAATCTTTTATCCTTTCATGTTCAGTAAGAACTTTCTCGACTTCAAAGGCCGAAACATTCTCTCCTCGCACACGAACCCAATGAGCCTGCCTCCCAACGAAATGCAAATACCCTCCCTCATCTAAATACCCGATATCCCCGCTGTGATACCAGAGGTTTCGCCATGCTTGAATTGTTTCTTTGGGCTTGTTGATGTATTCCAACATGAAACAATTCGCTCCGTTAGGGCGAAGCAATATTTGCCCTTGCTCTCCTACCGGCACAGGGCAATCATTCTCATCGACGATAGATATATCGGCCCATCCGTAAGTTTTTCCGCAACTGTCTTCAGTTTTGTCATCCAGTCGTTCGCTACAGAGTAGAACACCGACTTCGGTCATTGCGTAGACTTCGAGAAGGGGAATTCCGAATCGTTCTTCAAATTCTTTTCTGAATGATGAACGCACTTGTCCGGAAGCGATACCTATTCCGACCCGGACGTTGTGATCACGGTCTTGCGTAGATGGTTCACGCGTTAGTAATGCAGAAATCATTGTGCCAATGGGATCGATGATCGTAGCTCCAGTTTCTCTTGCTATATCCCAATAGTTGGAGACACTAAACCATTTCGTCATGACTCCTGTAGTCCCGCAATACAAGGGGCCCATAATTCCAAACTGTTGTCCTCCGACGTGAAAAAAGTGTGAGTTAGCGAAATGAACATCATCGGGTTTTGATTGGGTAATTTCTTTGTACCGTTCAGCTGCTCCGATGTAATGCAGGTGCGGTGCTAGAACTCCTTTCGGCATGCTTGTGCTACCACCGGTGTAGATTATTGACATTGGGTCGTTAGGGGCTATCTCTACAGAAGGCAGAGAATCTTCACCGTCATACAGGTTTTCGAATGGAATGAAATTATTTGGTTGCGAACCTCGCCATAGGACCTCTAAGGGTTGATGGGTGAAATTGGATTTAGCTTCCTTGTATACGTCCAAAAGGTCATTATCAACAATAACTACTTTTGCGTTAGTGTCACTGAGGCTGTAGACCAATTCATTTGGGGCCAGTGAGACATTGAGTGAAGCGAAGATTGCTCCAAGCTTGACACACGCATACCAAACTGCTGCATGATCTATTGAGTTATACATGAAGGTTGCGACGACATCTCCTTTTGCCACTCCATATCCTGCGAGTGTGCTGGCAACTCGGTTTGATCGTTCGTGCGCATCTTGATAGGTAAGGGTTTCCCCATCACATATCAATAAAGGTTTATTGCCTAGTGCAATACGGGCTAGAAACACGTCACGCATGTTGGTGTGTTCAATCTCTATTCCATTTAATTCCATCTTCCTCCATTCTTGATTTAATCATTTTGTGTTTTCTACCCAACGATTTGGATTCCCGCCAAACAAGGGAAGTGCAACTGGACCATATTCCTCTGCTGGTAAAGCAACAATTGCAGTTCCTTGCGTGGTGATTTCATTAAACTGATTTTTGCCTTGAATTTGCAAAGCTACGAAAGGATGTTCTTCAAACCATTTTCTAGTTACTTCAGCGGAGAAATAGGTTGTATGGCCGACGATATTTGGTTTCAGGACATCAACATCAACTTCTGCAAGGTGCCCCTCATCACCCATCCAGTCTGTAAGCATTTCTATCACCCAAGCAATTCGTTGAAGCCCAACGTCATATGCCCCACCCATGCCTACATCTTTTCCTTCTTTGGATGAGAAGTGGCCTCGAGCGGCAGAATCTTTCGCCCCGGTTTCGCTATTGATTTCATAATCGTCATGCCGATTTCGATACCGAACTGCATCGCCATGGGCTCCCCCATAATGAAGAGCTCCCTGTGCCCCCGTGTACCATTGAAAGATCCTATTCAGCGTTAACATTTGAGAAACAGGTCCGATAACGTCACCAACATTGACACCTTCCCAACTAGGTGTTGAACCAGTCTGAGTGTCTTTATTTTTTATCTCTGGGGTGTGCGTGGCTTGAGGTAGATTTCCCTGTTTGGTTAATTTCTTTTTTGAGTGCTTTTTTTCTCTGCGGGGTGTTCGGGCGACACGACCTTCTGCCATGCAGAGGAAACTGCCATCTTTTCGCCGATACGTAATCTCTCCTGTTTGCAAGACCCAGAGACCGAATCTCCGCCCAGTTTTCTCTTCCATTTTTGTAAATACCGCAGAAACATCAAACTCGTCATTTACTCGTATAACGTCGTACCAGCGCCATCGAGTTCCAGCATAGATCCATTGAACTCCGGGCAATTTAGGGGCGACAATGGTTGCATCTACTGAGTAGAGAAAAGATGGTGGTGCGAGAAGACTACCCCACCTAGTTCTTGCAGCGTATTCTGGGTCACGCCATAGTGGGTTCTGGTCTCCGACGCCATCTGCGAACTGGCGAATAGCGTCTTGGGTTGCTGCAGCGTTCCACTGCATTCGGTCACGCCTGAGGGGTACGCCAAGGAGTTCACGAGCTTCGTTGATCGAGGTTTCGTCGATTATTCCCCAGCGTTGAGGGGTCACTGACACGACTTATCGGAACTTTGGGATAACATCTTCAGCGAATTGAGCGAGAACGCGAGCATTTTGTTCACGTGTGTTGTAAGGAGGGAAGTGCAGAATTAATGAATCTGCTCCGGTAACTTCTTCCATGTATTTAATCTTCTCGATAACGCTTTCTGGAGAGCCATAGATAATCGTATCTTCACGAAGCTTTTCATAGCTAGCACCATGTAGTTCCTCTTGACTGGAATCAGATACTTTGCCTAGGTATCCAGAGGAAGCGGCACCAGTGAATGAATCAACGTGTTTGCAAACTGATTCTGAAGCTTCTTCTTTAGCTTGTTCGTCAGTGTCAGCGACATAAACCATCCGACCTATACCAATAGTTCCATGTCCGGGGTTAGCGTTATAGGGGTTTTCTGTTTCTTCACATTTTTGCAGGTAATGTTGACACTTTGGAACGAGTTCTTGGATCGGAGTAAGTGTTGACGTGAGCAATCCAAGGCCATACTTTGCGCAGTTCTCAATTGATTCATCACTTGATGCACCCATATACATAGGTGGATGTGGGAGTTGGACAGGCCGTGGCAGGATTTCGTAATCACCTGTAATTTTGTAGTTAGGTAAGTATGTTCCTTGATGGTCGATCTGATGTGTATGGAAAAGCTCCATCATGACTTCAAGAGATTCGGCCTGATATTTTCTTCTATTCTCGAAATCAGCCCCTAAGGCTTCAAATTCGTGCTCTCTGTACCCTGAACCAATACCGAATGCAACTCGTCCATTGGTGAGGATGTCAACAAAAGCAATATTTTCGACAAGGCGAACAGGGTTGTGCAATGGAGCGACCATTACCCCGCTACATAGGGTGATGTTCTTGGTTTGTGAAGCAAGGTATGCCACGTATAGCAGTGGATCTGGAAGTATTCCGTATCCCGTGCTCGCGTGATGTTCAGCAATCCAGCACATGTCGTATCCTCGTTCATCTGCTTCGATTACCTCTTTTGTTACACGTTCGTGTATCTCTCGAAAAGGGTATTCTTCTCGACTTCTATCTGGTTGCGATATTTCAATAATTCCGAACTTCACTGTTGAATTCCCTTCTCGCGCTAGTTTACTTCTTCTTTCAACGTAGTCCAGATCCCTTTATTTTTTTAGCCTTCGTTGATCTGCTACTGGTTTCCTTTGCTTGGCAAATGCACAATTGCTGTTCCCTCAATGATGCGCTCGGAGTCTTGCAGGTGGCCCTGTATGGAGAGTTCACACCATGATGCATTTTCATTTTTTCCTAGGTTTATGACCGTCCCAGAGATTGTCGTTGTGCTTCCTAAAAAAGGATTCCCTCTAAGGTCGGCCTCTAACCGGACTAGCGTTCCATGATCTCCCAGCCAGTTTGTTATTAAATGGATGAGCCAAGAGGTTGCTTGTGGGCCTGTCGCCGCCTGAGTTAATAGTCCACCAGTACTGAAATCTTTGGAGTTGTTTGGCGCACCTTGTGTTCCCGAGCACCATGCAACAACGTCCATAATACTGAGAGGCCCTTTAGTTACATTGCCTAATCCTTCTCCTTTTTTCGTATCTTCCCAAAATCTCGGTTCGGGTCCACGCCTTTGTTCTGCAAGAATTTTTCTTTCTATAGCTGCTAATTCTTCTGCTGAATAGCGAATTTCGGGACGGTTCTCTGGTTCCGGGAGTGGCCTCATGTCGCGACGGCAGATCACAGTGGATTCAGCCAGCACCTCGCCCGATTCGTTGATAAATCTTGTTTTCCCAGTTTGGTGGAAAATGCTCTTTCCATCTTCAAAGACTTCTTTTTCGTAAGACTGTTCTATGTGAATATTTTCACCAATTGCAAAAGGTTGAAACCATTCCAAAGTGACGGATTCATAATGGCGCTGATGGCCTTCATGCTCTGGAGCGATGGTAGTTTCATCAATCGCATATAAGAATGAGGGAGGCGCTGTAGTAGCCCATAATGGGTTGCTGTCACCTATCCCCCACACAAAATGTTTAATTGCGTCATATGTTACTGAGGAGACCCAGTGTTGTCTCTTGTGTAATTGTCTTTCGTTTTCAGGCTTCAAATCGGTCCGTTATTTCATTTGTGCCGAGTGTATCTCCGGCTCCTTTCCCGAGTGGGATTCCTGGCCATTGGCTATCGGCGAAGATAACTAGAACGGTAGCTCCTTCCGGCCCTGCTACCAGCGGACCGTAACCACGATTAGCTAATCCAATACGCACATCACCTGGATACAGCCATGTCCTGCCTATCATTTGAGAGCCTTCAAGGACGATCTCAGAATAGTCGCAAGCATGCGTGTGGGATTCGATTGTGCAACCGGGCGGGAAATTCATTTTGAAAACTGTCGGCGCTTCAGGGTTTTCTGGTAGTCCTATTTTGTACATGGTTGCTACAGCTTCTGTAGGAAGCGTAATACCACCTATGCCTTCCCACGACGTCACGATGTGCCCACGTCTTTGAAGTTCACTAGAGATATCTTCGGTTGTTATTTTTTGGGAATTATCTTTTTTTTGCTCTGCGTCCATGTCTACCTTTCACGGTTTCTCTAATTTAGCAAGAAATGGTGTCTACAATCTTGCTAAATTAGAGAAATGACTTTAAGGCTAAAAGGCAAAGTAGTAGTTATCACAGGCGGGTCAAGCGGAATCGGGGAAGCGACTGCGCAAATGTTTGTTGATCAAGGAGCTCAAGTCGTCCTCGGAGACATTCAAGAGGATTTAGGAAAATCTGTCGCTGAGCGTTTAGGTTCGACAGCAACATTTAGTTTGTGCGACGTCACCCAAGAAGATCAAGTAGCCGAATTAATTGAAAAAGCTATTGCGATTAACGGGAAATTAGACGTGATGATGAATAATGCTGGAATTGTCGGAGCGCGTGGCCCAATTGACGAGATCGAACTTGAACAATTTCAGAAAACATTTGATGTTTTAGTTTCAGGAACTTTCCTAGGAATTAAGCATGCAGCGAGAAAAATGAAACAACAGGAAAGTGGTTCGATAATCAATCTTGCAAGTACTGCTGGTGTAAATGGAGGTTTCGGTCCGCACGCTTATGCGGCTGCGAAACATGCAATCGTAGGGCTTACGAAAAATTCAGCCGCTGAGCTATGTCGCTACGGTGTTCGAGTGAATTGCATTGCTCCAAGTGGCGTTGTTACCCCTCTTGCCGCCCAAGCTCATCTTGGTGACTTTCAAGCATTGGATGAGATGCGCGACACTCTGGCTCAAAATTCCCCACTAAAAGGTCGCGCTGGGACAGCTGAAGATGTCGCAAACGCTGCTCTATTCCTAGCCTCGGACGAGTCAGGGTACACAAATGGTCATTGTTTAACAGTTGATGCAGGTTTTACCACCGGGTCTAAAGCCACTGAGCCTCAGCACACAACTAACGTCCCCTTTATGCGAGAGGCAGGCAAAACAGGGTTAGCAGACACTTAGATTCTCTTTCCAACTAAATCTTTGTTGTCCGTTTGTTAGTTACGTGATTGGCTTTCGGCCAATCGTGATGATCGAAACTGGGCTTATCATCACAAAGCTAGGTTCTCGGACCTGTTCCAAGACATTTTGTTGATCATCTGATGTCATCAATCCGGCTTCAACTAGCCGAGGTATAGCTCTTTCTAAAGCAAGAAACCACCATTCTCCACTCGGCTCGTTAGGACGCATAGCCCATACATCGCCGATAACGTCAAGCTCAGTTAACCCATTTGCGCGGAATCTATCCAAAATGTGAAGGCCGAAATTCGGATCTCTCCATTTCTCCTGACTTCCCGCTGCCATAATCTGGTGAATTGTCTTATATGGTTCCACCAAGCTTTGCTCGCCAAATCCGACAAACTGCCCATCTTCCAGTACTAGCCAGCCACCCGGTTTCAATCCTTGGATAAGTTTCGGAATAACCTCTTCTCGGCTAGGAAGGTGCTGAAGGACAGCACGGGCATGAATGATGTCATACTTCTCTTGCGGGATCGATTCATTCTCAATATCAAGTTTCTTAATCTCAACGTTGTCGGGCATATCGGCGTGAAACTGAAGATCAATATCTATGGAAAGAACTTTTCCTCCATCCCCAACTCTTTGGGATAGCCAACCGCTTACACTCCCTGTCCCAGCCCCGACCTCTAGGACATGCATCCCTTCAGCAACGCCAAGTCTTTCAAAAACTGCGAATGTTTTGGGATCCCGAACTGCTGCGAGCATTGCTAAACGTTCCCGTTCTATTCCTACTTCATTCTCATGTGTCCCGTATCTTTCTGCCATTCCCCCCCCTATGAGGTATACGTTTCGTTGATGAAACTATCACATTTCACATGTATCACTCATTAAGATTTACTATGGGTCAACAGTTCGGGTACCGAAGCACCCAATGAACACAGAAAGATTGAATCTCCGTTGTGCTGTAACGAGCATATGACTTGCGCCGTAAGATAACCTAAATTAATTCTTTAGATTATTCTCGTTCTTCATGCAACTGTTGCGCTTGGTAACGCCAACTGAAACGATTAAAGCAACCTGGTAGATCGTATGCTTCTTCAATAGCTTCAACTTCTTTGTCTGTAAGTGCAGCGAATTGGGCAAAATTGATGATTCCTTGATCGTTCAGCCGAGTAACGCTGTAGGGGTCAAGGCCTTTAATAAGGGCGAGGTTATCGCGGCGTGTTTCTTGATCCGGACTAACTGTTGAAGACCCAACTCCCTCTGTTGTTAAATTATCTGAAGGGTTTCCTTCTACTTCAGTAACCATTGTTTCGCCACCCAGAGTTATTCCGTTGGAGCTAACGATTGTTGTAACTGCCCCAAAGGGTAAAGGTTCGCCCTCTGGGATTGGGCGTATAAGGAAATCAGCGGGAACTGGCACGGGCACTGGCAGGGGTAATTTTCCAACAGGTATCTCTGGGTTTGGCACAGCTTTCCCTGTTGAACGAGTCAGGGTCGTTCCTTGGCTTTCATCTATTGAAGCGAATGCTAGAGAAACCACGAACCGCAAAAGTGTTTTCATGTCTTTGCCTCCTCCCAAAATCTACTCAGCTAACTTACCAAAGGTGAATTTCTTCGCCTACTTATTTAAACTTATATTCAACAAAGAGTCATGCATTAGGGTTAGAAACCCGCTGATCGGAGAGACATGCCCATACATGAAAATAGCTACGTTTCGTTAACGACTTTCACGAAAGATGGGAGGAGAAAAAACTGCCCTGTCTGGATAGCGAACCTTGGTGAAAAGAATGTAGGGTTCACGACTGAATCAACGTCTTGGAAAGCAAAAAGGATTTCCCACACGCCACTGGTAGAACTCCAACCTTGCAATTCCCGTGGGGTGCCGATTGAAGGGTCTGAACCTATTTCTGGTGTGGCTCGATTGGTTTATGGTGATGGTTTTACCGATGTTCAGAATGCGATAAGAGAGAAATACGGTTTCCAGTTTTTGTTGATTGTCTTCTTAGGTAAAGTCAAAACCTTTCTCAGAAGAAATGATTCTTCAAGTTGTGGAGTGATTATTACTGTGAGTTAGTAAGGGTTAATTCTCAGGCCTTAGCTTTGCCAGCCCAACCACAACTTCAGCATTGGGAAGGTTAGTCAGCCCACCTGGATCAAGATAGATCTTTCTAGCACGTGACCCTCCACCGACAATCACTTTTTTACATTCCATTACGCGACTATCTATCCATAAAGGGAGATCATCGGGTAGGCCGAATGGGGTGACTCCCCCGAGAGTCATACCCGTTATCTCAATGGTTGATTCGGGGGTAGCGAATGAGGCTTTTCTTGCACCTAATTTTTTTCGAACGATTTTATTGACATCAATTTTCGTTGTTGCCAAAACGACACACATTGCGTAAGAAGGAGAGTCTCCTTTTCCGGCGACAAGAATTGCGTTAGCAGATTCATTTAATGCGTAACCGTAGTGATCACAAAAAACAGTAGTGTCCGCTAATTCAGGGTCGCAATCAATGACTTCAAAATCTGTCTGAACTTTGGATAGGGCATCTAGAACATGGTCTATCAAAACATATTTCTTTCTCTTAATCTATAGAGTCATTCTACTCCTAGTGGAAGCGGGTTAAATAACGCAAGAGTCTAAGAGAATTTTAGAAATTCTTCCTCATATACTTGCCACATGGCACAGGTGGAGAATTGGCATCAAGCAAAGAATGAGCTTCGCGGCTCGATTGAAAAACTTTTCACTCCAATTAAGCTAATTGATGATAACGATGATCCTTCTATGCCAGCTGTTTTCGCGATCGTTGGATTTGGTTTATTTGCAGCATCAGCTTGGTTGTGGGACCAGCATTGGATCCTGCTTATAGTTTTCATTCACTACCTCTATTTAGTAATAACCAAAACGAAGATAGGTAGGGTTGTTGTCTATTTCATTAAGTCGATTATGTGGTTTCCAATTATTGCTGGCATGTTTTTTTACAACGTTTGCATAGCTATACCGGTGTATAAATTTCAATCTCGTTCTACTGAATAAAGACTTTCAATACGTACTTATTTTGTCACACCCTCCAAGTACTTTTGAGTATGTAGGAGGCCAAATGCCAGATGTAAAAAGTGTGCACGAAAAAGTTAATGAGTTTCTTTGTGATCGTTGGAAAACCTCTATCGGTGCTGAAGAGAACAGTTGGATAATCGAATACGAAACGGTGTCTATTTATCTACGGATTAGAGAAATTGAATGGTTCACAGATGATTGGGACAGCGCAATTGTTGTTGAGTTATCAAGCATTATCCTGTTTGACGTTGAATGTAGCAATGAATTGTTTGAGCATATAGCCCGTACCAATGGAGATTCTCTTTTTGGGGCGATCTTCGCAACAGCTTCATCCTGGAATGAGACTGAGGGTTATTGCGATCTCGTTATGAACCATAGGTTGATGGGGAATCACTTAACGAAAGATGAATTGAACTTGTCAATAGTTGCGTTAGGAGTTGTTATGGAGGAATTTCGTAAGGAGTATTTAGAAATGTTTGGTGGAACTCCAGTAAACGATGTTGATATCTTCGGTGACGAAGATATCAACTGATTAGCTTAAGCTTGCTTGACTACGGTTTCGCCGAATTCCTTTAGTTGTTCAAGTCCATCTGGTCCTCCGAAGAAAAAGGCTGGGACCATTATTCGGCCGACACCTACATCATGCATCATCTCCACGCCTTCCATAGGGTCTCCTCCTCCAAAAACAGCGAAGTGAGCATTGATTTCTATTTCTGATGGGTCTCTATCATTGGTTTCCGCTGCTTGACGAACTGCTTGAATAAGCTGTTGGAGTTCATTGAAATCACCTGTACCAGGGTAATAGCCATCGGCAAGCTTAGCGGCTCTCCTGATCGCAGCTGGTGTATCACCTCCGACGAGAATAGGGATTCTTTCCTGTTTCGGTCGTGGCGTACATGTAAGCGGTTCAAAATCAACGAACTCTCCATGGAATTCAATATCTGTTCCGGACCAAACAGCGTGAAGAGCTTCAACGTATTCATCGGTTCGGGCACCTCGCCGTTCCCAAGGAACTCCGAGTGCTTCAAATTCTTCTTTCAACCACCCTACCCCTATGCCTAGTTCGACTTTTCCATTAGTGAGATGATCTAACGTTGCTATTTCTTTCGCCAAAACTAAAGGGTTTCTTTGAGGGAGGATCAAAATGCATGTGCCCAAACGTAAGCTTGGTGCTATAGCCGAAACATACGCTAACCAAATAAGTGGGTCGGGTATCCACGTATCCTTTGTTGCTGGCACTTTCCCATCTGCGGTATATGGATATTTGGATTCTATTGAAGATGGAAAAATAACGTGTTCCCCGCCCCACACTGATTCAAATCCAACATTTTCAGCTAATTTACAGATTTCAAGAGCGCTACTACCTTCAGTTCCAATACTGCTAGCGAATGCTAAACCAAATTTCATCTTTTCCCCTTTAATTCCCTGACTTTCTTTCCAACTTAGTCTTTGGTGGTCGTGGAAGCAGCATTGGAGTATTCTTTACATAAATTTTGTAGTGTTCGTCGTTCCCCCATTGAAGGTTTGCCCGTCTTTCAAGAATGGGGATCCCACTAATTTTTGTTAAAAGTACAACAACAAAAATGGGGGAAATCAAAGCTACCCACCGCCAACCGGCTAACACTGGTAAAGCAACTATTGTGATACCTACCCATAATAGAATCTCACCGAAATAATTTGGGTGGCGGGACCAAGCCCATAGTCCAGTATTAATGAATTTACCTTTGTTCTTTGCTTCTCTTCTATATTTTTTCTTTTGTTGATCGGCGATTACTTCAATGGCAAAGCCCGAAACCCAAAGTATTGCTCCGATAACGGCAAAAATATCAAATGGTTCATTTTCTTTAGTCGTAAGAACTGCTAATGCGCATGCGATGTTAACGAGAACCCAGAGTGCTTGTAGTGACCACCATGAAAGAAAAGACACTGGGTATTGTTTGATCTTATCGAAACGACTATCTCCGCCTGTTTCTTTCGCCCGTAGAAATAGGAATGACCCAAGTCGTAGCGCCCAGACCAACACCATTAAAGCGACCATAATTGATCGAGCATCCGGATTACCCTGCGAAGCGATAGCAAATACAATTAGTGAAATTGTGGTGATGGAACCAGTTAAGTCAAAGTAGTGTTCTGTCCTAGCAAGATATGAGGGAACAAAGACTATGTAATTCAAAGCATAGGAAATTATCGCACAGACAGTGAACGTTGGGATTGCTCCCACCTTCGTACTTCCTACACTTAACGCCAATGTAAGCGCCACTCCTATTGAAGTTGATAATGAAAGACTAACGATCGCTAGTCGTAGGTGATTATTCATGGCTTTAGGCTAGCCCCTGAGATTCTCTTGAAGCATTTTTGATAGTAACTTTATCCTGCTAGTTTTCTAATTCAGGATTTGGAGGTCCCATGATCATCATCACAGCAACTTTTGTCTTAGCCGACCCAACTACACGACCTGAAGCAATCACTAAAGCAATTCCTTTGCAACAAGCAACTCGGGATGATGAACCTGGGTGCGAATCATATGTTTTTTCTCCGGATCCAGCAACTGAAGAGAAAGTAGTGGTCTTTGAACTTTGGGATGACAGGGATAGTCTTCACGCCCACTTTGACCACCAAAATTATTTCAACATGGGTTCCATGTTTGGACAAGTAGGTTTAGCTAGTGCCGAAAGCAAAAAATGGCGTGTAACGGCATGTGAGCCTGTCTATGATGAAACGAAAAATGCACGGGCTGATTTCTTTACTTCTTCTTCTCAGGTTCCGGATGACCCTATCGTTGTTGCAGGCTATATAGATCTCCATGATCCATCTGAACGGGATGATTTGCTTTCGGAATCAATACCATTTCAGCTAGCGACACGAAATGATGAACCTGGATGCCAGATGTATGTTTTTTCTCCAGACCCATGTCGGCCAGAGCGAGTAGAAGTTGTTGAGATCTGGGATGATATGGCATCTTTAGAAGCCCACTTCTCTCATGAGAATTACTTCAACATGGGTGGTTTAATTCGAAGCACTTCGGGCAGAGAATCAAATCACAGAAAATTCCGTTGTGATGTTAACGAACCGGTTTACGACAACGACCGAAGGGCACGCGCTGATTTCTTCACGATTTAACTATTGATTAGAGAGAGCGTCTCGTCAAGCTTTCCTATAGTTCTGTCAATATTAGTTAGCTTATCTAAGCCGAATAAACCAATACGGAATGTAGAGAATCCTTCTGGTTCGCCGCACTGTAACGGGACTCCTCCAGCTATCTGCATGCCGGCCTTACTGAATTTTGAACCAGATTTTATATCAGGGTCATTGGTGTACGAGACAATCACTCCAGGTGCTTGAAATCCCTTAGCAGCGACACTAGAAAATCCCTTTGCCTCTAACACTTCTCTCGCTTTACTGCCAAGAAGATTTTGTGATTCTTTCATTGCTTCGAATCCTAAACTTTGTGTTTCCATCATTACATCTCGGAAATTTCTTAGCCCATCTGTTGGCATAGTTGCATGATACGCATGTCCACCGTTCTCATAGGCTGCCATGATTTCTCTCCATTTCTTGAGATCACAAGAAAAGCTTGAACTCGTTGTTTCCGCCAGTCGTTGCACAGCTCTATCTCCGAGCATAACGAGCCCGCAGCATGGTGTCCCGCTCCAACCTTTTTGTGGAGCACTTATTAATACATCCACACCAGTTTCTTTCATATCTATCCAGATAGCCCCAGATGCAATACAGTCCAAAACTAGGATTCCTCCATTCTCATGAGTTGCGTCAGCAAGCTTAGAAATATAGTCATCTGGGAGAATCATTCCCGCTGATGTTTCTACATGCGGGGCGAAGACGACTTTAGGCTTTTCGGTTTTGATTTTTTCAATCACTTCGTTAAGCGCATGAGGCGCGAAAGGGGCGAAAGGATCATTCCCAATTTGCTGAGCCATGCAGACAGAATGGGATGAAGGAATAGTTCCAGCTTCAAAAATTTGGGTCCATCGATAACTAAACCAGCCATTTCGGACAACTAGTACGTTCTCATTTGTCGCAAATTGTCTTGCGACCGCTTCCATGCCGAATGTTCCGCTTCCTGGAACAATGGCAACTGCTTCCGCGTTATATACAGCCCGAAGAGTCGTAGAGACATCGTTCATGACACTCTGAAACGATTGCGACATGTGGTTAACTGACCTGTCTGTGTAGACAACTGAATATTCAAGAAGCCCCTCAGGGTCTACCTCTGGTAGTAATCCGGGCACAATATCCTCCTAATCGCTTTGATGAAATCGTTGAATTTCATTGTACGCCTTTCAGTAAAGATAATTCAGGAAAGACTCTGTGAACATCGTATAAACGACCGAGAATTTTTTCGTCACATTATCTCATTGCTGTTGCTTTGAACGGAAATAATAATTTTCTTTACATTAGCTGGCCGAAAATTCCTGTTTCACCAACTTTTCGCTGAGAGCCCATAAGGCCTTGGCGGTGTCTTCATCATAGATATATGGCAAATAGCCATTTTCACTTGGGTTGCCACCTTCTATACCGACTTGGCAATCTCCAAGATACGCCCCATTATCTGCTCTCAAATCATTTGTAGTTGCAGCCCATACTTGCGTCGCTGCCCCTGCCTCCATTGATTTGAAGGGCAACCCACCGGTTTCTTTTGCTTCCGCAGATGATGTTGACCGAGCTTTAACCCGTTCAGTCATCTCTTCCATAAGCTCAGGAGTTAAGTGGCGGCCAAGATCAGTAAGGATTACCCCGGGGTGCACTGCGAAACTTTGAATTTCCTCTCCGTAGCGCCGAACCAGTTCGCGGGTGAAATGGATATTCGCGCTCTTGCTACGACCATAAGATTCCCAGGCGCTGTACTCTGTGGTATCAAAATTAGGGTCTTCAAGATTGACATCGGAATGAGTGTGACCTGCCGAGGAAAGATTCACAATCCTTGGATTCTCACCGGCTTTGATCGCGGGCATTAAGAGATTCGTTAGCAGAAAGTGACCAATATGATTCGTTCCGAATTGCATTTCAAAACCATCTGTTGTCTTCATAAATGGGCATGCCATTATTCCGGCGTTATTTATGAGTACATCAATTGCTGCTCCTTTAGCAAGGAAATTCTCAGCGTAATCTCGGATGCTAGTTAGGTCTGCGAGATCAACTACCCCTATTTGTAGATCAGCGGAAGGAACACTTCCTTGAATACGTTCTTTAGCTGCTTCAAGTTTTTCAATATTTCGAGCTAGAAGAGTTACTGTGGCACCGGCTTGACTCAAGGCCCTTGCTGATTCCTCTCCTAATCCACTGGATGCTCCAGTAATCATGAAATGCCTTCCAGCCAGATCATGGTTTTCTAGCACTTCATCAGTTGTTGTGTCCGCTCCGTAACCTGTCATGTCAACCTCCGTTGTTTATAATTATCATTGTTATTAGAACTGTCAATCTTGGATAATCAAGAATGACTAGATGCATGGCCCATTGAGTACCGTATCGGCTAGCGTGTTCGTATGACTAGGAGAACAGTTCAAGATCTTGTTAATGCTGCAAAAGAGAATTTGGAGGAATTAACGGTTTCAGAACTCCAAAGTGAAATTTCTTCAAATACTTGTGTTGCCATTGACATTCGAGATTTTCGTGAACGCTTATTAGAAGGGACTATTCCGGGTTCTGTCTCTGCTCCTAGAGGAATGATTGAATGGTGGTTTGATCCTGAAAGCCCATATCACAAAGAAGGATTCAATTTAGAAGACCGATTTGTTTTGTTCTGCTCTTTAGGTTGGCGATCGGCTTTGGCCGCTTCCGTTCTTCAGGACCTTGGTTTTAGCAACGTTGCTCATTTAGCTCCTGGATTTACCGGATGGGTTGAAGCCAACGGCGATGTTGAGTTTGTTACCTCCGGTGGGAAATGGTTCAATTCACGCGATGAAATCATCGCTTCTTTGGGAATAGATGACTAATGCCTGATCGCCATTCTTCCTTTAGCGAAACCAAGTTAGCGTGCTTAGATTTCGAGACGACCGGATTTTCATCGCGTTCAAATCGCGTAGTAGAAGTTGCCATAGTGATCGTTGAGAATGGGGTCATAGGAGAATCATGGACAACTCTCGTAAACCCTGGTGGCGATCACGAATTGGGGGCGTCGCATATTCATGGCATTCAAAGAGAGTGGCTAAGCGATGCACCATCTTTTAGTGAAATCGCAGGTGACCTTTACAGCCGACTTGACAAAAGTGTCATAGTTGCTCATAACGCTGATTTTGATATCCGGTTTCTCAATGCCGAAATGGAACGGTCAGGCTATTTACCAAATGGCTTACTATTCCCAAACTGGGATAGCAGAAATGCAGCTAGTTATGCGACTCTTCCACCACCCACAAGAAAGTTGGGAGACGTAGCTTTAGCTTTTGACATTGATATTTCTAATGCTCATCAGGCTTTGGATGACACCTACGCAGTTGCCGAAATCGTTTCTTCAATAACGCCTCTAGTTGATAAAGAAATACAGTTTAAGAATGTTTTCCAATCCCCCGGTGAGCCCGAACCATCTGGCAAGTTTACATTACGGCCTTCATAGAATCTCTTACGGGTATAGGATCGGGTTTTGTTGGCTTCCCACTTTTTCACCCGGTTTTCTCCCCCCAAGCCATAACTGCAAATCAAATTCCTGTTCGGGAGTGGGTTCAAGAATTCTGGTACCTGCCGCCACATAAATAATAGTCATAACAGGTCGCACCGAATTGCTATCGTTTGATCCTGCGCTATGTAATGTAAACCCTGCATGGAATGTCACATCACCCACCTCCATGCCACCATATGTTTTTACCGGTTGTTTGTTTTTATGAATCCATTGTTGGATTGCTGCGTGTGAATCATCTGAAATGATTCCAGCCTGAATATCACCGATCTCATGGGAGCCAGACACAAAATACATAGACCCTACTTCGTCGGTGATCTTCTCGAGTGGGAGCCACATTGTAACTGTTGAACCTTTTTCTAAAGGCCAGTATGTTTGGTCCTGATGCCATGGGGTGTAACCACCGTTTGGTTCTTTGAATAGTGCTTGATCATGGTAGAGATGGACGCTCTCGACGTCTAACAAGGTTGCTGCTGCGTGAGCAAATCGCTTAGCATAAACAAATTTTTTGCAGATTTCATTCCTTTGCCAAAGGTTATGAATTTGTAAGAAAGCTTTCCCATACGTATCACGCTCATTTAGTGGCCGTTTTTCGTAGACACCTTTTTCTGCGGTGTCTTGTAGAAATGGCCGATATGACTCTATTTCTTCAAGTGTCGTCAATCCTCTAACGCATATATGGCCGTCACGTTGAAAATCTCTTACTGTTGATTCTGTAATCAGTTGTGAGACGTTGTCCAGGTCCGCTGTTTCCACGTTCTCTATCATATGCTTTATTGACTGGCTAGCTGTTCTGGTTTGCCTACTTGCATTCCCAATGCTGCCACCCACCAGTATCAAGTAACCAAACAGAAGCGTAAATATTTGCTATAGGGTCATACGGAGATGCCCCTTGGAAACCTGAAAGCCGCGCTCTTTCCTCCCAGTAGCGCGGTAGATGTTGCATTAAGCCAGATGCGCCACTTTCTTCATTCCTAGCATCAGGGTCCCCTCGACTCTCACACCAGAGCACTCGCATAAATCGGTCCTCTTCACCTTCAAGTCCGTATTGTGCCAAAGCTCCTCTGACAGACTGCCTCCAACGTTCAACATTCTCTCCATAAATTGAGTCAATGATCTCAGAAATAGGGGTGGGAGTTGGCTCGGGTATGAGAATGACAATAGGGGTAGGGGTAGGGGTAGGGGTAGCGGTAGGAGTTGGTATTGGTTCGGGCGTTGGAACCATTGGTTTACCCGAGGAAACTACACCTGATGTAGCACCAGCACAAGAACTCATGAAAAGGAAGACTGAACATAGCAGGCAGTTAAAAACAAATCGGATCAATCGTTGAAGGTTCATTGTGTCCTCGGTTTGGGATCTTTATTTTTGGACGAAGGCACTGACTATAGTCGCGTTTTCGAAGTGCCAATCTTCACGCACCATGCCATTTGGCAAAAGCGTTGCAGAGCTACATTCAATCACTTCGGGGTCCCCCCACCATTCAGGGTTATTTAGATCTGTGCATCCAGGAGCCAACCCATAAAGCATTGTTCTTTTGATAGGTATTATTGATTGGTCCTGCTCACATAAGTTTTGAAAAACACCATTTCTAACGTTTTCTGCGTAGAGGAGATGAGGAACCTCTTCCGGTAGATGTGTAAAGCTATTGTCGGTCTCGCTATAGCATCCAATTATTGTGTGTCGCCACTCGTGATGCTCCGCTGTCAGGTCTATGGCCATTCCGGCGACATGCATTGATTCATCTGGGTGGAGTGCTACTGAAGGACCGAATCTTTCTGAAGTGTAATAATCAAGTTGATCGTAGTAGTTCCTGAAAGCACTCCGAACGGCAAATATTTTGCCCTCCTGTTTAGCTGCTTCGCACATTCTGTCATAGCGATCTATGTGCTCCTGCACTCCTTGGACAACTTTTCCATAAATAGTTTCTGGAGTGCATGCTGAAGTTACGAGTCCATGAGGGCGCTCACCAGAGAATCCCATGTAACCCAAATCTATAGTTTCTACTAGATCTGGAGTTGGAGTTGGTCTCGGTGAAGGCGTTGGTAGCGGGATTGGCGTAGGCTCCACAGTGGGCTCAGGAGAGGGTTCTTCGGGCGAAAGCATTGCTGTTGGAACGGGAATAAG
>PVBE010141052.1_pt1 | contig 52021 bp, 45 predicted proteins | sample 1631181 | NCBI WGS metagenome assembly PVBE01 (sample SAMN08397723, study PRJNA350692) | Marine metagenome, whole genome shotgun sequencing project. | isolation source: water | place: Pacific Ocean | collected 2012-04
AGACGTGGCAGTCGGGGAGCAGCGCGATGCGACAGTTCAGTTCTTCTTCGCGAGCGAGAGGCAAATCACTTCCGTGTCGTTGCGGATGAAGACGCACTTGTGGGCGTAGGCGGGGTGGGACCAGACGATGCGGCGCTGCCGAAGATCGGCCCCGTTGGGCTCGATGACGTGGGCCCGGTCGATCTCCTCGTAGCCCTTGACGGAGAGTCGGGCGATGGCGAGGTCGCCCTTTTCGGTGAAGAGGAAGTAGCGGTCCTCGTGCGGGGTGACGAAGACCGTTCCCCACCGGGTCGGTTCGTCGAGGGCGATGGGTTCCAGGGACTCCCACACCCGCTTGCCGGTGAGCGCCTCCATGCACCGGAACTGGCCGTAGCTGCAGGCTCCGAAGAGATGTCCGTCCTGGAGCACGGTCGTGTTCATGATCCCATGGAGGTGCGTGGTCTGCCGCTCGCTGGCCTGCTTCGTGCGGTAGACGATTTCCGGAGTGCCATTGCCCTTCTGCAGACGGAGCAGCATGGAACCATTATAGAAGGAGGACAGGAAGAGGTGGTCCTTGTCGATCATCTGGGGCATGGGAATGGTGAGGCCGAACCGGATTTTCCAGGGAATGGTCCAGAAGAGCCGGCCGGTTGCGGGGTCGAGGGCGTTGACGCTTTCGGGGTGCCAGATGATGAGCAGGTCGCGACCCGCATGTTTCACGATACGGGGGGGACAGTAGCCCGGTTGACCGGCGTTCAGAGCCCGCCAGACTTCCTTGCCGGTTTCCTTGTGGAAGGCGACCGCGATGCTTCCCTTCCCGGCCGCGAGGCAGATGAGGAGATCGCCGTGGATGAGGGGCGAAGCAGCAAAACCCCAGGTCTGGGTCCTGGCCTGGAAGCGTTCCTTGAAGTCGTGTTGCCAGAGTTCCCTGCCGTCCGTCGTCGAGCGGCATACGAGGAGTCCCTCAGCGCCGGAACTGTAGACCCGTTCCCCGTTTACGAGGGGAGTGACGCGAGGACCGGCGGGGTAGGACATGGTATAGGCACAGGGATAGGATTTCTCCCAGATGACCGTTCCGTCGGAGGCGTCGAGGCAGAGGAGGCGTTCCTTTCCCGGTTGGCTACCGGTGCGGGCGGATTCGCGTTTGGCTTTCGCGCTGCGGTCCACTTCACGATCCATGAGGTAGACCCGCTTGCCGGCAACGGCTGGTCCGGCGTAGCCTCGCTGGATGGGGGTGCGCCAGAGAACCCTGGGTCCACCCTCCGGGAATTTCTCAAGGATGCCGGACTCGCGCCAGACGCCATCCCGCTGCGGGCCGAACCACTGGGGCCAGTCTTCCGCCTGGGAGGTGAGAGAGGAGGACAGGATGACAAGGAGCAGGATTTTTTTCATGAACTTTCAGCCAGCCTACAGAATTTCCGGACCATTGCCATTATCCAATGGCGGCCTTGTTTTCCTGTGCTAGCCTCGGTCAAGCCGAGCCCCGAGCGGATCCATGGACGTTACCAACAAGAGCAAAAAACCCCTTCTCGTGCCGCTTCCGGGTGGCAAGCGCCTTTTCCTGCAACCTGGCAAGACCGGTCAGATCACTCCCAAGGCGCTCGAGCATCCGCCCGTGGCAAAATTGCTGGAATCCGGTGATCTGGAATCTGCCCAGGGGGCTCACAGCCCCAGTGCCCGCGCGGGAGGCAAGGCCAGCGGTTCGGCTGGTGGTTCCGCGGCCCCCAAGGGGGGATCAGGAGCAGCCCGCCAGTCGGGAGACCGGTAGGTCGGAGGTCACGTTCGCTGGCGTTCGGGAAAGGTGAAGTCGACACGTTGACGGGTGGTGTCAACCCTGGCGACCGTGACCTGGACACGGTCCCCGACGCGGATGAGACGGTGGGATCGGCGGCCCCGGATCTGTCGTCGGGTGGAATCGAAATCGTAACGGTCATCCTTGAGAAGGTTGCGGGGGACGAGGCCGCCCATGCCCAATTCCTCGATGTCCACGAAGAATCCATAGGGGACGATTTCCGTGACGAGGGCGGTGCAGGTCCTTGGTTTGCCCTGCCGCAATTGATTCTTGAGGTAGGCACATAGCTTGGAGCGCTTGCTGTTCCGTTCGGCCTCGCTGGAGGCCCGTTCGGTGGCCGAGAGATGTTCGGCTACGCGGCGCAGGTCACGAGGGTCGGGTCCTCTCTTCTGGAAGAGTGCCCGGTGGACGAGTAAATCGGCGTAGCGCCGGATGGGGGAGGTGAAGTGGGCGTAGTTTTCCTTGGCCAGGCCGTAGTGGCCCAGCGACCGGGTGGCATAGCGGGCGCGGGGGAGGGTCCGGAGGAAACCGATCCGGAGCGCGGGTCCGATGCTGGATTTCTCCAGCCGCCCCAGGAGTTTCTGGACTTCCCTAGGTTTGCCGAGATTGCCACAGGGAATCCGGTGGAAGTGGACTTCTTCGCGAAACTCCCGGAGACGGGCAGGATCGGGATGCTCATGGACCCGGTGGATGCCGGGTTTGCGCAATTGGAGGAGCCGGGTGGCGACGGCTTCGTTAGCGAGGAGCATGAACTCCTCGATGAGTTGGTGGGACTGGTCGTGCTGGACCTGCTCAATATCAATGACCCGGCCCCGCCGATCGAGACGAAGGCAGGTTTCCGTGGAAGAGAATTCAAGTGAACCAGCCCGGAGGCGGCGGGCGCGAAGTTTCTGGGCGAGGTGATCGGCATCCTGGATCATGCGCTCGAGGGAATTGGTGGTCTTGCCCCCGATAACGCGCATGGCATCTTCATAGGTGAAGCGGCGGCGGGAGCGGATGACGGCGGACGAGAATCTGGTCCGGAGGATTTGCCCGTCATCACTTAGAAGAAATTCCACGCATTTGGTGAGGCGTTCGACGCCGGGGAGAAGGGAGCAGAGGTTGTTGCTGAGGGACTCGGGCAGCATGGGAATGACGCGGTCGGGCAGATAGGTTGAATTGCCACGCAGGCGGGCCTCCCGGTCGAGGGAGGACCCGGTCTTCACGTAGTGAGAGACATCCGCAATATGGATCCGCAGTTCCCAGGGGCCCCTGCGGGTCCGGCGCAGCGAGAAGGCGTCGTCGAAGTCGCGGGCGGAGGCGGGATCAATGGTGATGACCGGGTGTCGGCGGCAATCGGTGCGATTGGCGATTTCCCGGGGGTGAACGGTGGTTCCGAGGCGTTTTGCCTCAAGGAGGACCTTGCGAGGAAAGACCTCACGGAGGGAGGATCCCGACTTTGGACGGGATGTTGATTTCATGATAGGCGTAATTGTGGATTGGTGCATGCGCGTCGGGCGGACAGGGCGTTCGCGGAGAGACGCGCAAAATGCTGCCGGCGGGTTGGCTCGGCGCGTGACCCGAGAGTGGGTCAATCAAGACTTCCCGTAGGGAAGTTCCACTGCAAGGTGACAGCGGTTTTCCGGAATGCAAGTGGAAAGAAGGCGCGCCACTGGCGGGTCACCTGCCCTTGGTCACCCGACCACTCTTCTTGTGTTTCCACGTGAACTTCTCATGGTCGAAGACGAAGGCTTTCTTGGAATCGGCGGGAGAGGCGGGAGCGGGGGGGATCCACTGCCTGGCTTCCCTGATTGCGCTCGTGTGTCCGGGATCCCGTGCGAGGTTTGTCCGCTCGTCCGGGTCGTTGCGGTGATCGTAGACTTCCCATTGTCCGGTTGTGTAGCGAATGACGCGGTAACGAGTGGTGCGGACAGCGACATGTCCCGATTCCTCAATGGTGATGGCGGGACGCTCGCGGGCCTTGTCAGGCTTGAGGAGCCAGGGAACGAGACTGATACCATCAAGCTTGCCCACCCGGGGAAGGCCGCAGAGTTCGATAAGGGTCGGAAAGATGTCGACCAGGCTGACGGGTTGCCTGCAGCGCTGTCCGGCCATCCCGACCCCGGGCGCGGCGATGACGAAGGGAACCCGCGTGGCTTCCTCCCATAGCGTGCGCTTGTGCCAGTGTCCCTTTTCGCCGAGGTGCCATCCGTGATCGGACCAGAGGACGACGATGGTGTCCTGGGCCGCAGGGCTTTTGTCCAGGGCGTCGAGGACGCGGCCCACGAGGGTATCAGCGAAGGAGATGCTGGCGAGGTAGTGTCGGACGGCGATTCTCCACTTGCCGGTTTGGCGGAGCCGTGCGAGGTCATCGGACTTGCGTCGCGCGAGCTTGCGGCCAGCTTCAGGAACGTCTTTCAGGTCGTCAGGGAGGTCTTCCGGCACGACGACCCGGTCGAGAGGATAGAGGTCGAGGTATTTCTGCGGAATGTACCAGGGAAGGTGAGGATGGAAGATGCCACAGGCGAGGAAGAACGGCTTGTCGTGTCCGCGGCGGGGGAGGTTCTCAAGGTACTGGACGGCATAGTCGGCGACCAGGGCATCATCGTAGCCATCCTCGGGTTGAGGCAGGATGCCCCAGTCCGCCTCTTCGGAATAGAGTTTGATGCCGGAGTAGGGAAACTCCCGGGGACGGGATTTTGCGGGAGTCCACGGATAGAGACGGGACCCGTGTCGAATCCAGCCATTATCATTGAAGAGGTTGCGCTGGAAGTGATCCCACTGGGCGGGGGGATTGTTGCCGGCGGTATGATGGTAGATCTTTCCGGCGCCCACGGTGTGGTAGCCGTTTTCGCGGAAGTGGACAGGGATGGTACGGAGTTCCGGGAGGTTGGGTTTCCACCAGTGCTGATTGTTGTAGATGCCGGTGGAGGTGGGGAGTAGTCCGCTCATCACGGAGGCCCGGCTGGGACAGCACACCGGGGCAGTGCAATGGGCATTGGTGAAAGCGGTGCCACGGGCGGCCAGGCGATCGAGATTGGGGGTGTGCACCTTGCCGGGGTATCCACCAAGGAATCCAACCCAGTCGTTGAGATCGTCGAGGGCGAGGAAGAGAACATTCTTCTGCGGGGCGGCGCCGGTAGATGCGACCGGGAGGTAACCCGAGAGGAGGATGGAGAAGGCGACCAGAAGACGTAACACTCGTTCCATACCAGCAGGAGAACAGGGATGCGGCAAGATTTGCCTCTGCTCCGGTGATTGACTCCGGGCTTGATTTTCCGATGCTGGAGGTGCCCCCGTGAATCGTCTGTTAGTTATTGGCACGCCCCTGGTGCTCGCTTCTGCCACCCCGGCCCAGGCGCAATTCAGTTTTACCGAGCAAACGGATCTCCTGAGTGAGGGATCCCTCAGTGGAGCGCCCATGGCGGTGGTCGATATGAATGGCGATGGTCGGGATGACCTGATTCGCCTTCATGAAACCGAGCGACTCCTGATTGACTATCAGGAAGGGCCCGGCGAGCCATTTTCGTCCTACGTTTACGGAGAGGTTCCCCGTGGTTCGATCTGGGCGGTGTGCGCGGCGGACGTTGATCGCAATGGATTCAACGATCTCTTTCTTGGGCCTTCTTCGGGAGGAGCCTTTCTGCTGAAGGCCAATGCGACCGGGGCGTCCTATGCCCTGGTCGGGTTGCCCGATCGTGACATTTTCGTGCAGGGTTCCATCTTTGCGGATTTCAACAATGACGGGAATGTCGACATTTTTGCCTGTGACGACAATGACGACAACCATCGCTATCGCAATGATGGCACGGGGGGATTTCTGCTGGAACCGGGACTGGTTGGGGACTCTCTGCCATCCAGCGTCTCGAGTGGAAACTACGCCGCAATCCAGATCGATTACGACAACGACGGGCACGCTGACATGTATCTCTCCAAGTGCCGGCTCGGAGTGACTGATCCGACCGACGGGCGGCGCATAAATCGCCTCTTCCGCAACGATGGATTCAACAGCTACTCTGATGAGGGTCCGGCTGCCGGATTGGATGATGGGGAGCAGTCGTGGTGTGCGGATTTCGCGGACATCGATAATGATGGGGATCTAGATTGTTTTGTTCTCAACCACGGTCCAGGGACGTCGAAGTTGTTTGAGAATGACGGATCGGGTTCCTTCACGGATATCAGTGCGAGCGCCGGGCTGGCAGGTATAGATTACTTTGGGATCCAGGCTCTCTTCCGGGACTTTGACAATGACACGTTTGTTGATCTTCTGGTGACGGCCTCGAACCTGGGAGGTTCGAAAGCAACCTACCGCCTCTACCGGAACAATGGAGACAGGTCGTTCACCCGCGCACCCAATGTCCTGCAAACCGAGGGAAACACGCCAATCTCCTATCTTCATTCGTGTGCTCTGGGTGATTTCAATCACGACGGGTTCGTGGATATTTTCGGCGGGCGTGGAACGCTTTACAACGAACCCTCGGATGATCAACGGGACCTCGTGTTTCTGAACGACGGGAATGCCAATCATTTTCTTGGCGTTCAGCTCCGCGGACGACTCTCCAATGCGAATGGGATCGGTGCCCGGCTTGAGTTACATGGAAGCTGGGGCGTGCAGTTGCGCGAAGTGCGGGCGGGGGAAGGTTATGGGATCCAGAACTCGCTCACGAAGATCTTCGGACTGGGCAGCGCCACCGAGATAAGAAAGCTGGTCGTGAGGTGGCCTTCAGGGATCACCGAAGAGATCCCCGCGCCGGCGGTGGACCAGTTCCTTCAGTTCTCGGAGGGTGATACGTGGGAGAATGGCGAATTCAGTCAGCCTCTCATCGTGAGCTCACTTGCGACCAGTATGATTGTTGATGAACCGTTGCGTTACCGGGTGGCGACGAGCAACCTGAGTCTTTCCTTTGCCATCGGGGATGGCCCCCCGGGGATGACGGTTGATGCTGAGAGCGGGGTGTTGAGCTGGACGCCGGTGGCAGAGGGCGTGGAGACGGTGGAGATCAAGGTCAGGAATCCGGCCGGAGTGACAAGTGAGACGCTCACTATCACGGTGGAACCAGCGCCCCCACCTCCCGACTTCGCTTCGGCGATCAACAATAACGATCTGGTCTTTGCGACCTCGGAGATACCCTGGTTCGGACAGGAACAGGAGAGCCGGGAGGACGATCAGGCCTTGCAGAGTGGAGCGATCAGTGATGATGAACGTTCCTGGGTGGAGACCACGGTGGAGGGTCCCGGTGACCTGCAGTTCTGGTGGAAGGTGTCCTCGGAGGAGATCTACGATCAACTGATCTTCCAGGTGAATGGCGTCCCGGTGGAGGACATCAGCGGAGAGACAGACTGGCGGATGGTGTCGTATGAGGTGCCGGAAGGGACGCGTCGACTGAGGTGGTCCTACGAGAAGGATGGCTCGGTGTCCGATAACGACGACGTGGGATATCTCGACGAAATCTCGTGGGTGGCCACTGACAGCGATGGCGATGGGCTGCCGGACGACTGGGAACGGATTAATTTTGGAGACCTTTCTGCCGGGCCAGGCGATGATCCGGATGGTGACCTGAGCGGTAACGGGGAGGAATGGACAGCGGCTACGGATCCCAACGATCCTGCCTCGGTGCTCCGAATCCTGCGCGTCACACGGGAGGTGACCGGCTCCAGTGAGGTGGTCTTCCAGAGCGTGCCGGGCAAGAGATATGTCATTGAAGCCTCCGCCACGTTGCAGAACTTCCGGAGGGTCACGGAGGAGATCGTCGCGGAAGCGGACACCACGGCTGCCACTGTTCTTCTATATGTTCCCGATTCCGCCGGGGAAGTCACCTACGTGGCCTCCAATGCGGAAGGCAGGGCCCTTGTGCCGGGTGGTAGCCTGGATGGACTGTGGCGGGGAGGGGACGAAGCCGGATTTGCGGCAGCGGGCGGGGAGACCGACTGGGATGCGGTCACCCAGGGGATCGGCTATGACCAGAATCAGACTACCTACGATCCGTTCATCGGGAGTGACCTGCAGACGGCAATGTACCGCAATCACCCGACCGCCTACCTGCGCCTCCCGTTCAATGTAGACAATCCGTTCCTGATTGTCAGCCTGAAGCTGGAAGTGCGTTACGACGACGGCTTTGCCGCTTGGTTGAATGGTGTCCCGGTAGCGAGAGATAATGTTCCGGAAGGGGCGCTCAGCTGGAATTCGTTGGCTCCCTCCAGTCGTCCGGACAGTCAGGCCGTCAGCTTCAACGAGTTTGACCTGGGAGCTTATGCAGGCACTCTCCGGAAGGGTCGGAACATCCTCGCGTTGCAGGGACTTAACCGGGCTTCTACCAATCGTGACTTTCTCCTGCAGGCCAGATTAAGTGGCGAGGAGAGCGAACTGCTCATGCCGTCCGGCCATTATTTTCGCGTGCGGGTGGTCGAGTAGTTGCGGAAGGGTATCCAGAGGAGGAGGAAGAGGAGTGCTCCGATCAGGATCATCCAGAGGATTCTGAGCGGATAGGGGCCGAGGAGGTTGACGGGAGTAGACACGCCGGGAACGTCCCGGCCCAGAAAGCCGTAGTTCCAGCCTGTGAGGGCGTTGGCGTTGATGATGGAGAGAAGGATCACGTAGGCGAGGGTGAAGAGTGAGCTGTGAAGGAGGTCCCGGAAGGAAGGGCGGAAGTGTTCGGATCGGAAGATGTGGACGAGTGCGAAGATGATGAAGCTGTGATAAATCCAGAAGATCCAGAATCCCCAGTTCCCGGGCCCCTCCCCCAGGGTGGGTGTCAGGAAGGCCCACAGGTAGAGGCAGGTCCAGAAGTAGATGATTCCCTGGAAGAGCCGGATGCCCTTGAGGATTGCGAGAGCGCCGAAGATGTTGGCCGCATTACAGAAATGAAGGGGGAGACTCATCGCAAGATCGAAGCGTTCGGGCAGCATCCAGTAGCCCGTATTGAGAATCCAGGCGACGATGCAGCCCCAGCCCACAAATAGTCGCAGAAAGTGTTGGCGGGATTCTGGTGCCTGGCGCCGGCTGGCGAGTGCCAGCAGCGTCGCGGCCACCGCGATGACCGCCAGGGTGACGAGGTGGGTGGTGCTTCCGGTCTGGAAGTTTGCAAGAATCATGAGGAGCTGAGAGGGCCTGAGCGGGACCGTTCAGGAGGATCGGCTTGTCCCGGTGTTGTAATCGACTGGAGGGAATGCAGCGCAGGAGAGGGAAGAAGAATGATCATGTTGAGGCGGGCATGGACGAACCCGGGATTTCAATCACGGGTTGCTGCTCTTTCGATGGCGGCCCGTGCAAGGAGTCGGGTGGAATCGAGGGTGGGCAGAGGTGAGACCTGATCGTTGAGGATGAGAGGGAGTTCGGTGCAACCCAGGACAACGGCGTCGCACTGATGTTCGTCATGGAGTCGCTCGATGATGTCAAGGAGAGTGGAGCGATCCTCACTGGTGACCCGGTTGAAGACGAGGCGATCGAAGATGAGGGTGTTGATGGATGAGCGATCGTCGGTGTTGGGCGTAATCGCTTTAATGCCCAGAGGGGCCAGTTTGTCGGGATAGACCGGGCCCTCCATGAGGTACCTGGTGCCGAGAATGGCGAGGCGTCGGAAGCCCCGGGTGTGGGCCTCCCGGGCGACCACCTCGGCGATGTGGAGCCACGGAAGGGTCGCTTCCAGACTGGCGTGATCCATGGCTTCATGCACGGTGTTGTCGGGACAGATGGCAAAGTCTGCTCCGAGGGTTTCGAGCTTGGCACAGGAGTTGGCCAGGAGGCTGGCGATGGCGGGCCAGTCTCCCTCTTCGAGGAGGCGGCAATACTCACCGAAGCTGGAGGAGTGGAGGACGATCTCGGGGTGATGATGGGAGCCGAGCAACTCTCCGCACTCTGCAGTAATCGTTTCATAACAGAGTGCCGCACCGGGTCCGCTGCAGGCCACGATCCCGATGGTCCGGGCCTTTCGCCAGTCTTGCATGGCAGGAGAGCTAACCCGGAAGAGTTGAGTTCTCCACCGCAATTTCAGAGGTAGCGAAGGACGGGTGGGCCTCTCCCTCCCCAAGATGCTCCGTTCCCCGCCAGGGCCTTCGCTCGCAGGTTGAAGGCCGGTGGACTGGTGTGTTGCCAGGCGTTTCCCATGAGCCAAGGCGTTGTCGTCCAAGATGGTAGTTGATGGCATTCATGCTCCGAGGCTGGACTGACTGGGCAAGCCCGGATTGCGAGTCATGTTTTGAAGCGCTGATCCTGTCTACAGGGCTCCGAAGGGCCGACAGGGGGACGGGCGGATCCCGGGTCCGTGAGACAGGTGACCGGTATTCGGGTGAAATAGCCGGGAAATCTCCATAAAACCGTTGCCTTTTGGGAAAGGGCTCACCATGTTCCGCGCCATGCATCCCGACGTGGTGAAATTGGTGGAATCAGGTCGCATTCCCCAAACCGTCGGGGAACGCCTTTCCCAATTGGCTCCCGGCAGCTTTTGTCTTCACAAGTCGTGGGGATCTGGGAAAGTGATCGATTGGGACCTCTTTGGCGGGAAGGTGACCATTGACTTTGAACGGGAATCGGGGCGCGTGATGGGGTTGAAACTGGCCCTGGAGAAGACTGAACCGCTGGAGGCGGAGGATTTCCGTGCCCAGAAGATCGAGAAGATAGAGGAACTGCGGGAGCAGGCCCAGAGCGATCCTGCCACCGTGGTCATCCAGACCCTTGGAGCTCACGGCGGATCGATGAAACCGGACCAGATCGACCGGCAACTGTGTGGAAGCGTTGTGCCGGAGGCTAATTACAAGAAGTGGTGGGATCGCGCCAAGAAGGCTTTGCGGGAATCTCATCGAGTGGTGGTTCCGAGCAAGCGCAATGAACCGCTGGTCCTGCGCGACACCGACCTGAGTCCGGTGCAGACCCTGATATCCGATTTCGAGGCGACGAATAACCTGCGCGAGAAGGCCAGGGTTCTCGATGATCTTCGAAAGCAGTCGAAGGCACTGGAGAGCGAGGGCGTGGTGGAAGAATTGCTTGCCGGGATTGAAGAGGTCAGTCGCAAGGGGATTAAACTTCATCTGGGAGATGCCCTTGACCTGCTGGCGAGTCGAGATGAGTTGCTGGAGGCTCTGAAGGAGGTCACCCTGGCTGATAACGCACTGCGATTGCATGACGTGCTGGCGAGTTCCAGTGGTCCGCTTGCGCCTCAGATGGCAGGTCTCCCAGCAGCCCGGCAACGCCGGATTTATGAGGCTTTCCCGGATGCCTTCGGAGGGGAGTGGCTGGAAAAGATTCTGCGGGTATTTGACCGGGTGGGTACCCGGGGAGTGTCTGAGATCGCCAAGATGTTTGCGGATCGTGGAGAGATGGACACGCTGCTTGAACATATCAGGCGTGCACTGTCGCGGCACGCGCTCGGTCCGGATGCGCTGGCATGGATTTGCCGGGAACGCAGGAAGGCGGCCAAGGATGTTTTTACCCACGAGGTGGGCTCGGCCATTCTCTCGGTCATTGAACAGGACAGCACGGATGAGGGACCACGCAAGACGCTGCGACTGCAGAATTTCCTGATGGAGGACCGCGAACTCATTGCCGACCTGCTGGATGAAGTGGATATGAACGAGGTGCGAAACTTTGCGCGCAAGCTGCTGCAGAGTCCTGCGTTCGCGGAACTGGACCGGAAATCGTTGATGGCCCGGGTGATCAAGGCGCACCCGGAGACGCAGGAGCTGGTGACCGGTGACGGAGGGCCCCGCCGGGAGACCCTGATCGTCTCCTGGGAGAGCCTGGAAAGGCGCAAGGAGGAGTATGAAGACCTCGTGAACAAGCGTATCCCCGGGAACATCAAGGAGATTGCCATCGCGCGTTCCTACGGCGATCTGCGGGAGAACTTCGAATACAAGGCAGCCAAACAGATGCAGGCCGTCCTCGCTCGTCGCAGGACGGAACTGGAGAAGGATCTGGATAATGCACAGGGATCGGATCTCACCGGAGCGGACACCGCCACCGTCAACATCGGGACGGTGGTGAAACTTCGGCACGATGACGAGACCGAGCAATACACCGTTCTCGGGGCCTGGGACAGCGATCCCGACAAGCTCACTGTCTCCTACCTTTCAGAGATCGGGCAGGCCCTCATTGGTCAGAAGGTTGGCAACAAGGTCGAGTTTCGCGATCTGGAAACCGAAGAGGAGCGCACTTATGAAATCGCCGAGATTACGGCGTGGAAGTAAGAGGCCTCTTCCTGAGCCAATTCCGCCTACAAAATCATGTCTGACACCACTATTACCAGAGTATGCGGTCGCGAGATCATCGATTCCCGGGGCAATCCCACCGTGGAGGTCGAGGTCACCCTGCAGGGCGGAGGATTCGGCCGCGCCGGCGTTCCCAGCGGAGCGAGTACCGGTGAGCACGAAGCCTGGGAGTTGCGGGATGGCGACAAGAGTCGCTACCTGGGCAAGGGTGTGCTGGGTGCAGTTGACAACGTGAACCAGAGGATTGCGCCGGCCCTGATCGGGATGGACGGCACCAACCAGTCCGGGGTTGATGCAGCCATGCTGGCCCTGGATGGCAGCAAGAATAAGAAGAATCTCGGAGCCAATTCCATCCTGGGCGTTTCCATGGCGCTGGCCAAGGCGGCTGCGGCGCAGGTGGGCCTGCCTCTGTATCAGTATCTTGGCGGGCCGAATTCAAAGGTTCTTCCGGTGCCCATGATGAATATCCTTAACGGTGGGGCACACTCAGACGCTCCGATTGACTTCCAGGAGTTCATGATCATGCCAGTGGGTGCACCCACCTTCCGGGAGTCACTGCGTTACGGGGCGGAGGTCTTTCACGCGCTCAAGAAGGTGCTCCATGATCGTAATCTTTCCACCGCGGTGGGGGACGAGGGGGGCTTTGCGCCGGCCCTCGACAGCGCCGACGATGCCCTGGAGGTGATCGCGCAGGCGGTGGAAGCGGCTGGTTACAGAATGAGTGACGATATCTGTATTGCCCTCGATGTCGCTTCCTCGGAGTTTTATGACAGGGAGAAGGGATGCTACGTCTTCAAGAAATCGGACGGCTCGGAAAAGAGCTCCGAAGAGCTGGTGGACTACTATGCGGCGCTCAAGGAGAAGTATCCCATCATTTCGATCGAGGATGGCTGTGACGAGAATGACTGGGACGGATGGAAGGTGCTCACCGAGAAGATAGGGGACAGCACCCAGTTGGTCGGCGACGACCTCTTCGTGACCAACGTCGATTTCCTGGCCAAGGGAATTGAACTGGGAGTGGCCAATTCGATCCTGGTGAAGGTCAACCAGATTGGCTCACTCACTGAGACCTTTGACGCGGTGGAACTGGCTACCGAGAACAGTTACACTTCCGTGATCTCCCACCGCTCCGGGGAAACGGAGGACTCCACCATCGCGCATATTGCGGTGGGGACAAACGCCGGGCAGATCAAGACCGGATCGATGAGTCGATCCGATCGCATTGCCAAGTACAACCAGCTTCTTCGGATTGAGGAAGTGCTGGGTGATGATGCGGTCTATGGAGGGAAGTTGAAGGTAGGGGCCTGAGTCCTCCGAGGGCATCTATTCCTTCTCGATGCGGTAGATGCGCTCTCCGCTGCGATAAAGGTCGAGACGGTCACGGGCGACGAGTTCGAGATAGGCGGGATCATCGCGGAGGGCGGTGAGTTCGCGACTCTTCTGCTCCTTGTGAGAGCGGACGTGGTGTTCCTGCGCGTTGACCCGGGCCAGTTCTTCCTTGAGGGAGCGCAATTTGCGCATTTGAGGGACGGAGAGAGCGGCCAGCGCCACGCAGCCGGTGACGAGGAAAATCGTGAAGGCCGCCCGGTTCACAATGCGAATCCCCGCCGTGCGGGCTTGCAGATGCCTGCCTACAGGGCGTCTGCGACTGGCTTGGGCGGAGGGTGAGCAGCGCGCCATCAGGATTGATGTTAGCAGGTTTTGTTAGGGATTCCAAAATAATTGTGGCAGATGGGAGGGATTGCGCTGGAAATGCGCTTCTGCCCGGCCTAGTGCTCGCCGGTGCCCGAGGAGCCTTTGATCTTAGCGCAGGACGTTCATCGTAGCTACTTGCTGGGGAGGAAAGCAGTGGAGGTGTTGCGCGGGATTGACCTGGAAATCATGCAGGGTGAGCGGATCTTCCTGTGCGGGGCGAGTGGAGCGGGCAAGACAACCCTGCTGTATACTCTGGCGGGTCTCGAACGACCACAGCGGGGTCGGGTGCAGATTGGAGGGGAGGATCTCTACGAATTGTCACGGAGGGATCAGAGCCTGCTTCGCAACAGTAAGATGGGCTACATCTTTCAGAATTACTATCTCCTGCCCGAACTGACCGCGTTGGAAAACGTGATGCTCCCGGGGATGATCCGGGCGCGTAATGTCCGCAAGCGCGCTATTGAACTACTTGTAGAGGTGGGACTGGAGGAGCGCATTCAACACCTGCCAGCGGAACTGAGTGGCGGGGAACAGCAGCGGGTCGCCATCGCAAGGGCACTGGTAAACGATCCGGCCATAGTCTTTGCAGACGAACCCACTGGGAATCTGGATTCCCGCAACGGAGGCGAGGTGATGGAACTGCTCCTTGATTTTGCTGAGAATCTGAAGACCACCCTGGTGGTGGTGACCCACGACCGCAGTCTCGCCAGATTGGGGGATCGCACCCTGGAGATCCTGGATGGGCAAATGGTCATGGAGGAGATGGGTTCGAAGGGGTAGAGCCAACGTCGAGTATTGATTGCAATCCGGCGCAGAGCATCCAAAGTCGCCCTCCGAAATTCATGGCGCTCAAAATCTGGTACGACGGATCCCTGGTGGACGAAGCGGAGGCGAGAGTCCCGGTTTTCGATCATGGTCTGCTGTATGGTGACGGAGTCTTTGAGGGAATCCGCTTCTACAGTGGACGGGTTTTTCGTCTGCCGGAGCACGTTGATCGACTCTTTGCCTCCTCCAAGGCCATCCTGCTGGAACTTCCCTGGTCCCGGAAAGAGATCATCGAACACATTCTCGAAACCATCCGTGCCAATAACCTGCAGGACGGATACGTGCGCCTTCTCGTCACGCGGGGAGTGGGAACCCTGGGTCTCAGCCCGGAGAGCTGCAAGCGCCCTTCCATGATCATCATTGCAGCGGACATCCGACTTTATCCACAGTCGGACTACGATGTGGGGCTGAAGGTGGTTACCTGCGTCACCCGGCGGCCTTCCCACAGCTCCTTAAGCCCCCAGGTGAAGTCACTGAACTATCTCAATAACGTGATGGCCAAGGTGGAGGCTGCCAGGGCAGGCGGCCGGGAAGGCCTCATGCTGAACGAGCAGGGTTATGTGGCAGAGTGCACTGGAGACAACATCTTCATTGTGAAGAACGGCTTAGTCTGCACACCACCAGTCTCTGACGGGGGATTAGACGGCATTACCAGAGGGGTTATTTTTGAGCTGGCGAAACAATTGGATGTCACCATCCGGGAAAGGACCATGACCCGATTCGACATAATGACGGCGCATGAGTGCTTTCTGACCGGGACCGCGGCGGAGGTCATTCCAGCGGTTGAACTGGATCATCGTCCTATTGGAGAAGGGGTTCCGGGGCCGCTCACGGCGCGTTTTATCGAAGCTTACCGGGCTCTTGTTCGCAATTCCGGCACTCCCATCAACGGGGAGTAAATCTTGCTTTTTATTTCGAATTTGCGGGGAGCTGCATTAGAGTTCCTGTGCATGCAGTGTGACTTCTGCGAGAAAAAGGCGACTGTCTTCCTCACCCAGCTGGTTGAAGGAGAGATGAAGAAGATGTGCCTTTGTGAAGAGTGCGCTGAGGAGAAGGGGGTGACTGATCCCGCCGGCTTCTCTCTCGCGGATTCGGTAATGGGAGGAGAAACTGCCACCGATCCGGGAGAGATTATCACGATGGCGGACGACGGGGTGCCGTGTCCGGTCTGTGGTTTTACCTTCAACAAGTTCCAGCAGGTTGGTCGTCTGGGATGCAGTGAATGTTACAGGACTTTTGATGATGAAGTCGTCCACCGTCTCAAGGGGATGCACAAGGGGACGGTGCATGTGGGTCGGGTTCCGGAGGGGCTTGTGGAGGCTCACGCGCGTCAACAAAGACTCGACCAGTTGCGGGGTCGACTGGAGCAGGCCATTGCTGCCGAGAATTACGAGGAGGCGGCTGGACTGCGAGATGAAATCCACGAGATCGAGACCAGTGTAGTGACGCAGCCATGATGCGATTTTCCACCCTGTTAAAGCATCCCGCCGATTGGATGACGGGTGCGGCAAAAGGGACTGGCGTGGTCCTGACCAGTCGCGTGCGCCTTGCGCGTAACCTGCATCGTGAACCGTTTCCGGGGTGGTCCACCAAGGAGCGCCGGGTGTCCGTGCTGGAGCGGGTGAAACCCGAGGTGGAAGCGCTCCCGGAAATGAAGAACGGGTTTTCGCAGGAACTGGACGGTCTGACCTCTCTCCAGAAGCAGGTCCTCGTCGAGCGGCACCTCATCAGTCGTGAGCAGGCTGCGAGGGGTGAGGGGAGCGCCGCCATCGTCAATCGAAAGCAGGCTCTCTGCCTGATGATCAATGAGGAGGATCACCTCCGGATGCAGGCGATCCGGCCAGGACTGGCCCTGAGTGAGGCCTATGACCTGGTATCTTCCATTGACACCCAGCTTGAGAGCAACCTTGAGTTCGCGTTTGATCATGAGTTGGGCTATCTGAGTGCCTGTCCCACCAACCTGGGAACGGGCATGCGTGCTTCCGCGATGTTGCATCTCCCCGGGTTGGTGTTAAGCGATCAGATCGCTCAGGTGCTGCAGGCGGTGGGGAAGCTGCAACTGGCGGTACGCGGTTTCTTCGGGGAGGGCACGGAGTCTCTCGGGAACCTCTTTCAGATTTCAAACCAGTCCACCCTCGGAGAGAGTGAAGAGATGATTATCCGGCGTCTTGAGCGTGTGATTGAGCAAGTGGTCTCCCACGAGCGCAACGCCCGGCTGAAACTTTTCGAAGATGACGCCGACATGGTGTTTGACCGGGTCGGACGGGCTTATGGAACCCTTCGACACGCGCATATCATCGCCTCCAAGGAAGCTCTCAATCTGCTGTCCCTGCTGCGCCTGGGGGCCGAGCTGGAATTTTTCCCACCTGAGACGGGAGGGACCTGCGATTCCCTGTTGATGGAGATTCAACCTGCCCACCTGCAGCTCCATTCGGGGAAGAAACTGACTCCTGAACAGCGGGATGCGATTCGGGCTGAAATCATCCGGACCCGGTTGCAATCGCTCGATTCGCCTGTTATGAATGACAGACAAGAGAACGGAGACTGGGAAGACCCCCCTGAGACCATTGTTGATCTATGAATAATTTCACCCCGAGGGCGCAACAGGTTCTGGCGCTTGCCCGAAAGGAAGCAGACCGGTTCAACCACAACTATGTGGGCACCGAGCATCTCCTGCTTGGACTGATCAAACTGGGACAAGGGGTGGCTGTGAGCGTGCTGGAGCGCATGGGACTTGATCTGGAGTCGGTGCGCATGGAAGTGGAGAAGCAGGTTGGAACCGGACCGGATCAGAAAGTCTCCGGCAATATTCCCTACACCCCCCGGGTGAAGAAGGTGCTCGCGCTTGCCAACAAGGAAGCCAAGGCTCTTAACCACTCCTACGTCGGAACTGAGCACATCCTGTTAGGCTTGCTTCGCGAAGGGGAGGGGGTTGCGGCCCGCGTGCTCCAGACCCTTGGCGTCGATATTCAGCGTACGCGCAACGAGATCCTGGCAGAGATCGATCCTAACTTTTCCCCGGAGGAACCTGATGATGAATTCGAAGGTTTCGAGGATGACGAAGGACCGATGGAGGGGAGCGGTGAAGGCAAGGCCAAGACGCCGGCCCTGCGGGCTTTCGGGCGGGACCTTACAAAACTTGCCCGGGACGGAGAGCTCGATCCCGTGATCGGACGCGAGACTGAAATCGAGCGCGTGATCCAGATCCTGTGTCGCCGGACCAAGAACAATCCTGTGATGGTGGGCGAAGCGGGTGTCGGCAAGACCGCCATAGTGGAAGGTCTGGCCCAGGAGATAGGAGCGGGCAATGTGCCGGAGATCCTGCGGGAGAAGCGCGTGATAACTCTGGATCTTGCCCTGATGGTGGCGGGAACGAAGTATCGTGGGCAGTTCGAGGAGCGGATCAAGGCCGTCATGGACGAGATCCGCAAGGTGAAGAATGTCATTCTGTTCATCGACGAGTTGCACACCATCGTGGGCGCTGGATCGGCAGAGGGGGCGATGGATGCCTCAAATATCATCAAGCCGGCCCTGAGTCGCGGGGAGTTGCAGTGCGTTGGAGCGACCACCCTCAACGAATACCGCAAGTACATTGAGAAGGATGCGGCCCTCGAGCGCCGGTTCCAGCAGGTCAAGGTGGAGGAGCCTTCCGTTGAGGATGCGATCGCCATTCTGCAGGGGTTGCAGGAAAAGTATGAGCAGCATCACAAGGTGCGGTATTCGCCCGAAGCAGTCGAGTCATCCGTGCGCCTGACCTCACGCTACCTGACCGGTCGCTTCCTGCCGGACAAGGCCATTGATGTGCTCGATGAGTCCGGCGCGCGTGCCCGGATCGGGACGCTGACTCGCCCTCCTGAGATCAAGGGCCTGGAGGAAAAGATCAAGGAGATCAACAAGGAGAAGGTGGCCGCGATTAACTCGCAGGACTTTGAGAAGGCGGCTTCACTGCGAGATACCGAAAAGCAGACCAAGAAGGAACTGGAGGATCTCATCGGTTCCTGGAAGTCCGAGAGCGAGGAGAAGGTGGTGGACGTCGACGAGGACGACATCATGACGGTGGTAGCCAAGTGGACCGGCGTGCCACTTCAGCGCATGGAGGAGAAAGAGACCGAGAAACTCCTCCGCATGGAGGAAGAACTGAAGCATCACGTGGTGGGCCAGGATGCGGCGGTGATTGCCATTTCGAAAGCTCTCCGGCGTTCGCGGGCGGATCTCAAGGATCCGCGCCGCCCAATCGGGAGTTTTCTCTTCCTTGGTCCTACCGGGGTGGGGAAAACCTATCTGGCCCGCAACCTCGCCGAATTCATGTTCGGCGACCAGGAGGCGCTCATTCAGATCGACATGTCGGAGTACATGGAAAAATTCACATCCAGTCGGTTGATAGGGTCGCCTCCCGGCTATGTCGGCTATGAAGAGGGGGGACAACTCTCAGAATCGGTGCGCCGTCGGCCCTATTCAGTGGTGCTCTTTGATGAGATAGAGAAGGCGCACCCGGATGTCATGAACCTGCTTCTCCAGATTCTGGAAGAGGGCATGATCACGGACAGCTTCGGCCGTAAGATCGATTTCCGCAACACCATCATCATCATGACCTCCAATGTGGGGGCGCAGACCATCAAGCGCCAGACCTCGCTGGGATTCGGAGCGATGAGTGAGGAGCAGTCCGATTTTGAGGGCATGAAGGAAAAGATCATGGAGGAGGCCAAGAAGGAGTATAAACCGGAGTTCCTGAATCGCCTCGATGACCTGGTGGTCTTCAAGATGCTTGAGAAGGACAGCCTCTCCGTCATCGTGGATCTCGAAATCGAGAAGCTTCTGGTGCGCCTCAGGGAAAAGGAGATCGAAATGGATCTGGATGGCTCGGCCCGCGATTTCCTCATTACGGAAGGATACGATCCGAACTTCGGAGCCCGTCCAATGCGCCGTGCGGTGGAGCGTCATCTTGAGGATCCCCTGGCGGAGGCTCTTCTCCGGGCGGAGTTCAAGGCAGGCGACCTGGTATCAGTGAGCCATGAGAAGGACGCCAAGGAACTTTCCTTCGAGTCAAAGCCTTCCAAGCCTGAACCGGATGAGGCAGAGGTGACCGGTTAACGGAATGGGGAGGAACCCCGCGCTCGTGCGAAGAGATCCATTGTCCCGGTAGTGAGTGGGCACTGTGGATTGACCTGATTCCGTCATTCCGGGTGGAGCCTGAAGACGCAGCGCCTGGCGTGACCTCAAGGCCTCTCCGAGTCAACGGTCCGGCTTCCTGGCCCAGGTTGAGAAACAACGGCGGTAGTCTCGAGGGGAGGCTTGTCCTGTTTCTTCCGGTGGATGGTCTGTGGCGGAAGAGTTATTTCAAAGCGGGTGTCCTCTCCAGGGGTGGAGGTCACTTCGATGTCCCCCCCATGAGCTTCCACCGCCCGGCGGACGATGGAAAGACCCAGACCGGTTCCCTTGATCTCTACCTGGGAGTGATGTTTTTCCACGCGATAGAATCGCCGGAAAATGAAGGGCAGGTCTTCGGAGGGGATGCCTACTCCATTGTCGCTTACCCAGATGACCAGGCCGTTTCTGGTCTCTTCCCAGCCAACTTCCACGGTAAGGGGGATGTCGGGATTCTGCTTGAGGGCATTATCCACGAGATTAAAGAGAATCTGGGTCCAGTAGAAGCGGTCTCCCTCCAGGCGGAGTTTCGGGTTTCCCATTCTGAGTTTCACCGTGCAACCCTGATCGGTGATGACCGATTCCAGTCGCTCCACGACATCCTGCACGCATCGTTCCAGGCGGAAGGGCTTGAGCTTCAGGGTGCTTGCCTCACTAGATTCAAGGCGTGAAATAATCAGCATGTCTTCCACAATGCGGGCAATACGCCGTCCGTGTTTTCCCATGATCTTGAGAAAGCGCAGCGCGGTGTCGCGATCTTCAAGCAGGTTTCCCTCGATGAGGTTCTCAAGGTATCCGTTGATGATGGCCAGAGGGGTGCGTAGTTCGTGAGAGGCGTTGGCGACAAAGTCCTTGCGGACCTGGTCGGTGTGGTGTTCGGCAGTGGTATTGCGGATCGTGACGCGGAGGGGGCTGTCCGGATTGTCCGGTTCGACGGGGGCGGCGTCCACGAGCCAGGCGGTTTCTCCAGCCTGTTCGTGGTTGGCCAGGGTGGCGGATTGCTGGGAGAGAATGACCTGCGTGGTGACCGCCCGGCGCTCGGTTGCTGCTTCACGGATGGGCTCCGCCAGTCGTCCGTCGAGAAAGACTTCATCGAGATGCCGATCGACTATGCGCCCCCCGGGGAAGAGTTCTTCGGCGGGGGAGTTGGCGTAGCGGATGATTCCTTCCGGATCGAGCAGGAAGAACGGGTCACTCAGCGCATTGAGGAGTCCGCGACTCTGGCTCTCTCTCAGGATGAGGGCGTTTTCATGCTCCTGCTCAAGGCGTTTCTTTTCCTCTGTGGCCTGTCGGCGCTCGCGAGAGAGTCGACTGGTGGTGATGACGAGGAGGATCACCATGAAAGCACAGATAATACTGAGAGTGAGAGGGAGCATCAGGTCAATTCGCGGAGACGATACCCCACCCCCCGCATGGTTTCCACCATTCCCGCCTGATCTCCCAGTTTCCTCCGCAGCCTCTTCATATGGGTGTCCAGCGTCCGGCTATTAACGTCATCACTGTATCCCCACACATGGCGGAGCAGGTCGTGACGACTTTGGGGGGTGCCTGCGCGTTCGCTCAGGAACAGAAGCAATTTGAACTCGGTGGCGGTGAGATCGATTTCCTCCTTGGATAGAAAGAACTTCAGGGTGTTCTTGTCGAAAAGCAGGGGGCCATATTTAAAGCGGGCTGATCCGGGCACCGCTTCGGATCGTCGCAGAACGGACTGCACGCGTAGAATCAATTCCTTGGGGCTGAAGGGTTTTGTGAGGTAGTCGTCAGCTCCTGCTTCAAGTCCCTGGATACGGTCCTCTGTCTGAGCACGGGCGGTCAACATGATGACCGGGGTTCTGCTGGTGCGGGAGTCCCGCCGGAGATCCTTGAAGACAGAGAACCCATCCTTGCCGGGAAGCATGAGGTCCAGGAGAATCAGGTCCGGTTCCTCCACCAACGCCTTGTCCAGACCGGAGATGCCATCGTGGGCGATGACAGTAGCGTAGCCGGCCCGATCCAGGTTGAAGGCAACAAGCTCCGCTATATCCGGTTCGTCTTCGACAATCAGGATCTTATGCATGGTCAGGTGTCCGTTACCCTTTTCCATGAAGTGTCGCCTTTCCTTGAATGTGACGAATCCGCGGGAGACGTCAACGAAGTGCTTTACCTTTTGCGGTGTTTGGCATGCCAGTCCCGGTAAACCTGCGGGGAGATTTCCGAGGGTTTGATCTCGCTCCGGCCGCCCCAGAAGACATTGGTGTAGGATACCGGAATTCCAGCTTCCTGGAGGTGATCATCGATGGCGGCCTTATGCGCCAGAACAGTGTCCCTCTCGGAACCGTGGACCACTCCCATGATATTCACATTTCCGAATTCGGCTCCCCCCTCCCTCCAGTAGGCATGAGTCATGCAGTGGTGGCGGCCCACCTCGCCACCGGCCTCGATTTCACGACCTGGTGGGACGGCCCAGTGAAAGAGTCCATTAAAGCGGGTCACGCGTTTACCGGCTTTGGATGGCTTGGCGTGTTCGAGGAAGGTTGAAAAGCGTCCGATCACTTTCCTGGAATTGAGAATGCGAGCCACCGCAATGAACCGGCCAAGGGAAACCCCTGCCATTTCGGCGCGCCGATCCCACGGATTTTCTGCGATCTCGTCCGGTTGCAGCTCTTCCTTCATGGCCATGAGGACCCGCCACTCTTCCTCGTCCAGTTCCACGGTGGCGGTGGTCATCATTCGGGCCGGTTCCTCGATGCGCGCGCCGGGTTCCAGTCCCCTGCGGCGGACGTGACCGACCCCAAGGGCAAAGAGACCTGTGGCGGGCATGAGGAGGAACTTATCCGCTCCGACGATGTTTTGCAGGACCTCACCGTGCCTCTGCAGGGATTCTCCCTGGGGCACCTTGAGAGTGGTCCAGAGACGGTATCCGGAACCCGATACCTCTTCGTCGGTGGAGCGAATGACCACGTGTCCGGAGAAAGGATCCTTCTGGGACATGAAGTCGAAGGCCTCATTGAGTCTCTCATGCGCTACTTTCCATGCCACGAGGGCTCCGTGAGCCAGCTTGGTGGCCAGCAGGGTTTGACGCACACGCCTGATGACTCCGGCCTTCAACATGGCACGGATGCGTTCCAGAACTGTTTCGAGTGGAACGCCGGACCGTTGAGCAATGACGTGAAAGGGTTGCTCCTGAAATCCCTCCACCAGGTCTTCGGATACGGAGAGGATGCGCGTATTCGTGGTGTCGTCGTGCTCGATGGGGATACTCATGGAGTTTCAGGAGCAGCAGGGGCTGGGGGGATATGTGAATTTATTTGGGGGCTGCGCGGCCAATGTGGATGGATCCGGGCTAGTCCGAAACAAATTTCTCGCGGATGACGGCAAGGGCCGTATCCCGCTCGAAGAGTCGGCCCTCAAGCTGCTCGGTCTGTACGAATTCGAGGATTTCGCTGAAGAGGGGACCCGGTTCGAAGCCGAGAGCGATCAGGTCGTGTCCGCTCACGAGGGGAGGGGGAATGAGAGGTTCGCTGGCGAACTCGTCCGCCTTGGCCTGCAGGAATTCAATGTTGTCCAGCATGCCATGACTGCTGGAGCAGTCCACGCGGTGCAGTTCCAGCTCATTCTCGTAGGTGGAGCGTGCCATGAAGCGTTTGAGCTTTGCAGTGCGCATGCACTGGACATTCATGAAGTTCATGTGGTTGGCCACCATGGAAGATGCGTCATCGATGATCTGGTTTGAGTAGCGGAGACGCCGCAGGATCTCCCCGGTCATGTGGGCGCCAAGACGGTCATGTCCACTGTTCCGGATCCGCCCGGTTTCATCGACTGTGAAGGTGGGCGGCTTGGCAATGTCATGCAGCATGACGGATAGCGCCAGTTCCAGGGAAGGGCTGTTTCCGAGGAGTTCGAGCATGATCAGGGTGTGGACATAGACGTCTCCTTCCGGGTGGAACTGGGGTGGTTGTTCGCATCCCTGCAGGGCCAGGAACTCTGGCACGATGAACTCCATGAGCCCGCTTTCGACCAGGAGTTCCACTCCAAGCCGTCGCGAGGAATGCGTGATGATCTTGTCAAACTCATCCCTGATGCGTTCGGGGCTCACCCGTTGCAGCAGTGAAGCGTCTGCACACAGCGCTTCCCAGGTGGCGGGATCGATCTTGAAGCCGGTGTAGATGGCAAACCGCAGAGCCCGCAGGAGACGGAGAGCGTCTTCCTCGAATCGTGCGTGGGGTATTCCAATTGCACGCAGGATGCCGGCCTCGAGGTCCTTCCGTCCTCCGACGTAATCGAGAATCTTCCCGCTCATGGGATCCTCAAAGAGCCCATTGATGGTGAAGTCACGGCGTTTGGCATCCTCCTCGGCATTGGAATTAAAGGTCACACTGTCAGGATGGCGCCCATCAAGATAGGTGCCGTCTGAGCGGAAGGTCGCGACCTGAAACTGATATCCGCCTTCGTGAAGGATGATCACGCCGAAATGAGCGCCCACCTCATCGCTTCCGGGAAAGAGATGAAGGACTTCTTCTGGTCGCGCCGAGGTTGCAATGTCGTAGTCATCGGGTTCCCTGCCGAGCAGGGCGTCCCGGACACAGCCCCCGGCGAACAACGCCTGGTGGCCCGCACCGGTGAGGCGGCGCGCGACGGACTCGGCGGCTTGGCGGAGCAGTTGCACGGGCTTTCCAAAGCATAACCTGGCGCGGGCACAAATGTTATTTTCGAAATCCGAAGGAAAGGGCATACTGTATGGCAGATGGAGGACATCCTGAGGCTCCCGATCTGGTGCTACTGCATGTTCGTGATGGGAGCCTGCATAGGATCCTATCTCAATGTGGTGATTTACCGTTGGCCACGCGAAGATCTCTCCGTCACCGATCCTGCGCGGTCCTTCTGCCCGGTCTGCAGGAGTGATATTCCCTGGTTCCGCAATATCCCGATCGTGACGTGGATCCTGCAGCGCGGGAAGTGTGCCGAATGCCGGGCGCCCATCGCCTTTCGCTACGTTTTCGTTGAGATTCTGACCGCGATTCTTTTCCTCACCGGGTGGTATATCTTTGTTACCAATCATACGCCGATTTCCCCTGTTGCAGCAGCCCTGGTGGCAGTTCTCTCCGTGCTGCTGATCTGTATTGCCTGGATCGATGCCGATCTCATGGTGGTGCCGGTCGATTTCTGCTGGTGGGGGATGGGTGCTGGTCTGCTGGGAGCCTGTCTCGACCCCGCCCTGGTGACGTTGGATGGCGAACCTCAGGCGATGCCCTGGTGGCAGGGAGGGGTGCAGGCGTTCTATGGAATGGCTCTTGGATGGGGAGGTCTGGCTTTGGTGGTTTACCTCGGGAAAAAGCTCATGGGGATCAAACGGTTCGAGTTCTCTGAGGCGCACGAGTGGTACCTGCGTGAGCCCGCATCCGAGGAGGAGCAACTGTGTTTCGTTCTCAAGATGCCCGGGAAGGATGGGGAGGGAGAGTTTGAGGAGGACATGTATGCCTGGGGTGATCTCTTTTTCCGCGACTACGATCGCCTTGAGATCGAGGGGCACGGTATCCTGAAGGACGGTGAGCGGACCAAAGCCACCCGGGTCATCATCAGTCGCGAGATGGTCGAGATGGGAGGTGAGGAATATTCCATCGCAAAGATGAAGTCTCTGGAAGGCAAGGCCACCCGGGTGATGATTCCCCGTGAAGCGATGGGCGACGGGGATCCACCCCTCCTTGGCCTGATCGGTGCCTTTATCGGCTGGCACGGCGTTGTTTTCGCGCTTTTTGCAGCCTGTATCTTTGCCATCCTGTGGGCCATCCCGGCTCGTATTGGTTTTGGCCGGCAGTTGCCCTTCGGGCCCTTCCTGGCCCTGGGAGGTGCGGCCTGGATCTTCGGTGGATGGATTTTGTGGGAGTGGTATTTCGAATCCCTGGTGGGATTCGGAAATCCGGCACAAGGCGGGAGATGAGGGGAACTTCAAACCCTCGCCTGCGGGGCTCTGCAGGGTGCCTTTGCGCTATCTAGAGGCACAGCCGCCTGAAGATTTCGTCGAGAGGCATTTGCATTCCGATATAGAAATCGCCGAACTCGCCGTAGCGGGCGGAGGCAGGATCGAAGCGCATCTCGTAGACGATGGCCTTGATGTCAGCGGTGTCCCTGGCCAGCAGGGTGACACCCCACTCGGCATCATCAAGACCGGTGGACCCGGTAATCAGTTGCAGGATGCGGCCGGAGTATCTGCGGCCGGTGGCAGCGTGCCCTTTCATCAGATTGCGGCGTACTTCAAAATCCAGGGTGTACCAGTTGTCCTCGCCTTGCCGGCGTTTGGACATGGGGTAGAAACATATGGCGGGCCAGTCCGGAAGGGCGGGGTAGAGCCGGTGCTCCAGATAGTGGCTCATGCGCTCGTCGAATTCCGCCAGTTTGGTTTCAAACTCCGCCGAGCCTTCTTCAAGCCCCTCTTCGGACTTCAGAGTCTCTTCGGCGTACTGCTCTTTGGTTGTGGTATACTCGGAGCGCTCGGTCTGGGAGAGATAGGAATAGACCGGAGTAAGGACGTCGATCCCGAGTGAAAGAGTCAGGCGCTTTTCGAAGGTGTTGGCGACCTGCAGGTCCGGGGTGAGCAACATGAATCCCAGGTCGGCCTTGGGGGTGGCTAGCGTGAAGGTCAGGAGCTGGGTGTCGGACGTGGTGCGAATCTCCTGAACGAGTTCGGTGAAGGCGGTTTTTGCTTCCCGCTTCTCACTGTCATCCAGCATCTGCCACTGGCCGTGGTCAATGTGGTAGAAGAGGTGCATGACGTGCCAGCCTTCGCGGGGCACGAGCGGGGATGCTGGTTCGGACATATTCGGAGCTGCTACCGACGCCTTGGCGATACGCGCATGCGCATGATTTCCTTGAAGTCAGATCCTCCGGGCTGCAATCCGGGCCCTTCCATGACGATCAGATGCCAGAAATGAACCTTCTCAGTCAGGTATTCATTGTAGTCGCCGAGGTCTTCAAAGCCCCCGGTGGCATGGATATCCGCGTTTTTTTCACCGGTCTCACGGAAATTCCCCCCCGAGAATGTCAGCGTCACCGGATCTCCTACGAGATCTCCTTCCGGGTTTTCGAAGAAGAAGCGTAGCGATCCCTCCTCCGAGGACTTGAGCAGGACTTCGGCAGCCGGGATGAATTTGGTATTGAGCTGTATGCCGGTGTCCTTCTCGCGGTCGGTCTTCCGCCAGTAAGTATCGATCTTCTTGATCACGACGTTATCGCCTTTGACGGGGAAATCGACATCGTCTGTCGATTTGGTGTTGATATCGTTGAAAAAGAGCCTGAGAGCGATGATCATGACTCCCACGAGGGCCAGTAACAGGGCGCCCAGCCAGAGGAAATCGTTGCGGGAGAATTTGGGGAGGAAAGAGGGAGCCTTCTCTTCTGAGATCGATGCGGAATCCTCTTCCTTTTCAGGGTCTTGGTCCGGGGAATCGCGGTCTGGGACCGATTCAAGAGGTTTGTCCATGTCGAGCGGCTCTTCAACGGAGTCCCGGGAAATCCCGGAATCCGGCTCTACAGCCATGGGATCGCCCGTTTCGGGTATGAATTCGCCCTCTTTCGGGCCCAGATCACCCATTTTGGGGTCAGGTTGAAGGCGGTCGATCTTATCCTTGTCTGGGCTGGGTTCCATCCGGGAGTGGAGAAACCTCTAACTGTTTGCTCCGGACTTGGCTAGCGTCGAATCGAGGTTCCCAAAATGGGGAGGGAAAAGGATTGCATCTCCCTGCCGGCTGAGCCAAGCAGTGCCCGGACGCTTGGCAGAATACGTATTTGTTAATCCAATGGCAGATCGCGAAGACAAGAATCAGGGAAATATAGGCGGTAAGTTTTACGTCGATACTCAGTGCATTGATTGCGACCTTTGTCGCGAAACGTCACAGGAGAATTTCAAACGGGAAGAAGAGGAGGGATACTCCTACGTCTACAAACAACCCGATAACCAGGAAGAGGAGGACCAGTGCCGGGAGGCTATGGAGGGTTGTCCGGTGGAGGCCATCGGAGACGACGGAGTCGGCTAGGGAGGGGTGCTCGCCGTCGCGGGCTTGCGCGAGGAGATGCCATTCGAGCCCAGGTACTCCGGGAGTTTCGCGGGGTGGGGGAACCGCTTGATCTTGAGCGAAACATGAGCACTCCAGCGGATCTGCTTGGCGGGATCCTGCAGGGTCTCCGTCTCACGGAGGGGATCGAAGAGAGCCGTCTGCGAGAAGCCTGGCTTGAGGTGGCCGGTGAATTTGTGGCAAGGCAGACGGAACCGGTCTCGCTTTACCAGGGAGTCCTCACCCTTCGTGTCCTGCAGCCGTCCATGCGTTTTCATCTGGAGCAAACCCGCGCCCAGCTCCTTCGGCGGTTGAAACAGCGACTGGGTTCCAGGATGGTTCGCGATGTGCGAATGGTTGTTGGTTGACTGCGAAATTGGATATTCAGACGACAGATGTCTCGATGACGGAAGCAGGTGGTTCGGAACTTTCGCAGTGGCAGTCTGAATTCCGAATGGTAACCCCAATTCTGTGAAAGACATGTTTCGAGCCCTTATTCTCGACTGGTCCGGCACTCTGGTGGATGACTCCGCACCCACCCTGGCGGCTACTAATGCAGTTCTCGCGCAATATGACAGGCGGCCAATGACCTGGGAGCAGTTCCGGGAGAGCTTCCGATTGCCTTATTCGGAGTGGTATGCGGAACATGTTCCCGGCATTTCCCTCGAGGAGCTGGAAGAGCATTTTCGCGTGGCCTTCGATTCATCGGAGCACCCGGTCATCCCCCTGGCGGGCACGGCTGAGTTCCTCCAATGGTGCAGTGGGAATTGCATCCGCCTCTTTGTGCTCACCAGCATGAATACGGATAATTTCAACCAGCAACTGCGCGAATTTGGATTTGATAGCCACTTCGAACAGACCTACTCCAGCGTGATAGACAAACGCACCGTGATCGGGAAGATCATTGCGGAGCATGGACTGGATCCGGCAAAGACCGCATACGTGGGGGACATGGCGCACGATATCGAGACCGCTCATGCCGGTGGTGTTACCTCGATAGGAGTGTTGAGCGGATACGATCCTGCTCCGCAGTTGGCGGCGGCCGGTCCTCAATTCCTGCTCTCCTGTATCAAGTCGGTGCACGCCCTGCTTCAGGGAAGTCTCCCGGAGGCGCGATGGACCTGCGGGGAGTCGATCGTTATTCGGCGCCTGGCGGTGAGTTGCTTCATCGGAGTTCCTGAGGAAGAGCGGGCGGAAAGGCAGACTCTTCACCTGACCGTTGAGATGGTTCCAGAGCGGGAGTTCGCCAGTCTCTGCGATCGCCTGGAGCTCACCGTGGACTATGACAGGGTCGCCCGCCGTATTGGTGAATTGGCCGGGGAGCGCCCAAGAAAGCTCATCGAGACCCTGGCGGATGAGGTTGCCCGGACGATTCTGAAGGAGTTTGCCGTCCGGGAGGTCTCGGTTGAAATTGAGAAGGACATCCTTCCTGAAACCGAGGCGGTTCTTGTCCGAACGCGACGAATGCGTAATCCATTGGCAGGCTGACGGCAGGCTGCCAAAAGTGTCCCCCTGAGGAGTCCTTGCCCTTTGACACTGCATGCAGGTGCTTTAGGCTGCAGCGCAGTCCTTCCCTCTCTGCCAGCATGGCTGAAAAAGCGAATGATCCCGATCAAGAACTCGTCCGGCGTGCCCAGGAAGGGGATACCCAGGCCTTCGATGACCTGGTCATCAAATACAGCCGCAAGCTCTACGGCCTGGTCTATAACATGACCTCCAACAAGGAGGACACTCACGACCTCCTGCAGGAGATCTTTGCCAAGGCTTACCGTTCCCTGCGGCATTTTCGCGGGAAATCTACCTTCTATACCTGGATCTATTCCATCGCGACCAACATGACTCTCAACTTTCTCAAGAAGCGGGGACGGAGGAAGGGGCTCAGCCTGGACGACGTGAACAGTGGCATCCAGAACGACACCTCCTTTGTGGACCAGGGCCACCGTGCCAATCCTCGACGTCAGAGTAACATCCACGAACTTCAAAAAAGATTGAACGAAGCACTCCAGGCTCTGTCTGAAGACCACAGAGCAGTTGTCACCATGTTTGACATTCAGGGCATGCCGCACGCTGAGATCAGTAAGATCCTTGGAGTATCCGAAGGCACAGTTCGGTCCCGTCTTTACTACGCCCATCAGCAACTTCAGGGGCACTTGGAGGACTTCTGGAAACGATGAGTTTTTATAAGTTTGCGGAACTTCACCAAGAATTCAGGACTCATTTACTAGTTACCCATAATCTGTGAACAAGGAATTTCAAGAGCTTCAAGAACTCCTTGAGGAGCGCGGACAGGGTGTTCCGGCAGACGAGTATTTTGAAGAGTTTCTGTCGGACTTTCATCGCCGGCAGCGTCAGGACTTGATGAGGCGTTCTGCGCGCAGCCTGCTCCTGGAGCGAATGGGAGTCTGGTTGCAGGAGATGGGTGGGGCGAAGTGGATTTATGGCGCGGGCGCGGCATACGCGCTGGTGATCGTGAGCTTATTTGCCTGGCCCAGGGGCAACGCCAGCAAGGAAGGGATAGAACCTGTCTCGTTGGAAGTGCCGGAACAGAAGGTTCTCCACTTCGAATCGGAACGCTCCGGGAAGAAGGAGAACGAGCCGCCCAAGGCGACCGAATTTTAGGTTACCACCTTTTAGCGGAGTATGACTTTGTTCTTCCCGCTCCGGATTATATGCGGAGTTCTCTGTCGAGTGAGAGCGGTTGTATTTCCGGCAGCTTTTGTTTGCGCGACGGGAGCGCTCGTGGCTCAGAGTGGAGTGACTTTTACGGCGTTGGAGGGAGAGAGTGACCTGGTTCAGTCCAGCAGCGTGTCCCTCGGTGGAGGACGTCTGGCAACCATCTCCGTGGTGGGGAGCAATCCACAACAGGCCGCCCTGGAGTCGGGCCGGGCACTCAGGTTCATCGGGCACGATCCTGTTACCCGGTTGACCGTGCTGGCCGGACCAGAGGACGACAGCGAGCCAGCTTCTCTCGGCAGTGCGCTCGGGTTGCTGCCCGGAGACGCAGTGTATCTTCCCGGTCAGAAGCGGGCCAGCCGGGTGGTACGCTGGGAGAATACCTTCCGGGGGAAGGTGTTGCCGGTGGCTCTCCTCCGTATTCACCATCCCCTTCAGGACACTCCTCTGCCGGGGACTCCTCTGACCAACGTCGAGGGGGAGGTGGTGGCTCTCTGCCATGAGGCGGCTCCCGGAATCAGCAATGGAACCTATGCCTTGCCGGTGGAGGCAGTGGAGCGAATAGAGTTCGATCTCAGGAATTTCGGGCGTGTCTCGCCCTGTTGGATCGGAGTCACCGTCAATGCGCCCAATCCTGTTCTGGCCGTTGAGATGGTGCGACCGGACTCACCCGGTGCAGTTGCCGGCCTGAAGCGGGGCGACATTCTGCTCTCGGTTGGGCGGTGGCGGGTGAGCAACTACGCCGAGGCCCGGAATGCTTTCTACTACCTGATGGCAGGTCGAGCCACCAACCTGACTCTCCTGCGAGGAACCAGGCGTCTCGACCTGAAGGTTGTTCCCGAAGTGCACCCCGTCTACCGGGCAGAGCAGGACCGGGAGCGAGGCAACCAGGAGCCCTGATCCCGGGGATCGGGGCACCTCTCCCCTACCTTTCTACCGTTTCATAGTCGCCTCCCAGGGCGAGGTGGAGATCGAGGCGGTTCTGCAGTCGCTGGTTACGCAACCGGATCAGGGTCCCCCGGGCATTTACGGCCCGGCGCTGGGATTCGAGAATTTCGAGGACGCTGGACCCTTCGATGCCGAGACCGAGATCACGTTCCGCAGCAGCCTGGGCCTTGCTGGCCTGATCGACCTCAACGAGGAGAAACCTTTCCTGCTCCCGGAGCGAGTGGTCGATCTGCAGGGCAGATTCAACTTCCCGGAACGCCTGGAGCACACTCTGAGTATAATCGTGAATGGCGGATTTATTGCGGTCGAGGGCGGCTCGTGCCTGGGCGCTGGGGGCGCCTCCCTGGTAGACGGTTTGGGTCAGAGATGATGCTATTGACCAGGTGAGATAAGCAGGATCGAGAGCCAGTCGAAGCTGTTCAGACCGGGTGCTTCCTGACCCGGTGAGAGGGAAGGAGGGGAGGAGGGCCTTGCGGGCAGCATCGGCACGCCGGGCCGATGCGTGGATTCGGGCGTGTCCTGCCGTGAGGTCCGGTCGACGGGTCAGTAATTCCGAGGGAAGCCCGGCGGGAACCTGCCGTTTGAGAATTGGCAGGTCGGAGGTTGCCTCCAGCTCCCCCGACGGATAGCGCCCGAGAAGGAGTTGCAGCGCCCGTGCGGCTTCGTCGCGTCGCAGGACCTGACTGCGCATGTTGCGTTCGGCGCTGGCCACGTTGTTGCGGCCAAACTGGACATCCACGGCTCGCAGAAGAGCCTCGCGATGGCGCCGGCTGATGAGCGAGAGGCTCTTCTTGAAGTCGGCGAGAGTTTGTTCGGCCAGTTCCACCTGCTGCTGGGCTTCCGTCAGGTTGATCCATGCCTTGGCAGTGTTGATGGCGAGAGACAGTTGAGCCGAGCGGTAGTCGGCGAGCGCAGCCTGGTAGTCGGCCCGGGTGGCGTAATCGAGATCGCGGAGGCGACCCCAGACGTCGATTTCCCAGCTGGCGGAGAAGGAGAGTCCGTAGGAACCGCTGGAGATTCCCGGGGAGGGGCCGAGTCCCGCGTGGCTCCGGGAAGTCGTGCCGGCGGCACTGATGCGAGGGAGTCGGGCGGTTCTCGCCGTGATAGTGCTCTCACGGGTGGCCCGCAGACGGTGAGCGGAGGCCTGCAGGTTGTTGTTCTTCCGGACAGCCTCCCGCACCAGGCTGTTCATGCGGCGGTCCTGGAACTCGGAGAGCCAGCCGGTGGAAATCTTGCCGTGTTGCCCACTGGAGGCTTCGCTCCAGAGAGAGGGAAGATCGATGGCGGTCTCTCTGGCGGGATGCTTGCCATCCTCCTGCAGTGCACAGCTCGCGAGGAGCAGGACACTGGGAGAGAGAAGAGGCAGGAGGCGTCGCACGGCGGGAATCTTGGGGTTGAATCGGCGGGATTCAAGGCGTTCTGTGGGCTCCGGTGATGAGCCGACCGTATTAATCGGGGTAAGGGTAAGATGTTTTTCAGCTCAGTCAAAGCAGGAGCACCACCTGTATCGTGTTCCGGGGCGTCATCTCTCCCCCCGGATCCGGCAGGTATGACTGCCCGGATAAGCAGTTGAAAGTGCTACGTCAGAGCGTTTCGCGCCGCGGCCAAGGCATAATCGCGGTTGAGTCTGGCGATGTTGTCTGCGGGGATGGACTTGGGGCAGACGGCTTCACACTCGTAGAGGTTGCTGCAATTGCCGAAGCCTTCCTCGTCCATGGCCTGGACCATCCTGAGAGCGCGCCGGTTCTTCTCGGGCCGTCCCTGCGGCAGGTTGTTGAGATGGGAGACCTTGGCGCTCACAAAGAGCATGGCGCTGGAATTCTTGCAGGCGGCCACACAGGCACCGCATCCGATGCAGGTGGCGGAATCGAAAGCCCTGTCTGCCTCTTCCTTGGGAACAGGAGTGGTATTGGCGTCGGGGGCTGCGCCGGTGCGTACCGAGATAAATCCACCCGCCTCGATAATGCGGTCAAAGGCGGTTCGGTCTACCACGAGGTCACGTAGAACGGGGAAGGCCCTCGCCCGGAAGGGCTCAATCCAGATGGTGTCCCCATCTCGGAAATGGCGCATGTGCAACTGGCAGGCGGTGGTGGCGCTCTCCGGGCCATGGGGAATGCCATTGATGGTGAGCGAGCACATTCCGCAGATGCCCTCGCGGCAGTCGTGGTCGAAGTGGATCGGGGCCCCGCCTTCGGCGATGATGCGTTCGTTCACGATATCCAGCATCTCGAGAAAGGAAGCTTCAGAAGGGATATCCTTCGCGGGGAAGACTTCGATACGACCTTTTGAGTCGCGGGTTTCCTGGCGCCAGACTTTGAGGGTGAGGTTCATGTAGAGCGTTATGACGCCCCATGGGGAGTTAAGGCCGAAGACTTCAGACTTAACGGTGAGGGGAAGAGGTGATTATTTATAGCTCCGTATGGTAAGTTCTACGTTCTCGAACTCAAGCGGTTCTCTGGTGAGTTTGGGTCTGGTGCCCACTCCGGCAAATTCCCATGCGCTGACGTGGCAGAATTCCTGGTCGTTGCGTTTTGCTTCCCCCGGCTGAGTGCGCCGATCCCGCACTTCCGCATCGTCCTCGGTGAACTGGTGCTCAACCCGGAAGTGTCCGCCGCAGGACTCCTCCCGGTCGAGAGCGTCATGGCAGAGAAGTTCGGCAAACTCAAGGAAGTCGGCGACCCTTCCGGCCTTCTCGAGTTCCTGGTTAAGTTGCTCGCCGCTGCCCGGGATGCGCACATTACTCCAGAATTCGTCGCGAATCTCCGGGATGCGTTCAAGGGCGTTCTCGAGCCCGTCGCGGGAGCGCGCCATTCCGCACTTGTCCCAGATGAGAAGGCCGAGTTCACGGTGGAAGCTGTCCACGCTTCGCTTCCCGCGGATTTCGAGCAGGGTGTCCACCCTCCCGGTCACTTCCTCGAGACAGTGCTTGAACTCAGGGTGGGATTCGGTCACCGCGCCTGGTTGCTGGTCAGCGAGATAATTCGCGATGGTGGAAGGGAGCACAAAGTATCCATCGGCCAGTCCCTGCATGAGCGCGGATGCACCGAGACGGTTGGCCCCGTGGTCGGAAAAATTGGCCTCACCAGCCACGTGGAGTCCGGGAAGATTGGACATCAGGTTGTAGTCAACCCAGAGCCCTCCCATGGTGTAGTGCACGGCAGGGAAGATCTGCATCGGCGTGAGGTAGGGATCCTCCCCCTTGATCTTCTCATACATTTCGAAGAGGTTGCCGTAGCGGGCAGAAATGGAATCGTGGCCATCCCGCTGGATGGCGTCGCGGAAGTCGAGGAAGACTCCCAGGCCGGTGGGCGCCACCCCCCGCCCCTCGTCGCACACTTCCTTGGCGGAGCGGGACGCGATATCTCTTGGTGACAGGTTGCCGAAGGACGGGTACTTGCGCTCTAGATAGTAGTCCCGGTCCTCCTCCTGAACGTCGCCGGGGCGCAGGTCCCCGCAGCGGATCTTTTCGGCGATCGAGATGCTCCCGGGGACCCAGATGCGACCGTCGTTGCGAAGCGACTCCGACATCAGGGTGAGCTTGGACTGATAGTCACCACTGACCGGGATGCAGGTGGGATGGATCTGGGTGTAGCAGGGATTGGCGAAGGCGGCACCACGCTTGTGAGCGCGGTAAGCAGCCATCACATTGCAGCCCTTGGCGTTGGTTGAGAGGTAGAAGACATTGCCGTATCCCCCGGTGGCGAGAACCACGGCATCTGCAGCATGTGCGCTGATTTTGCCGCTCACCATGTCCCGAACGATGATACCCTTGGCGTGACCGTCAACCACCACGAGGTCGAGCATCTCGGTGCGCGAGAACATCTCCACGCCACCGCGGGAAATCTCCTTGGACAGGGCCTGGTAGGAACCGAGCAGGAGTTGCTGTCCCGTCTGTCCACGCGCGTAGAAGGTGCGTTTGACCTGGGTTCCGCCGAAGGAGCGGTTGTCGAGGAGTCCCCCGTATTCCCGGGCAAAGGGAACGCCCTGGGCTACACATTGATCGATGATGTTGAGTGAAACCTCGGCGAGTCGGTGAACATTGGCCTCCCGGGACCGGAAGTCGCCGCCCTTCATGGTGTCGTAGAAGAGTCGCGAGACGGAGTCGCCGTCATTCTGGTAATTCTTGGCGGCATTGATGCCCCCCTGAGCGGCAATGGAGTGTGCCCGCCTCGGGCTGTCCTGGTAGCAGAAGCATTTCACCCGGTAGCCCAGTTCCGAGAGGGTGGCTGCTGCTGCTCCTCCGGCCAGTCCGCTTCCCACAACGATAACGGAGTACTTGCGCTTGTTGACCGGATTGATGAGCCGGGAGTCCATCTTGTGCCGGGTCCATTTCTGGTCGATAGGACCGGAGGGTACGGCACTGTGGAGGGAGAGTGGCATTTCCTGTTAGCTGGTAAGAAGCATCTGGTGGGTTGGGCGGATTCTCAGGGGCGGCCGTATCCGAAGAAGAGAATGGCACCCGGAATGGAGAGGAAGCCGATCCAGATGAGAAGAGCGTAAGCCCTCCCGATCTGTTTGATGAGGGTTCCGTTCTTTGCTGAGCGGAGTCCGAGGGTCTGGAACACGGAGGCAAAACCGTGCGAAAGGTGTGAACACAGGAGGGTCATGGCGATGATGTAGAACAGGGCGTTCGCCGGATGAGAGAATCCGTCGATCATCATCTGGTAGACGTTGAGGACCTTGTCCTCGTGGCCCGGCAACGAGGTCTGATAGGTGCCGCCGTTGTAGTCGTTTCCGATCCGGAGAGTGAAGTGGCTTATATGGTAGAGGACAAAGGCCAGGATGGTGAGGCCGCTCCAGATCATCATGCGGGATGACCGACTGGCCTGAACGGTGCCGGGATGGGAGTAATTCGGGCGGATCGCCTTATTGCGGATGCTCAACTGGATGGTGAGATGCACGTGGACGATGAGGGCCGTCAGCACCCCGATGCGGGCGACCCAGATGGCCGCCCCGTGGGCGAGTTCATGGAGCCAGAGAGCATACTCATTGATGGCGTCCTTTCCCATGAAGAGGAGAAGATTTCCGGCCAGGTGACCGGAAAGAAAGAGGAGCAGGGCAATGCCCGTGAGAGCGACGAGAATCTTCTTGCCGATGGAAGAGTCCCAGAAGGATCCAATCATGCAGGCGAGGGCGTTCATACGTCGGCGCTCCCTTCAAGGGATTGCTTCGCCAAACTAGGAAGGCCCTTCCAATTGGCAAGGGGCGATCGACTCGTTCCAGCGATTTGTGAACAAATCGGAAAGGGGTTGGCTGGGGGCGTGTGCTCCCTGCCGTTATTACTCATTCCCTTCCTTGGGCGGAGGAACCGGGATGGGGGGAGTAGTGGCACTGGGGCGCGGAGGGATCGCGACCGGCGGAGAGACCGCAGTAGCTGAGGGGTTGGTGCCGGCTGCGTTTGCGTCCGCATTTTCCTTGGGGTCCTCCTTCTTCTTTACGATCTCGTCCCGCCCCTTATTCAAGCTGCTGATGGCAAAATTAGCGAACTCATAAACACGGGTGGAGAACACCTGTTCCAGTTCGAGCTTATACTCCAGGTTCTCCTGACTGGCCTTGAAGAGTTTCTCGGCGTTTTCAGCGTCCTCAGGGGTCTCGCCTTCCTTCTTGGGTCTCTCCTTGAGGAGGTTGGCCTCGACTTTTACGGTTCCGATATAATTGGAGGAGGGGGGCGGAGGGGCACCATCGTCGTCCCCGGCCTTTTCCTCCTTCACGGGCGCAAACTCGAAGGTGTAGGTGAACCCGTCGAAGGTGGTGATGACCGCCGTGCGGGACTTGGAGGAGTCCTTCTTCTGCTCAGCTTCCTCCGGATCAAGGACATCCTCGAAACGGAGCTTGTTGAAGAGAGACTTGAAGGGACCCGTTCCGGCGGTGTCCATCTCCTCGTCCTCCTTGAGGCCACCGGTGGAGAAGTCGCCATTCTCATCGGCCCGGGTGGCTGTCCAGCCCTTGAACTCCTTGTCGCTGGGAGCACTGAGGGAAATGCTCTTGATCTTCTCCACCTCGATGAACTTGTAGGACAGCCAGGAGGCGGGACTGGAGAGTTGTCCGCGACGCTTGTCCGTGCTCTTGGACTCTGCCTCGCCGGTTGAGCGGTTGAGGGTTCCAAGGGCCTTCCAGATGCCAGGGTGTTGCGCGGAACTGCGCACTACGAATCCCCGCGGGGCCCGGGAGGCCACCTCCCCGAATTCTTCTCCCAGGATGACGTCCACCAGTTTGTTTTGGCCGCTCCCGGTCACGGAGATCTGGAGTCCCCGGGGATCTCTGGGGTTGTCTTCGCCCGCCTTTTTCCGTTCCTCCTGATAGGCTTCCGCCTGCTCCTTGTCCTCGGGAGCGAGGAGGCCGATCTGGCCGTAGTGCTTTGCTTCGGCACGAACCTCCAGGCCGATCTTGAACTGGACGAGGGACTTGAGAAGTTGCTGAACCTCGTTGGGGTTGTCGATGGGATAGTCCTGGCGATTGGCCACGACCCAGTCGATCCCCTTCTTCTTGAGGATTACTTCATTATCGGAGTCCTTGATCCGGATTTCCTCCACCGCGTCCTCGCTGAAGGACTTTACGAGATATTCCCCGATCTGTTCATTGTCAGGACTGAACCGCTCGGGTGTGTTGAGAAGCATGACCGTGGCCATGATCGCGCTGATGGCGGTGACTCCGATCAGAAAAAGAAGGCGTGTGTTCTTCATTTCGCTGCCGTTTTGAATTTACGGGTGATGCCGACTAAAAGTCCGATGATGATGACGAGGGTGGGAGTGAGTAGCATGTTGGTCCATTCGTAGCTATTGATGGCGGCCTGGATTTCGGCGCGCTGTTGGCGGCTGATCTTGTTTTCCTCGCGCTGGAGGTCGCGGATCTTCGTCTCGATCTCCTGGGTCTTCTCGATGCTCTCTTCGCTCTGGCCGATGACCATGAGGCCGCCACCGATATCCCGGCCCTCCTGTCCCTCTTCCAGGGTTTTGCGGGCTTCTTCAATGGCTTCCTGGATTTTCTGCCGGGGGGCCGCGGCCCGCTCGGCGGCTTTTTCGCGGATGTCGTTGATCACGGTAAAGCTGCGACTGGTGGAATCGCGGCCGCGGATGTTCAGGAGGTCCTGATCTCCGGCGAGGTTTTCGACCAGGTTCATGATGAAGTCGACATTGTTGTTGTCACGCGCGGCTCCCCGCTCGGCATCGCCCATGAAGAAGTCGAACAGCATGTCGACGTCGGAGATGATGGCCATCATCCCTTCCTCCGTGCCCTCAAGTTGATGGTGGTTCTCTTCCTCGGATGGTTGGGTCTCTTCTTCCTCCGCGTCCGGGGAGGCCTCAGGGGTCGCTTCTGCGTTCACCTCGGGCTCAGGATTGGCGGCTGGCGCTGGTTGTTCCTCAACCGGAGCAGGTTCCGGAGTGTCCGGAGGAGGAGCGGAGGTCTCTTTCTCCGGGTTGGTCTCCGGGGAGGGAGCCTCCCCTTCGGTTTGGGCACAGCCCTCAGGCTCTGAGGCAGGTTCCGGGGCGGGCGCAGGTTCCGGGGTGGGCGCAGGTTCCGGGGCGGGAGCAGGTTCCGGGGTGGGAGTGTTGGTGGAATCGGGAGCACCCTCGGGCAGGAGCGGAGCCCTCACGGGAGGGGTGACCGGTGCCGGGTTGATAGGCGCGGGAGGTGCTTCTGCGGCAGGATCGGGCTTGGTGGGATCCTCCTGGTAGGCGGATTTGAATTTGCCCTCGAGGATCACAGCGACGGGATAGCGCTTCGTTTTGAAGCTCGCGGACTGGAAGTTGGAAGTGATCTGTTCCTGGCGGGCGCCCTGACCAAGAAGGATGTGAGCCGCGTCGCCCGGTACGGACTTGGCACGGTCTGAGGTGCTTACAAGGGTGCGCATCTTGAGACCGGTCACGGGTTTGCCCACGATGGGGGAGGGATCCACCATCTGGATCGCGGAGAGATCACGGGTGACGGGATGATCGGCGGTCAGGGCCTCGTTCTCGAACTTGGCCATGAGGCCGTTTCCGCGGAAGAGCGGCTGGGTGATCATTTGCTGGTCCTGGCGGCTCGGGATCTGCCCAAGGAGGCGGTTGAGACGGAATTCGCGCTGCAGCATCTGATTCAGCGGGCGCTCAAACATGACCGGTCGGGAGTACTTCGGGTCATAGAGCATGGGTTGGTCCGTGCCTCCCAAGGTGACGCCCCAGGACGAGGTCAGGTCATCGAGTCCGGAGCGGTAGTGCGCCCATCCGTTGGTCTCAAAGAGAGTGTAGAGCTCCTTGTACCACTGCGGGTGACGATCCTGCGGAGTGAAGGGCAGCTTGGCGGAATAGATGTCAAAGAACCGTGAGACGAAATGCTGGTTATCAAGGAAGGCGATGGCCTTCCCTCCATTCACCAGATACTGGTCGATCGCATACTGCGTTTCCTTGGAGAGGAGCTCCAGGGTGGTATTGCCTATGGGCGGCATTCCCGGTTGAGGCGACTGGGGTCGGTTGATCTTGACGGGGTGGACGATGAGGAGGAGGTCGAGGCCTGCGAAGGGGTGATCCGTGTCACCGGGTTTCATGGGGCCCACGTCGAAGGGGACGTTGACGATCTCGAAATCCCGGGCGAGGTGACGGTAGATCACCGAGGGGGGACGCCCGGGTGCGCCCATCATTCCCGGGGAACCTCCCAGAGCCATCTCGGTGCCTTCCAGCAGGCCGACCCTGCGCTTCGAGGTGCGGGTGACCGAACTGATGGCCCGGGAGAGCTGGTATTCCAGTTTCTTCTCCAGTTCCGGGTTGAGGAAGGAAATGGTCTCGATCTTTTCAAGACTGCTCACTGACAGGCCGAAGTAATAAGGCTGACTGGCCCGCTGGTTGTAGTCGTAGTCGTCGAGGTTGGAGCTTTGCGGCATGTCCATGCGGGGATCACGCTGCTGGATGCCGTCGAGTTCGGCCGCGTCCTGCGCCTCGGAGTTGGGCTTCGGTTCGAAGGTCTGCACCACGATAGCCTTGCCGGAGGCCTTGGAGTATTCCTCAAGGAGGTCCTTCACGCGCTTGGAGTAGTCGACATACTTCTTGGGCAGTTGGACATCTTCGGGGTCGCTCATGTAAAACCGGATCGTTACCGGTCGACCGGAGTCCTTGGACTTCTGGAGGATGGAACGGGTTCCCTCCGTGAGGGTGTAGACATTGCCTTCGGTGGTGTCCCACCGGACGGTGGCCACCCGCTTGGCGATTACGTTCAGGGAGGCCACCAACAGGCAGAGGAGGAGGATAACGCCCAAGGTCTTCCATCTATCTAATGCTTTCATGACGACAGAGATATCGTTCGGTGTTCAGGCTCTCTTGTTCTGGAGAACCGTGGTGGTGATAAAGAGGCAGAGTGCGATGATGCTTACGAAGTAAAAGAGGTAGCGGAGCTCGATCAGGCCCTTGGAAAAATCCACGAAGGCGGGCATCACGCTGATGGAAGCGAGGAGTTCGCCAATGAAGGCGAGGAAGCGGACGCCACTGTCCGCGAAAAAGTCCTGCACCGGATCGAAGCCGATAATGCAGAGCATCAGGCAGATGGGAATGGAGACTGCCACGCAGATGACCTGGCTGCGGGTGAGGGCAGAAACCGCGATGGCGACCGCGATGAAGGTGCCGCCCACGAAGAGGCTGCCAAGGTAACCCGAGATGACGGGGCCGTGATCCGGATCACCCAGGATGGAAACGCTGATCCAGACCGAAGCCGTGAAGAAGAGGGATGCAAAGAGAAGCACAAAGCTGCCCAGGAATTTCCCGAACACCAGTTCGATGGTTCGTACCGGCATGGTGGAGATGAGTTCGATGGTTCCCTGCCGGTGTTCGTCGGAGAGCGTGCGCATGGCGAGGAGGGGGGCATAGAAGGCCAGGACCCAGGGATGGTAGTAGAAGAAGAAGTCCTTCAGGGCAGCCTGTTCACTCTCAATCAGTTCCCGGCCGGGCCAGAGGAAGGTGAGGGCGTTGATGGCAACCAGGAAGATGAAGATCAGCACGTAAGCCAGCGGTGAGGTGAAGAAGGACGTCACCTCCCGGCAGAAGATGGCCCGGATGTTACTGACGAGAAGAGGGCCCCCGATCAGGACGGCTGCGAGAACGAGGATGGCGAGGATTCCGATTACAGACATAACAGCGGAAAGAGAAGTGGTTCGTTCAGGCGACCACGTCCGAGGTGGTCAGTTTGCGGAAGAGTTCCGTCAGGGAGCCGTCTCCATCCGTCCGGAGACTCTCCGGACTGCCTTCGGCTACGATCTTGCCCTGGTCAATGATCATGGCGCGGGTGCAGGAGGCATCGACTTCCTCGAGGATGTGAGTGGAGAAGACGATGGTCTTTTCCTTTCCAAGTTCGCGGATCAGCTTCCGGACTTCGTGTTTCTGGTTGGGGTCGAGGCCATCGGTGGGTTCATCGAGGACGAGAACCTCGGGGTCATGAAGGAGTGATTGTGCCAGGCAGGTGCGATGCCGGTATCCCTTGGAGAGAGTGTCGATGGACTGGTGCACCACGGTCTGCAGGAAGCAGGTTTCGATCACGCGATCGACAGCCTCTTTCCGGGCCGGTCCGGAGAATCCCCGGATGCTGGCGCAGAAGCGGAGAAAACCGACAACCGTCATATCGGCATAGAGGGGGGCGGACTCGGGGAGGTAGCCGATCTTTCGTTTGGCGTCTTCCGGTTTATCTGCCACTGGGATCCCGCAGATTTTCACGTCGCCACGGGTGGCGGGGAGAAATCCGGTGATGATCCGCATGGTGGTGGATTTTCCGGCACCATTGGGACCGAGGAATCCAAGGACTTCGCCCTTCTCTACCGAGAAGGAGAGGTCGTCCACAGCTATCTTGTGACCAAACTGCTTAGTGAGATTGTTGACTTCGATCATGAGTGGTGATCGTTAGGTCTGAGGTTACAGGTCTTGGGGCATGGGCCCCGGTGGAGTGAGCGGTGCTGCGCGCTGAACGTGCGCGAATCTTATTCATGTTTTGATGATTTCAAGGGCAAAGTGAGGTATTCGAATTGAAGAGAGAGCGAAGACGGGAAAAGATAGGCCGTGATTCGTGCCCTGCACCTCGTGGACTTTCGCTGTTTCGAGGCGCTGAATCTCGAGTTACCGGGGGAAAGTGCGGTTTTCGTGGGTGAGAATGCCCAGGGAAAAACGAGCCTGCTGGAGGCCATTTGCGTTCTGGTGCGGTTGCAGTCCCCACGGACGCACCGGATGGGGCATCTGATGCGTTTCGAAAAGGAGGGCTTTGGAGTGGCCGGGGAGTGCTGGGGGGAGGTGCGACGTGTCACGCGGGGGGCAAATGGCCTGGAACTGCAGGTCGAAGGGGAGGTGGTGGAATCCCAGGGTGACTATCTCAGTTCCGGTGGCCTGCTGGTCTGGATGGGAAATGAGGATCTTGAACTCGTGAGGGGGCCGGGGGAGGCGCGGCGACGGTTTCTCGATTTTGCGGCCGTCCAGTTGGAACCGGCCTACCGAAGACACCTGACCCGCTACAAGCGGGCTCTCAAGGCCCGCAACCTGCTTTTGAAGAAACGCTTTCCGGACGAGGAGCAGATTGCCGCCTATACGTCCCTCCTGATCGAACATGGTGGAATCCTGCAGCGGATCCGTGCCGCCCTCGTGGAGCAACTCGCCGATCCGGTAAACGAGGCACAGTCGGCGGTGAGCGGAAAGAGGGAGGTGGTGGGGCTGGCCTACCGGGGGGCTGGTGCCGGGGATCTTGCGGCGGCCTACGCCGAGGCTGCAGAGCGGGAGCGACGGCAGGGAAAAACGGTCGTGGGGCCCCATCGTGATGATGTGCTTCTGACCCTGAATGGTAGCGCAGCGGCGGACTTCGGAAGCGAAGGCCAGCAGCGGACCATGGCGCTGGCGCTCAAACTGGGGCAGGGTCAGCTTCTGGAGCGGGAGCGGGGAAGCGCTCCGGTTTATCTCATTGACGATATCTTTGGAGAACTTGACACCCGTCGGCGCAATGCGCTGATGGAATTCCTGCCGACCGAATCCCAACAATTGATCACCACCACCAGCATTGAGTGGCTGAGCAGGGAATCTCCACCCCTCTTCCGGGTTGGTGGAGGCACGGTGAGTGCGGAATGAGCCGGGAACCGACGAAGTAGAAATGCCTTATGAATGACAATCGATCAGATCTGCGGAAGGTGCTCGACCGCTGGATGGAGGGAGTAAACGGACGGGCTCTTGACGATGTGGGGAGACTCTACCGGGAAGGCGCGGTAATCGTGCCGACCTTCGCGAAGGAGATTCTCAATACCACGGAAGCAATTGCAGCCTACTTCGTGAATATCACGGATGGCAGGGAGGTAAGGGTGGCGGTGCGGGATGAGACCGTGCGGGAGCAGGTGGACCCCGGAACCCCTCAGATGATCAGCGGGATCTACGATTGGCACATCCGTGAAGACGGGGAGGAGAAGCAGTTTGCGGCGCGATTCACCTTGGTGATGGATCCTGGAAGCGAGAGGCCGATTCTGCATCACCATTCATCACGGGTGCCGGGTGAAGGGTAACCGGTCCCGGCGCCTTTCCTCCGCCTTTGGCAGGGAAGGAGAGGCTTGAAAAGCGTGGCCGGGTATCAGTCAATGGCTGTGTCATGGCTGATTTCGGTGTAGCAGAGCGAACCTACGTAATCGCAGGTGGGACGACTGGCTTGGGGTTCTCGGCTGCGCAGGCCCTTATTCGCAATGGTGCGCGGGTGGGGATCGGTAGTCGATCGGAAGAGAGTGTGGCCAGAGCGCTGGAGGCTCTGGGGGAGAACGCTGTGGGACGGAGCCTGGATGCCTCGGATCCGGGATCGGTTGGCGAATTGATTGAACTCACCTGCAAGCAGTTCGGTGATCTGCACGGACTTTATCACGTGGCCGGGGGAAGTGGACGTTCGGAGGGAGATGGTCCGCTGCACGAACTCAGCGATGAAGGGTGGGATTACACCATCCGGCAGAATCTCACCTCCGTGATGCGATCTAACCGGGCTGCGGTTCAGCGTTTTCGACTTCAGGGAACGGGAGGGGCCATCCTGAACATGGGCAGTGTGCTGGGATTCTCTCCTTCCCCCCGGCACTTTGCGGCACACGCCTATGCGGCTTCCAAGGCGGGAATTGAAGGGTTCTCCAAGTCGCTGGCTTCCTACTATGCGGAGGAGGACATTCGCGTGAATGTTGTCGCTCCCGCTCTGGTGGAGACTCCCATGTCGGGACGTGCACGGGAGGATGAATCGATCATGGAGTTCGTCAGGAGGAAGCAACCGCTGGAGGGTGGGCGTATCGGAAGGCCCGGAGACCTGGATGGTGCGGTCCTGTGCCTCCTGGGAGAGGCAGGGCGGTTCGTGACTGGACAGGTTTTGTGCGTGGATGGCGGTTGGAGTGTGACGGAGGCTTGAAGGAAGGATCATGGATTCACTTGGAATCGGTATCGATCTCGGGGGCACGCTTATCAAGGGGGTGGCTTTTGATCTGGCGAGTGGAGAGATGCTTCACGAGGAGGTGGCACCCACCCGGGATGGAGAACGGGAAGGCGGAGTGCCTGCCTTCCTGGTGGAGGTGCGCAAGCTGGTTGCCCGTTTCGAGGAGGTGGAGGGCCGCAAGAGCGTGGTGGTGGGAGTGTCCTCTCCGGGCTTTGCCAACCGGGAGGCCAGTCAGATTATATCGATGCCGGGACGACTGGAGGGTCTGGAGGGCCTGGACTGGTCGGAGGCCCTGGCGCGCCCGGTGACCGTCCTGAATGACGCCCATGCGGCCTTGATGGGGGAAATCTGGCAGGGGGCGGCGGCGGGCGTGCAGAATGTGATCCTCCTGACCCTGGGAACCGGAGTGGGAGGGGCAATCGTGACGGAGGGACGCCTGTTACGCGGCCATTTTGGCAAGGGGGGCCACCTCGGGCACGCTTCACTCGACTTTCACGGTGAACCCGGCACCTGCGGGATGCCCGGGGCGCTGGAGGACATGATCGGAAACCACAACGTGCGGGAACGCTCCGGGGGACGCTACGAGTCGACCCTGGAACTGGTGGAGGCGGTGAAGAAGGGAGAGGAGCATGCGCTGGAAGTCTGGGAACGCTCGGTCAGGGCTCTCGCAGTGGCGGTGGCTTCGTTTGTGAATGTTCTGGACCCTGAATTGGTGCTGATCGGGGGCGGGATTTCCGAAGCCTGGGATGAGATCGAGGGGCGACTGAAGAACTGGATGGATGAATTTGAGTGGCGCCCGGGCGGCGGGCGGGTTGAGATCCGTCGCGCCGCACTTGGCGCCATGGCGGGAGCTTATGGGGCTGCCTATTTTGCAATGCAGCGATACGACAAGGGATGAAAGCATGTGAAGATTATCTGCGACTGTGCTCGGAACTGCTTGCGACGGTGTCCGGTCAAGGTGATGTCATCGACCAGGTGGCGGACAAGTTTGCGGAAACCATCCTGCGGGGTCGCATGGTGCACCTCTTCGGTTCCGGGCACAGCAGGATCATGGTGGAGGAGATGTGGCCACGCTACGGATCGTTTCCCGGCTGGAATCCCATTGTGGAATTATCCCTGACCTTTCATAATCTGACGACCGGGGCTAACGGACAACGTCAGGCGATGTACCTGGAGAATGTGCCCGGCTTTGCGGAGCGCATCCTGCGTAACTTCGACATCGCCGCGGATGACGCTGCCCTCATCATTTCCTCCAGCGGCACGAGCGTGGTGCCGGTGGAAATGGCTGAAGGATTGCAGGGCAAGGGAGTGGCGGTGGCTGCGATGGTGAGCAAGAAGCACTCGGTGGCCAGTGTAGCCAAGCGGGAGGACGGCAGGAAACTCCCGGACTTTGCGGATTACCTCCTTGATACCGGAGCTCCGGTGGGTGACGCGGCAGTGGAGGTAGAGGGGCTTGGGGAGAAGGTCGCTCCACTCTCGACAGTAGGAGGGGTTATCCTCGTGAATGCCATCAAGGCGGAGGTGGCGCAACGCCTGACAGAAGGCGGAGCGCCTCCCAAGGTGCTCGCGGCGGCCTGCACGGTGGGAGGGGAGCGCTCGACAGAACTCTTTGAAGCTGCCTACGATGAGCACGCCCGTGGCATGGCCAGACTCTACGAGAACCTTGGCAAGGAATCATGAAGGAACAACCACTGCGAACCTCGGTAGTCGGGAGTTATCCTTTCCCCGCCTGGTTGGAGTCGTGTTCGGGGCGCCTCGACGAGTTCGGCTCGAAGGACATCGAGGAAATGCAGGACGATGCCACCGCGGCGGCCATCGGCGATCAACTGCGATCGGGGTTGGACGTGATCACTGATGGGGAGCAGACGCGCTTCGATTTCAACCTGAGCTTCTACGGTCACCTGGAGGGGATCTCGCTGGAGGCGGAGTCGCCGCGCAAGTGGGGGCCTCCTGCTCACGACCAAAGGGGTAAACACGAGGTGTGCGGCGACCTTTCAGCACCGCGGGGACTGGGGACCCTGGAAGAGTTCAGCCGGCTCAAAAGGATGGCGCCCGAGGGGCAGGCCCTGAAGGTCAGTGTGCCGGGTCCGTTTACGATGAGCGGGCGCCTCCTTCCGGGTGACCGCTATGCGGATCGTTTTGCTCTCACCGAGGCGCTTCTGCCCCTTATTCGCAAGGAATTGGAGGATCTGGCGGATGCGGGATGCGAGGAAATCTGTGTCGATGAGCCCTCAATGAGTTGTTACGGCTACAAGGAGGATACCAGACGTTTCGTCGACATCTTCAACCGGACCGTGGAGTCGGTTGCGGGGAGGACGCGGCTCTGCACGCACTTGTGCTTCGGGAATTTCAAAGGGCATCCGGTGGGGTATCGTCGCTACGCGCCGCTTTTTCCGGACTTTCTCGATCTGCATGTTGATGAGTTGCACCTTGAGATGGCCAACCGGGAATACGCCGAGTTGGAGGTGATCGGCGAGGTGGCCAAACGGATGGATGTGGCAGTCGGGATCATTGATGTGAAAAGCTATCTGGTCGAAACGCCCGAGATGATCGCGGAAAAGGTGAAGGCCTGCCTCGAACATGCCTCTCCCGAGCGGCTTGTCTTTGCGCCGGATTGCGGTCTCAGCCAGACGGCCCGGTGGGCAGCGAGGCAGAAACTATGCAACATGGTGGATGGAGTGCGGAGCGTGCGGGAAGAACTCGGGCTCCGGATGTGAGGCATGATTGCGCCCCTGCAAAAGGACGAGGCCCTGCTGGCGGATATTCATTCAGCCGGGGGTGGTGAGGAATGCTTCCATCTCTGGTGGCTGGGACAGAGTGGTTTCCTGCTGAAGTGGAATGGTCATTTCCTTCTCTTTGATCCCTATCTCTCCGACTCGCTCACACGCAAATATGCGGAGACCGATAAACCGCACGTGCGCATGACCGAACGGGCGATTGATCCCGTGCGACTCGACTTCGTGAAGTGGGTGACCTCAAGCCACAATCACACCGATCACCTGGACGGGGAGACCCTCTCTGCTCTCGCCGGAGCTGCGAACGGAATCACCCTTGTCCTTCCGGAAGCCAACATTGAGTTTGCCAGGAAGCGGCTGGGCGAGACTCCCGTGGATTATTTCGGTCTCGATGAGAACGTTGGGAAATTCGGCGGGCCCTGGGAGATCGAGGGAATCTCGGCCGCTCACAATGAGGTGGAGCGCGACGAGTCGGGACGGTGCCGGTTCCTCGGCTTCCGGGTCGGTTTCGGAGAGTTCAGTATCTACCACAGCGGGGATACCCTCTGGCATGATCGACTGGTGGATCAGTTGCTCGACGGGAGACCGGATGTCGCACTGTTGCCCATCAACGGAAACAGGCCTGAACGCAGGGTGGCCGGGAATCTCAATGGAACAGAAGCAGCCGCACTGGGCCGGGCGATCGGAGCCCGGACCGTGGTGCCCTGTCACTACCACATGTTCACCTTCAACACGGAGGAACCGGATGAGTTCGTGACTGCCTGTGAGCGCCTGGGACAGGGATACAGGATGATGCAGTGCGGCGAGCGGTTGACGGTGGAACCGGAGGAGTCCCCCTGCGTCCGGGAGAAGAGAGTCTTGCGACCGGAGAACGGGGGGCGATGATGGACCGCATGCATCCGGTCTTCGAACGTTTGGGGGAAAGTCGTGTCGTGGCGGTGGTCATGATCGAGGATGAGGAGCACGCCGTTCCTCTCGCGCGGGCGTTGCTGGCGGGTGGCGTCTCAGCCATGGAACTGACCTTGCGGTCGGACGGGGCTCTGGAGGGGATGAAGCGAATCGGTTCAGAAGTCCCGGAGATGATACTGGGAGCGGGAACGGTTCTGCATGAAGATCAGGTTCCGGCTGTGCGGGCCGCGGGCGCAGTCTTTGGAGTGGCCCCCGGAACGAACCCGCGGGTTCTTGCCGCCGCGCAGGAGATCGGCCTGCCCTTCGCACCTGGCATTGCCACTCCGAGTGACATTGAACTGGCGCTGGAATCCGGTTGTAACGTGCTGAAGTTCTTTCCGGCGGAAGGAATGGGTGGACTCGAGTATCTTGCCAGCATCGCGGCGCCCTACCGTCACCTCGGGCTGCGGTATATTCCGCTGGGGGGGGTGCACGAAGGCAACCTCACTGCCTACGCCACTTCGCCGGACATCCTGGCGGTGGGAGGATCCTGGCTTGCGCCCAAGGCTCTCCTGAACGCCGGGGACTGGAGTGGTGTCGAAGCCCTGGCCCGACGGGCTGCGGAACTGGTCGGAGGAACGGGGGATTAGTCCTGTGTGGGTTGGTTCAGGGGGGCTTCAGTCCTTCCTGGATCTCTGTGAGTGAAACGTTCCTGAGCTGTAGCGGGGGTTCCGGGTGGATGGTCGCCAGAGCGGCGGAGTAACCGGCCTGTCGCAGGTCAATGGGTTCTACATGCCAGCGCTTCCGGGGGCGCTCCTGTGACCAGTCCGTGATCCCGGTGGAGTCACGAGTGAGTGGGACGGTGCTGAATTCAGGGAGGGGATGGGACAGTCCGCGGCCCAGGCCCTTGATGTAGGCTTCCTTGGCACACCAGATCGCGAAGAAGGCGGCCCTTTGGTCCCCGGCTTCGCGAATGAAATCCTGCTCTGGTTCAGAGAATTGTCGTCGGATTACGGTTTCGCGGGCATGCATGGTCCGCTGGTGCTCTATATCCACTCCGAGTTCGAGCTGGCTCACACCGAGAAGGGCGATGCGTGAGGAGTGCGCGAGGCTGAAGTGGAGCGGTGCTTCGGGTGTCGTAAAGCGTGAAGCGAGGGCGGGTTTCCCCCCCTGGTTCACCACGAAGGCGAGATCCGCCCGGGGGAGTCCAAGGTGTCGGGCGAGGACTCTCCGAAGGAGCAGGTGGGCACCGAGGTAACGGTGACGGTCCTCATCGAAACGAAGGTTCCCCGCGTGCACCTGTTCCTCTTTTCCGAGTTGATCCAGCAGGGGGTCGAGAGAGGGGCCGTCATCTATCACGAAGGTCCAGAGATCGACCGAAGTGAGCTCCTTTTTCGCCTCTGCTCCCTGATTGGAGAAAGGTTTCCGTCCGGGCTGCTCTTCCTGTGACACCTGTAGTCCATGCAAGGTGAGGTGGCGGGTCCTCGTCAATCAGCATCACCGGGGAGGTTGTTGATTTCCCTTGCCATCCCGGTTCCTTCCCCGCAATTTCCCCGCCCACGCTTCTTGGCCAGGGCTCGGTAGCTCAGTTGGTAGAGCAGGGGATTGAAAATCCCTGTGTCGGTGGTTCGATTCCGCCCCGAGCCACCTTCATTATCAAGGAGTTATATAGACCAATTCTGTTAGACGGAAAAGGTGGTGCCAGTTTGGTGCCGTTAAAAGTCCCTCAGCCACGGAGCCACGGGCAAGACAAGGAGTTCCAGCAACTACCCCGTTTCCTAAGAGGGTGAAAAAGCCCTTCAGTCCGGGCTGGTCCGGATCGGGCTATTTTCGATTGTAAATCCGCCAAATTGGACAGCAGTATCGTGTTCCCGAACTAATCATAATCATGAGCACGATGAGATCCCTATGTGCCCTTCTGGGCATGAGCGCGCTGGTTGCCCACGGGCAGATCACAATCGATCCCCCGTCGAGGACCTTCACAAAAGACGGGGGCGGGGGAGCGATTCTCACCATTGGTGTGGGGAACTGGACAGCGACTACGGATGCGAACTGGGTGACCATTGTCCCGCGCACGACCGGGAATGCAGGACAATCCTGCATTTATGTGGTGAGCGCAAACTTCTCGGCCGATACCCGGCAGGGCGTGATCACGATTAACGACCAGACCCACACGGTGACCCAGACGGGATATCTTGCTACCCTGAGTCCCACCAGCGGTTCGCAAGGCCTCGATGGTGGCTCTGGTGCGATATCGATTACCGTCTCTCCCGGGGTTTCCTGGAGTGCCACCTCGAATACCGACTGGGTGACAGTTTCCCCGGCAGGCGGGGTCGGAAGCGGTGGTGCTGAATACACGGCGGCTCCCTATGCCGGAGTCACCACCCGGACTGCTACCCTGACCATTGCCGGGCGGACCTTCACCCTCACTCAGACCGGCGCAGACGTTAACCTGTCACCCAGGGAAGCATCGTTGGATTACACTTCCGACATCACCTTCGTGCAGGTCAGCGCCCTGGGCAACACCACGTGGGACGTAGTCCCAAGTTCCTCATGGATCTCGGTGGTGGATCCGGGAAACGGATTTGGGGACTCAACGGTCACCCTGGCGGTGGGCACCAACCCAAGCTTCCTTCAGCGCGGCGGCACGGTTGCCATCGGAAGCGCTACCTTCACCGTTCGCCAGGACGGCACACCCTACCCGTTGCTGGATATTCTCCCGCGTGAGGCAACGGCTGATCCTTCAGGAGCACAGGGTAATGTCGCAGTGCTGGCCACCCCCGATGCTCCCTGGACCGCCAGGAGCCTCAGCCCCTGGCTGGTGATCGCACAGGGACAGAGTGGTGCCGGCAATGGCAACATCGGCTACGTAGCCTCCGCCAACCCGGGCCTCACGGAGCGGGTGGGCAGCATCGAAGTGACCCCGCCGGTCGCGGATCGGAGAGTGGATTTCGCCCGCGGGCTCATCGGCTGGTACCTGGGCCGTGATGACCTGACGGGTCATGAACGCCACCTAGAGAATGCGTTTGATGATTTCAGCTTTGATGGCCGCACGAGAGTCTACGTCAACACCTTCGGCTTTGGTGACGATGACTATCACCGAAGTGATTCTTCATTCACGATCAGCTTTGCCTTCGAGGTGACCGAGGTTGGCCTGGCCCATCGACTCTTCGCCATTGACGCGGGCAACGGTGAGCAGAATGTCATCTACGTCAACGAACAGGACGAGGTGAGCATCCGCGCCGGAGGGCAAGTCTTTACCGTCTCTGATTTCCGGATCGAGACCAATACCCTGTATCACCTGACGATGACCCAGGACGCTGGTGGCGAGGCCAAGCTCTTCTTCTGCGCACTTCCCGCTGACCCTGAGGCCGGGATCACCCGTGAATTCCGGCTCATGCCAGATTCTGCACAGGGCCTTGAGCGGACTTTTGCCCAAGCCCGCACTGATGCCCTTAACCATGGGGGACGCTTGGCGGTGTTGGACACGCCGGAGAAGGCGCAACAGGCGCATGAGGCCATTGAAAACTTCGCCGGGACTGATTATGTGTGGATCGGGCTCTCGTGCCCTGGTCACGCCACAGGAAAACCAAATGTTTGGCGCTGGGAAAATGGCGATGGGGTGGGATGGTCAAATTTTCATAGTGGCCACCCGCAAAATGGCGCCGATCGGCTTGCGAGGGCAGTTGCCTATGGAGGAATAGATCCACGTTGGGAGGGACACAACCTAGACAACCAACCCTCCAGGCACAGGC
>PVBE011665017.1_pt1 | contig 52010 bp, 41 predicted proteins | sample 1631181 | NCBI WGS metagenome assembly PVBE01 (sample SAMN08397723, study PRJNA350692) | Marine metagenome, whole genome shotgun sequencing project. | isolation source: water | place: Pacific Ocean | collected 2012-04
AGGGTGTGGGCGTTGAGCTGAATGTCGAAGGCCGTGGCGTCGAAGGGCGTCACCGCGTAGGTCTTGCCCCGGTCCGCGGTGTGCACCATCACCGCCTGCCGGGCGCCGCTCTTTTTGCGCACCATCAGCGGGGTGAAGATCCGGCCCGCGCCGTCAAAGGCCACCTTGGCCCCGGAGAACCCGCCGCCGTAGTGGAAGCGCTGGAAGTCGGGGTAGGCGGCCTTGACCGTGGGGAGGAACGGCCGCTCGACCCAGGCGCCGGCCTCGAGGAACACCAACGCCGAGGTGAAGTAACGGTCCTCGCTGCGGTCGCGCAGCACCGCCCGGTTCTTGCCGTCGAAGAAGACCTCGTTGGTCACGTAGCCCGGGGCGTAGCCGAACAGGTAGTTTTCGTGCTGGTACGGCTTGTGGACGATGGGCAGCTTGAGCGCCTTGCCCACCGGCGAGGGCCCCACCACCACCCGCAGGCCGGAGGTCTGGGCGTGACGGGCGACCTTGGTGTTCTGCACCGTGAGCGCGCCCAGGAGCACCTGGCCCGCCTTGGCCCCGGGCGCCACCGTCACCTGCGCGGTCACCGGCGCCCGCGCTCCGGCGGCCAGGGTCGTGGCCCCCGTGGGTGACAGCACCTTGCAGGTCAGGCCCGCGGGGCAGGCGGCCTTGACCGAAAACGACGCGGGCTTGGCGGCGCTGTTGCGCAGGGTGAAGTCCAGCGTCGCGGACTTGCCCGGCAGCAAAAAGCGCGTCTCGGTGTAGGGCAGCTGCATCCAGCGCAGGGCCCGCGCGTCGAAGAGCAGCCCCGGGCCCATGGTCCAGAGGCGCTCGGTGCCGGCCTCCAGGCGCACGTCCAGCTTGCCCACTTCGAAGTGCCACGGGCCGCCGCGGTCGCCCAGGCTGGCCTTGATCGCGGCCGACTTCCACGTGGCCACGCCCTTGCCGCCGGCGTCGCACAGGGGGATGGTGGCCACCGTCTTGGCCTTGGCGTCGCGCAGATACACCGTCTGGCAGCCGGGCTTGTGCAGGGCCATGGCCCGGGTGACGAAGGCCCCGGAGGGCGGCGTGAAGTAGACCTTGCCGCTTTCAGACGGGTCGTTGAGCATCACCTCGCCCTCCACCACCAGCCCCTGGGCGTTGGTCTGTACGCCGAAGACGCAGTCGCTGCTGGCGCAGGCGCCGACCCGCAGCTTGTAAGCACCGGGGACCGCGGCGCTGACCTTGAAGGTCGTGGTCAGGACCTTGGTGCCCTTTGGCCCCTTGCCCGTGTTGCCGTCGTCGGGCAGCGTGGCCGCCCCCACCTGCCGCCGCATGGGATCCAGCAGCGACAGCGCCATGGTGTCGGCGCCGGCGTAGATGTTGAGGTCCCGCTTGAGCACCGTCACCGTCAGCGACCCGGAGGCCGGCGGCCAGAGGTGCACCGTGCGGGCGCCGCGGATCACCGTGGGCAGCTTGGCCTGGCCCAGGGCAGCAGCCGGCGCCACCAGCGCCGTGGCGATACAGACCACCAAGCAGATCATCGGCCTGGGCATGGGCAACCTCCGCCGACGATCTTACCCCCTCGCCCGGCGGACCGATAGTGCCGAGGCGCTACTTGCGCAGGTTGCAGTAGCCACGGTGCCAGCCCATCTTCTGGAACGCGCCGCCGTGGTGCACGCAGACCATGCAGCGCTTGCGCTTGGCCGGGCGGCCGACGCGGGTGGCGCAGCCGGCCTTGGTGTAGATCACGCCCTGGCGCGGCCTGGCGTGGCAAAAGCCCACGCCGCCGCCGCGCTTGTGAAAGTGGCCGCCGCGCTGGATGCAGGCCACGCAGCGGGCGCGCTTGCCCTTGCGCGCGATGCGGGCCACGCAGCCGCCCTTGTGCCGCACCACGTCCACGCCCGGGGAGGCCTCGGCCCGGCTGGCCCCCAGCAGCGAGGGCAGGACCAGCATCGAAAGACAGGTCGTGGCGACAGTGATCAGGTTGAGCATCTTCATGGTGTACCTCCTGGTCTTGGGCCTCGGTGGGCCACGTTTCAGTTGCCCCGAGCAAATTGCATCAACCGGGCCAGGTGTGGAGGTGGGGAAAGTGAGCGGAATCACACGGAGCAGGTGCGCCAGCCGCTGGCCAGCGCGGTCGGGTGAGTGGTAACTGACTCAGACCTGTGAACAGCCGTCAGAAGGCCCGCGCCGCGTAGAGCGAAATCACCGGCCCGCGGCTCTGCCGCTTGACCGCGAAGAGCCCGCCCTCCAGCGAGAGGCCGGCGCTCCAGCCGCAGGGGAAGGTGTAGTCCACCTCGGCGGCGAGTCCGACGTAGCTGGTGCCGTTGCCGATACCGCTGGGGCTGCTGTGGTAGGGCACGTCCTCGTCACCCACGGGCAGGGGGTGGCGGCCGGTGAGCCGAAAGCGGGCGTTGAAGCTGCCGGCGAAGGGCAGGCCGCCCTCCGCGGTCCAGTACAGATCGTGGTCGTAGCCCCCCGTGCGCAAGATGTAGCCCAGCGACAGGGCGAGGTAAGCCCGGGCCGGCAGGGACAGACCGGCCGAGACGCCGAAGGACACGTCCACCACGCCGGCGCCCACCTGCAGCGCGCCGATCTTGGCCGCCCCGGGGTCCGGCCCGAAGATGTCCTGCTCCGGGCCGCCGCGCGCCATCGGCAGCTTCACCGCGGTGTCCACCGCCAGCACGAAGGGGCCCCTGCTCAGGGCGCCCCAGCGGAGGCCCAACGTGGGGTCGCCGGGGAAGGCGTGGGCCGTGGACTCGTCGGTGTTCGGGTCCCGCACCACGAAGACCTGCACCACCGGCACGTGGACGAACGCCGCCAGCCGGTAGCCGAGGCCCACCTCCAGAAAGAAGCTCGCGCCCGCTTCGTGGTAGCCGGCGTAGTCCTGGGCCTCGCCGTCGCCGTCGCTGTAGCCGATGCCGGGCAGCCACTTGACCCAGGCCTTGAGGTAGCCGTCGCCCCGCTCGGGGACCCAGGGGCCGGCCAGGGCGGGACCGGGGATGAAGGCGACGAGGGCGAGCAGCATGAGCGCGGTTCTGTGCATGGATTCCTCCCCTGAGATCTATGAAGCGACGCGGAGCCGGCGCCAGCCTTTTTTAAGCGTCCGCCGTCCGCCGCATCGGCGGCGCCGCCATATCATCCTGACAGGAAAATGACAGGAACGTGACAACTTATTGCAGCAGAATGACACGCCTTTTTTTTGCGCTGCTACAACCATCTGCAGTCTGGCAAAACCCACAGCACAAGGGGATATCATGAGCCCGAAGCGCACCGCACCGCTCCTCCTCGCAGGCCTGATGGCCGCCATCCCGGCCGACGCCGATCCAGGCGCCCGGGTGCTGGCCAAAAAGGAGATGGTGAAGGTCGAGGCGGCGCGGGCCGACCACACCTCGACGTCGCCCCGCCCGAAGGCGGTCAAGAGCCCGTCGGCGGGCCTGGACGCGGACCAGTTCCGGCGACAGGTCCAGGGCCGGCTGGGGCTGCTGACCGACCGGGCCATCGTGGTGCTACGGCGGCTGATCCTCGCCACCGGCGACACCGACCCCCAGAAGCCGGACTACCACTTCCGCCTGGCCGAGCACTACCGCGAAAAGCAGGTGCAGCACATGTTCCGCGCCCGGTCCCTGGACGAGCGCATCTTCAAGGCCCGCTCCCCGGCCGAGCTCGCGAAGCTCACCCGCAGGCAGCGGCGCCACGAGCGGGCGGAGCGCGCCTGGATGGTCACGGCGCTCAAGGAGTACATCCGCATCGCGACCCACGCGCACTTCACCAGCTACAGGCGCATGGACGAGGTGCTGTTCAACACCGCCGACCTGCTCAACCGGGCCGGCCGCCCGGCGCGAGCCCGGGTCTTTTTCGGCAAGCTGATCCGCAACCACCCGGGCAGCCGCTACCTCGCCGACGCCTACCTCTCCTTCGCCGAGCACTACTTCAATGACAAGAAGGTGGTCGAGGCGCTCAAGCTCTACCAGCAGGTCACCCGGCGCCGCAGCTCGCCGCTGTACGGCTACGCCCTGTACAAGCAGGGCTGGTGCTGGCTCAACCTCAAGGACCCGCGGCGCGCGCTGGAGAAGTTCGTCACGGTGATCCGCCACGCGCGCACCAGCAAGAAGCGCGGCCGCATCGTCCTGGTGCGCGAGGCCCGCAAGGACGCCGTACGCGCCTACAGCCACGTGGGCCGCCCGGACAAGGCGTGGGCCTTCTTCAAGCGCCTGGGCGGGGCCCGGCACGCGCCGGGCATGCTGCGCCGGCTGGCGCGCCTCTACCAGGACCAGGGCAAGCACCTGCGCGCCATCGCGGTCTACCACCGGCTCATCGCCCTCTTTCCTCGCAGCGAACAGCTCTGCTCCTGGCAGTACCAGGTGCTGCGCGCCACCCTGCCGGGCAAGGAGAAGAAGGCCCAGGCCGCCGAGGCCCGGCGTCTGGCGGCGGTCTACCGCGCATTCCGCGCGCGACGCGTGGCGTCCCGGGTGCTGGCGAGGTGCAAGGCCGACACCGCCGGTGTGCTGCGGGAGCTGGCCACCACCTGGCACCGCGAGGCCCAGGCCACCCGCTCGGTGGCCACCTACGACCTCGCCGGCGGCCTCTACAAGGCCTACCTGCAGACCTTCCCCCGGGCCGCGGATCGTCAGACCATGGCCTACTATCGAGGCGAGCTGCTCTACGCCGTCAAGCGCTGGAAGCCCGCGGCGGTGGCCTACAAGAAGGTCATCGACCTCAACCCACGCAGCGGCCTGGCTCGTGACGCGGCCCACGCCGCGGTGTTGGCCTGGCGCAACTTCCACAACGGCGAGGAGGCCAGCGCGCAGGCGCGGCGAGCCTCGGAGCACGCGGGCAAGATCCCGTTCTCCGCGGACCAGCGGTTGATGATCGCGGCGTTTTCGCGCTACCTGCGCCTGGCGCCCGCGGGCAAGGAGCGGGTTGCCGTGCTCTACCGGCTGGGCCGCATGCGCTACGTGCACAACCACCACGACGAGGCGGTGCGGCTGTTCGCGCGCGTCGTGCAAAAGCACCCGCGGCACCAGCTGGCCGAGTACGCGGCCAACCTGCTGCTCGATTCGCTCAACATCCAAAAGAAGCACCAGGAGCTGGCCCGCTGGGTGGATCGCCTGCTCCAGGACAGGGACCTGGCCCGGGGCAGCCTGCGCAAGACCCTCACCGGGCTCAAGGTGCAGGTGGCCTGGAGGCGTTGCGAACAGCTGCGGCGAGCGGGCAAGTTCCGCCGCTGCGCCCGGGGCTTCGTCGACCTGGCCAACCGCTACCCCGACGATCCGCGCTGGCCCCAGGTGATGTACAACGCCGCCCAGTGTTACGAGGCAGCCAAGCTCATCGGGCCAGCCATCTCCGTGCGCGTAACCCTGATCAAGCAGAAGCCGGACCACGCCCTGGCCAAAAAGGCGCTCTACGAGGTGGGCGCCAACTACCACGCCCTGGCCTGGTACAGCCGCGCCGCGCGCTACTACGAGCAGTTCGCCCGCCGCTTCCCGGGTGAAAAGGAGGCGCCGGCGGCCCTGCAGAACGCCATCATCTTCCGCATCGGGCGCCAGGAGCTCAAGGAGGCCGAGGCCGACGCCCGGCTCTTCGCCCGCAGCTACGGCCGGCGTCGCCGCCTGGCCGCGCGCACCGCCGCCGTGCAGTTCTCCCTCGGCGTGATCCACGAGCAGCGCAGGGACGCGGCGGCCGTGATCAAGCACTACCGCAGCTACCTGCGGCGGTGGGGACGCCACGGCGGCGTGGGCCGCAAGATCCAGGCCCACGTCAAGGTGGGTCGGGCCCTGTGGCAGTCGGCCTGCCCCATCACCCCGCACCACGGCGCCTGCGTTCGTGTGAGCCGCCAGCGGTCCCGGCCGAGGGTGGTGCTGGCCGGGCGGCCTGGCCGCGTCACTCGCCTGGAGCTGCGCACCCAGTGCGGCCCGGCGACCAAGATGAGGGTCACTGTCATCCGGCGGGCCCCGGCCAGGGCGCGGGCGGCACAGGCCCACTTCCGCCAGGCCCTGGCGCTGTTCAGCCGCCACGGCGCGGCCGCCGCGCGGGGGGCGACAGGGGCGCAGCGGACCCGCCTGCGCCAGGCTGTGGTCCACGCCGCGGCCACGGCCCGCTTCCACCAGGCCGACCAGCTGCTGGAGCGCTTCCTCGGCGTGGCGTTCCCCCGGGGCCTGGACTTCTCCTCCCGGGGGCGGCGCCGCTCCGAGCGAGTCTTCCTGCGCTACCTCAAGCGCAAGCAGGCCGGCCTGACCGCGGCCCGCAAGTCCTACCAGGACGTGATCAAACTGCGCGACGCCCACTGGGCCATCGCCGCCTCGGCCCGCATCGGCCAGCTGTTCCAGAACTTCGCCGACGCCCTCTACACGGCGCCGCTGCCGCGGCCCGCCATCCCCCGCGCCCTGGTGCGCCGGCAGGATCGCCTGGCCTTCATCGAGGCCTTCAACGACGCCTACTGCCGCAAGCTGGAGGAGGTGGCCTTTCCCCTGGAGGTCAAGGCGGAGCAGGGGCTCACCACCTGCCTGCGCAAGTCGACGCAGCTGTCGTGGTACAGCGGGTGGTCTCGCCTCTGCGAGGCGGAGCTGAACCAGATCAAGCCCACTGCTCATCCGATGACCGCGGAGATTCGCACGGGCCCCGTCTGGGTCGCCCTGGGAGCCAAGCGCGTCGCCCTCGTCGAGCCCGGACCTAACCTTTGAACTTTTGCGATTCCGGAATGTATGAAATCGACCACTTACATCCAGCCCGGACCTAACCTTTGAACTTTTGCGCCCTCGGGGGCGCCGGGGAGGGGGAGTGTTTTTAGGAAAACTGAAAATCGATCCCTCAGGCTTCACAATCCTCTCCCCTTCCCTTGCGCCCCCGAGGCCCCCGCAGCAAACCACCCGCATCTCGACGTAGTATAGTCAGGACAACTGACCAGAAAGAACGTTGCGACTGGGCAAGACCATAGCCGGGCTGCGCTCCTTGCTGCTGGCGGCGGCCATCCTGGCCCCCGCGGTGGTGTTGGCCGTGCTCGGCCTGCGCGCGCACCGCGCCGAGGCGCTGCTGCTGCGCGAGCGCTTCAAGCAGGACCAGCGGGCCATGGCGCGGCTGGTGGCCAGCCGGGTCACCGAGGCCGCGGGCAAGGCGCTGGGGGACCTGGAGGCGCGCTGCGGTTCGGCCCGCCCCGGCGCCCTGCTGGAGGCGCGCTTCACCTCGGCCCACACCCTGGCGCGCAACATCTTCGTGCTGGACGGCGCGCGGCTGGTCTACCCACCCCACGCCCCGCCAGCGGCCGCGGGCACACGCACCGCCGCCCGGGACCCCTACCTGCTGGCCTCGGACCTGGACGTCAAAAAGTACGTCAGCCGGCTACGCGAGGGGCGCCGGCGCTCCCGGCTGGTGAGCCGCGGCCTGCAGGCCGAGCACCGGGCGGACCTCACCAGGGCCCGCAAGCTCTACCTCGGCGCCGCGGGAGGCCAGAGCGATCCCGCGGCCCGCGCGCTGCTCGGGCTGGCGCGGGTGGCCCGCCGCGGCGGCGACACGGCAGGAGCGGGCGGCCACTACCGCGAGCTGCGCAAGCGCTTCGCAGGCCGCCGCGACAGCGAGGACGTGTCCTACGCTCTGCTGGCCGACGCCGGCCAGGCCACCCTCTCAGACGCCAGCGCGGCGGCGGGCCTGCCCGCCCTGCACCAGCGCCTGCTCAAGGGCGAGTACAACACCTCACCGGCCAGCCGGCGCTACTTCATGCGCTGGGTGCTGGACCGGTTGCGCAGCCGCCAGCCCGTCAACGAGGCGCGCGTCACCGCCCTGCGCCGCGCCACCCGCCGCTTCTACGCCGCCGAGCGCTTCGGCGCGCTGCTCTGGCGGCACGGCCTCGAGGAGCTGCGCCGCCAGGCCACGGAGAAGATGTCGTCCCTGGCGCTGAGCCCCGAGACCATCCTCGTGCTGCGGCGCAAGGGCCAGCGCGTTGTGGGCTACGCCGTCAACGAGGCCCACCTGCAGCGGCAGGTGCGCCAGGCCCGGCTCCACGCCCCGCCGGGCCGCGCCGTGGAGCTGCACGTGCAGCGACCGGGCCAGCGCGCCGCCTTCCCCGAGGCGCGGGTGGTCTACTCCTCGGTGCTGGAGGCGCCCCTGAGCCACTGGACCCTCACCGGCGTGCTCCCCTCCACCGCCGCCCTGGACACCGAACAGCAGCGGGGGCGCCTGCTGCGGCTGGGGCTGGTGCTCGGCCTGATCCTGGTGCTGGTCTCCGGCATGGTGCTGGCCTACCGCGGCGTCCGCCGGGAGACCGAGCTGGCGCGGCTCAAGAGCGACTTTGCCTCCAACGTCTCCCACGAGCTGAAGACGCCGCTGACCTCCATCCGGATGTACGCCGAGATGCTGCAGCACGGCATCGCCGAGACCCCCGAGGACCAGAGCCGCTACCACTCGGTGATCGTGCGCGAGGCCGAGCGGCTGGGGCGGCTCATCGCCAACGTGCTCGACTTCTCCAAGCTGGAGCGGGGCGAGCGGCGCTACTCCCTGGAGCCGGTCTCCCTGGTGGCCATGACCGAGGAGGCCGTGGAGACCTACCGCCGCCTCTCCGAGCGGGACGGCGTGACCATCGAGCTGCGCGGCGGGGACGCCGACTATCCCGAGGTGCTGGCCGACCACGAGGCTGCCGAGCAGTGCATCCTCAACCTGCTGAGCAACGCGGCCAAGTACTCCCCCGACGAGCCGTCCATCGAGGTGGAGCTGGCGGCAGGGGAGGGCGAGGTGGGCGTGACGGTCAGGGACCGGGGCATGGGCATCCCGGCCACCGAGCAGCGGCGCATCTTCGACGACTTCTACCGCGCGCCGGGCGCCGCCCGGGCCGGCGTGGAGGGCACCGGCCTCGGCCTGGCGCTGGTGCGCAGACACATGAAGGCCTGCGAGGGCAGGGTGGCCTTGCGCAGCAAGCGCGGCGAGGGCAGCCGGTTCACGCTATGGTTCAAGGCCGTCACCGCCGAGGAGCAGACATGAGCGAGCAGCGGATCCTGATCATCGAGGACGACACCTCTATCCGCCAGGGCCTGGAGGACACCCTGCGGGCCAAGGGCTACGCCGTGCGGTCCGCCGATCGCGGCGGCGAGGGCCTGCGCAAGTTCGACGAGGAGCTGCCCGACCTGGTGATCCTCGACCTGATGCTGCCCGACATGGAGGGCTTCGAGATCTGCAAGAAGCTCAAGGCCCACGTCCAGGACGTGCCGGTGATCATCCTCACCGCCCGGGGCGCCGAGCTGGACCGCGTGCGTGGCCTGGAGCTAGGCGCGGACGACTACGTGACAAAGCCGTTTTCGCTGATGGAGCTTCTGGCCCGGGTGGCGGTGGTGCTGCGCCGCGCCGGTCGGGCCAGCGGGCCCGCGTCCCGGGGGCCCGACCTGGAGACCATCGCCTTCGAGGACGTGTCCCTCGACTTCCGCCGGCACGAGGGCACCAAGGGGGGCAAGCCGATCAAGCTCAGCGACCGGGCCTACGTCATCATGCAAGTCTTCGCCCGGCACCGCGGCGAGGTGCTCAGCCGGGAGCGGCTGTTGGAGGAGGCCTGGGGCTACTCCCGGGAGCTGAACACGCGCACGGTGGACAACCACGTGGTCAAGATCCGGCAGCAGATCGAGGACGACCCCAACAGCCCGCGGTTCCTGGTAACGGTGCACGGCGTGGGCTACAAGCTGGCGGTGTGAGGCGACGTTGAGGCTCCAGGTACACATACTCACGGTCCTGCTCGGGGGGCTGTTGCTGGCCGGCTGCGACGGCGCCGATCCGGATGTGCACCGGACCGGGGTAGATTTGCGCGACATCCTCGCCAAAAAACTACCCGCCCACACGCCGCGATCCGAGAAGTGGACCACCCCGCCGCTGCCCCGGCCGGATCACGACGACCACTACCTCGAGGCCCACCTGCAGCGCCAGCTGGCAGGCGACCTGGCCCAGGCCGACACGTTGCTGGAGCAGGTGGCCTCGGGCTCGGCCACGCCGCGCGCGCTGCGGGCCAGGGCGAGGCTGCGGCAGGCAGAGATGGCGCTGGTGCAGGGCAAGCGGCGGCAGGCGCTGGCCTACCTCGATCAGGCCCGGGAGGCCGCGGGCTCCGGGCACCCCCTGGCCATGGACGCCGACGACCGGCGGGCGCGCATCCTGGCCGCCACGCCCCTGGCCAACGTGCGCGGCCCGGTGCCGGGCAGCCTGGCGTTGACCGGTGAGCCCAGGGCGGTGACGGCGCGCTTTGCCCGGGCCGAGCGCCAGCTGGCCGCCTACCATCGCATGGTGTTGCGGCCCACCCTGGAGAACATCAATGCCGTGCTGCGCGTCAAACGCCGGGCCCTGGCCGCGGCAGTGGCCGCCTACGAGAAGGTGGCCGACGGCGGTGGCCCCGGGGCCCAGGCCGCGGCCGCCTTCCGCATGGGCGCCATGCACCACCACCTGGCCGAGGCCCTGGCCTTCGAGCCGCCCGCCGAGCTGCTCCCCTCGGTGGCCGCCAGGTTGCGGCGGCGCCTGCGCAAGGAGAGCGCGGTGCACCTGCGCAAGTCCCTGGCCCACTACCGCAGGGCTGCGAGCACCAAGGCAGGGGCGGCCACGTCGCCGTGGCGGGCGCTGGCCGCCCGGGAGGTCAAGACCCTGGCGCGGATCCTGAAGTAGAGCAGCTCGCCACGGGGCTAGAACCAGGGGGGGCTCAGCCCAGAGTGATCAGGTCGTCGTTGGCCGGCCCCACGCCCAGCGAGGCGATGCGGTTCGGCAGGGCGCCGTCCACCAGCTCCACGTAGCGGCGAGCCGCCGCGGGCAGGTCCTCGAACCGGCGTACGCCGGTGAGCTCCTCGGACCAGCCCTCGACCTTTTCGTAGACCGCCTCGGCCCGGGCGTACTGCAGCGGGTCGTCGGGCAGCACGTCCACGCGTCGGCCGTCCACCGTGTAATGAGTGCAGACCTTGATCCGCTCCAGGCCGGAGAGCACGTCGAGCTTGTTCATGTGCAGCTCCGCACCCCGGGAGCCGGCCAGGGCCTTGCGCAGCCCGGGCAGGTCGAGCCAACCCACCCGGCGGCGCTTGTGCTCCGCCGGGTCGACCTCGTTGCAGTTTTCGAAGAAGTGAGAAGCCTCGGCCTCGCTGGCCTCGGTGGGGAATGGGCGCTTGCCGAGGCAGGTGGCGTAGGACGAGATGACCACGATGGATCGGTCCACGGCGGCCGGCGAGAGGTTGGCCCCGCAGATCATGGCCCCGAGGTTGGTGGGGGCGCTGGTCACGTGAGGGTGGGCGCCGTGGAGGTTGTCCAGCAGCATGCCGTTGCAGCCCTCAAGCAGCACGCGGCCGCCGGCGTCCTGCAGGTCGATGACGACGCGGCTGTAGTCCACGCAAATGTCACCCGCCAGCTCGCGCACCCGCGCGTAGGCCGCCACAAGCTCGTCGAGCACCTCGTCGTAATACCGAAGGTGCTCCGCCGCCCGCGGCTCCGCGGCGAAGCGCAGGGGCGTGGTCTCCACGCAGGTGCGCTCCAGCTTCTGCAGCACGGCCGCCCGCTCGGCCTCGCCCCCCTCGGCCACAGCTTGCACGTCGTAGAGGTGCAGCGAGTGGCGCGCCGCCCGGGCCACGGCCGAGGGCCCCGTTCCCTGGTGGGTGCTGCCGATATGATTGCTGTGGCCGCCCTGGCCCTTCTCCACGTAAGGGCGGATGACCAGCGACACCGACGACGCCACCTTGAGCTTGCCCTGCAGCTCGGTATGGTCCGGCCGCCCCTCCACCTCCTCGCGCAGGGCCACCGGGTTGAGCAGCGCGCCCGGCGCGATGACCAGCAAGGTCCGCCGGGGAAAGAAGACGCTCGGCAGCTGCCGCGTGACGTGGGTCGTCTCGCCGTCGTTGACGCAGTGCCCGGCGTTGGTGGAGGCGTTGACCCGCAGCACCGCGTCGTAGTCGTGGCCCACGGCGCCCACGTACTTTCCCTTGCCCTCGTCGCCGAAGAAGCCGCCGACGATCACATCCGCTTTGAACATGGTCGGTTCCACCAAGACACGCGGATCAACCGCCCGTGCCGGCGTCCTTGGTCGGGGTGCCCGCGTCGGACTTGGGCTTGTCGTAGGTGCCGCTGGCGGTGTTGTCGAGGCAGACGCCCTTTTTGGACTTCTTGTCCTTGAGGATCACGCCGGTGTAGCGGTCGCGGCACTCCATCTTGGTCGGGTTCTTGGCGTCGGTGCACAGGGAACGGCAGCCCGCGGTGCTGTTGATCGTGTCGCAGGTGCGCGGGGCCGAGGTCTGGCAGGTGGCGCCGGCCGCGATCTTGAGGCCGCTGGTGGTCCAGCCGCTCCAGTCGTAGCACTCGTAGTCGCCGCCCTTGTCCTTGGCGTAGCCGCGGCAGCCCTTGGCGTCGCTCTGCTTGCAGGCCTTGAAGCAGAAGCCGCCGTAGTAGCGCATGTTGCAGTGGCTGCCCGAGGGGCAGGCGAACGACGGCATCGACTTGGGGAACATGCAGTCACGCTGCGAGCAGTAGCCGTTGCGGTAGGCCACGCCGATGGCGCCGGTGTAGGTGCTGGTCTCGAGCATGCAGTAGCCCAGGCCGTTGCAATCCAGGTCGCTCTTGCAGGGGGCGCCCACCTTGGCGGCGGTCTTTCCCTTGGTGTGCTTGCCGCAGATGCCGGCAGCGGTGATGCACTTGCCCGGCACCGCGCACTTCTTGAAGTTGCAGAAGGCCCCCGCGCCGAGGCTGGTGCAGTCGCCGTCCTTGGCGCAGTCCTTGGCGGACCGCACGGGGCAATCCTTGTCCGCCGTGCAGTGCGAGTAGAAGCAGACCGCGTAGCCCGGCCGCACCATGCGCGAGGAGTAGGGCCGGCAGGCCGTGTTGCTCGACTTGGGGCAGGGGTTCTTGGTCTCGCTCGGGGTGCAGTCCTTGAGGCAGTAGTTCTTGTAGCTCTGATTGGACATCAGGATGCGGGCGCAGGTGAAGGCCTTGGGGCAGCTGTCCTCGTTGACCAGCGGGGTCTTGAAGTCGTCCTGCGTGCAGGCGGCCGAGCAGACTGCGGTCTTCTTGGTCTTGCTGATGGTCAGGCAGGTGGCGGGCTTGCCCGTGCAGTCGGCGCCCTTGGTGCAGCCCTCGCCCATGTTGCCCACCTTCTCGATACCGTCGGTGCTCGAGCCGTCCTTGGCTGCCGGCTTGTCCGGGCTGCCCGTGTCGGCGGGAGCCAGGTCCAGCGCCACAGCGGAGTCCATCTTCACCGTGCCCTTGTCCGCCCCGCCGTTGTCGTCGACGCTGCAGCCGGCCAGGGCCAGCCCCGCGATTAACACAGTCACACCCAAGGATCTCCAGAGCTTGTCCATCTTGTCCTCTCTATCTATTTGTTTATTGACCATCATCCTAACCAACTCGGCGCTGTAATCCAAGGGCTGGTGCTGGGGGTGCAGTCCCAGGGGGGGGCCCGGCGGCGCGCTGGCTTTCAGCTTTCAGCATTCAGCATTCAGCTCTCTTGGCGGCCGCTTGACGCTTTTTGCGGCAGACTGCCTCCGGAGCCCGCGCAGGCGTGGGATGCCGCAAAGCCCCAGCATCGATGATCTGCTACAGGCCAGCGAATGAGCGACCAACAAGCTGACCGCTGAGGGCTGACCGCTGATAGCTTGTCGCCGATGCACCGGGACACCCGATGGTCGAAATCGAATCAACCTGATCGGGGAGCGCGTTAGTTCTGGGGCGGTGCGCTGAACAAGGACATCGACGCCTCGGCGACGATCCTCGACTTCTTCCTCAAAAAACCCCTCAAGTGAGGGTGCCCTCGCCGGCCCTCGTTCTATGGCCTTATTTCTTCTTCAGCCGCCTGAAGTTGTCCAGGATGGACTTGTCACAAAACGATACCCGGATCTTGCCGGTCGTGATCTCGGCGCGCACCTTGGGCACGTGCAGGATCTTGCCCTGGTGGATCAGGGCGAGCCGTCGTGCCTCGCCGGTGGGCCGCGCCATGCCCCGGGTGATACGGGCGAGCTGGTCGGCCTCCACGGGCGACAGCGAGATGGACAGCGTGCGGTCCTTTGTGATCTCGAAGGTGAAGTCGTTGATGGTCATGGCGGGCGCCGCGGTGAGCAGCGAAAAGCACCGGCCCTTGAACGCGCGGCAGGCGATCCCGACGGTGGATGCCTCCACCTCGCGGGCCTCGTAGACCTCAACGGTCCTGCGGCGGCGGTCCTCCTTGGTCGGGGTCTGCGGCGCAGGTCGTGACGCGCTCTGCGGCACAGCGGCAGCGGCCTTCTTCTCTTGCTTCCCCTCCACCTTCACCGCCGGCTTGCAGGTCGCCAGGCCGAGAGCGACCAGTAGAACAATAGCTCTAGTCCCCATAAATGCCGTACTCCCGGTAGGCCTCGAACAGCGCCACGGCGTTGTCCGTGGGCACGTCGGGCAGCAGGTTGTGGGCCGTGCCGAAGATGTAACCGCCCCCCGGGCCCAGGGTCTCGGCCAGCCGCCGCACGTCGGCCGCCACCTCGGACGGCGTGCCGGCCGGCATCGTCTGCTGGATGTCCATGCCCCCCTGAAAGCAGAGGTCGCGCCCGTACTCCCGCTTGAGCGCGGCCAGGTCCATGGCCGCCGGCTGCAGCGACTGCAGGATGTCCAGCCCGCAGTCGATGAAGTCGGGGATCAGCTTGGTGACGTTGCCGCAGGAGTGGTACATCGTGCGATAGCCGTGGTCATGGGCCAGGTCGTTGAAGCGACGGAAGCTCTCCTTGAAGTATTGGCGGTAGTGCCGCGGGCTGACCCAGAGGCTGCTCTGGGTGCCCACGTCGTCGCCCATGAAGAAGATGTCCACCGCGTCGCCGGCCGCCTCGAAGACCCGGCGGTTGTACTCCAGGTAGTACGCCACGATGTGCTCCAGCATGCACTCGGCCAGCTTCGGCTCCAGCAGCAGGTCGGACATCAGCTGCTCGGTGCCGCGCAGGTACATCGCCGGCTTGAGCTGGGCCGTGCGGTCCAGGCGGTCGCCGCCGTTGACCACGGCGCAGCCGGTGTCGCGAGCCGCCTGGCACTCGGCCCGCACGCCGCTGTAGTCCCACATGTCCGGGCTCGGCCAGTGAGGGTAGGCCTCCAGCTCGGCCACCGATGTCATCTTCGCCAGGGGCGCCTCGTGCACGTGCTTGTAGGACCAGGACCAGGCGCGGCCCGCGCGGTCGGTGCCCTCCACGGTCATGGGCCGCCGCACCACCCCCCAGTGGTCCACGGTCATGCCGTCCTCCCGACGGCGCAGCTGCTCGCCGGCGAAGGCGGGACCCATGACGTAGCGCAGGTCCACTCCGAGGCGCCGCAGGAGCGCCTCGGTGTCCTCGACGCCGTGGTGCTGCAGCAGCCGGTCGGTGACCTCGCCCGTGGCCCAGTAGTCCACGGGGATGCGGTCCGCCTGCTCGTGGCTCAGGGCGGCCAGCACGCGCTGCCGGCCGGTGACAGTGGTGTCGCTCTCCATGCCGCTACCGTACCAGATTACGGGGCGCGCGGTCATTGAGTGATCCCTGCCACAAATCCCTCCTTGACCGCCGCCTATAATAAACACCATATAAGCGCATGAAACGTCTCGTCCTGATAATCCTGGCCTGCGCGGGTCTCACCGGCTGCGCCCAGCAGGTGCGGCGGTCGGCCCTGGTGCCGCCCATCACGCCGCCCATGACCCGTGGCCGTCCCGTGGACAACGGCCTCTCCGAGCTGTCCTTCGGCAACGCGACCTTTCTGGCCAAGTCGACGCCAGTGGACATCGGCAACGATAGCAACGCAGGCCTGCACATCCCGCGGACCCAGTTCGGCCTGCAGGCCCTGTTCCGCGTGGGCCGCGACTTCAGCCTCGGGGCCAAGATAGAGATCGGCCTCAGCCAGGGGCCCAGCCCATCGCCGACGACATCCCGCCCACTCCGGACGGCCCGGTGGTGGGGTTCGGGCCGGTGTTCCAGTACTCCATCCCGGTCCACGAGCACTTCCGCATCGGCCTCGGCCTGGAGGCCTTGCTGACCGTCGTGCCCTACGACACCTACGTCCGGGATACCGCCGGCGGGTGGAAGTTTCGCGACTCCGGCACCGAGGGCGTCATCGTGGTCGGCCTGTCGCTGGTGCCCTGCTTTGTCTGGGACCCGGTGACCATCTTCGCCGGCATCAGCGGGCGGAACCAGCCGACCAACACCAAGGACGACTACGGCTACGCCGACGAGGTCTTCGACGACGCCGTGAACTTCGGGCCGATGTACGCCGTGACCTACGGTGGCATCTCGCTGCGGATGTTCAAGCGCTTCGAGCTGTCGGCCCAGATCTATTACCCGATCAACCGCGAGCCGGTGGCCTACGGCCCCGCCATGTCGGTGTGGCTCAGCGTGGCTTTGGGCGATCCACCCCGGCGGCCCAGCAAGCGCCCGCCGCCGCCGGCGCCGCCCGCGCCCCCGCCCGCCGCACCGCTGGCCCCTGTTCCATCGCCGGCCCTCGCGCCGGCCCCCGCTGCCGCTCCCGCTCCCGCACCCGCTCCCGCTCCCGCGCCCGCGCCCGCGCCGCCGCCCGCGGCTCCACCGTCGGAGGCCGAGGACCTGGATTAGGAGAGGGCTGTCCATCGATGTTGATGTCCAGGTTTTTTCTTTGTTCCCCACGACCGTGGTGCCAGACTGGAATCCATGGCACGCGGCGTAAAGAAGGGATCCCTGGTTGCCTTGGCGGCGCTGGGGCTGACGCTGGCCCGCTGCGGCGGCCCGGTCCGCGAGCCCACCAGCAGCCCGCCGCCTCCGCCCGCGCCCGCGCCGGTTGAGCCCAGGCCCGCCCCACGGTCGGCGCGGTTGTCGGGCGTGAAGGTCTACGTTCCCGCCGCCCCCCGCGATCCTGCGCCCGAGCTCCACAGCACCATGGCGCCGGTGATCCTGCGCCAGTGCACCGCCGACGATCGTGTCGTGGTCAAGGCCCTGATCAGCAAGTCCAGCTCGGCCTACGTCGAGGCCCGCCACGGCGAGGCGATCCGGCTCTCACGCCGGGCCCTCACCCGCTGCAAGCACGACGACTACATGGCGTACCAGATCATCGGCGCCGCCTCCTGCGCCCACGAGGACGCCGCCACGGCGCGCTGGGCCCACGCCAGGATCCCCCGGGACAAGAGGGGGCTCATGGAGGAGGTCTGCTTCAAGGCCGGCATCGAGCTGGTGCCGACGCCGGTCATGTCCGCGCCTCCAACTCCTCCCAGCGGTCCATGAGCCGCGCGGCCTCGAGCCGCGCCTGATCCAGCTCAGCCACCAGCGCCGGCACGTCGGCGCCTCGTGAGGCGTACAGCTCCGGGTCGGCGAGCTGGCTCTCCAGCTCCGCCACCTTGGCGTCGGCCTGCTCCACCTGCTCCTCCAGGCCGGCCAGCTCCAGCCGCTCGGCGTAGGTCAGCGGGCGAGGCCCCTCTGCCTCGGGCCGCGGCCGCGTGGCCTTCTTGCGGGCCGGGCGCGCCTCCTGTTGTTGCTCGCGCCGGGCGGCCTCCTCCTGACGGCGCAGGCCGAGGTAGGTGCTGTAGTTGCCCGCGTGGTGCACCACCCGTCCGTCACCCTCGAAGACCAGCAGCCGGGTGGCCACCCGGTCCAGAAACCAGCGGTCGTGGGTCACCACAAGGGCGGTGCCGGAGAACTCCACCAGCATCTGCTCCAGGGCCGACAGGGTGGACACGTCCAGGTCGTTGGTCGGCTCGTCCAGCACCAGCAGGTTAGTGCTGTTACAGAGCAGCTTGGCCAACAGCACCCGCGTGCGCTCACCGCCGGACAGCGACCCCACTGGCTGGCGCAGGGCCTCGGGCGGGAACATGAACCGCGCGAGGTAGCTGTGCACGTCCAGGGTCCGGTCGCCCACGTGCACCGTCTGCCCGTCGTCCGCCACGTTCTCCATCACCGTGCGGTCGTCGTCCAGGTCGACGCGGTCCTGGCTGAGGTAGGTCACGCGGGTGTTCTTGCCCTCCACCACCTTGCCGCCGTCGGGCTCTCGCTCGCCGAGGATGGTGCGCAGCAGCGTGGTCTTGCCGCAGCCGTTGGGGCCGATGATGCCCACACGCTGGCCCCGGGTGAGGATGAAGTCCAGCCCCCGCACCAGCTCCCTGCCCGCCATGTTGACGTCCAGCCTCTGCAATTCCAGGATCGACTTGCCGGTGCGCGTCGCGTCCACCTGAAGCTGCAGGCGCTTCTTCGCCTTGGCCGGCTGCCTGTCCAGGGCCTCCTCGGCGCGGTTGATGCGCGCCTTCTGCTTGCCGGTGCGCGCCTTGGGCGCCCGCCGCAGCCAGTCCAGCTCCTGGCGCAGGAAGTTCTGCCGATTCGCCTCCACCCGGGCCTCTTGCGATATGCGCTCGGCCTTGGCCTCGATGAACGTCTCGTAGGCGCCCAGCTCGCGCACCTCGTAGCTGCGCACCTGTCCGCGATCCAGCTCCACGATGCGCCGCGCCACCCGGTCCAGCATGTAGCGGTCGTGGGTGATGAGCAGCAGCGCCCCCTTGAACTGCTCCACCAGGTGCTGCTCCAGCCACTCCACGGTGCTGATGTCCAGGTGGTTCGTCGGCTCGTCCAGCACGGCCAGGTCCGGCTCGGAGACCAGCACGCGGGCCAGGGCCACCCGTCGCTGCTCCCCGCCGCTCATGGCGCCGAGCCGGGCGTCGAGGTCTATGATGCCCAGGCGGCCCAGCATGGACTCGGCCAGGTGGCTCATCTCCCAGCCGCCCAGGCGCTCCACGTCGGCCGCGGCCGCGGCTTGTGCCTTTAGCAGGCGGTCCAGATCTCCTTCGCCGCTGGCCAGCCGGTCGCTGACCTGCCCGTGGCGCTCCACGGCCTCGGACCAGTGGGCCAGCCCGGCGAGCACCTCCTGGCGGGCCGTGCGCTGCAGGTCGATGCGCGGCACCTGGGCCAGGTAGGCCACCCGGGCGCCGCCGGCCGGCCCGGCCTGGCCGCTGTCCGGCTCCTCGTGCCCGCCGAGGATACGGCCGAGGGTGCTCTTGCCGCAGCCGTTGTCGCCCACCAGGCCCACGCGCTCGCCGGCCTGGATGGTCAGGTCCACCCCCTGCAGCACGGTGTAGGGGCCGTAGGCCTTGTGCACGTCTCTGGCGGTGAGCACGGTCATGGGGAGCAATATAACTAGGAACCAGGAACTAGGAACCAGGAATTTGGCATGGGCTCTCGATAGAGGCCGTGTTGGTGTATGAAAGACAGGACCAGCGGGTGGACCAGGGCGCTCAGCTCGCATTTACTCGACACCGCTGCTCGCCTCACCCGGGTGGAAGAAACAGCGCGCAGGTCATCCGGCACCCGCTCGTAGCGCGCCCCACGCGCCGAGCGCCCGAAGACCACCACCTGCTCGGCCAGCCGGGCCAGCCGGCGGCGCTCGCGGTCGCCCCAGGGCAGGCCGAGCCGGTTGAAGTAGCTCGCCGAGTCTGCCAACAGCTCGAAGGTGTCGTTGCCCATGGCGAAGGTGACGCGGGCGCCGGGGAAGCGGCGCTCCAGGCATGCCGCCAGGCGGACGAAGAGCACCTCGTGGGCCACGCCGCACAGCACGCGTGAGGCCGGCGGGTAGACGCGCTGGATCATGTCCAGGCGCTGGTCCAGCGTGGCGTTGTGTGGTGGGCAGACGGCCTTGGTGAAGTGTCGCGCGGGCACGAGCAGCGCCACGAGGTCGAACCGCGCCAACAGCCGCTGGACCATCCACATGTGGCCCCGGTGCAGCGGATCGAAGGAGCCGACCACGGCGCAGACCGAGCCGGGGGAGCCCGCCGCCAGGGCCGGCTGCGGTCGCAGCTCCACGCCCGCCGGCGCGTATGCCGCGCTGGTGCTCACGCGGCCCCCGCGCTGGCGCCGTTGATACGCAGCACCACCGGCCGCTTGCAGGCGCCGCGGTCCAGCCGGTACTCCGGGCTGATCTGGCCGTCGGAGAAGAGGTTGAGGCAGCGCACCCGCGTGCGGCGAAAGTCCCACAGGGTCAGCTCCACGCCGCCCGCGTCCAGCACCGGGTTGCCGCCGAAGGCCCGGGTCACGGGCAGGTCGGCCAGCCATGCCAGCACCTGCCGCCAGGGCTCGGCCCCCGCGGTGGGGTCGTCCTGGACGTGGAGCCGCCGCAGCACCATGCGCCGGATGCCCAGCTCGCGGCAGCGGTCCACCAGGCCGAGCACCTCGCTGACGTTGTGCCGGGTCACCAGGGTGGAGACCTTCAGCGGCACCGTGGCCTGCTGCACCAGGGCGGCCAGGTCCAGGGCCCGGGTCCGGCCGGTCATCAGCAGGCAGGTCGCCGGCCGCAGCGACGGCAGCGAGACGCAGACACGGTGGTAGCTGTTGACCAGGTCGATGCGGCCCAGAGCCAGCACGCCGTTGGTGTGCAGCGACACCCGCACCCCGGGCACGTGCCGGCGCAGGTAGCCGAGCAGCTCCCCGTGATGACGGTAGAGCAGGGGATCGGTGTCGGTGCCGGTGAGGGCCACCTGGGTCACGCCGGCGCGGCGCAGGGCGCGGCAGAACCGCTCCAGCCCGGCCAGGGGGAAGCGCCCCAGGTTGTCCCGATCTGCCCGGCGCGCCAGCTGGCGCCCGATGCAGTGACGGCAGCGAAGGTTGCACGGTCCGGAGAGCAGGATGTTGGCGAAGTCATACATGGGCCACCTCCTCGGCCGGGCGACGCCTGGGCCTGGCCGCGCGTTGCACCAGGTGCGCCTTGACGCGGTCCGAATAAAAGAGCGCGATGACGCCGTTGACCTCCCTGGCCCCGCGCTCGGTGAGGCGCAGGCAAGGCCCGTGGTGGTCCATCAGCCCTTCGCGCAGCACGAAGGCCACCTCCCGGGGGAACTGCCGCTCCAGCTCCACGCCGAAGCGCTGGCGGAAGGCGCCCAGGTGAATCTCGCCGAAGTAGAAGGCGACCGAGAGCATCTTGGCCATGCCCTCCACCGTCGGCAGGTGGTAAAGGTCCTGGATCGGCAGCCGGCCGTCGCCCACCGCCTCGAGGTAGCGCTCCATGCGCTTGGAGGCGGCGCCCTGGTTGTAGGCCAGCAGGTTGCCGGTGAAGGTCTGCGCGCCGAGGCCGAGGCCGAGGTACGGCGTCCCCCACACCACCCGCTCGGTGAGGTAGGCGCTGGTGCCCGGATCGCCGTCCACCCGGGAGAAGCCGTTCTTGCCGGGGTTGGCCTGGTAGCCTGCCTCCAGCAGCACGCGCCGGGCCTCGCGGTAGAGGCTCGTCACACGCTCCAGCTCCACCTGGCCCGCCTCCTTGTGGATGCGGGTCCCCTTGTAGCGCATGCGGTAGAGGGTGATGTACTCCGGATCCAGCGCCACGGTGTACTCCAGTGAGCGGCGGAAGTCCTCCAGGGACTGGCGGGCGAAGCCGTACATCAGGTCGATGTTGAAGCGCTCGAAGCCGGCAGCGCGGATGTTGTCCACGGCCGCCCGGTTGTGGCCCACCTCGTTGAGGTCGCGGCCGTACTCCCGCAGCAACCGCGGGTTGACCATCTGCAGGCCCATGCTCATGCGGTCGATGCCGAGGCGGCGCAGCGCCGCCATGCGCGCCGGGTCCGTGGCCGCGATCTTCGGCGTGGTCTCGATGCTGACAGAGAAGCCGGGCGCCAGGCGGAAGCCCCCGCGCACTCGCTCCAGCAGCTCGCCGGTGCGCGCCGGCGACATCAGCGCCGGGGTGCCGCCGCCGATGTCCAGACCGGCCAGCTCCACGGTGCGCTCCCCGAGCAGCTCGAGGTACATCTCGAGCTCCTTCATCAGCGCCGCGTGGTAGGCGGCCTCGAGGGCCTCGTCGTGGTGGTCCACCACGGTGTATTCGCAAAAGGAGCAGCGCCGCTCGCAAAACGGGATGTGCACGTACAGGCTCATGCGCCCGCTGGTGAGCAGCGAGTCGGCAAGCAGCCGCGCGTGCCCCTCCTCCTTGCGGTAGGGCCAGATGGTGCGGCGGTGGGCGATGGGGTAGGCCGTGTTGGCGACGTGGTGCTCCCTCAGGCCGGCCTCGAAGACCTCGGCGGGCGACAGGCTCCTCGACGGGGCCTCCGAGGCCCAGCAGAGCGGCAGCGGGTGGTCCAGGTGGCAGGGCAGGTCGGTGGTGGCGGTGGTTGCGCGGTTCATCGTGGCCTCCTTGGCCTTGGTTTAATTATATTTTAATTAAACTAGATGAGCTGTCAATACCCTTACTGACGCTTTTGAGTTGATTTTCTGAAGTATGTTTTACATGATATGAATATTACTAGGTTCCTGGAGGAGACCATGCCGAGGAGAACCCCCGCCGCCCTGGAGCGCCCGGTGCTCTCGGTGGACGTCGTGTTGCTCCGCCTGGAGCAGGAGAGGCTCCAGGTGCTGCTCGATCGCCGGCAGCGCGCGCCGTTTTCCGGAGCCTGGACCCTGCCCGGCGTGGCCGTGCGCGTGGACGAGACCCTGCAATCAGCGGCCCGGCGGGCCCTGCAGCAAAAGGCGGGGCTGGAGCAGGAGCCGGTGCGCCGGCTGCCCCTGGAGCAGCTGGCCACCTTCGACGCCCTCTATCGCGATCCCCGGGGCCGCACGGTGAGCGTGGCCTACCTCGGCCTGACCCTGCCTGAGCTGGAGCCGGCTGACGATGTTCGCGCGCGCTGGCAAGGCGTGGCCGGCCTGGACCACAAGGAGATGCCCTTCGATCACGGCGAGATCCTGCAGGCCGCGGCGGAGCGCCTGCGGGGCAAGCTGCGCTACACCAACATCGCCGCCCACCTGCTGCCCGAGACTTTCCGCATCGAGGATCTGCAGGCGGTGTACGAGGCCGTGCTGGACCGCAAGCTCAACCGCGCCAACTTCCGCAACAAGCTGCTGCGCATCGGGCTGATCCAGCAGGAGGGCGTGCTGGCCGCCGAGGTGGGGCAGCGGGGCGGCCGCCCGCCGCACGCCTACAGCTTCACCGGCCAGGCCGTCGAGGCCTGGGACCGCGACTTCCTCTGAGCCGCGATTTCGGGGACGGTGCTGTTATGTTGTTATTCTGCAGGTGACGTGTCAGAAGGGGCAGGGCGATGGTCAATATCCCAGCGGTACCCTCTTAACTCCCGAGGCCCCGAAGGGCCCCGGCAGGAATATCGGAGCGCTGCTCGCTGTTCCAGAGTAAATGTATAAGTCAGCCACCGGAGTACGGACCATGAACACCCAGCCCCATACCGCAGCCCTGGTCGTGCTGGCGCTGCTGCTGCCTGCCTGCGAGCACCGCTACGTCGTGGAGGAGGAGACCACCTGCGCCATGGTCTCCGAGTACTACGGCCAGGCCGTGGACATCCTCTTCGTCATCGACAGCTCCGGCTCCATGAAGGACGAGCAGGCCAACCTGGTGAAGAACTTCCCCCGGCTGATCGAGGCCCTGCGCAGCCCGCGCCTGGGCCCCGACGGCAGCGGCAAGCCGTGCACCATGACCGACCGCAGCGGTTGCAAGCTGCCGGACCTGCACGTGGGCGTCGTCAGCACCGACATGTCCATCGGCAACAACCAGATCAAGGGGTGCAAGGCCAAGCTGGCCACCGAGGGCAAGCTGCGCAGTGCCCCGCGCGAGCCCGGCTGCCGGCCGCCCGGCGGCGCCTTCATCAGCTACGCCGGCGGCAAGACCAACGTGCCCGGGCCGGGGGACCCCGTGCAGAAGGTCAAGGACGCCTTCTCCTGCATCGCCCGCCTCGGCATCAACGGCTGCGGCTCGGAGCAGCCCCTGGAGGCCGCGCTCAAGGCCCTGGATCCCAAGCAGAACGTCAACCCCGGCTTCTTGCGGAACAACCCGAGCCGCGATGACGCCCTGCTGGTGGTGGTCTTCATCTCCGACGAGGACGACTGCTCGGCCAGCAACCACGACATCTTCAAGGTCGGCTTCGACCCCAACAGCCCCATCTGCATGGGCTGCTTCTTCCGCTGCTTCAACCACGGCGTGACCTGCGACGTCAACGGCGAGACCTTCGGCCCGCGCAAGGACTGCCGCCCGGAGAGCAGCGGCAAGTACCTGCACAAGCTCGACCGCTACATCGAGTTCTTCCGCAACCTCAAGCGCACCCCCGAGGGCAAGCCCGACCCGTCCCGCGTGATCATGGCGGCCATCGCCGGGCCCACCAGCCCGGTGGTGGTGGGACCGTACAACGGCAAGCCGAACCTGCAGCCGAGCTGCACCTCCGCCCTGGGCGAGGCGCGCCCGGCCATCCGCCTCGAGACCCTGGTCCACGCCTTCGCCCCCCAGGTGCTGGAGTCGGAGGTCAAGGCCGGCGTGCCCCACTTCACCGACAAGGACGGCGTCAAGCGCGAGGAGAACCTCTCCAGCATCTGCGAGCCCAGCTTCAGCGGGCCCCTGGAGCGCCTCGGCAAGTCCATCGTGGCCACCATGCGGGCCATGTGCCTGCAGCAGCCGAGCCTCACCGAGGGCGGCAACGTGGTCTGCTACCAGGGCGACGACATGGGCAAGGACCTGCAGGGCCAGCCGGTCTCATGCAAGAAGAGCTGCCTGCACCAGGCCAACCTGCAGGTGCAGCAGAGCGCCTCGTCGGCCCTGGCCTCGGTACCCCGCTGCGCGCCGGAGCTGTTCGATCCCTCGCTGCACCACAGCGACTGCAAGGGCACCTGCCCCTGCTGGCGCATCGTGCCCCACGACTCCTGCAAGAAGAAGACGGGGTTCACTCCCTACGCCGTGGAGGTCATGCGCAAGGGCGCGCCGAGCAAGGGCTCCTACCTCAAGATCTGCTCGCTCAAGTCGATGTACGGCTGGGGCTCGCCGCTGCTGGCGCGCCTGCCGCAGTGTGAATAGCGCGGCCCTCGAGACCGATCGCTACTCCACGCGGGCGAAGGTCTCGCACAGCTCCGGCAGCACGCCCGCCGGGTCCAGCCTCGATTTGGCCTCGCTGAAGTTCTTGCGGTTGTAGACCTGCCAGAAGCTCTCCGGCGTGTAGTGGTTGCGGCTGATCAGGGTCTTGATCCCGTGCAGCTCATGGGTCTTCTGCTCCAGCAGCTGGGAGTAGTCCACGCTGCGTTCGCTGTTGGGCTTGCCGTAGACCGCGCAGTCGATGAGCAGCGAGTCGGGCATGGCCGCCTGGATCTTTTCGCCGTATTCGTCGTCCACCCAGGGGTACACGCCGGGCACGCGATAGGGCACGATCCACAGCGGGTAGAAGCGGAAGTCGCGCTCGTACCAGCGCCAGAAGGCCTCGAAGTTGCCCGACGGGATGAACACGTCGCACACCACCTCGGGGCGCCGCTTGAACCGCATGATCGGCGCCAGGCGGTTGGCCCAGCCGATGAGGTTGGTGGAGCCGAGGACGTGCTCGCCGAAGGCCCGCCGCACCGGCGCCCACTCCAGCGGCGGGATGCGCTTGGTGAGCCAGTGGCACTCGGCGTCGTAGCGGAAGCAGTAGTCCAGGGTGGTCATGTAGTCGCGGTTCAGCCGCGCCGTGCTCTTGTAGTAGATCTTCTCCTGGCGGTAGTCGCTGGTGTAGGGGGCGTGCTCGACGAAGCGAGCCAGGCAGACCACGAAGTGGTCCGGGCCGTGAATGACGCCGTCGATGAAGTCGAAGTCGGCGGCCTCGCAGCGGGCGTGCAGCTCGCGCTGGAACTGGGGGAAGCTGTGCACGTGGCGGTACTCCAGCTCCACGAAGGGGGTGGCCGGCACCAGCGTACAGGTGATGCGGGTGAGGATGGCCAGGGTGCCGTAGGAGCCGTGCAGAATGTGGAAGGTCTCGGCGTCCTCCTCCGGCGAGCAGGTGAGCACCCGGCCGTCGCCGGTGACCAGCTCGTACTCGGTGCACGAGTCGTGGAATCCGCCGTAGCGGTAGGACATGCCCTCGATGGAGCAGCCGGCCACGGCGCCGCCCACCGTGATCCCCTCCAGCTCCGGCACCACCGTTGGCAGCAGCCCGTGCTCCAGGGTGGCGGCGGCCAGTCGGGCGAAGCTGACCCCGGGCTCCACCACGGCGCGGCGGGCCTCGGCGTCGACCTCCAGGATCTGGTTCAGCACTGAGATGTCCACTGGGCGATTTTGAAAGCGCGGGTCGTTGGGCAGCGGCACCACGTGATGCACGTCGGCCGAGCGGGTGATGTGCACCCGCTGGCCCCGCCGCACCTGGTCCGAGATGAGGTCGGCGATCTGCTGTACATTCTGCTGATGGTCCTGGGGATTGCTCACCGTCGGTGCTCCTTTTGAGGCGCTATGGAGGGGCCGATCAGTACCGCAAGACCCGCGGCACCACAAGGGGCACGGTTGCGCTGTCAATACCGACCTGCTATGCAGACCCATGTCTCGCCGCTCCATGCTCCCGCGTAAGCCCCAGGGCCCCACCCGCGCCCGCTCGGGCAGCGCGTCCAACCTGATCACGCCCCGGGGCTACCGCATGCTCTCCGATCAGATCGACCAGCTCTGGAAGGTGGAGCGGCCGAAGATCACCCAGGAGGTGTCCGACGCGGCGGCCCACGGCGATCGCTCGGAGAACGCCGAGTACATCTACGGCAAAAAGAAGCTCTACGAGATCGACCGCAAGCTGCGCTTCCTCAGCAAGCGCATGGACGAGCTGCAGGTGGTGCAGCCGTCGCCCCAGCAGGCGGGCCGCGTCTTCTTCGGCGCCCGGGTCACCGTGGAGAACGACCGCGGCGAAGAGGCGCGCTACGAGATCGTGGGGCCCGACGAGTACGACCCCGAGCAGGGCTGGATCAGCGTCGACTCGCCCATGGCCCGGGCGCTGCTCGGCAAGGAGGAGGGGGACGAGGTCACCGTGCGGCGGCCCGCGGGAGACGCCACGGTGCTCATCGTGGAGATCGACTACGATCTGTAGCCTGCCTTGCCTCGACAATGCTTCAACGGCACAATGTTCAGCGAAGAGATGGCCGTACTCGAATTTCAGGAGAGGTCGACGCCGCGTGGATGGCTGTGCGCTGCCCTGCTCGTTTCCCTGCTACTGAGCGCTGCCCCCGCCGCGGCGCAGCAGGATACCCCCCTGGCCAAGCAGCACTACAAGCTGGGCGCGGAGCTTTACGCCCGGGCAGACTTCCAGGGCGCCCTGGACCAGTTCAACCGCGCCTACCAGCTGTCGCGCCGGCCGGCGCTGCAGTGGAACATCGCGCGCTGCCGCGAGTCCCTGGGGCACTACGGGCTGGCGATCAAGACCTACGAGGCCTACCTGACCTCCAACCCGCCCAACGCGGCCATGGTGCGCACCCGCATCACCAACCTGCGCAAGCTGATCAACCGGCGCAAGGCGGCGTCGAGGCCTGCCAAACCCGTTCCGCTGGAGCCGCCCTCATCCGGCAGGCCCCTGCGCCTGGCCGGCTGGGTGCTGGTGGGCGCAGGCGGCGCCTCGCTGGTGGCGGGCGTGGTGCTGGGCGCCATGGCCTCGGGCAAGGCCTCGGACCTGGAGGAGGCCAACGCGTCCGGCGCGGCCCGCTACAGGGACTGGGCCGACGACTACGACGGTGGCGAGGCGCTGCAGACCGGACAGGTCGCGGCGCTGATCGTTGGCGGCGCGCTGGCGGCCACCGGGGTGACCCTGCTCGTGGTGGACGCCCTGGGCCAGCGCCGGGAGCGGAGGGCCTGGATCGCGCCGAAGTTGACCCCGACCGGCGGGGGCCTGCACGCGGGGTTTTCGTTTTGAGGGCCGCCATGACCAGACACGCCACATATATCACTGTCATCGCGGCCGCCTGCGCCGCGCTGGTCTCGTGCTTCCAGCCGAGCTTCGGCGAGGGCGGCTTCCTCTGCCAGCCGGGCACCGACGAGCTCTGCCCCGAGGGGTACCAGTGCTGCGCCAGCGGCGTTTGCCGCAGCGACTGCTCGGCGACCCCGGACCAGGGCCCCGCCGCGGACAAGTCGCCGGCCGTGGACGCCAGGCCGGACGTCGGCCCCAAGCCCGACGCCAAGGTCCCGTCCTGCACCGACGTCAAGCGCGTGGGGGCCAAGCTCCTGGGCGGCCCCGCCACCTCCGACCTCGTGCTCACCAGCCAGGACGTGCCCGTGGTGGGGTACGTCGAGGCCACGCGCTACCCCATCGTCAAGCGCAAGACCGCGCGCACCGGCGACAAGTGGAGCGGGCCCGTCTGGTACAAGGGGCGGGCGTCCATGCTGGACATCGCCCTCGGCAAGGGGGACAAGCTGGTGGCGCTGTTCAGCGTCAAGCCCAGCGGCGGCACCGGCGACGGCGCCCTCTACTTCTCCGACGTGGCCACCGTGTGGAAGGCGCCCGTGCAGCTGGGTGAGAAGGACAAGCGCCTCTGGCCCGGCAGCGCGGTGCTCGCAGGGGCCGCCAGCGAGGCCGACGTCTTCTACCTGGCCACGGCCATGACCGGCCCCCCCACCGATCCGAAGCCGGGCGTGGTCTTCGGCCGCATCACCCCCGGCGCCGGCCCCCACAAGGAGCTCTGCCGCCTGGAGTCCAAGGCGTCCACCAAGGGGCTGTACCGCCACGGGCGGCTGGCCGCGGCCCGGGGCAGCGCCAAGACCCACACCGCGCTGAGCTACTACGCCGACGGCTCCAAGAAGTGGGGCGTGGCGGCCCAGGACGACGCCGCCACCAAATGCTCCTACAAGGTGTTCCCCGGCAGCGGCGCCGCGGTGGACGGGCCGTTGACCCTCGGCGTCGACGCCGGCGGCAAGGTCTACCTCGTGCACCCCAAGGCCGGCGCGAAGGCGCTGGCGTCGCTGCAGCTGTCCACCATGGACAGCGCCGGCGCGACCTCCGCGCCCAAGGCAATCACCCCGGCCGTCAACGTCGACCCGGCCTCGGTGTCCCTGGCCTTCAACGCGGCGGGGCGGCCGTGCGTCTCCTACGCCCGGGCGGCCAAGGCCGGCTCCAAGACCCTGGAGGTGCACGTGGCCTGTCAGGACAAAAGCGGCGCCTTCCTGGAGACCAAGACCGCGGTGGCCAGCTTCACCTGGGATCCCGCCGCCGCGGCCTACATCGGCTACCCCACGAGCCTGGCCCTCGACAGCAAGGGCGACGCCCACATGATCTACCAGTCGCCGACGGCCGCCGGCGTGTCGCTGCAGTACACGCGCTGTCCCAGCGCGATAGTGCCATGAGCTAAACCACAGTTTATGGTTCGCAATCGCCCCGTGCAGCGGGGGTTTCGTGACCAGGGCTTCAGGCTCCGGGCTGCGGGCTACAAGGCAAGCCCGGTAAGCGACTTGGGCTGGTCTTTCCCGTCTCTCCTGCTGGCTCGACATCCTCGATACGGAGGCGAGCGGACTGTCTATAGCAGCGGCCCCCAAGGTTGATTAGATGTAGGGCGGGGGCTTGTCCCCCGCCTGGACCGGACGCGGGGGACGAGCCCCCGCGCTACATCTGTAAAGGTTGATCAACCTAAAAAGATAACGCGCTAGGGCCCCGGCTTCTCCTCTTCCGGCGGGGGCTGGGGCGGCTCGGGCTCTTCCTTGGGCCGGGGGCGCGGGCGCCTGTGGCTCGCCCGACACTGCTTCAGCTGACGCCGCACCTCGGCCTCCTCGCGGTCCGCCTCGGTGCGCTGCCGCCGGCACTGTTTGAGCAGCAGCTGCTCCTTGGCCAGGCGCGCCTGCTCCACCTTGAGCTGGGCCTGCACGCGGGCCAGACCGTCGCGGGCCCCCTTGAGCTTCTTGGCGGCGGCCTTCTCCCGGGTCGTCGCCGCGCTGGCCCGCTTGCGCGAGACCTCGGCGGCGGCCTCTGCGTTTTGAGCGCGTGAGGTGGCCTTGTCCGCGGCCTGCTGGGCCGACAGCGCCGCCTTGATCGCCTGCTTCTGGGCCGCCCGCGCCTTGGACGCCAGGTCCTCGGACTTCTCCCTGGCCTTCTTGGCCTCGGCGGCCGCGGTCACCGCCGCCGTACGCGCCTTCTGCTCGGCGTCTCGCAGCTCGCGCTCCTGCTTGGCCAGCTTCAGCGCCCGGGAGCGTGAGCGCAGGGCGCTGGCCCGCTGCTTTTTGGTGGCGTTGAGCGACCGGCGCAGGGCGTCGGCCTTGCGACGCGCCTCCGCCGCCTTGTGGGCCGCGGTCTGGGCGGACTTGCCCGCCTGCTGCGCTGCCTCGGCGGCCTGGTGCCGCAGCTTGTCCGAGCGGCTCTGCGCCTTCTCGGCCAGGCGTTTCTTTTGCTGTGCCGCCACGCTCTGCTTGCGGGCCTGGGTGCTCTGGCGCTGGAAGTACCTCACGCCGGCCACCGCCACCAGGGCCACGGCCAGGGCCAGCATCACCACCAGGGTCACCCAGCGGCGGCCGATCCACTTGCGCGCCCGCTCCACCGCCGAGTAGCGGTGGGCCAGCACCAGGCGGCCAGCCTGAAAGGCCCGCAGCTCCAGGGCCAGCTCGCCGGCGGTGGCGTAACGGTCCTCGCGCTCGAGGCTCATCGCCTTGGCCACGATGGTCCGCAGCTCGCCGGGGATGCCGCTCGGCAACGGATCGCGCTCGCCCCTGACCACGTGACCGAGGATCTGCTCGATGCTGTCGCCGGAGAACGGCGCGGCGCCGGCCAGCAGATAGTGCAGCGTGCCACCCAGGGAGTAGACGTCGCACCGCTCGTCGGGCTCCTTGCCCGCGATCTGCTCCGGCGGGGCGTAGGCCGGCACGCCCATGCCACCCTGGGTCATGCCGTCGTTGCGCGGGTCCCACTGGTTGAGCGAGGTCTCGGCCTCATCCTGGATCTTGGAGATGCCCCAGTCGATGATCACGGCGTCGCCGTACTCACCGATGAGGATGTTCTTCGGCGTCAGGTCCCGGTGGATCACGCCCCGGGAGTGGGCGTAGGCCGCGGCCTCGCACACGGCGATCATGGAGGGCAGCAGCCGCATCCGGCGGCCAAGGTCGTCCTCGAGGTCCTTGACCACCTCGCGCAGCTCGCGCCCCTGCACGTGGCGCATGGCGTAGAACGGATCGCCGTCGCGCCACTGGCCCGCCTCGTAGACCGTGACGATGTTCGGGTGCTGCAGCCCGGCCAGGATGCGGGCCTCCTGCTGCAGGCGGCCGCGCAGCTTGTCGCGCACGCCGGGCGGATCGTCGGTGCACGGCGGGCGCAGCTCCTTGAGCACCACCCGCCGCCCCAGCCGCCCGTCCACGGCGGTGAAGGTCTGCCCCATGCCGCCGACGGCCAGCTCCTCCTTGCGCACGTAGTGGCGCTCGTCCACCACCACCGGCCCCACGGGCCGCGCCGACACTTTCCCCTTGGCGCTGGAGCGCAGGGTGACGGTGTCGTCCTTGTCATTGGCATCACTCATCGCAGGCACCACTATATGTCGTACCACGGTAGCGCGCAGTTTTTTGCACCGCCGCGGCGCTCCTGATCAGTGGACGCACGCCGCGGCCTGCTTCTTCAAACGCTGAGGGCGCCCTTGCGGAAGTCGGATCGCCCGATCTTGACGTTGACCAGGGCCGGCACGCCCGCGGACAGGGCGCGCTCCATGGCCGGGGCCAGCTCCCCGGCGCGCTCGACGTACTCGCCGTGGCCGCCGAGCCCGGCCACCACCCGGTCGTAGCGGGTGTGCTCCAGGGTGGTGGCCACCGCACGGTCCGGGCCGTAGATCGCCACCTGGCCGCGGTGGATCTGGGACCAGCAGGCGTCGTTGCCCACCACGCCCACCACGTCGATGCCCTGGCGGGCCATGGCCTCGAACTCCATCCCCGAGAAGCCGAAGGTGCCGTCGCCCAGCAGCAGGATCACCTTCTTCGACGGCCGCGCCAGCTTGGCCGCCATGGCGAAGCCTGGGCCCACGCCGAGTGTTCCCAGCGGGCCGGGATCCATCCAGCTGCCTGGCCCCCAGACGTCGAGCATGTAGGCCGCCGTGGCGACGAAGTCCCCGCCGTCGCCCACCACGATGGTCTCCTCGTCGACGAAGCGGTTGAGCTCGGCGCAGACACGCAGGGGGCTCAGCGGCACGGCGTCGCTGGCCGCCTCGGCCCTGGACTTGCCGGCCGCGTCCTGCTGCAAGCCCGAGACCTCCTCGCGCCAGGCCTCCCAGTCCTTGGGGCGGGCCCCGCCGAGGGCGTCTGCCAGCTGCCCCAGCACCCGGCCGGTGTCCCCCACCACCCCCACGTCGGCGCCGCGGTTGAGGCCGATGATGGCGCCGTCGAGGTCCACCTGGATCACGGTGGCGCCGGCGGCGATCTTGCTGCCGTAGCCGAGGCGGAAGTCCATGGGCGTGCCGCAGACGACGACGCAGTCGGCCCGGCGCAGGGCGGGCGAGCGCGCCCAGCGGAAGGCGCAGCGGTGGCCCGGCGGAAGCGCCCCGCGGGCCATGCCGTTGAGGTAGGTCGGCATGGGCGCCACGGAGAGAAGATCGTGCAGCCCCCGCGGGTAGCGGGACCAGCGCCACTGGCTGCCCACCAGCAACAGCGGCCGCTCGGCCGAGGCCATGGCGCGGGCCGCCAGCTCCACCTGCTCGGGGTCACCGGCGGCGGTGGCTGGGGTGCGCGGGTTGTCGTGGCGCAGCACCTCGCCCTCGCCGCAGAAGTTCATCAGCACGTCCAGGGGCACCTCGATGAACACCGGCCCGGGCACGCCGCTTACGGCCACGCGGAAAGCGCTATGCACGTACTCGGCCAGGCGTCTCGTCTCGGGCACGCTGCGCGCCCACTTGGTCACCGGCGTCATCAGCTCCAGGTGGTTCATCTCCTGCAGCGAACCGCGATCCTGGCCGCCCATGGGGCCGTGAGCCCGCGCTCCCTGACCGCCGATGATCACCATCGGCACCTGGGCCCGCAGGGCGTTGGCCGCGGCGGTCACCGTGCCGGTGACACCGGGCCCCGCGGTGACGATGGCCACCCCCGGGTCGCCCGTGACCCGCGCCCACCCATCGGCGGCGTGGGCCGCGGTCTGCTCGTGGCGCACGTCCACCACCCGGATCCCCTCGTCGATGCAGCCGTCGTAGATGGCCTGCACGTGCCCGCCGCAGAGGGTGAACACGCAGGGGATCCCCTCCTCCCGGAGTGCCCGCGCCACAACCCGCCCGCCGTGAATGCTCGCCTTGCTGCTACCCATGATGCGCCTCCTGCCCATTGAATGGGCAAAGCATGACGCGGATGCACGCGGCGTCCAGGAATACGAAATGAACGGGAGGGGGCTCTGGCCGAGGCCCAGGTTTTAGCTAGGGCTTGACGTTGTCCATCCAGGGGTAGCTGTAGTATTGGCCCTCGAAGGCCTTGATGGCGGCGATGATGGCGAAGACCATGCAGACCAGGCTCAACAGGCCGCAGGTCACGATGCCGCCCACCACGGCCACCACCTGGAAGACCAGCGCCTGCTTGGCGTGGTAGGTGATGTAGTAGGACTTCTCCTTGTGGACCATCATGATGATCAACGGCCCGAAGATGCCGAAGACGAACATGGAGGCGTGCGACATGGCGGCCCACATCTTGTCTTCCTGGGTGATGGGGGCCGAGGGGTCCAGCATCACCGGCTGGGCCACGGGCACCTGGCCGGGTTGCTGCGAATAAGCGGGCGGCGGAGCGCCGGGTGAGGGCGCGTAGCCGGGGGGCGGCTGGGCCCCGGGCGGCTGGGCCCCGGGGGGCGGGTAGCCGGGGGCCTGCCCTGGCGGCACGGCCTGTCCAGGCGCGGCGCCCGCGGGTGGTGGCACACCGGCGGGCTGTTCGGCGCCAGGAGCCTGCGGGGTATCACCGGTGGCGGGAGGCGCCTCGGTCTCAGGTGGCGCGTCCCCTGCGGGGGGGGCCGATCCCTGTGGATTGTCGGTCATCTTCTGTGCTCCTACGTGTAGTGACGCTTGAACTATACAACGATCTCTACGCCTGCTCCACGCCGCGGTCCTCACGCAGCTCAATCAGCCCCGCGCTGGCCAGCACCTCCAGCAGGCGCCAGAGCAGCTTCAACTCGGCCTGGGGGTGGTCCAGGCGGACGAGGTCGAAGACAGCCAGCAGGGTCAGGTGGCCGTCCATGCGCTGGACCACCTCGTCGAGAGCGGGCTGGGCCGCCAGCGCGCCGGCGTTGTGGGCCAGCCAGGCTCGCTGCTGGGCGTCGGCCTCCCGCAGCAGGTACTGCTCCGGCAGGGGGCCGTCGAAGAGGCGCCGTCCCACCACGGCGTCGGCCCGCCGCTCGAGGGCCGACAGCGGCCGGCGGGTCAGCGCCACCTTGGCTCGCGGGCTCAACGCCGAGGCCACCTCGCGGTGCAGGGAGCGCACCAGGCCGCTGGTGGTCTGCTCCAGGTCGTCCACCACCTCGGCCAGCCGCAGGGCGTGCAGGCCCGCGCCGTCGAGGTAGTCACAGCAGCTGTGCAGCACCGCCTCCTCCTGGCGCAGGCCCTCGCGCAGGCTGGCGTCCACGCGCCAGAGCAGGTGACGGCCAGCGGTGGAGGACGGCTCCTCCTGGTGCAGCTCCAGGCGGGCGCGGTCGCGCAGGGCCTCGGCCCGACGTCCGAGCCTGGCCTGGGCCTTGACGTGGCTGCCGCTGAGCAGCCGCGGCAGGTCCGGCCCGTCCAGGTCGCACAGCTCCAGGGCCGCGCAGCTCAGCGCCGCCACGACCCGGTGCAGGGGCCCGTGGGGCGCGGCCTGGCCCACGGGCGCCGCGGCCTCGTCGTCGAGGCAGCGGACCCACACCGCGGGCACGCTGACGTCGCGATCCCAGAAGGGCAGGGTGGGGGAGGCCGGCCCGTAGGGGAAGTGGTCCACCGTCATGGCGGTGTCCGTGCGAAAGGAGCCCTCCACCGTGGCGGCCCAGCGTAGCTGGTCCTCCAGCAGGTCGGTGTGGAAGGTGGGGCAGGTGGCCGGCGGGCGCTGCAGCTGAACCCGCGCGGCGGCCGCCGGCGAACCGAGGCTGACGACGAGCGCCGCCCGAACGCGCGCCAGCTCCTCGGCGCCGGCTTGATGCAGGTGGGCAACGGCGCCCAGCGCCTGGGGCACCAGCAGCACCTCCAGGGTGCGCCGCGGCGGCGGGCACAGCCCGTCCACCACCATCCCGATCACCGTGCGCAGGACCTCCTCCAGACAGGCCGGGCCGAGGGGGCTGTCGAGGCCGGCCACCAGCAGCACGCGCTCCTGGGCCAGGTCGCTGCCCTCCAGCGCGGCGTTGACCACCGGCAGGCTGCCGGTGTCCGTGGTCACCTGGATCGCCGCGCGCATCTTGACCGACTCGCCGGCCGCCAGCAGGTTGACCAGGCGATTGTACTGTCGCCCGCTGAGGTTGAAGCCGAAGGGGTGGTGCCCGTCGAAGAGCTCCGGGTCGCCCAGCCGGTTGTGCACAACCTGACCGGGGCGGGAGAGCGCGCTGCCCGGGCCGCAGAGCAGGCCCGTCGCCTTGCGGTTGCCCAGCGCCTCCAGCATGGCCGCCGGGAAGTGGTGCCCCGAGGCCAGGGCCAGGCGCCCCGACATGGTGCGCCCGCGGTAGTCCGAGGCCCGGGTGCCGAAGCCCACGTCCACCACCTCGAGCACCTCGCCATCGGGGTCGGTGGAGCGCAGGGCGCCCATGCAGCTGGCGACGTTGTCCGATCGGCGGCAGATCAGGATCTCTCCGTCGTCGGGAGTCTGCAGCCACAGCTCGGCCCGTCGGGGGAACGGCCGCCGCTGCTCGGACCAGCCGAAGTAGTGGTGACCAGGCCCGAAGGGGTACTGCTTCAGCTCGGCCCGGGAGGCGCCCGCCGCGTCCAGCCGGGCACACATTCGCTCGCATGCCTCGTTCAGGCCCGGGCCGCCCACCAGACGATCCAGGGACTCGAGGTCCGCCGTGAGGGCGAGGATCTTGCTGGTGGAGATCCTCGCGAGGATGGCCTGTCGCTGCGCGCTGGTGAGCACTGGCGCCTCCTTTTGGCTTGTCGCCAACCCAATCCCAGAAGATATCCTAGCAGCAGTGCCGGGGCGTTAGAAGGACTGAACCTTACTCGTCGTCATCCAGCCCCAGCGGCAGCTCCATGACGAACGTCGCTCCCTGGCCCTCGGTGCTCTCCACCGACACCTTCCCACCGTGGGCCGCGACGATGCGCCGCACGATGAACAGGCCGAGGCCGAGGCCGGGGTAGTCGCGGGCCGTGACCGCGCGGCCGAAGCGGGAGAAGATCTCCTCCTGGCGCTCGGCGGGCACGCCGATGCCGCCGTCCTTGACGCTGAGCCGCGCCGCGTGGGGCAGGGCCTCGAGGCGCACCTCGACAGGCGCGCCGGCGCCGTACTTGATGGCGTTGCTCATCAGGTTGGTGAGGCACTGGTCCAGGCGGGAGCGATCCCAGCGCCCGTTGAGGGGCTCTCGCCGCGCGAAGCTCAGCGGGCAGTCGGCCCGGGAGAGCTGGGGCTCGAAGCGCTCCAGCACTTGTTGAGTCAACAGCGTGAGGTCCATGGGCGCTGGCTCCACGGCGAAGCGCCCGGCCTGTAGGCGGGAGATGTCCAGCAGGTCGTTGACCAGCCGCGCCATGCGGTCGGCCTGGCGGCTGGCCACCTCCAGGGGGCGGCGCAGCACCTCGGTGTCGAGCTCGTCGCTCGCCGCCGTGGTCACCATGTGCAGCAGGCTCTGCACGCCGAGCTGCAGCGAGGTCAGCGGCGAGCGCAGCTCGTGGGAGGCCACGGAGAGGAACTCGTCGCGCAGGCCCACCGCCTGCTCGGCCGCGGCCCGCGCCTCCTGCTCCTGGCGCAGCAGCCGCTGAAGCTCCCGCTCGGCCCGCTTGCGCTCGGAGATGTCGCGCACCGCGGCGACCCGCGCCTCGCGGCCCTGGAAGGTGATGGGGCGCGCCTGGATCTCCACCGGCAACGTGCCGCCGTCCGGCCTCGTGATGATCGACTCGAAGGCCCCCTCGTGGCCGGCCTCGATCTTCTCCAGGTGGCGCGCGCGCAGGTGGGGCGCCAGCAGGGAGAAGCCGTCCCGGCCGATGACCTCGCCCGCGTCATCGCAGCCGAGCATCTCGGCGAAGCGCGCGTTGGCCTCGAGGATCTCCCCCCGGTCGTGAATCACGATGCCCTCGAAGGAGGCATCGGCCAGCCTGCGGAAGCGGGCCTCGCTCTCCTGCAGATCGCGCTCGGCCTGCTGGCGTTCGGTGATGTCGATGCCGGTACCGATGACCAGCTCCACGTCTCTCTCGTCGTCGTTGAGCGCGGTGTTGGACCACTGGATCAGGCGCCGCTGGCCGCCCTTGGTCAGCCAGACCTCGGTGCGCTGAACGGGCGGCCCACCGGCGCGGATCTCCTCCATGGTCACCCGGACCTGCCGGGCCTGCTGCTCATCGGCAAACAGCTCCCACACCGGGCGTCCGCGGACCTCCTCTTCGGTGTACTCGGTGGTGGCCTCGCAGGCCCGGTTGAAGCGCACGATGTGCCCCTCGTCGTCCAGCACGACCACCAACACCGCCACCGTGTCCAGCAGGGCGGTGACGAACTCGGGCTCGAGCTCCAGGGTGTCCCGGAAGCGCCGGCGGCGTGGCTCGCTCACGGCCGCGGGTCCGCAGGCCCGATGTGTTGCTCCACCACGGCCTGCAGCGAGTGGAAGCCGATGGGCTTTTGGACGTAGCCCGCGGCGCCCAGCTCCAGCACCTTCTGGGTCACGCGGGTGTCCCCGGTGAAGATCAGCACCGGGATCTCGGCCAGCTCCGGGTCGGCCAGCTGCTGCTCGCGGAACCCCCAGCCGTTGAGGCCCGGCATCATCAGGTCCAGCAAGATGAGCCGCGGGCGCGCGCCGTCGCGCAGCTTCTGCAATGCGTCTTCGCCATCCGACGCCTCCAGGATGTGGTAGCCCCTCAGCTCCAGGGCGAGGCGGATCATGGAGCGGATATCGGCCTCGTCGTCCACCACCATCACACACGGTCCACGGTCGCCCTGGCCTCCGTCACTGCTGGTCAACGAATGTACTCCTTGGCCCAGGCGCGCACCGGGTGGTTGTCCAGCACATGGAACACGCGGATCTGTTTCAGGCTCACCGGAGAGAGGTCGCCCAGGGGCAGGTATACCACCTTCTTGCCGAAACGCTCGGCGAAGGAGCGCATGGCAGAGCGCGGCGGCTTGGCCGCCACGTAGACCACCAGCCGCTCCTCGCTGTACTCGATACCGGCCATCAGCAGCCGCTCGGACTTGGTCTCCGCCGCCTCGAAGTACGGGTCCTCGAAGACGTGGAACATGCGCCCCGGCGGGTAGGTCAGGATGAAGCCGCCGTACTCACAGTAGGAGATGCCGGGCCCCACCAGCTTGTCGCCCGTGGGCGTGGAGTAGAGCGCCATGTCCGACTCCTGCTCGTGCTCGCCCTGCCAGGTGATGCACCAGGGGTAGCGCTCCACGGGGCCGTCGTCCTCGTCGAAGATCACGACCACCGAGCCGACGTCGCCCTTGACCACCTGTTGCTCGCGCACGTAGAGGCGCTTTTCGTACCAGTTGCGCAGGGTCTCGCGTACGTCGATGCCGTCGAGCAGCGACGTGGAGAACGGCTCCACGCGGGAGTTTTCGGCCGAGAGGATCCCCCTGGCCTTCTTCTTGAGGAAGTCGCCGTAGCTCTCCACCACCACGTCCTCGGGCTGGTACGAGCAGATGGCGTCGCCCTTCCAGCCGTCCTTCCACTCTCCCGGGCGCCCCTCCTGGGGCCAGGCCTTGACCACCTGCAGCATCCGCCGGCGCCGCCGCTTGATCTTGCGGCGGAAGCGCATGTAGCGCGCGTTCTGGTAGAGGTCGTCGATGGAGAGGTTGATCACCGGAAGCTCCGGCTCCTTGGTCTGGTGCGGCCAGTCGGTGGCCAGGTTCCAGACCTCCCAGGCGTAGTTGTCGTCCACCGCGCCGCGGGCGGCGACCAGCAGCTGGAACAGGTCCGGGGTCAGCCGCGACTCCACCAACGCGTAGTTGCGGGCGAAGCGGAACATGACGCCCAGCGCTGACTTGGGCACGACGTCGCCGCTGTTCTTCTCGTGTTCATCCCGGGCCCGCTGGGCCAGCTTGATGCTCTCGCCGAGGCGGTCCAGATCGTCCAGGGCGGCCGGCACCTCGCGGGCGTCCTCGAAGGCCCGCGACAGATACGGCACCTCGGCCATGACCTCCTTGCTGGACGCCTCCGACAGGTGGTAGAGGGTCACGCCGTCGCGGCGCGTCCGGCGCAGGGGCACGCCCGTGTCCTCTCCTTCGAGGCGCGCCGCGACGCGTCGTGCGTGCACCAGGCCGCAGACGAAGAGCACCCGCTCGTGCTTCTGCAGAAGCTGTCGCAGGTGGAACGCCATCACCGCCTCGCGGTTGCTGTCGGCCGGGTCGATCTTGGCGTCCTCCAGGGCAGAGTGATAGGCGTCGCAGTACTGGTCGTGGCCGATGCGTCGCACCGAGTAGGGGTCGGGGAACGGCTCCTCGTGATGCCCATAGTGTTCGATGTCCTGGTCCACCAGGTGCACCGGTACGTCGTGCTCCAGGCCCCAGCGCAGGGCCTCGATGGCGGGGTCCGCCGGCTCGATGGGCAGGTAGACCGGCCGCTTCTTTTCGGTGGCGCCGCCCAGGTAGTGCACGATGGACAGCAGCGGCAGCCGCTGCACGCCGCGCAGCACGTGCTTCGTCAGCGTCTCGGGCAGCTCCACGGCCACGCAGTCCGGCGCTGTGGCGTTGATCGCCTGGCGCACGGCCACGGCGAACTCCAGCCGACCGTGAAGGACGGGGACCGATATGAGCTGACCCGGCATCTGCTACTTGATCCCCAGGTACCTCACCGCCTCGGTGCCGAGGATCATCTCCACCGCCTCGGCCAGGGCGTCGTCCACCTCGGGCACAGGCGCGTCGTGCTGCTCGGCCATGGCCCGGATCTTGAGCGCGTAGCGCGCGATGTTGATGCCGTCGCGCACGGTGTAGCGCTCGTCCGCCGTGTGGGCCTGCTGCAAAAACGCGGTGACGTAGGCCAGGATCTCGTCCGAGGCGAAGGGCAGGATGGACTTGAGGATCAGCAGCTCCTCCTCGGCCTCGGGGAAGTCGATGAGGATCTGGGGCTGCAGCCGTGAGTGGATGTACTCCGGCAGGTCGAAGGTGGACGCGTCGTCGTTCATGGTGGCCACCATGCGAAAGTCCGGGTGGGCCATGATGCGGATGCCCGCCACCAGGGACTCCACGTAGCGCCGCATGTCCAGCAGCGGGGCCAGCGACGCCCAGGACTTTTCGCTCATGCGGTTGCCCTCGTCGAGCACCAGCACGCCGCCGCGGATCATGGCCGTGACGATGGGCGAGGCCACGTAGCGCAGCTTGCTGTCGTCGCCGATGACCGGCGTGACGACGAGGTCCTCGGGCCGCGTGTCCATGGTGGCCTGCATCAGGTAGACCTCCCGGCCCAGGCTCTTGGCCACGGCGTAGGCCAGCGTGGTCTTGCCCACGCCGGGCTTGCCCACCAGCCTCGGTGACAGCGGTGAGTCCTCGTCGTCCAGCACGAGCCAGGCGGCCTGGAGCTGTAGCGCCAGCTCGGGGCGACCCACCCACTTCATGGGCAGCTCCACGGGGTGGGCCAGCTGCAGGGTCACGTCGTCGATGGTGTGTGTTTTTATGCTCATATCTAGCGTCTCCACCACGGGCGCAGATCGCCCAGAGTCTACTGATTATCCCGTAACTATTTCACGGATCGACGGCCGGGCATAATTTTGGTTTCATTCCAAAAGCCTCCGCAGGAATGCCCGAGGCCTCTTGTTGGTCAGGATTCAGCGTTTTTTTACTAATCAGCCCGGGGATCCCTCCGTCGAATGGTCTGCACGTTCCACTCCTGGACATCCAGCACCTCCCGGACCACCGCCTGCGCCGCGTCGGCGTCGAAGTCCAAACAGGAGAAGACGTCCATCATGAAGGCGCCCCGCATGGGCCAGCCGTGCAGGGAGATGTGCGAGGTGGAGATCTGGCAGATCACCGACCAGCCGCCCTCGTCCTCGCGGGTCTCCAGCTTTTCCGGATCCATCGGCACACGGATGGCCTGCGGCCGCTGCAGGTACTGCATTCCGAGGGTCTCGACCAGGCGGTCAAAGAGGGTGGTCAGGGTATCGGGGTTGAGGACGTTTCCGTCACGGACGTAGCCGTCGATCAGCAGATGGAGTCCTGTAATAGCTCTCATTTCTCTCCGTCATCCATCGTCTTTGGCAGCCTTGGCGTGTAAAAAATCTCACTAGCAGAACCCCTTTTGGGGTTCAAGTGAAATCAGGTCCCTGGCCCGCGCTCTGCAGTGACAGCACGATCCAGATGTGAAACCATTTCGGGGTGGTCCCGAGGAGCAGACAGATCCTGGTCGTCTGGCTGGCGGCGCTGGCGCCGGCCTGCTCGACGACGAAGCCCGAGGCGATCTCGCCGGAGATCTCCCACCCCGGGCCGGGCGAGGTGACGGTGGCCTGGCGCACCCGCGCGGCCAGCGCCGGCTGGGTGGAGCACCGCCGGGCGGGCGCCGACGCCCCCTGGCGCCGCGTGAACCAGGGCGGCGGCCCCCGCACCACCCACCGCGTGACCCTCACCGGGCTGAAGCCGGGGGCTCGTTACCGCTACCGCCTGGCGGGCAGCCTCGAGCGCCACGGGTTCCAGACCCCGCCCGCGGCGGACGCCGCCTTCTCCTTCCTGCTGCTCTGGGGCGCGGTGCCGGCCGACGCCGGGGCGCTGGTGCAAGCGGAGCTGCCCGACTTCGTCGTCGTCATGGCGCCGCCGAGCGCCGGCAGCGCGGATCCGCTGGCCGCGACCCGGGCCTCGGTGCCCGTCTACGGCCCAACGGGGCCCGACTCCAGGGTGAGCCCGCGCAAGGGTCGCCCGGCCTGGGCCCTGGACTGGGGTGGGCTGCGGCTGGCCTTCGCGCAAAAGTCCGAGCAGATCTTCGACCTGCTCGACAGCACCAGGGCGCACACCATCGGCGTGGTGTACACCGGCGACTTCAAGGTCGGGGCCGAGGAGTTTCTGGCGCAGGTCCAGCTCCTGCACCAGAAACTCAAACGCCGAGGCGGTTCGCCGTCGTTCGTCATTGGCGGTGGCCAACGCCTCGAGCGCCAGGAGCACCACGGCGTGGTCCGCCTCAGCCTGCCACGTGAGGCCGGCTCGGCGCGGGTCGACGTCGACCGCGGCTCGGTGGTGGCTGTGACCACCGGCCAGGGCCAGGAGCTGGTGCTGCGGCGCAGCAGCGTGCCGCGCAGGCGCACATGCCGGGAGTGCCGGCGGCTGGCCGAGCGCGGGGCCTACGAGCAGAGCCTGCGGGCCTACAAGGCGTTCATCCGCAGCAACCAGGGCCACTATCAGCTGGACGACGCCCACCTGGCCATCGCCGAGATCCTCGACGAGAGCCTCTTCCGCCATCAGGAGGCGCTGGCCTGGTACCGCCGGCTGATGGCGCGCTACCCGCGCAGCGCGCTGGCACCCATGGCGCGCCAACGGGTCAAGTACCTGCAGGCCCACTCGGGGTACGTCTTCGTGCCGCTGGCGCGGTTCGAGCGCGTGCGCCGCCGGGAGCTGGCGGCGGCGGGCGACGATCCGATGGCGGCGCGGGCCGCCCTGGGCCGGGTGGAGGCCATCATCCGCGACTACCCCAGGAGCACGCTGGTGCCGGTGATGATCTACTGGCTGGCCAACCAGCACCGCGGCAGCGACGCTGACCGGGCCGTGGCCTTCTACCGCAGGCTGATCTCGCAGCACCCGCGACACGCCCGGGCGGCGGACGCCCGGGTGGAGATCGGTGAGACCTACTACCGCGCGCGGCGCTACGAGGAGGCCCTGGCCGCGCTGGCCACCGCGCGCCAGGCGCTCCCCGGACGCGCCGCGGCCATCACGGCCCAGGAGGACCGGACCAGGCGAAACCTGCGGCGCCGTCAGATGGCCGTGGCCGCGGGGGCCGCCGCGCCGGTGATACTGTTGCTCGGGCTGCTCTGGCCACCCCGCGGAGTGTCCCGGCGACGGCTGGCCCGGGCGGTCAAGGCGTTCGTGCCCCTGGCCGGGCTGATCCTGCTGGGCGGCTGGCTGGTGCACGAGCAGTTCTCTGGCCCGGCGGTGCTGCTCGGCCTCGGCCTGAGCATCTCGGCGGCGGCCTGCTTCGGCTACCCCTTCACGGCGGCCCTGGCGCACAAGGTCCTGATGGCCGGGCGCGCCGACGCTGGCCTCGGGCGCCGCCTGCTGGCCGCCGCGGTGAGCGCGGGGGCAGGGCTGTTGCTGCTGGCCTGCGCGGCCTACCTCAGCATCTATTTGCTCGACGAGCACTACCTCACCACCTTCAAGCTGTGACATGCTAGGGATGGTCATGGACGATCGAGACGAGAGGAACCCGCCCGAGCAGCGCCCCGCCGGCCGCGTGCTGCGGGTCAAGGTCGGCTACAACCCCAACTCCAGCTCCATCGGCAGCGCCATCCCGCTGTTCCTCGCCGCCGCCGTGGGCTCCGGCGCGGTGACCGTCTTCTTGCTCAACCTGCTGGACAGCACCGGCGCCGCCCTGCGCGAGAAACGGGATGAGGCCGAGCCCGACGGTGAGGATGACTGAGCGGCCGCTGATCCTGGCGCTGGCCCTGCTGGCCTCGGCAGCCGGCTGCAAGGGCGCCCCTGACCGCGGCGCGCCCATGATCGGGCAGCCGGCGCCGGCGCTGTCGCTGCCCACCCTGGACCACCGGCGCTTTCACCTCAACGACCTGCGCGGCATGGGCGTGGCGCTGCTGTTCTGGAACACCACCTGTAAGGCCTGCAAGCGGCAGATGCTGGACCTGGCTCCCCTGGCGCGCCAGCCCCGAGTGGTGGTGGTCAACGTCTGCACCGACCCGCAGAACCTCGACGCCGTGCACCGCATGGTCCGGGGCATCAAACCCCGGCAGGCCACCCTGCTGGACCGGGGCGGACAGGCGGCCCGGGTCTTCGGCGTCAGGGCCTACCCCACCACGGTGCTGGTGGCCCCGTCGGGCACCATCGCCCTGGTGCAGGAGGGCCGCCACGCGGATCTGTCCCGCCGCCTCCTCCGCGCCCTGGACTAGGGGGCGTGATGAGGTTCTCACCGTTCATCGTCCTCGGCCTGCTGGCGCCCACCGTGGCGCAGGCCGAGCCGTTCGCGGTGGGGCCCTATGTGCTCGGCGTGACCACGGACTCGGCCACTGTGGCGTTCCATCTGCGGGAGCCGATGACGGCGGAGGTGGTGGTGCTGGACGGCCAGGCCGTGCGGCGGTTTCCGTCCAGCCCGGCGCGGCGGGCCCACTTCGTGCGCGTTGGCGGGCTGCGCCCCGGCGAGGTGTTCGTCTACGGGGTGCGCGCCGGCGGCGGCAAGGTGGCCACGCCGGCCGGCGACGGCAGCTACCAGATCCGCACCGCCGGCCGGCCGGGGGACACCTTCACCTTCGCGGTCTACGGCGACCCGCGGCCCGGAGAGACCGGCACCCACCGGCACCACCGCCAAGTAGTGGAGCGCATGCTGCGGGTGGAGCCCGCCTTCTGCCTGGTGCTGGGCGACATGGTGGACCGCGGGCAGGAGCAGGCAGCGTGGGAGCGGTTCTTCGCCACGGAGTCGCGGCTGCTGCGGCGCTGCGCGATCTTCCCCGTGCGCGGCGACAACGACCACGCCCGCGGCGCCGGCCTCTTCGAGCGGTACTTCCCGAAGAGGTCGAGCCCGTACCACTTCACCTGGGGCGGCGTGCACTTCTTCGGTATGGACGTCTGGGGCAGCCTGGACCACCAGCCCCCGGCAGAGCTGGGCGTAAACGGCCCCCAGGTGCGCTGGCTGCAGCGGCAGCTGCGACGGCCCGAGGTCAAGGCAGCGCCCTTCCGCGTGGTCTTCCTCCACGACCCGGTGTTCATCGGCCGCGGCCGCTCCTCGGCCACCCTGCGGCGGGTGTGGGGGCCGCTGCTCTCGCGCCTGGGCGTGGACGTGGTCTTCGCCAGCTGGCACATGTACGAGCGCTCGCGCCACGGCGGCGTGACCCACGTCATCACCGGCGGCGCCGGCGCCGAGCTGATCTGGATGCCCCGGCGGCCCGGCGCCGCGACCCTGGCCGAGGCCCGGCGCCACCACTTCTGCCGCGTGGACGTCAAGACCAGCGGCATGCAGATCCGCGCCGTGGCTGATGACGGCACCACCCTGGACACGGTCACCCTGCTGCCCGGACCGGCCCGCGCTCACGCCGTGGCCGCGCCCTCGGCAGAGCGCGGTGCGGCGGCCGGGGCGGAGGATCGCTTCCGGGCTCTGGAGCCGGGCGCGGTGTTCGGCTCCGGGCTGCGCGGCGGGCTGCACCCCGTGACCCTGGGCGCGGCGCTGCTGCTGCTGCTGCCCCTGGCCCTGGTCGGCCTGCCCCGCCGGCGGCTTGTGGCGGCGGGGGCGATGCTGTGCGCGGTGGCGGCGGCCGGCGCCTTTGTGTCCGGCATGCTCTGGCGCCCCGTGGGCGCCCACGCGTCCCCTGAGGTCGTCATCGCCGCGGGGGCGCGCGCGCTGTTGGGCCTGGGGCTGTTGACCGCGGGCATCATACTCGCCGCCAGTCCCCGCCTGGTCGCCGCCGGGGCGCCCTGGCTCCGTCGGCCACGGGCAGCCCAGATCATGGCGCTGCTCCTGGGGGCCGCGGCAGGCTGGCTGGAGCCCGCGGGCAGAGACGCCCTGTACATCACCCTGGCCACCGCCCTGTCCAGCCCCGAGCTGCGACCCGCGGCCGCCGGCCTCCTGGCGCTGCGCTGCCTGGCCCTGGCCCTCCCCCTGGCCGCGGCGTCGGCGCTGACGGCGCTGGTACTCCCGCGGCTGACAGGGCGACACCCCGCCGCCGCACGCGCCGGGGCTGCCCTCATATTCGTGGCCTCCGCCGGGGTCATCCTCTACACTTTGGGGGTGTTTTCATGAGCGACGACGCCAAAGCCAACGATGTTCATGGGCGCATCCTGCGCCTCAAGCAGGGCTACAACCCCAACTCCAGCTCCATCGGCACCATCGTCTTTGCCATGCCGGCCGCGCTGCTGGCCTCCACCGTGGCCTTCGGCGCCGCGGCCGCCTTCATCACCAGCGCGCTGTCTGCCGGCCAAGGGCAGCGCCACGGCAAGACTGAGCAGCGCCACGGCAAGACTGGCCAGCGCCACGGCAAGACTGAGCCGCGCCACGGCAAGACTGAGCAGCGCCAGGGGGACGCCGGGGACGAGGACTCCGGGGACTGAAGCGAACATGCCCACCGGCGCTCAACGTTGCCTGGCACCCGCGGCCGCCCTCGCCGTGCTCGTCGCCGCCACCCTGGCCGCGCCGCCCGCGGCCCGGGCCGACGCCGTGTCCGAGGCCGCCGCGCACCTCGAGGCCGGCCGCTACAAGCAGGGATACGACGTGCTCAACGCGGCCCACGGCAAGACCCGCGGCGAGCCGCGACAGTACGCCCGGGTGCTGCTGGCGCTGGCGACGTTTTACGAACGCCACGCCGGTGACTTCGATGAGGCGGCCCGCTACCTCGGCGAGGTGCTCCAGCTCGGCCTGCCCGCCGCGGACCCGACGGTCAAGGCTGCCCGGCGCGCTCGGGACCGGCTCAAGCGCCAGGCCGCCCGCTTCAAGAAGCAGAATGAGGCCCTCTTCCAGCTGAGCCTGGAGCGGTTCGAGCCCGAGGTGGCCCGCCAGCGGGTCAAGAGGCTGCGCGCGTTCATCGCCCGCAACGGCGCCTACCCCCGGCTGGCCAGCGCGCACTACTACCTGGGCAAGAACCTGCTGCTGCTGGAGCGGCACCGCGAGGCATACGCCGCCTTCGTCGCCGCCTTGAAGCTGCGTCCGGCCCTGGGCTATCACCTGCCGGTGGACCACAGCAAGGACAAGGTCCACACGCGCCTGGTGCGCCGAGACCTGCTGCTCGGAGCGCGGGTGGCGCTCGCCGCGCTCGGCGTGGTTTACCTGTTGCTCTTCCTCTGGTCCCGCCCCTGGCAAACCCTCGGCCTGCGCCACGGCCTGCTGTTGGCCGGGTTGCTGGCCTGCTGGTGGCTCCTCTTCCGCGCGGCGGTGAGCCTGGGCGGCGACACGGTCACGGTCCAGGCCGGCATCTTCCCGCGGCCGATCTACCTCGACACTGTCCCCGGCGCGCCGCTATCCGGCGTGCTGGAGGACCTGTTCCGCCACGGGCTGGTGGGCGTGGCGGGGGTGTTCGTCATGGCCGTCTCCACCGCCCGCTTCGCCCGCCGCTGGACCTGGGCCGGCGTCAACGCCGTGGCCGGGGCGCTGCTGGTGGCCAGCCTCATGGCGCTGTTCTACCTGGACCACGCCAGCGGGGGGGCGTTCAAGGCCGCCAGCCGGGGAGGCCTGCCCAACGTGCGCGGCGACTTCTACTACGCCAAGCAGGATCAGGATCCCTTCCTGCTCACCGATCCCATGGCCTACTGCAAGTTCCAGGCGACGATCAACGAGATGGACGAGGAGCAGATAAAAGACTGGTTCGGGCGCTTCGCCCGGGCCTGCAAGCAGCGGGGGCGCCGGCCGTGAAGTACCGCTACGAGCGCTTCGGCGGCATCATCGCCAGCGAGGATCCGCCGTTTCTGGCCTACGTCGACCGTGACTTCATGCGGGGCCAGGGGCTGGAGGCGTCGCCGCTGTGGCGAGGTGACGAGCAGATCGGCCTGCTCAGCGCCCCCACCGAGGTGCACCTCGCCGCCACCAGCCGCTGCCCCGTGGGCTGCCCCCACTGCTACATGGACGCGGGCCAGGCGGCGGACGGCGAGCTGGACACCGCCACCTTCCGCAGGGCCCTGGAGCTGCTGGCCGACATGGGCGTGTTCCACGTGGCCCTCGGCGGCGGTGAGGCCCTGGTGCGGGACGATATCTTCGAGCTGGCGGCCCACGCGCGGGGCGTCGGGCTGGTGCCGAACCTGACCATCTCCGGCGCGGTGATGAGCCCGGAGCTGGCCCGCCGGATGGACGTCTTCGGCCAGGTCAACGTCTCCATCGACGGCGTGGGATCCGCCGCCGCGGCCTTCCGCGACGCCGACCTCGCGGCCCGGGCCGAGCGCACCCTGGGCCAGCTGGCAGACGCCGGCGTGCCCACCGGCATCAACTGCGTGCTCGGCCGGCACAACTTCGACCAGCTCCCCGGGCTGTTCGAGCGCGCCCGCGACCTGGGCGCCAACGAGGTCGAGGTGCTACGGCTCAAGCCGTCCGGCCGGGCCGCCGCCGCGGCCTTCTCCTACGACACCCACCGCACGACCCACGAGCAGAACGTGGCGCTGACGCCCGCGCTGGCGGAGCTGTCCGGGCGCACCGGCGTCACCGCCAAGATCGACTGCTCGCTGGTGCCGATGATGTGCCACCACGACCCGCCGCCGGAGCTGCTCGAGGGTACCGCCACCTACGGCTGCGAGGCGGCCAACGTGCTGGTGGGCGTGACCAGCGACGGGCGGGTCTCGGGCTGTTCCTTCCTCCACGGCGAGGGCCTGCCCATCTGGGAGCTGCCGCAGCGCTGGGCCGACGACCCGACCTTTCAGCGCCTGCGCACCTGGACCGAGCGCGCCGCCGAGCCGTGCCGCAGCTGCCCCTACCTGCAGCTGTGCAAGGGCGGCTGCCACGCCGTCGCGGGTCACGTCACCGGCGACCAGCAGGCACCGGATCCCGACTGCCCGCGGGTGGTGGAGCACCGGCGGCGGGAGGGGCAGCCATGAGCCGGGCACCCACGCGGAGGCTGCTGCTGTTCGGCCTGCCCGGCGCGGCGCTGCAGGCGGCCGGCCTGGCCTGGGCTGCGTGGCCCGGCGCCGCCGAGCTCGACGTACCCGGCGCGCTGCTGCTGGCCGCCCTGGGCACCCTGGTCCTCACGGCGGCCCTGGAGTCATTCGCCGCGACGCTGGAGCGCAGCGACCGCTGGGCCCTCTGCGCGCTGCTCGGCCTGCCGGGGCTGTGGATCGTCTCCCGCCTGCGCCCGGCCTGGGCCGTGCCGCATCACGTGCCGCAGCGGCGCACCCTGGCCGACCGCCTGGTGGCCCTGCTGCTCTGCGCGGCCGTGGGCTCCTGCTTCGCCTGGGGTAGCCTGCGCTGGTCCACCCTGGGCCAGCCGCCGAAACCATCACCGGCGGCCGCCGCCGCCAACGAGCGCCTGGCCTACCAGCGGCTGGGCCAGATCATGGAGGCCCAACACCAGTACCGGCAGCGGGACTGGGACGGCGACGGCGACAGGACCTACGCCCGGTTTCACGTTCACCTCTGGCAGAGCGTACGCACCGACGGGCAGATCGTCCCCACCCGCCTGATCCCGCGCCGCCTCGGCCTGGCCATGGTGCCCGGCTTCGCCCTGGACGGGTACTACTACCGCGACGTCTTCTCCTCCGCGGTGCTGGCCCACATCCAGAAGAAGCCCGCCTCCACCGCGGCCCTGGACCCCGCCCGAGAGTGGGCCGTGGCCGCGCTGCCCCACAAGCCGAAACAGACCGGCACCCTCTCCTTCGTGGCCCACAGCTCCGGAGCCATCTGGGCTCAGCTGCCCCCGAGCGAGGACGCGCCCAGCAAGCCGCGGTGGGTCAAGGTCGGCTCCATGGAGCAGCTCAAACGGCTGCAGGCCCGTTAGTTTAGAAAAAATCCACCGGGAGATCGCCCGGTGAGGAAGTGAGGTCGTGAGGGGGTGAGGGAGCGGACACCAAAAGCCTGACTTCCTCACCCCCTAACCTCCTCAACGCGCGGAGCTTGGCATCCTCAATTAGTCCGCAAATCGCGCCATGGCGGCAGCGCGCGCGCCTCACCGGCTCGCGCGGGCCGCCCAGTGGAGGTACGCCTCCAGGTTGGTGTAACCGTCTCCGTCGAGGTCGCCGTTGTTGTCCGCCTTCTTCGGGTCGCTGCCGTAGACCTGCTCCCAGGCGTCGGGCATGCCGTCGCTGTCCGTGTCCTTGTCCGGCGCCGCGGCCACGATGGCTCCGTAGCTGGACTGCTTGTTGACCAGCCCGCCGGTGTTGTTCTGGACGTCGGCGACGAACTGCTTGTCGGCCTGGTCCCGCCCCCAGGGCCGGGCGCCGGCCCAGGCCAGCACCTGCCTGAGCGCCGTGTCGGCGCCGTGGGTCGTCACGGGGGCGGTGGCGTGGGGGGACGTGACCTTGGTCAGCACACCACCGTAGAGGGATCCGCCGGGGTTCTTGCCGGCGAGCACCTTGTCCTTGGTGGCGTCGAGGAAGTTGGCCAGGCGGTACAGCTTAACGTTGTTGGACGCGGCCCCGGTAAACATTTTGGTCTGCACCGAGGACGGCCCGAGGACGGCGAAGTTGGAGACGTAGTTGACGCGTACATCCTTGGAGTTGCCGGAGGTCAGGCCCATGATCGGGCAGCTGTAGATGACGTTGTTGCGAATGTCGGCCAGCACCCTCTGGGAGCTGCTGTAGCTACCCACGGTCGGGTTGCCGCTGTAGCTGTGGGCGTAGAGGTTGTGGTGCAGGGAGACCACCATGTCGCCAAACTTCGGCTTGTACACTCCGCCGGCGCTGTGCGTCTTGCTGCCACCGGGCTTGTAGTCGCCATCGCACTTGCCTTCGAAGATGCCGGTCCTGCCGAGCCCCTGGGCGACGATGCTGTACTGGATCGTGGCGTCGGTAAACTCGCCGTACCCCGTGAGCACCTCGTCCACGCCCCAGGAGGCGGAGACGTGGTCCACGATGATCCGCTTGCCCTTGAGGCTCAGGGCGTCCGCGGTGAACGAGCCGCCGCCGCTGTTGCCGTCGCACTTTTTTATCTTGAGGTCGCCAGGCCGGAAGCGCAGGTGGCGCACGATGATGTCGCTGCCCACGATCCCGACCTGGTAGCCTCGGATCATGATTCCGCCGCCCGGCGCGGTCTGGCCGGCCAGCGTCAGCCGGTCCCGGGTAAAGACCAGCGGGCTGTCGAGGGTGATGATCCCAGACACGGCGAAGATCACCGTGCGCGCCCCCTTCTGGGTCAGCGCGCAGTGCCGCAGGCTGCCCGCGCCCTTGTCGTTGAGGCTGGTCACGCGGCAGACGTCGCCGCCGCGTCCGCCGAGGGCGAACCGCCCCGCGCCCTCGGCGCCGGGGAAGGCGAGGCAGGAGCCGGCCTTGCAGGGCTTGGGCGGGCCGCCGCAGTACCCCTTGACGCAGGCCAGGCCCACGGGGCAGGTGCCGGCGCAGTTGTAGGTGCCGCCGCAGCCGTCCGGGAGCTTGCTGCCGCAGTGCCGCAGCGCAGTGGCGCAGGTCTGCGGCACGCAGGTCTTGTCCTTCTTCGGCCCCGTGTCCTTGCCCGCGCCCTTGTCCTTGCCCGGAGCGACGCCCTCGCCCTGCCACAGATCCCCCGGGAGGGGGGCGCCGTCGCCTTCGCCCGGGCCGGTGTCCCACCGCCTGTCCCAGTCCAGCACGCAGGCCGGCAGCAGCAACAGCAGCGCCACCAGCCCCCCCGTCTGTCGTGCGCTCGTGGTGTGCTCAGCGGTGCCCATCATCGCCTCTCACGGTCAGGTCCTCGATGATAGGCGGTCGCGTGGCCGAACTCAACCGCCGCCGGAATGGCTGGCCCCGCCCGACGGTGCTGGTATGCTCTGTCGTGCCACAACAAACGCAGGAGCGACCATGCCCGACGATCCCCAGAATCACGTCACCCTGAAGATGCAGGACGACGTAGCCGTGATCACCCTCGACGATGGCAAGGCCAACGCCCTCTCCCACGACATGCTGCAGGCCGCGACCAGCGCCCTGGACGAGGCGGCCGAGGCGCGGGCCGTGGTGCTGGCCGGCAGGCCCGGGCGCTTCTGCGCCGGCTTCGACCTGTCGATCATGACCAGAGGCATGGACGCCGCCCAGGATCTCGTCAAGGCCGGGGCCGGCGTGCTGCTGCGCCTGTTCACCCTCCCCGCGCCCCTGGTCATCGCCGCCACGGGGCACGCCATGGCCGGCGGCGCGGTGCTGCTGCTCACCGGCGATCACTGCGTTGGTCCCGAGGGCGAGTTCAAGATCGGCCTCAACGAGGTGGCCATCGGCATGCCCCTGCCGATATTCGCCGTGGAGTTGGCCCGGTTCCGCCTGGGCGCCAAGCACTTCGCCGCCGCCACCAGCCTGGCCCGCATCTACGATCCGAAGGGGGCGCTGGAGGCCGGCTACCTGCACGAGCTGGCGCCGCCCGACGATCTGCTCGACCTCGCCCTGGAGCGGGCGCGTGCCCTGGCAGCCACCCTCAAACCACGGGCCTTCGCTCGCACCAAGGAGCAGGCCCGCGGCGCCATCGCGCGCCACGTGGCCGAGACCATGGACGAGGACCTCTCCAACTTCACCGTGGGCTAGGAGCACCGAACAGCTAACCTCCCGTCGCCAGGCTCGCCCTTGAAATCACAGGCGTTGTCGCTCGTCGGTTACATAGCACCACTATGCGCCCTCCTCGCTCCTAGCCTGTGATTCCAATTACTTCGCCTGGCTCGGTC
>PVBE011647975.1_pt1 | contig 51966 bp, 50 predicted proteins | sample 1631181 | NCBI WGS metagenome assembly PVBE01 (sample SAMN08397723, study PRJNA350692) | Marine metagenome, whole genome shotgun sequencing project. | isolation source: water | place: Pacific Ocean | collected 2012-04
CGACGCGACGTCTGAGAATCTGATCTGATCCTCAGACATCGCGCCGCGACGTCTGAAACACAAAGGCGTAACCGCCTTCGTGGCGGATCCCCACGAAATGCGGGGCATGACCATCGCCGATTTTCCGATGCGTACGCTGAAGCGCGACAATCTCGCCGAAGTCCATTTCGAGGACACCTTTGTTCCCGACGAAGCAGTGCTGGGCGAGGCGGGCAAGGGTTTTCCGGTGCTCGGTTCCGCTCTCGACATGGGACGCTTCTCAGTGGCCGCACGCTGCGTCGGCCAGTCCCAGCGCGCGATTGATCTCGCGATTCCCTATGCGATGGAGCGCGAAGCCTTCGGACAGAAGATTGGCGAGTTCCAGATGATTCAGAGCAAGGTCGCGGATATGGTGGCGCGAACGGAACAAGCTCGACTGCTCGTCTATCGCCTGGGGCGCATGAAGGATGCCGGCATCCAACGCTGCTCGATGGAATCTTCACTCGCCAAGCTCAAGGCGAGTCAGGCCGCGACCCAGAATGCTCTGGACGGTATGGCCATATTCGGCGGCTACAGTGTGACGGCGGAGTACGAGATCGGTCGCTTGCTCCTCGAGGCGAAGGCACTGGAATTCGGAGAGGGGACCGCCGAGCTGCACCAGAGGTTGATCGCCGAGTTTGCCCTCGGAATCCGGTCGCAATGAATCCGCTCACATCTAGCCCGGATTATTCATGAAGGTCCTACTGCGGCGGCACATCTCCGCGCTCTGGCTGAAGAAATCGGCGTCCGGCTGCTCGACGTAGGGTAAACTACGAGCCGCGGCCGAACGCCGATTTCTTCAGCCAGAACACGAATCTGCACTACTCGCTCTGCTGCGCAGAGCTCCCGCTACGGACCTTCATGAATAATCCGGGCTAGCCACGCCGTCTCGACGTGAATCCTGAATAACGAAGGCCCTGGAGATCATGAGCTTGAACCCTGCTGACCGACGAGCCCTACTGAACCTGATTCTCGAAGTCTCCTTCGAGCACAAAGAGGTCACCCTCGCGAGCGGAAAGAAGAGCCACTTCTATCTCGATCTCAGACAGACGCTCATGCGGCCCAAGGGCGTCGCCTTGGCGGGAAGCCTCGTGCTCGATCTGTTGAGATCGAGTCCCGCGGTCGATGCCGTTGGTGGGATGGCCGTCGGTGCCGTGCCGCTGGTTTCAGCGGTACTCGCGGCGGCTTCGCAGGACCCCGCCACCGACCGGCTACTCGGGTTCTTCGTGCGCAAAGAAGAGAAGCAGCACGGGCTGGGCAAGCGAATCGAAGGCGGTTTCACCACCGGACAGGCCGTGGCGCTTCTCGAAGACACGACGACGACCGGCGGCTCGACCCTCGAAGCGCTCGAAATCGTCGAGGCGGCGGGTGGCAAGGTGGCGCGCGTGATCTGTCTGGTAGATCGCGGCGAGGGGGCCGCGGAGGCCTTCGCCGAGCGCGGCGTGACGCTCGAGGCGATCTTTTGCCGCGACGATCTGCCCGTTTAGACGGGGAAGATCGCGAGGTCATGACCCTGACCACAACCACGCCGACAACCACGCCCACAACTTCGACCGCGGAACGCAAGCCGGCGCGTGGCGATCTCGATATTGTGACCGGCGAGGCGATCCCGGGCGTGAATTTCGTGAAGGGTTTCTTCGCAGGATCCGTGACATCGTCGTCGCTGGCTCCGGCCTGCGAAGAGCAGCTCCGCAAGGTCCGCGATATCGCGCTGGCCGATTTCGAGGAGGAAGATGTCTTGGGGCCGATGCCGTCCATGGCATCGCTCTCGGCTCCGAGGCCCTGGGCCAGGGCGAACCGATCTCGACAGGGGCTGCGAGGGGCACGGCGGTCAGTTTCTTGCCGCGACGAGTCCGAACACGGCCAGGGAAAGAGACGAGTCAAGTGGACCTCTATCATATCTGGTGCAATCTTCGTCCGGGTATCTCGGACACGGTGTTTGCGGATCGAGTCGATGCCTACCTCGGTCATCTTCGTTCCCAAGGCGAGATCCTGGGCCATCGTCTTTCACGTCGAAAGTTGGGGCTCGGTCCTGATTCCCTCGGCGAGTTTCATCTCGTGATCGAGGTCGAGGACCTGGCCCAGCTCGATCGCGCCTTTCGGAATGTCTCGAAGCGGTCCGGTCCGGTCGAGTCGCTGCACGCGGCCGTCAGTCAATGCGCCCGGGACCTGAGCTTCGCGCTCTACCGTGATTTTCCGGATCCAGTTCGGGAGCGCGGCGAAGAACAGTTCTAGACGGGCTCGTCACGTCCGCCTGATCGGGTTGATGTAAGGGTGTGGACTATCTGATATGCGCTGAGACGAACTGATGCGCGCCGGGGCGAATCTCGCGCTGGACCGAAACTCGAAATAGGAGCCATCATGAGGAACAGAAATGCAATCTCGATTGGCCTGATCTTCGCAGACCTGATGGGCTGCGGTGGGCCCTTTCTGGCGTCTTCGGGCGGAGCTCCTTCTGGCGAGGTGGTCACGGAGCCGATCAAAGCCCCTGGGCGCTCCGGCATCGAAACCTCGAGGACCTGAGCTCCATACGGCGAGGAGGACAGGACTGAATCGATGCGTTATCTAGGCTCTCTCATCGTTGCGGTGGTCCTGCTCTTTGGGGCCTTCTGGGTCGCTAGCCAGATCGCAATCATGGTGAGCCAGGGCTCTAGCGAAAGTACGGACTATTTGCGGGGCCGAAAGCTGGACCTCTGTGGCTACCAGGTCGATGCTCGGCATAGCCTCGCCGGCTACGACCTTGGTGAATGGAAGGGTTCGCGCTGCGAAGAGCTCAGTGTTCTCGATCGTTGCGTCCTATCTTGCCTCTCCGAGGCTGGAGCGGTCTCGATTGCGGTTGATTGCTACCCATCTTGTGTCAAGCAGTAGGGCATTCCGGATTCGAAGGACTTTGTGATACCCTGGTAGTGGGAGTGAGCGGGTCCGGACAACAGTGCAAATAATGTAAATAATGTAAATAATGTAAAGAGTGTATACGGTGCGCGTCACTCGCGTGCTAGTTGATGGAGACATCAGTGGCAGCCATTGCCCGAGTCAGGGTTTCGCTTCGAGTCTTTGGAGACAGCCTCGAACCCGAGGAGGTCTCCGCACTTCTCGGTCGGGATCCCACACGCTGCCATCGCAAGGGCGATCCGATGGGCGGCAAGGGCGCAGCCGCGGTCGAACCGACCGGGGCGTGGATTCTCGACAGTGCGCTCTCCGAGAAGGCCGAGATCGAGGAGCACGTTGAAACGTTGCTTTCGAGCGTGAGCAACGACTCGGACGAATGGGATCAGCTCACTTCCCTGTTCTCGGCGTCGATTCTTTGTAGTGCCTTCCTGGACCAGTACAACGAGGGCTTCGAGGTCTCGCCGCGCCTGGCCCGATCCCTGGCCGATCGCGGTCTGGTGATTGCTTTCGATATCTACAGTGGAGACGTCGACGCCTGATCGGCCCGATCCGCCCTCACCGCGCCGCTCTCCTTCGATCGCAAGGGTCGATTCCAGCTCATCAGTTAGGCGCTGCAAAGTGCTGGGACGGGTTCGCGATGGGCCTGCGGAGAGAGGGAGGCGAGAGCGTGGGTCCTTTCGATCTTGGAAGAGCGGGCGCCATCGCGGTCTTCTACGCTGACCGGCTCGGTTTGAGCGATGGCGCCGCCGCGCCGCAAGCAATCGCCAGGGTGGCGCGCCGAGTGGTCGTGCCCCATGAACAGACTCCAGCCGCAGAGCGAGACCCATGTCCGATGCGATCCACGTCAGAGATGCATTGATTCGGGATGAGGGCGAGATCCGGATTCTCTTCGAGATCCTCGATGCCTATGCGCGTGGTTCCGGCGGTCAAAACGCGCCGCTCTCGGATGAGGCGCGTGCAAATCTCGGCCCCGGCCTGCGTGCGCATCCGAACTGCTCAGTTCTTTTCGGTTGCCTGGGCGAGCGCATTGTGGGCGCTGCGGTGTGTTTCTGGGGCTTCTCGACATTTAGCGGCAGGCCCACCGTGAACCTGCACGATTTTTCGGTCTTGCCCGAGGCGCGGGGTAAGGGTGTCGGAACGGCGCTGCTCGCCGAGCTCGAGGGCAGGGCGCGGGTCAGGGGCTGCTGCAGGCTGACCCTGGAGGTGCACGATTCGAACGAGGCGGCCAAGCGGCTCTACGCGCGGTTTGGGTTCGAGGGTTGGGTGCCGCCGACGCTCTTCGTGGCGAAGCCGCTCTGAAGCAGGAACACTTAGCGGACGATGCCCGTATGACTCGTGAAGGGTCAGCTCGTGATCAGGGGGATGACTTTTCTGGGACTGGCGTGGATTCGAGAGAAGCTCGTAAAACCTTTCAGCGTATCGACAGGTTGTCGACTGCATCAGGAGGTTCCGGGGGTGAGTCGCGACCCCATCGCCATGGCTACGGGATTCTGGATGCCAATTTGAACGGAGCGACCGGTCCCGGTGAGCCGAGTGTATTTCGAGTTCAGCGACGACTCGACTTCGTTTATCTTCTTCGAAGAACCGAGCTAGCCCGACCGCTTCCAATCAACCCTCGAGCGCGTCGATCGGAGCCCTACGGCTGATCTTGCGCAGGAGAAAACCGAAAGATGCCGAGCCCCACCTTCGACGAACTCAAGAACTGGGCCGAGAACTACACCAAGCTGTGGAATGCCGGAGACAAGCAGGCCTGGATCGATAATTGGCGAAAGGTCGGGCCCGGCCGCTTCCGAATGCTGGACCCTGTGGGCACAGCTGAGAAGACTGGCTTCGAGCATTGTTGCGCCGACTCCTGGGAGCTCTTCCAGCCGAGCGTGCGCTTCAACATCGTGCCCGGATCGCTCTTCATCTGTGGCAACGAAGTTGCGTGGTTGCTCGAGAACCATTTCACGTCCGACGGACGCGAGCAGATCGGTCTGAGCATCGAGACCTACCGTTTCGACGACAACGGTGACGTCACGATTCGGACCTTCTACAAGGTGCCGAGGCATACCGAAGCCGAGATGGGCGAGCTGTTCCAAACCTATCTCCCGCAAAACGGTTGACGAATGATTCGGAAGTGGGCAGTCTGCTCCGTGGCGACGGCGACGCGTCATTTCGGCTGACCGGTGGCGAAGCCGGACTGCGCCTGCCAGGAAGCGGAACACGAGCAGCTTCCATCCACCGGCTGCAAGGACGAATCGGCTGGGGAGTCGGGCCATTCCAATTTCGAGTGGATGGTCTAGGAAGTGTGGATCGATGAAACCGGTGACTCGTCTCAGGCCGGTAGAGGAGCTCGACCGAGCGAGGTGGCGCGAAGCCAACTCGTTGGCTGGCCAAGAGAGCGCTGCAAGATCGAGCAGACCGTAGCTATTTCACCTCGCTCTGGCCGTGTCTGAGGCAGTGTTCCTGCTCCGTGAGCTGTTTTCTGCAACCTCGAGAATTGTTCTGGACTGGCAGTCACATTAACTGGCAGTCACATTAATTGTCAAGGCCCTTCGCTCCAGCTGATCGTTAGGGCGAATCGAAAAGCTGTGTCTAAATCATATCAAGTGTGTACTATTCGAAAAGTAGGTGATGTCACTGCTTCCGATCGCGCTATGTTCTCCCCATTCGTATCTGACACCCCAAGCATGCTAGGTTCCAATAAATGAGAAAAGTAAGAGACTGGTCTGCGGTGATCGACCGTCTAAACGCGAGCCCGAAAGGTGAGCTCAAGATTACGATGGGTTCACCCGGAAGTGCGCAGGTGACGCGTTGCCGTCTGCTCGCTGAGTGGTCGAATCTCGAAGCGACGACTCGAGGCGCCGTATTGCAGCTTCGTCTGCCGGGCGGCCGTAAGTAGTCGAGTCCTTCCCGCCTTGGGAATCTGTCGCCGCGGTCGTCTCGCTCGCTCAGGCCACTTCGGACCAGCCTTCGACCCAGATTGGTCTTCGACCCGCATCATTTTTTGATTCGGATTGTTGAATCGTGGATCTGCGTCCTGCGCCCCCTGGCCATCTGGTGATGTGTGACTTGCGGACTTGCGAAATTGCGAATGATATTCATCTTCGGATCTTCGTCCATTGATATCCGTCGATCGTCCCCGATTCGTTCGAGTTCACCGAAGAGCGGGCCGACCATTGCACGCAGACAACTCGCGGACCAGATGCACTCGACACCCACGAGTCTGCCCTCCGTCCACAGGATCCCGATCGCATGATGCGTCTCGGCTCCGCCCGGACCGTTGAGTTTGATGGAACACTCGTGTTTTCGGGATTTTTCGGTCAGCCGCCTATCGAGCAGCTCGGTCTCTGTCGGTCGGCCTGAAGACCCGCATCAAACGCTCGCAGTGGCGGCGTATGGTGTCACTGCCCTGGGCGGGGCCGACCGATCCGCCGGATTTCGTAGACGGGATCCGCACTTTGCCCTACGTCGAGTAGGCGGACGTCGATCTACCAGCCAGAGCGCGGCGATGCGCCGCCGCAACACATCATGAATGATCCGCGCCAGGGTCTTCATCGCCCCTCGAGATCTTTCGGTTGCGGGTCGTGCATGCAGCGTTCCGACCGCGCGCATCTTCTCTGCAGTCCGTTCTGTTGCCACTCTCTCCCCCGGAGGCCCAGTTGTATTGATCGATGGGGCTGAGCGGGTGAAACTGACCCGCTGGAGGGGCTCTCGCCTGTGAGCTGCTCGATCCCGCTGGGAGCTGATCTTGAAGAATTTCCGCCGACTCGTTTGGATGCTGATTCTCGTCTCGATGCTCTGCGCCCCGGCCCTCGCCCAGGAGGTGCCAGCGAAATGGCGGCCGGCCGAGAGCCGCGTCGATGCGGGTGCGCCGATTTCGATCTTTGTCGAATCGGAGAAGACGCCGGGTCGACCGGCCTTCAAGATCGAGACGGTCCTCGAGGCGACGCCGCGCGTCGCGGCAATTACCCTGATGCAGGAGATGTTGAAGGAAACGGACCTGCCCGAGGGCCATCAGCGCAGGGTTCTCGAGAGGACCGATCGCGAAGCCCTCGTGTATACGTACATCGATCTGCCCTTCATGCTCGCCGATCGTGAGCTCGCTCTGCACATCGTGCATTCCGACGACCACGCAACCGGAATCCACCGCATAGACTGGCAGGAAGCCAACGACGCATTACCCGAGGATGCCGGGCGTGCGGTTCGGCTCTCTGGAACCTGGGGCTATTGGGAGTTTCGGCCGGACGGAGAGCAGCGGACGCGCGCCACCCATGTGACCCAGACCGAACTTGGCGGTTCGATCCCGCTCGTCATCGGCGACCGACTCATGAAGGCCCAAGCATTGCAATCCGTGTCTCGTCTTCGCGGTCACCTCGAGAACCGGCAACGCACGGCGGTCGCAGCCGGACTCCCGCCCGCCCACGAATAGTTGGGAACAAAGGATTTTCTCGGTGGTTCGGATGGGGCTATCGTGCGCGCCTCGAATAGGGGCTTCGTGATAAGATCGCGCATGAAGTCCTGGGAGTCCGCATCGTGATTTTCGTCATCGCCGCCTACTCGCTGAGCGTCGGAGTGCTCGCGCTCTACATCGCGCTGCTGCAGCACCGCTCCCGCGCGGCCGCCGCGACTCTAGAGGCCACCGCCGAAACCGCGGATGCAGCGAGCACGGAAGTTTCCGATCCGCGTGGGGGTTTCAATCTTGGTGCGTTGCTGCTCGCGCCGTTCTGGATGTGGACTCACGGCATGCGCGTATCGGGCGCGATTCTGCTTCTCGTTGATCTAGCGATATGGCCGATCTATCAGCGCGAACTCTGGCTACTGCTGCTCTTCGTGGCGATCCCTGCGGTGGCTGGCGCAGCCGCGCTCGGAATAGTCGGCAATCGGATTGCCGCGTCGCATTTGGGGATCGAAAACTCGGCGGACCTCTCCGCGAGTCAGCTCCCCTGGTCGCTTGCAGGCATCGTGCTCTACGCCTTCGTATTGCCCTGGCTCTACTTCTTCGCAGATTCCTAGCAGCCCGCCAACGAACCCCCGCGGAGTCACGCGTGCCTCTCGATGAAGTGAAGAGCGTGCGAGATCAAGGCACAGTGGCAGCCCTAGCCGGCTCGGACGAGCTTTCGCAACGCAGAGATTGTGCGATCTTCACGAAGTGAAATCTCGTATGACATCAGCCACGCCCTCGATGCGACAGCGGACTGTCCGGCCGGGCTAGTCGAGTTTGACGAATCGCGCGACGGCGGCCAGTACGGCATCGTGGATCGGGCCGTTTGTGCCGATGACTCCGGAGTTGTTGGCGAGAGTTCGGCCATGGCCGAAGTCGAGGTCGTGGCCGCGGACGTCGGTGATTCTCCCGCCCGCTTCTTCAACGACGATCAGACCCGCAGCATGATCCCAGATCTTCTCTTGATAGTCCTTGCGAGTAGGCAGGCGTAGATAGATCTGGGCTTCGCCCTGGGCGACGATCGCGTATTTGGCCTGGCTGTCGACGCGCACGGGCTCTTCGGTGATCCCGAGGTCCGCGGCGATCTGGGCGCTTTGATCCTGGTCGCTGTGACCCGACTCGACCGACTCGCAAAAACGGGCCGCGGCCGTAGTCGTGATGTCGCTGACGCGAATCGTGCGGGTTCCGGCATCGGCTTTACCGGCCAGGGGGCGCGCTTGGGCGCCCTGGCCGCGAACTGCGCTCAATAGGCAGCCGGGCTGACCGTCGGGACCTGGTAAGTTCGGACACCCGAGTACTCCGGCCACGACTCGACCGTGTTCGATCAATCCAAGGGCGATCGCATACTGTTCTCCGCGCAAAAAGCCCTTCGTTCCGTCGATGGGATCGAGCGTCCAGTAGCGTTCCAAGGATCCATCCGGCGTCACGCCGCCGACATCGATCCAGTCGAGTGCCTGATCCGGGCTGATGCTCGCGCCGCGGACGTTCCGAACGTGTTCGACCACCCTGTCTCGAGTTGCCTCGGCTCCCGCTTCGCGCAGCTCGGCGGCATCTTCTTCACCGACGACGGCATGAATCCTGGAGTGTTCGAGCAGTGAGGAACAAACCAGAGCCTGGGAGGCGAAATCGGCCACGGTGACCGGACTGCGATCCTTTTTTTCCAGAGTGGCCGCGGTGACCAGATTGCTCTGGACACTTTGGCAGACGCGAGCCGCGTCGCGTACGGCGCGTACGGCCGCGGCAAGTTCAACTTCGAAATCAATCTTGGACACGACTTCCTCGCTTCGATCGGTTGGCCGGCAGCTGGAGCCGGGTGGGGCGGCGCGACGATAGCGAAGGGCTTGTCGGGAGCGACCTGGTCTGGTCCTGGGGCAGCCATCGAGCGCTGGCCGGAGAGCGAAAGAGAGTCGCCTCGAAGGGAAGTGGATTTCCGACCCCCGGGCAGGCCGCCGATGATCCACATCGACATGAGCCGGCAATTTTCCGGCAAGTACCGGCGTAGACGGGGGTGGCCTCTTGTCAATCGAGGATCGATCCCCCGGGTCGAGACCGGCGGCGCGCTCTTTGCACTGTTCGCACTGAAGCTCGAAGTGAAGTTGAAATGGACCCCGCCTCGCGAAGGTAGATCGTAGAGGCACGGGTAGCAGCCCGGCCGGCCGGGAACTGAGGAGGTGCCGTGGAATTGCGCCTCGGTACATTCAATGTGTGGGGGCTCCCCAAACCCTTCGCGGGCGACCTGTCCGCCCGAACGCGCGCGATTGCGCGCCGCCTGCCGGAGCAGGATCTCGACGTCTTGCTGATCCAGGAAGCCTGGACGGATGCGATGCGCGACTCGCTGCGCAGCGCCGCTCTCGAAGCCGGATTCGAAGTTGCCCTGGCGAGTCGTGAATCGGGGGGTGGGTTGATGACGATTTCCCGCCTGCCGATTCTGCGAAATCGATTCCAGAAATTTCAATTTCGCGGTGACCCCGAGCGCCTTTCAAAGGGCGAGTTTCTGGGTGCGAAGGGCTACCAGACGCTGGTTCTCGAAGGTCGTGATGGGCCCTTCAGCGTGATCAACACCCATTTGCACGCGCGCTACAGGAGGTTTCGACCGAAGCTGAACAGCGCGGTGCGTGCGGTGCAACTGCTCCAACTCGTCGGCGAGATCCATGACCTCGAGGGGACGGTCGTCGTCGGAGGAGATTTCAACTGCTCGGTGGACGATCCCGAATACCAGGTCTTCAAGGGCCTGACCGGCGTCTTCGAAGTTGCGGAGGGCCGCAAGGATCTTTCGACGGTCTCTCGATCCAACTTCTACAAGCGCGCTCGTTCCGGGCCGGATAAGCGCATCGACTATCTCTTCCTTCGCCCGGCAGCTGGAATGGTCCCACGCTTCGATGGGGCACGGCTCCTCTTCGTCGACCGAGAACCGATTCGAGGCATCGATCGTTCACTTTCCGATCATTTCGGCATCGCCTCTCAGATAGGCTGGGAGGCTGCCAGCACGGGAGTGGAATACGCCGCCAACGTGTCACTCGATTTCGAATCATTCGAACTTGCCCGTGGACTGCTCGAAGTGGGCCGCGAAGAGGTGGATCGTCGCGAAGAGGTTCATCTGCGCTATGCGGGCAGTTGGATTGCCGGCGCAGTGCTGGCGGCCAGCCTGCGGCGCACCCCCGCCCTCGATCGGCGCCAATTCCTTCGCCGTGCGGCGGGCGTTGTTGCGTTGGCCTCCCTGGCGCCCGCCATCGGATACACGACGCTCGCTAGCGTCGATTCCGACAGCAAACGCGATGCCTTCGACGATGCGCAGCAGATTCTCGCGGCGCTGGAGGCAACATCGCAACGGTCGATCTGACCGGTCGAAGCAGAGGGACGATTGCCTCTTCGACCCCCGAGTGGGCTGCCCACATTGGCATGAGTCCAACACAGACTCCTCGCTCCCCGGCAGCAGAATGGCGGTGTGGATCGTCGTCGGATGCGCATCGAGACCTGCGTACGTGGTATCCTTCTCCGCGAACGGCTGCTTCGCATGCGGCTCCACTGGCTTCGGGCAGCAACCCGCGGAAATAGGGCCTTCGGCCCCGTACTCGATTCATTACTGAGCACATGTTGCGAATGGAGCCGATCACTCCATATGGTCTAAGCATTGGGGGATTCGCTCTGGACTCGTCTACCGAAATTTCCTCGTCTCCTCGAGTCTGGCTCCTGGTCGGCGAGAAACGGGGCGACAACGCGCAGGTCGAAAATCTCGCCCGCGCGATCGGCTGGGCCTACGAAGAAAAGAAGATCATCGTTGAGCCTCGATGGAGAGAGCGCAAGCCGTGGGTTCGGCCAGCGCTGGGCCATGTCGATCTTGTTCGTTCCGACCGACTCGAAGCCCCCTGGCCCGATCTTGTGATTACCGCCGGCCGGCGGCTCTCTTCGGTCGGTCTGTGGATCAAGCAGGTTTCGCAGGCAAAGACCCGTCTGGTTCTGATTGGGAGGCCTCGGCGTCTTCGCGAATCGATCGATCTTGCGGTGGTCGCCGCCCATAACGCTCTGCCGGACGGTCCGAACGTCGCGCGGCACGAGCTACCGCTGATGCAAGTCGATCCGCGCGGGCTCGAGCGGGCGACTGCGGAGTGGCGTCCACGGCTTGCGGGGTTGTCGCGGCCCCTGACGGCACTGATGGTTGGCGGCCCGACGGGTGGTCTGCGTTTCGATCTCGAGACCGCGCGTGCCCTCTTCGAACAGACACTGCGGAGTGTCGAAGCATCGGGAGGCTCACTCTACGTGGTGACCAGTCGGCGTACCACATCCGAGGTCGTCGAGATGCTCAAACGAGTGAACCCCGACTCGGCGCGGCTCTACGTCTTCGACCCGGATTCAAGGGCCGGCGAAAATCCATACCACGCACTGCTCGGTTTGGCGGATCATTTCGTGGTCACAACCGATAGCATTTCGATGATGGTGGAGGTCGCGCGGCTCGGCCGGCCGCTCTCGCTCTTTGCTCTGGAGAGCGAGATCGGCATCGTCGAACACATGTTCGAGAGCCTCGGGCTCTTGCGGCCGCTCTCGCCACGCGAGGACCCGATTCCGGCGGGAGGCTGGTGGTCGCGGATGAGGTACAGACTGGGCCGACCGCGTCATTCACGGGACCTCTCGGCGATTCCGCGTCTGCTGGTCGACAAAGATCTGGCCGGCTGGCTCGGCGACGAGCCGGTTGTGCCGAATGCGCCCTATGCCGACGATGATCTCCAGTCGCTGGCTCGGCGGATTCGGGCCTTGTTCGAGTCGGACGCTGCGGGCGGTTTCGGGGGCGCCTGAGCGGCTCTCTTGCCAGGAGGGCCGCGCGGGTACGTCCGATCAGTCAGCTTCGGGGCCTGCCATGGTTATGGTTTCTCCGCAATTCGACCGAGCGAACCGAGCCCGAGCGGGTTTCGGGGGCCGTGTGGCCCAGCGCTTCTTCCGGCACGCGAAGTTCAGCTCACGGGGGTTCTGCCCCAGCCCGACTATCAGTCCATCTCGACTCGAAGCAAGAGCAATTCTGTAGGTTGATTCGAGGGTCCAGCTAGAAGAGCGCTCGGACGCGTTCGACGGCGCGTTCGACGTCGCGCAGCGGTGTAGGGGTGGCGTCGGGATGGCCGTCGTCGAGCCAGACGGCGCGCTTCGTATCGATCAGCAGCCGCTGAACGATGCGAATATCGCGCGTCAGGCGTTTCGGTCCGAGCCGCATCGTTAGCCGATAGATATGCGCCTTGAGATGTGATCGGTTGAGGCCCAGTCCCTTGGCGGTTTCTTTGCCTGCACTCGGGTCGCCGTCGAGCCAGGGATTGTGCTTCATCGAAGTGCGGTCCTGGCCCGTGTCGTAGAGGTAGACCGGTCGGTCTGTCGCGCAAGCCTCGGTCATCATCGAGACACTGTCTGCCGTCACGATCACGCGATCCGCGAGACCGAGGAACGCGAAGAAGGGGTTTTCCAGATCGTCCCTCTTCCATTTATAGAGCAGCGAGGGGGACTCGATGCCCGAGAAGAGTGCGTCTGTGGCCTCCTCCAGTGTGCGTGCACTGGTGGTGACCAGCAATGAGCCACCAAATTCTCGGGCCAACGCGTCCGATTGGGCGGCGAGTCGCTCGCCCGATTTGCGATCGAAGGGGTAGGGGCCGGAGTTGCCTCCGACCAGCACCGCAATCAAGGGGCGTGGCAAGTGGGCGACGCGCTCGCGCCATACGTCGGCGGCTGCGTCGAGTCGCTTGCGGGTGATGCGGTGTAGCGGTGTTTCGTTGTGCAGAACGTTGGGGTCGTCCGGGAGTCGGTATTGAGGCGTCGTGATTACGAGATCCCAGGTTTCGAGACTTGCCCAGGGTCGGCCGACGTGTACGATCCGCACGTGCTTGTCGGCGCGCTTGCGGACGTAGCGTGCGATCGGCTCGTTCTTGCGGCCGGCTGAAATGACGAGATCCGGCCAGGGTGGTTCGAGCGTGTCGGACTGTGATTGCTCGACGCCCAGCAGATGAGCGCCGAAGGGCAGGTTCACGATTTTTTCATAGGCGGTGTAGGCGAAGTGCTTCTGGACCAGGGGCCAGCCGAGCGCTTCACCGAGCCCGAGCACCTGGGAGTTATCCCCGGCGCGATTGCCCATCAAGAGCCAGACGAGCGGCGAGCTCGATTCCGATCGCATTTCACCGGACAAGCCTTCCCCCAAAATCCCCAATCCAGCGCGGGACGCCGTGCGCGCCGCGTCGCAATCAACCCCGAAGCTACCGCGTTTTTCAGCCCGTCGGCGAGATCGATCGGACCAGTCGAAGTAGCAGATGGAGCTTGCATCGGCGCGACGGAAGCTTCAGCCCCCGCACGGAGCCTTTAGCGCGGACGAGGCGCCGTCAGCGCGCGGACGAAGAGCCTTCAGCCGATACGAGGACCCTTCAGCCCATACGAGGAGCCTTCAGCCATACGAGGAGCCATCAGCCATGCGAGGAGCCGTCCGCGCAGGTGGGATCCAGCCCTCAGCCGGCGCGACTGAGCCGGCGTCGTAAACGAATTCCCATCAAGAGCCCGATCGAGCCAAACAGGATCGACGGTGTCCAGCCAGCGAGCCAGGGGCTCAAGCTACCGCCGTGGCCCATCGAGCCGGCAATGCTCGTCGTCAGGGCGTAAGAGACCGCGATGATCGCGCTCGCGATCAAGGTGTGGACCGGGCGCGGGAAGGGTGGCCCGGTTGCCGCGAAGAAGAGCGCAACCAACGGCAACAGCAAGCAGGCCAGGGGTGCGGCCAGCTTCATCTGGAGATCGGTCTGATAGCGGGCTTCGAGGGCCCCCTCGAGAGCCAGGTCGGCGATCCGGGTGCGCAGCTCCCCCGGAGTGAGATTCGCTGTGTCGACCTCCGTCGGCGTTTCCTCGCCGAACTCGACCAGCCGCTCCGCCTCCGGAAGACGCGCGAGCCACAAATCGTCGAGCTCCACGCTGTTCGGATTGGAAAGCAACCAGAGTCCGCTTCCGACATGAACCGCCGCCTCGGCATCGGTGCGTCGTTCGGGCAACCCCTGTTCGTCGAGATCGTAGAGCGTCACTGCGCTCGCCTGGCCGCGCAGCAGGTCGAGCTTTTCCATCTCGTGGATGCGTTTGCCGACTCGGTACCAGACGCGTTCGTGGGCTCTCGAGGGGGTGAAGTCTCGATTCTTGATCTCGGTGCGCTTGAGAAAAGTCGCGCGTTCGATCGCTCGCGGCACGAGCTCGTTGGTCAGCAGATGATATGCTGGAACGGCGAGACCACAAAGCAACCAGACGGGCGCGAGAACGCGGAAGACTGGAATGCCGCAGGCACGCATACCCAGTAGTTCGCCATTTGCACCGATCAAACTGATCGTAAGCGCGACCGCTATCAGGAGCGCCATCGGGACGATCCGCGACGCCAAGATGGGAAGCCGTGCGGCGTAAAAGCGCCCGACCTCGGTCGCCGTAGCGCCGTAGCGATTGAACCATTTGAGATTGTCGAAGACGTCGATGATGAGATACGCCAACAGCAAGCCCGCCAGGCAGATCACCATCAGGCGAATGAACTGAGCGCCCACATAGCGAGGCAGTGCCCGTCGCTTCATGCGCAATCCACTTCGAGCGAGACCGGTTCGTTCGAGGAGATTTCTTGCGCCGCGTCCGCCGCCGCGATCCGAAGCAGACGCGCGTCGGCCGGCGTGGAAGATCAAAGCGAAGGCGACGCAGGCGAGCACCAGGTCGGGCAGCCACGTGACGACTCCAACCGGTGTGCGCTCGTCTCGGAGTATGCCTTCGGAGAGCTGAACCAGCGCGTAGTAGGCGATCGCGCCGATGATTCCCATCACGGTGCCGCTGGATCGCGAGAGCTTGCGTCGAGCCAGTGCCAGGCCGAGTGCGAGCAGCCCGAAGGGCAGTGCCGCAGCACCCAGTGCGACGCGGCGATGGGCCTCGATTGACATCTGACGACGCGCAGCGGCCGGGTTCTCCTCCGAGCGGGCGCCCTCGAGCAGGTGGCTGAAGGGCATCATCGGGTAGGTGTCGAATGAGATGCCGCGATCGGGGCTCAGGGCGGGAAGCGTCGTCTCCATTCGGTCGAAACGCAGCAGCGAGGCGCGATGCTCGCCGTTCGCGAGCAGTAGACCGTCTTCGAGCACGATGCGTTTCACTTCGGACTCGCCCGTCAATATCGCGCCGCGCCGCGAGAAGATGGTTTCGCCGAGATTCGGCATGTAGAGCAGGACGTTCGTGAGTTGGGCCCCGTCGGCCTCGACTTTGCGGGCTTCGATGCGCCAATCCCCGACGCGGCTCGCCAGCCCCGCTTGAAGAGCCAGGCCGGGCTTCTCGTCCATGAGGCGAATCAGCTGATCGCGTACGCTGCGCTGGGCCGCTGGGGAGATGACGACCGACATCAGGATCGAGATACCCGCCGCCCCCAGGGCGAAATACAAGCCGGGTCGTGCGAGTTGACGGGGTGAGAAGCCGATTGTTTCGAGGGCCAGCAGCTCGCGGTCCGCCGAGAGCCTGCCCAGCCCCACCAGTGACCCCACGAGGACCGCCAGGGGCAGCGTCCGCGCCAGGGTTGGAATCAGTTGGTAGCCCGCGATCCGCGCAATCGCAGCCGAGCCCAGGCCTCGGTTTACGATCAGCTCGGCGTAGCCCAGCAGATCCGTCATCAACACGACGAGCCCGAAGACGAGGGCGGCATAGAGCGACGGCAGCAGCATCTCGGAGATCAGGTAGCGAGACAGCTGTGCGCTCGGTCGCGGGCGGCGGGGCGGTGCGGCTTGGGCAGGGTTCAAAGGGATCCTTTCCGCGCGCCAGTTTCGCGCCTGAAGCGAGTGCTGGCCAGCGTCGCATGCCCGCGAGCCACTTCGAGTCATCGGATCTCGCGCCGCCGGCGAGCCTCTGCGGACGCTGTGATGAATTGCCAGCACTCCGTGATCTCGAGTGACCCGTGGGGAAGTCCGCATGGATTCGATCTTGGAGAAACTGAACCGCCCACGCAGAGGCTAAACCGGATTCCGCCTCATCGGACCGAGGTTTCGGCCTACGATTTCATCATGCGTCCGATTTGTGGGCTGTCCGATAACATTGCCTTCCGAAATCTCTGGATGCACGAGGAACAGCGGATCGAGCATCCGCTGGTCATTCGTTACGAGGACGTGCGCAGCGATCCCGATGCGATCCTGCGGCGCGTGATGGAGCTCGTGAGCGAGAGTGGGGCCGATGCGCAGGGTATCGGGCGCCGTCGCCTACTCGAGCGTCGAGAACATGCGCACGCTCGCGAAGGAGAACGTCTTCTGGCTCGCCGGTGGTCGAATCAAGCCGCGCAAAAGGGCAATCCGAACTCCTACAAGGTGCGTCGCGCCAAGGGGGGCTATCGAGACTATTTCGATGAAGTCCAGGCCGTGGTGATCGATGAGCTCGTCGCGAAGGAACTCTCCTGGCCACGGCTACGACCTCTCACCCGAGCCCGATCGTGTCGAGCAACCGGTCAGCGGCCAGCCCGGACGATTCATGAGCGCTCTGCTGCGGTCGGCAGTCTCGCGACGAGACCATGAGTAATTCGGCCTGGCCGGCGATGTCGCAGCCTTGAGAATCGGCTGTCTGGCCTGGGGATCACTGGTCTGGGACCCCAGGACCTTGCCTATCGCGGGGCCCTTTCGTGAAGACGGGCCCCGGTTGCCGATCGAATTCTCGCGCGTCTCACTCGATGGCCGCGTGACCCTCGTCATCGACCCGGCGGCGCCTCAGCTCCGCACCCTCTGGGTTCCGCTTGCCGTCGAGAGCCTCGAAGAGGCGACCCTGGCTCTCGGTCGACGGGAGAAGATCGCGCCGGAGCATTGGGCGGATTGGGTGGGTCGGCATGTTCGGGAGGCCACCGAAGCGCCGACCGGAATCCTGCACGGCATCGACGACTGGCTCGCGCAGCATTCTCTCGACGCCGTCGTCTGGACCGCGCTGCCGAGTCGCGGGCCCGATGGGACGCGAAGCGTTCCGAAGCTTGCGATGCTGCTCGAATATCTCGAAGCGCTATCGGGCGAGACCCGCGCACGTGCGGAACAGTATGTTCGCAGGACGCCGCGGGTCGTGCGGACGCCTCATCGAGTTCGATTCGAGGCGGTATTGGGTTGGCATCCACGCGACGTATGAGCATGAACATGAGAATGCCGACCGCGCTCTGGATCCTCTGCGCGAGCGGGACGCGGAGATCGTTGCAGAGATTGTCTTCTATCCCTAGGGGATACGCGATTCACCATCGAGAATCTCGATGGGCACCGATTCCGGGTCGGCCTCAGCGAGGGGCGGATCGAGTGCGAGCCCTGAGCCGCGCGGCCGGTCAGAAGTTCTGGGCTGTCGGGGCCGTCCTGGGACCCTCGCGCCCAGGGCTTGACGGCTGCTGCCGAAGCCGGGAGAATCCTGGTGTTACGAACAAACGTTAGTTCATGGTCTCTCGAGGATCCGCGGTCGGGATGTACTCGGAAGGGCACTCGAGCCGGAAAAGCAAAATGATCCGGTCGGCAAAGGCAGAGAGGCAACGCCATGGTCGACGCCCTTCACGATACCCGGGATTCCGGTGCTGCGAACCTGCCCGAATCCGAATCGACCCGCGGACGCATCCTCGATGTCGCCGAACGACTCTTTGCTCGCAAGGGGCTTGCGGGCACGGCTGTTCGCGACATCGCCCGGGAGGCCGGACTCACAGCACCGAGTCTCTACAACCATTTCGAAGGCAAGCAGGCTCTCTATGAAGCCGTCTTGATCCGCGGCGTCCAACCCCTCTTCGACATGATCGCGGGGCTCGCCCAGATCGAACACAGCGATGCGCGCACCGGGGATATCCTGGACCGGATCGTCGATCATCTCGCGGCTCGGCCCGACATCGCGAAGCTCATCCAGCACGAATCCTTGACCGGCGGCGCGAGTCTGTCACAGATCGTCGATGGCTGGCTCCGCCCGATCGTCTCCGCCGGTCTCATCGCGATGGGAAACAATCCCGAATCCATCTGGAGCGAAGAGGAACGGCCCCTCGCGGTCGCAGCCTGGATTCATGTCATCCTCGGTCATTTTGCGCTGGCTCCGCTCCTCGAAGAGCTCTTCGAAGTCGATCCGCTGAGCCCCGAGCAGCTCGATCGGCAAAAGCATTTCCTGCGTCGTTTCGCTCGCATCATGATGTCGAGCGACTAGCACTGCGCCCTGCGCCGGGCTGCTAGCCCGTCTTGTTCGGTCGGCGCTTCTCGAGCGCTTCGAGCGTACGCGGCCAATCCTTGCCGAGCAGTCGTGAGAGTGCCCTGTCCGCGAGGACCCGACCCTTGGTCTGACAGCCAGGGCAGTAGTTGACCTCGGTCTCCGCGCGAACGATGCGCTGGATGGGTGCCTTACATATCGGGCAAGGCTCTCGAAACTTGCCGTGTACGGCCATCTCTGGCCGGAAGGCCGTGACTTTCTCCGGAAAGCCGTCGCCGATTTCGACACGCAGGCGCTCGGTCCACTCCTCGAGGACTTCGAGGGTCGCGTGATGCAAGGTTTCGCTCTCCTGCTCCGTCAAGCGGTCGCTCATCTGGACCGGGGAGAGGCGCGCGCGATGCAGGATCTCGTCTGAATACGCGTTGCCGATTCCCGAGAAGAGGTGGGGGTCCGTGAGGCTGCGTTTGAGCGTGTGACGTTCGCGTTGCAGGGCGTGGCGGAAGCTTTCGGGCGTCGCGCCAAAAACCTCGAGGCCACCTGGATCGAGCGCCTCGAGATCCGCTGGCCCGCGCACCAGATGCAGGGAGACGCGCTTCTTTGGGCTGGCCTCTGTGAGCAGCAGACTGCCCCGCGGAAAGTCGAAGGCGGCATGCGCGCGTTTGCGTGGGATCGGCACTCCGCGTTTCTTCCAGCGCAGCCGGCCCGCAACCATCAGATGCAGTACCAGAAAGAACTCCTGCTCCAGCTCCAAGACCAGCCGCTTGCCCATCCTCCGAACTCCGGCAACGCGCAGGCCTTCGACTTCACTCGGTCGCGGCACCACCGACTTGAGGAGCGCCGGGCTCTGAATGCGAATCTTCTCGAGCGGTTCGCCCGCGATCCGCGATTCGAGTACTTCCACATAGATCGTGAGATCGGGGTACTCGGGCACCGTTGCTCCTGCTCTGGCCGACGATCCGAAGCGAGCTGCGCAGCGTAGCAATGGGCATTGCGCAGAGCCGGTATCGTCGGCGCGGTAGGCCTCAGCATGAGCCAACCGCGCGCACCGCGAATCGAGATCGAATATCGGACCGGCTGTCGCTGGCTGCCTCGTGGGGCCTGGATGGCCCAGGAACTGCTCACGACTTTTTTTTTGGAGTCGCTCGAGGAGCTGGCGTTGATGTCGAGCGGCGCTCGGCTGCGCACCCTCTCACGCGACTAAAACTACCACATCGTGATCCACGACGAGCTGCCGCCCGATGCGCGTCTGTTCGCTCTCGAGGACATGACCACGATGCATTACCACAAGCTCATCGAGAGGAGCCGCTGGCAGAAACCCTTTCGGCGGGTACGCAGCTTTCGCCGGAACGGGGAGCGATACGACTGGCTTCGCCGCGAGACGCGTGCGCTCAGCATCGCGGCCGCCCGACTGAGCGGCGACGAAACTGGGTGGGTGCCGGGCGGAGGCTGCGCAAGGTGATCGCGCCGTCTCTACGACCCCCCCGGCATCTGTTCTCGGCGGCGTCGGACAGAGTTGGCCCGCTCTCGGTAGACCGGCCGGCGCGTCGCAGCCGAATTCCGGTGTAGAGCAGGCCAGCCGGACCCACTGAAGCCTGGCAGGGCCCGTCCTACTTGCCGGTCAACTGCGGGTCGGAGACGTCAACTGACGCTGCGACCCCGCTTGAAGAAGGTCTGCTGGCTTCGCGCCGATGGGTTATCGTCGCGGTGGAGGAACTGATGATCGATTCCCTGTTCACACTCTATTGCGAAGACTGTGAGGTCGCCGGCCAGCCGAGCCGGCTGTGGGTGCGCGCTGAGATCGAAGTCTCGTCCACGCGTGGTCCCGAGACCCAGCACTACCTCGAATGCATGAACTGCGGCTTCCGCTTCAAGAGCTGTATGGAAGATCACATGGAAGCTGTGGGCGACGAGGAGTGGCGCCGCTTCGTCGATGAGGCGGGACCCGAGCCCTCGGATTCCTCCGCCTCGCCGACCGGCTGAGCGAAGGACTCCTCATTCTCCAAGACTCCCTATATGGAACCCGAGTTGATGGAACCCGAGCTAATAGAACCCGCGCCGATCACGCACGAGAGTCGCGAAGAGTCGCGTGCCGATGCGCGGACCGAGATCGAGAACCTCATGTACAGGTATGCCGAGGCGATCGATGGTGGCGACTTCGAGACCATCGGTGAGCTTTTCGCGAAGGGTCGAATGCTCGGCCCCGACGGCGAAGTCAGTGGCGAGGGTAAAGAACAAGTCATTGCGATCTACGATCGTGCGACCCGGGTCTACGAAGATGGCACGCCCAAGACACAGCACGTGACCACCAATCTGCATATCGAATTCGCGGCGGACGGACGCAGTGCGCAGGTTCGCTCCCGCTTCACGGTCATTCAGGGGCTGCCCGATTTTCCTCTACAGCCGATCATCACGGGCCACTACTCGGACCGGTTTGCATGGACTGAAGAGGAGGGCTGGCATTTCACGGAACGCCGGATGCGCCCGGTCTTGCTCGGCAACCTCTCTCGCCATCTCAAATACGAACTTGCCGAGGATTGATTTCGCAGGAGACCCGATGGGTACGTTGGGACGCTGGTGTCCTCGTCGGGTCGGGCCCGCCGAGCCTCTGGCCGCCGCATTGATGGATCATTACACGACCGGTCGCCCGCGCAGGGTTCGCGCGACCCGGGCGGATGGCGTCGCCTTCCAGATCGAAACCGAAGAGTACTTCACCCTCGACGGCGAACTAGCGCCGCTCGACGCCATCGCACTCGAACGCTGCCGTGGTCGGGTGCTCGATGTCGGCGCGGGTGCGGGGCGTCACGCACTTGCTCTGCAGCGTCGCGGTCTCGAAGTGGTCGCCATCGACCTGAGTCCGATCTGCACCGAATTGTGTCGAAGTCGAGGAGTCAGCGACGCGCGCACCTTCGATGTCATGAGACTCGATTCGGAAGACGTGTTGGGACGCTTCGATACGATTCTCTTCGGCATGCAGACGATCGGTGTCGCCGGGGGCGTGGCATCACTGGCGTGTCTGCTGGAACGTCTGCGAACCTGCCTCCAGACGGGTGGCGAAATCCTCGTCGATTCGAGCCGGCTGCGGGAAACCTGGGAAGGAAAACCCATCGACCGCTCGCCGGAGGCCGGTGAGATCGTCCTTTCGACGCGCTATCGCGGTTGGATGGGTGCGCCCTTTCCCTGGCTCTATCTCGGCGCGCGGGAACTCGAGCAGGTCGCTCGCCGCTCGGGCTTCGAGGCCGAGATTCTCGGCGAGGTCGATGCGGGTGAGTTTCTGGCCGCGCTTCGTGTCCGGCCGGGAGATTGGTGTGGTGCGTGAACGTCGGCATCTCGAGCAGATTCGTCTCTGGCGATCTCTTGCGGCCTGGGCGCCAGTGGTCTGGTTTCCGGTCCTGATTTTCGGCTTGCTGACCGGGCGAACGGCGCTGGCGATCACGCTCAGTCTGGTCGGCCTGCTCTTCGCCGCTGTGGCGCGGGCGGTCGTCTGGTCCGGGCATTGTCCGCGCTGCGGTGTGCATTTCGGAAGCTCGACCGGCGTCTTCCGTCGCGTCTGGGATCGGGCTGGCTGCCTGGACTGTGGACTCTGTCTGTTTGCGCTGCGACGAGCAGACAGCGGTGGCTGAGTTCCCGGACATGCGAGTTCGGGACCGAGAAGGTCTCGCGCGAGCGTTCCGCTACTTCGGCGAAGTCGAGACGCCGCGTCTGGGCTCAGCGGTCTATACGGCCTTCTCACTCGGGGTGGCCTCCGATCCGGAGATGTTGGATCTCGTGGCGCGGGTCGATCCCGAACAGCCGCCGCCAAACGTCCTCTATGCCGGGGTGCACGACCTTCTGCTTCGCGACGCGGCCGAGGGCCTTGACCCGGACCCTCTGGCGAGTTGGTACCCCTCGGTCTCCGGAACCGCGATCCCCGCCGCCTCGCCCTGGGAGGCCTTCCGGCATTTCTGCCTCGAGAACAAAGCGCGGCTCGGTCCGATCCTCGAAACCGGAAGAACCCAGACCTGTGTCGTTCATCGTTGTGCTGTGATTCTTCCGGCCCTTGCCTGCCTGCCACGAGTCGAAGCCCATGCCGGCCGCGTTGCACTGCTCGAGATCGGCCCGAGCGCGGGACTCAATCTTCGCCTCGATTGCTATCGATACGAGTATGGCGATGGGCATGGCTGGGGCGATCCGGAAACCGAACCGGCGCTCGTCGTCGACGATCGAGGCACTTCGAAGCCTCCCCTGCCCGAGCGTCTGGAAGTCGTGGCACGCCGCGGCCTCGACCTGAATCCACTCGATCTTGCCGATGCCGACACCCTGCGCTGGCTGCGCGCGCTGATCTGGCCCGAGCATGTCGAACGCGCCCGGGCCATGGATGCAGCTCTTGGTCATGTGCGGACCGTGCCCATCGAGATCATTCGAGGCGATGCGACGCGGGATCTCGAGCGCGAGGTCCGGGCGCTTCCCGACAACGCGGCGCGCGTGGTCTTCGCGACCCACGTCTTCTATCAGATTTCGTCCAAGGGGAGGCAGGCCATCCTCGATGGCCTTGCCGACGCCAGCGCCTAGCAACCTGTCGATCTGATCCTGATGGAGAGCAGTGGCGAAGGAGATTCGATCGTCTCGCATTTCGCATTCGACGACGGGCGTTGCAGCGCGTCTGGCCAGCTGGCAAGAGCCGACTCCCACGGTCGCTGGATCGATTGGCAGCACTGACGGCGAACCCATGTCCCGAGGAGTCGCCGAGGCGACCCGACTCGATGTCCATGCTGCTGACCGCGAGTTGCTCGCGGCTCGCTCACTGCTTGGCGATCACGTCGTCCCCGAAGCGCCTGACCCAGTCGAGCTTCGCCTGCAGCGACATCGTGTCTGGCTCGTAGGGGTTTCGATAGCCGACCGACAGATCCGTCACGCCGATCTCCTCGAGTCGCTCGATGTTGTCCGGCGTTGGGGCGACCGCGAGGCCTGCGTAGACCGAGAAGGGTTCGTCTCGCCGGCCGTATTCCTCGCGCAGGCCATTGATATAGGCGAGTCGGCCGACCAGGTCTTCTTCCGTGAGACTGATGAAGTTGAAGCCGTCGGCGTAGCGCGCTGCGCGGCGATAGGCGGCCTTGCTATGGCCTCCGATGACGATCGCTGGGCATTTTGACGGCGTCGGGCAGAGCTTGATTCGCGGAATCTCGTAGTGCTCGCTCTTCCACTCGAAGTAGTCGCCACTCATCAAGCCTTTGATGATCTGCAGCATTTCATCCATCCGCGGTCCCCGGCTGTCCCATTCGGTGTTCGTCGCCTGGAAGTCTTCGGGCCACGGGCTCAGGCCCACACCGAAAACGAAGCGCTCGTTCGTGAAGACATGCAGCGAGGCCACCTGCTTGGCCGTGAGCACCGGGTCGCGAATCGGGAGCTTCAGCACGCCGGTCTGGAACTCGATCTTCTCCGTGACGACGGACATCGCTGCGAAGAGCTGGAAGGGGTCGATGAAGGGAGCGCCGTCGAGAAAGCTGCGGTCTCCGGTCTCGGTATAGGGGTAGTTGCCCTGCGCGACTTCCGGATAGAGAATGCTGTCGCCGAGGCAGAAGGTCGAAAAGCCGACCTCGTCTGCAGCCTGGACGAGGGGCAGGTAGTGATCGATGTCGCACATCGATTCAGCCATGGAAAAGCGCATGTGGGGCTCCTTTGAAGGTCGAAGGTCGATCTTGCGGGGATTCAGACAATAGCCTGGGAAAACCCCGCTTGGGGTGCGGCTGAGTCGCGTCCGAGCGGCCTCGGGCTGGGCGACACCGGTTGAACAGCCGATCTGCGCCGCGGATCGACTCGCCCGGGTCTCGCAGCCATTCGCCAAATGGGGGCTTTTGACAACGGCATTACGCTATTCGGCAACTTCGGGCAGGAGAAATTCAATCTGGCGCGAATCCCAGCCGAATCAAGTTGCGTGAGCGGGCCCGCGGAGCTGGCTCGGGAGAGCGCGAGATGGATGCCAGGGATCTCAAGATGGACGAGTCGGAGCTCGTCTTCTGGAAGCACGTTCGGTGCCGCGGGGCGCTGTGGTACCTCGTGAACAAGGGACTCGTGTTCCTGGTTCTCTACCCCGCGCTGGGTCATTGGGTGATCGATTGGGACTGGCGGCCTACGCTGCTGGTCGAAGGCTGGCTCATCGGTCTGGTCACCGGAGCCTTCGTCTGGATGCGCAAAGAGCTCCGCTATCGCTTCACCCTCGAAGACGAGGGTCGCCCGGTCCCCGATGGCTGGGACGAGTAGCGGATCGGGACTGCGGGACGCCGATGGCATCTTGGATGCTCGTTCTCGCCGTCGTGGCGACTCTGGCCGTCTTCGCGACGACCAGCCGGGGTCGCGAGCTCGCCAAGCGAATCGGTTTCCGCGACCACGTGAAGGGCGCTGCGAGCCATCAGGACGTGGTCTATCTGCTGGACGCGTGCGACGGTGATCTGAAGGAAGTCGCGCGCCGGATCGAGCTCGAGCGCAGTCGTGTTCCCGAACTCAGCGAAGCCGAACACCATCGACGCGCCATCCGAAAGGTCTTTGCCGAACGCCAGGCGTGAGCGCACGGGGTTCGGGGGAACGCGTTAAATTGGAGCGCGTGTCGCTGCGACTCTTCGGAATCTGGACCTGTGACCCAGGCTCTCGGGGCTTCTCCCCGGAGCGCCGCGATCCCGAGATGGACTACCGGGCGCTCAGCTGTCCTTGCGGCTCGAAATCGCTGCGGGTTTCGGGCTGTCCCCGCGTGGCGGCCGGCCGGGGCGGGTTCTTCTGGCGCAGCCTGACGCGAGTCTGGCACGACGCGCGCCGCACGCTGCAGGACGCCGAGTCGCCCGAGTCTCCGTTCTGGCTGCCGCTCTGGCTCGCGTGCGATGAGTGCGGCCGCGAGGATCGGCTTCTCGAATCGCCCGATCTGGTCGGGCGGCTCGAAGGCGAGCCAGGGCTCGAGCCGCGCGAGGCCTGTCGTTGCCGGGTATGTGGGCGTGGATCGGTCGAAGTCGCGGTCGGCGTCGCTGGCTTCGACGTCGCGGAATCGCCTGGTGCCGGGGCCGGCGGCCGGGGTGCGGTGGAAGTCATCACCCGTTGCCTCGGCTGTCATCAGCAGGCGCGCATCGCCTGGAGCGATGGGCGGCCCGCTTCGCAGGCAATCCAACTGGATCGTCTCTACGGTCGACGTTAGATGGAAATGAGTAGCCAACCGAACCGCATGTCAGCTCGAATCGTCGAGCAGGTCGATCACGGTGATTGGCTGATCGGCCTCCTTTGGAGTCACGGATCTGGCCAGAGCGGGCGGCGGGAGGGAAGCCAATCGTGAAGAAGACCCTGTCGACAGCGCTTCTTCGCCTGGCGCTCGCTGTGTGCCTTGGGGTCCTAGCTGGTGGAATCGCCTGCCGGGACCCGGATCGAATGATCTTCGAGGTTCTGGGCGACGCCGACCAGGCGCGATTTCGACGTGGCCGCACACTCGCCCTGCCCTGTTGGACTTGTCATGATCTGGCCGGCACGGTCGAGAAGGTCGGCCCATCGCTGCTGGGCGTCTACGGTCGCCGTTCGGGCATGGCCCGGGACTATTCGGCCTCTCCGGCCATGATCGGCGCCACGATCGTCTGGGACGATCGGTCGCTGGCGGCCTTTCTCAGCGATCCGGAGGGCTTCGTGCCGGGCAATCGCATGATTTCGCCAGCCATTCGCGATTCGACCGCGCTGTCGCATTTGCTCTTCTATCTCCGGCATGTAACCCGTCCGGGTGCGCGCCAGCCAAAGGCCCGATAGAACGCGGCTGGAGATCTCGAATCCGCCCAGCTGTGGGGTTGGCCTACAATCGATCTGGTAGAGGGGATCTGGCATAGGGGATCGCGAAGGAGTCGGTCGGTGACGAGTGGGGTGCGAAGCGAAATGCTCGGTCGTCGCTATCGGGCGATTCGGGAAACTACGATGCGTCTGTGCCAGACGCTCACGGCCGAGGATTGTGCGGCGCAATCGATGACCTACGCGAGCCCTGCGAAGTGGCATCTCGCCCACACGACCTGGTTCTTCGAAACATTCCTGTTGTCTGGCCAGGATTCGGGCTACGGGGTCTTCCATCCCCGCTTCGAGTATCTCTTCAACTCCTACTACGAATCCGTGGGCGCGCCGTTCCCGCGTCCCGACCGCGGGCTCTTGACCCGACCTTCCCTCGATGAAGTCGGCCAATACCGGGCCCATGTCGATGCTGCCGTGACGGCGCTGCTCGATGATCCAGGCCGTCTAGCCGACGAGCTACTCGACATCGCCCTGCTGGGCCTACATCACGAACAACAGCATCAAGAGTTGTTGCTCACCGACATCAAGCACCTGTTCGCGCAGAACCCGCTCAGACCGGCCTATCGAGCCACGAAGCAGTCTGGCTCCACGCCGATTCGTTCCCTGGAATGGCACGCGTTCGACTCCGGCCTGGTCGAGATCGGGCACGAATCAGCCGGCTTTGCCTTCGACAACGAATCGCCCCGCCATCGCGTTTTTCTCGAGGACTACGCTCTGGCCTCTCGCGCGATTCGCAATGGCGAATTTGCAGCTTTCATCGAGGATGGCGGCTATGCGCGTAGAGAGCTCTGGCTCGCGGAGGGATTCGCGAAGCTTCGAGAGGGAGCTTGGCGCGCCCCGCTCTACTGGGTGCGCCACGATGAAAAGTGGTGGGCCTTCACACTCGCGGGTCTCCGGCCGCTTCGCATGGAAGAGCCAGTTTGCCATGTCAGCTTCTACGAAGCCGATGCCTTCGCTCGCTGGGCGGGTTGTCGATTACCCAGCGAGGCGGAATGGGAGAACGCGGCTGCCTGCACTTCCGTCGAGGGAAACTTCCTCGAAGCCGGTCACTTCCATCCCGAAGCGGCCCAGGGTGGAGCGGATCGAGACGGACCGCTTCAGCTCTTTGGCGACGTGTGGGAATGGACGTCGAGTGCCTATCATCCCTATCCGGGATTTCGGATCGCTGAAGACGCACTTGGAGAGTACAACGGCAAGTTCATGTCGAATCAGATGGTTCTACGCGGTGGGTCGTGTGTCTCCCCCCGCTCCCATCTCCGCGCGACCTATCGCAACTTCTTCCACCCGGATGCGCGATGGCAGTTCAGCGGCATCCGTCTGGCTCGCGACCACTAGCCGAGCTTCGAGGCCACCGGGCCGCGTACGGCTGATCGAGGACTATGACCACGGCTCTAGGCGATCCGAGAATCACCTTTGCTCTGGCGTTGCTGGCGGGCATCTTCGCCCAGTCCATCGCGCGGCATACCCGGCTGCCGGGCATCGTCCTGCTGCTGCTCGCGGGCGTACTACTCGGGCCCGACGGGCTCGGATGGGTCCAGCCCCGGAGTCTCGGCGAGGGTCTGTTTGGGATCGTTGATTTTGCCGTCGCGATCATCCTCTTCGAGGGCGGACTCAACCTCCAGATTTCAAGACTGCGTCGCCAGGGAGTCGCGATTCGACGGCTGATCACCTATGGCGCGCTCATCACGCTACTCGGCGGCGCTGCGGCCGTGCATCTGTGGGTCGGATTCGAGCTGATGGAATCGCTGCTCTTCGGCGCGCTCGTCGTGGTGACCGGCCCCACCGTGGTGGGTCCGCTCATCTCGGAGCTGCGTCTGAAGCCGCGGGTCGCGACGGTGCTCGAGGCCGAGGGCGTCCTGATCGATCCGATCGGTGCGATTCTCGCGGTCGTGATCCTGGATCTGACACTGTCGACCGACCCCGGATCGTTCGTGCTGATCGAAGGCAGTGCAGGGCTTGCTCGAGTGGTGGCGGGCACGGTGTTCGGCGCCGTCGCGGGCTTCCTGCTCGCGAGTGCGCTCCGGGTTTCCCGGTTGATCCCGGACGGCCTGCAGAACGTCTTCGTGCTCTCCAGTGTGCTGCTTCTCTACGCGGGTGCTGAGCTCGTGCTCTCGCAAAGTGGTGTGCTCGCCGTGACGGTCGCCGGCGTCGTGGTCGGCAATATGCGCACGCCCGTCGAGCGGGATCTTCGCGAGTTCAAGGATCAGCTCACGGTCATGCTGATCGGGTTGCTCTTCGTCACGCTCGCGGCCGACGTTCGCTACGAGCAGGTCGAGGCGCTCGGCTGGGCTGGATTGGCTGTCGTGGCGACTCTGGTTCTCGTGGTGCGGCCCTTCAGTGTCTGGCTCTGCACCAGGAACTCCGACCTGTTGCGAGGCGAACAGCTATTCATCGCCTGGGTCGCGCCGCGCGGCATCGTGGCGGCAGCGATCGCTTCGCTGGTGGCCGCCGATCTCGAACGCGCGGGGATGAGCGGGGGCGCCGAGCTCCGGGCTCTGGTCTTCTTGACGATCGCACTGACGGTGACCCTGGCGGGCTTGACGGCGGGCCCGGTCGGAAGCCTGCTCGATGTTCGAATGCGAAATCGCGACGTCGTGGCGATTCTCGGTGCACAGACCCTGGGCCTCGCCCTCGGCGAGGAGCTTCGTCGCGGCGATGTGCCCGTCGTCTTCCTGGATTCGAACCCCGCCGGAATTCGTCGCGCGGAGGAGGCGGGCTTCACTGCCATCTACGGTGATGCACTGCAGGAGAGCGTGATGCAACGCGCACGTTGTGGTTTTGCGCGGACCGTCGTGGCGCTGACCGCCAATCGAACGCTGAACAGCGTCTTTGTCGGACGGGCTCGGGAACGATTCGGTGTGCCGCATGGACTGGTGGCCACCTCCGCCGTCGGCGTCGGGCTCGTCTCCGAGCAGCTGGACAGCGGCGAGGTGAGTATCGTCTTCGATGGGCCCCACGATGTCGATCGCTGGGAAGTCCGTGGACGGCGCGGCGACGTGGAGATCGAGCATTTCATCCACGAGCCGATCGAGAGCGAGGAGGGCGAGAGCGTCTCGAATGCCGGTGGGCTCAGCGAACAGTTCGCGATGATTGCCATTCGTCGCGGAGACGAGACCACCGCGATGCACAGCGGGCAGATTCATCAGGAGGGTGATCTGGCTGCGATCGCGATCCATCGTCCCGAGCGTGAGGATGCGTTGCGTGACCTGGCCAGCCAGGGCTGGCAGCCGAGCCCGATCGATCTGGCCGCCTCGGGGAGCGCGGCGACGGATGCCGAGCAGGTGCGCGCTGGCTGAGACCTCGACTCTTCGATCCAGCGAGGCGGATCCGAATACCTGTTCGAGGTCGAAGGTCCAGGGTCCAAGGTCGAATTTCCAGTCCAGGAAAGGGCTCGTATGGCCATCGTCGTAACGAGATCTGCGGGGCTGATCGGGTCGGAGGCCGTGAGCTTCCTCATCTTCAGGCCCCTGTTCGGCAGTGATGACTAACTTGGGTCGGCCAGAGCCGTTCGCAGATTCCACGGCGCCGTGGTGGCGGGCCCCTGTGACGGGGCGACCGGACCGTTTCTGGGCGGGCGTGCTCGTCGCCTATCTCTGCGTGTTCAACTTCTTCTACCTCGACCACAATGACTTCCTCTACGTGGGCGCCGTCGTGCACGAGGGCACCCTCTGCCGCGATCTCCACTACACCCAGGCACGCTGGGCTTCTACGCCCTGAAAGGCCTGGCTGCCGTCGCTCCGACGGGCTGGCTCTATGCCACGCTGCGCGGTGCCGCCCTGCTCTGCGGCATCGGGGCGATGTTCTCGTTGGCCCTCAGCGGCATCGCCTCGCTGCGCGCGCGGGCCGTCTTCTTACTCACCTGTCTGGCCAGCGTGTCGCTGGTCCGGGTCAGCTCCGAGATCGGCAACTACGCCCTGGCGCTGCTGCTGGTGGCCTGGGGACGCTGCTCACGGAGCGGTCTACGTCCCGCCCAGGCCGCGAAGCGCTCCTTCTGCTGTTCGGCGTGGGCAATCACGTGTTGATTCTCGGCAAGCGGGTCGTGCGAGAGGGCGCCCCGCTGATCGAGGTGCCGGCGATCAACGATGCGCTCGCCCGATTCCACCCGGGCGAGAGATGCGACGACAGGCTGTTCACATTTTCGGCGGCGGTCGCCGCCGACAGCCCCTTCTCGCTTTCCCGATACACGGAGCTGGGCGTGTTCTGGCGCGACAAGGATGGGTTCGTGCCGCTGCGCTACCGGGAGGATCCCGCCTATCACTTCGATCCGTACCTGACGAAGCCCCATCTCTACCTGGCCGAAGCGGACATCTCGTTCCTGATCACCGGCTACTACCTCGACAAGGGCCTGGAAGACCAGCTGAGATCCTACGCCGAGAGCAACGGGTTCGTGGATCGGCCCCTGGGCCGGCTGCGCAAGTATGATCTGACGCTCCACGCGCGTCCCGAGTGTCTGCCCGAAGGGTCGGTCGACGACCCCGGCGCCTTCCGCCGCGAGTCTCAGTGAGCCGCGCCCGCCGCGCGAGGCACGGGCGGAGCGGGAGGTCCTGGTAGACAATTCGAAAGCACGACGACTCAGTCATTCATTCGATGTCGCCCAGGACGAGATCGCGCCCAGGACGCGACGACGAAGGGACGCGGCCCGGCGGGGAATTTGAACGGGTGGGCGCCGACGGGAGACTCAGGCGTCGGCGCGAGGGACTTTGGTCGGATCTCGCGGCGACCGATGAGTCGGAGGCAGTCTGCCTGCGGCGCGTCGGAATTCCCGGCACGCCAGAGGGCCAGCTCGCGAGCGAGTCAAGGGATGAGTCAAGGGAAATGGAGATCGTCACCCGTGCGCAAGTCCCCAGCCCGAGGCAGCGAGCTGTGAGGCGGACCGGTTTCGGTCGCGTCGCGGGCACCGCTCTCGCCATCGCTCTCGCCATCGCTGGTCCTGCGTGGAGCGCCCCCCGGGAGACCTTGGCGCCTCGAGTCGCCGCTCCGGGCGACGCTGGCGCGGGGCAGCAGCCTTCCGAGGTCTGGGAGTCGCTTCGGTACCGGGGCAGAAACTGGCTGGCCCGCTTCTCGGTGGAGATCGAGATGCAGCTGCCGGAGCCAGGGCGAAAGCGGGCGGTCGACGCGGACTGGGTCGCCGAGCTGCGTACGAGTCTCGATTCGGTCCTTCTCTCGGATAAGTCGACACAGATCCGAGCCTATTTCGACCCGATCACAGGCGTCGTTCGCCGCCTCACGCAGCTGTCGATGGGACCCCGTCCGGACTTCAAGAGCTACGAATTCCAGGCAGACGGTGTGATGCGGATTCGCAGTGAACCCGTCAGGGGTCAGACGCTCCAGTCACCCGAGCGCTGGCCAGGCGGTCAGCGCGCCTTCTACGGCTACGATCCAGGAGAGCTCGGCTGTCGGGTCGTCTCGAATCCCGCTGCACTCGCGTGGTGGCTTACATGGGGCCCGGCGGCCTCGTCGGCGCGCGTCCAGGATCCCGAGGTCTGCTATTTCCTCGGTAAGACCCTCTACAGTGTGGCCTTCGAGGCGCTCGGAACCAGCGCCGCGCGCGTCGACTACCAGCTGGTGCGTGAGGGTCGCTCGAGGCGCCGCCACGGACGCGTACGCGTCGAGCGCTACCGGGTGATCTGCCGCCCGATCGCGGGCAAGCTCGACGAGAAGACGCTAGTCGCGGAGATCCTACTCGACGCCGAGAACCGGCTGCCCTGGCGCTTTGTCACTCGAGAGGGCCCACTGCGGATCGACGTCGAGCTCGACCGTGCGGTCCTGCGCGAGCCCGCGCTCCTGGCAAGCGGATCGTCGCTGGTCGATTGAGCGGCGGCGCTGGGTGTCAATGCCGCCGGGTGGCTTTTCAGGCCTGCCGGAGCGGTGCCGAAGCGGCCTCGCCCTCCACAGCCCGGTCCTGCGTGTAGCCAAAGTCCGGCCGCAGGTGCTGCTCGACGTATGCGTCAATCTGCGCGACCTCTTCATCGCGGAGATAGTCGCGATAGCCGCCCACCTTGGCGCGCCGCACTTTGTAGGAATCGGCGTTCTCCCGGTTGCCCGGCTTCATCCGGCTTCCCGCAAAGAGTGAGGTGTTGGCCGATTCGAGCTTGCGCATATTTTCCACCGAGGCGTGGTCGACGGCCTGCTCGATCACCTCCGGCGGCGCCTCGGTTCCGAGGAAGGCCACGATCTCGCCCAAGATCTTCGCGGGCTCCCTGCGGAGATCTTCGTAGCGAACGACGAGCAGGTCTGCGATCTGGTCCATATCACGCGCCCAGAGGTTCAGGAAATCGACGCAGCGGACCAGTCCGTGGCGCGGGTGCATCAGGAAGTCGTAGATCGAGACCTCCGTTCCCTTCGGCGGAAAGTGGTTCAGGCGCGTCTTACTGCGTTTCATGCGGTGCTTCCACTGGAAGTACTGGGAGACCGTGACGTCGCGCGGATCACGGACCAGGAGCAGCACGCGGCGATCGTAGTAATCCGCCTTGGAATCCCTGTTGCCGGTGTAGTCCTGAATGTAGTTGTCGTGGGTGAAGAAGATCCTCGGCTGGGTCGGGTCGCGACGCGACGATCGGCCGAAGCCGAGCAGCCGGCTCTCGGAGACACCATGGGTGAGGAGATAGACGCGTGAGAGCAGCACGCGCAGCCATGTGCGGCCGCTCTTGCCGAAGGCGGCGACCACGACGTCGTAGCGTCGCAGCTCGCGGTACTCGCTGCGGCCACGAAGCCAGCGCTCCAACCGGATCTTCTGCTCCTGCGGAAGCCAGAAGCAGGCCCCCACGATGAGTCCGCGGCTCATCTTCTTGAAGATCGTGTCGAACACGAACGCTTCACCTATCGGCTCTGGCGAATCCCGAGCCAGCTCGCCTCGCCCTCGGAGACGAGCAGCGGACGCACCGCTACCCGTTGGGATGGAGACCCACCCGCTTGACCAGATGCGTGCCGGCGCGAGCCAAGCCATGCCAGGCACGAAAGAGCGGGTTGCTACGCAGCCAGGACATCTGAATCACCTGCCTCGGTCCCACGAACTTGTGGTGCCCGTGGAAGGAGTTGGGCGTGCGACGGAAGGCCAGCAGGGTCCCGGCGATCGGCGGCACCTCCGCCACATAGTCTTCGAGATCGTTCCGGGAGCGCAGAAAGCGGAGCCGGCCACCGCTAGCCGGCCATTCCTGATTGAGGTAGACGAGCACGGTCACGACCTTGCTCCAGTGATCTGGGTGGATGTGCCCATCACTGGCTTCACAATGCGCGCGGATCGACGTGTCGCAGCTGAGATCTGCGAGGTTGGGGACGCCGAGCTTCTCTCCGAGGATGCGGATCCACTCTGGTCGTGCGAGCTCCTCGAGCAGTTGAGCGAAGCTCGGACCGTATTCGAGTCCGGCCAGGCTGTGGTTGCGTGGCTCCGAGATCGCCGGGAAATCGCTCACGATCTCGTTGATGCAAGAGGGGTCGAGGAATTTCTCGACCGCAATGAACGGAAACGGATCGGTCTCCGCCTTTGCCATCTCGAGATTCGCAATATCGACTAGCTCACTCACGTTGCCCCCTTCCCCTTGTCATCTCTGCGCTGACGCCCTGCACCTCGGTTTCCCCCATGTGGCGCAACGGCCTGCGGCGCGAACGCGTCTTGTAGTTGATCGCCGTCCGCACTGAAGATACCCTCTCAGCCGTCTTTCGCAGCCTCCTGCGCGCTCCCCCTGGCTACTGGAACCCGATATGCTCTCCCGCCGCCATGCCCTGTCACGTCTCGCCACTCTGGGTGGATTCGTCCCGCTGCCGGGGCCGCAGCGCCGACACGTAGGGCGTTGGCTGCGCGGCTGGGCGGAGTCCCTGCTGCTGGACGGGGCCGACGCGGCCGTCGTCTCCTACGGAAAGAGTGGACGCACGTGGCTCCGGCTCATGCTCTCGCGCTTCTACCAGCGCCGCCACGGACTGCCGGAAGGCACCTTCCTCGAGTACGACAACCTGAGCCGTCGAGCGCCCGGGATCCCGACGCTCTTTTTCACGCACGGAAACTACCTGCGGGACTTTACCGGCCATTTCGACGCGGTGGCCGAGGATTTCCGCGATCGGCGCGTCCTGCTGCTCGTCCGAGATCCGCGAGACGTCGCGGTCTCCCAATACTTCCAATGGGCCCACCGCATGAATCCGCACAAGCAGTGGTTGAATGGCTATCCGTCCAAAGATGAAGAACTCACCGTCTGGCAATTCGTCGCGGAACACGAGGCCGGGCTCGACCGGGCGATCAGCTTCCTCGATGTCTGGGCCGAGGCCGCATCCAAGCTCGAGGCGATCGAGGTCGTCCGCTACGAGGACATGCGGGGCGAGCCCGAGGCCGTCCTGCATCGCGTGCTTCGATTCCTCGGAGCCGACCCCGACCAGGCGGGGGTGTGCGACGCCGTCGAATACGCGAGATTCGACAACATGCGTAGGCTGGAAGAGGAGTCGCAGGTGTCCGCCTCAGGCAGGCGCCTGGTCCCCGGCGAGCACGGGAAGAGCGACTCGTACAAAGTGCGCCGCGCCAAGGTGGGTGGCTGGCGGGACTACTTCGACGAGCAACAGATCGCCGCTCTCGACGCCCGCGTGATCGCGGGGCTACGACTCGGCTTCGGCTACAACCCTGCCGAGCAGGCGCAGGTCGACGACGCGCCGGTGACCGATGATCAGACGAGCACTAGAGAGGTCAGCGCTTGAGCCTCGCGCCCGACTGGCTGAAGAAGGCGGTGATCATCGGCGGGACGGCGCCGCTTCCGAGCTCACTGCGCGTGGCCACGCGAAGGCGTGGCCTCGCCTCGCTCGAGGTGGCCAAGGCGCGCAAGGCGCAGCTGCTGATCATCGCCCACCCGAAGTGCGGCAACACCTGGCTCAAGGTGATGATCTCGAGGCTCTACCAGGTGCGACACGGCTTCCCGGATTCGGCTATCCACAAGACGGACGAATTCACGCGGAAGGTGCCCGAGGTGCCGCGGCTGGCGGCGAGCAACGGCTGCTACTCCTACGAAGCGGCCGTCGGCGAGCTCCTCGAGCCCGAGCATCGCGACGCCGAGATCGACCAGAAGGCCGTCGTCTTCCTCGCCCGCCACCCCTGCGATATCGCCGTGTCGTGGTACCACCAATTCACCAAGCGACAATCGAAGCACAAGCAGGAGCTGATCAATGCGGAGCTCGAGCATCCGATCGACCGCGAATCGATCGGCATGTGGGACTTCGTCCGAAACAGCGAGATCGGGCTACTCCACCTGATCGAGTTCCTGAATGGCTGGCAGCGGCGTCTCGCCGACCATCCGAACACCCTCGTGATCCGCTATGAGGATCTCCGAAGCGAACCCGCCCAGACGCTGCGCGCCGTGATGGCGACTGTCGGCGAGACTTTTGGTGACGAGGAGCTCGAGGAGGCCGTCCGCTTCGGCTCCTTCGATCATCTCCGGAGCCTGGAGAGCCAGGGCCACTTCAAGCAGGGCGGCCTCACCCTGCGCGACACCGAGGAGCCCAACAGCTTCAAGGTGCGCCGCGCGAAGGTCGGTGGCTACGTCGAGGATTTCAGCCCCGAAGAGGTGGCCGAGCTCGACGAGCTGGTCGCCAAGCACCTCTCTCCGTCTTTCGGCTTCGGGGATCGCGGTGCGGTGAGACCGCTGGCCGGGGACAACTGATCCCGCGTGCCGACAGCGCGGCGTATCGCGCAAGGGCTCGATGCGTGTGTTAGCCCGGCACCCGGCAGACGATCGCCAGGTGCGGCTTGCGGGTCGAGAGCATCGCTTCGACCCGATTGCGCAGCGACTTCCACGGGCGGCCCGGGATGATCTTCGGGAAGTTCGTGACGAGCGTGGCGACGACCTCCCAGCCCTGGTTGCGCACGGTCATGCCGAGGCTTTCATCCGACCAGCTGCGGACGTGTCCCCAACGGTGCAAGGCGTGGTTGCAGGCCGGGCAGAAGACCATCTTCTTCTCGAGCTGCTCGCGGTTCGGGGTCGTCATCACCACCAGGGCCCCCGGCGCCGCAAACCTGGCCACGCGATCGAAGAGCTCGCCGAGGGCCGGGTCGGTGAGGTGCTCGATCACCTCGATGACGAAGATCGCGTCGAACTTCTGGCCGGGCGCTTCGTCGTCGGACACCACAAACGCGCCCAGGAAGCCGGGCCGCCCTTTGAGCTGGCTCTCCACGTAGGCCACGCTTTCGGGTGAGTGATCCGCGGCCGCCACGTTGATGCCGAGCTCGAGGAGCGCCTCGCTGAGGTAGCCGCGGCCGCAGCCGAGATCGAGCGCGCGCTCGACGCCGCCGATGTGGTGCCTCAAGCGCTTCACGAGACTGCCCGATCGCGAGTAGGTGAAGTAGCGCTGCGGGAAGCCCGACTCGTAGTCCCAGAAGCGTTGCACGCGCTCGGGCGTCCAATCCATCTGCTCGATCTTCGTGGGGTCGTTCAACGAGGTTCCCTTCGGCGTGGCATGACGGTCGGAGGCGGCTCAACGCATGGCGCCGCCTCACGCACGGCGGCAAATGTAGCCTTTTCTTTCTCGGCCAAGCCCGCAGTCGACGGCGGCTGGGTGTGGCGGATCATGTAGGCCAAGCCGTGGCGGCTCTCGCCGATGCGCTCGAGGCCCTTGCGCGACGACAGGAAATCGTGGACAGCGCGGGAGCAGCCCTCCCAGTGGAAGTAGTCGTCGATCAGGATGATGCCACCGTGGGCCACGTGATCGTATAGGTGGGTCAGTGCCACGAAGGTCGATTCGTACCAGTCGCCGTCCAGTCGTAGCACCGCGATGGGGCGTTTGGGCTCGAACCCCGGCAGGGTGTCCTGGAACCATCCGCGGTGGACCGACACCTGCTGATCCGGCGCCCGGAAGCGCTCGGCATTCGCCGCGAAGGTCTCGTAGGCCGCCGTGTTGCCGTCGTGCTTGAGGATGCCGAGCTCCTGAGCTTTCAGGGCCCGTTCGCCGTCCTCCTCGGTCGCCGGCGGCAGGCCCTCGAAGGAGTCGAAGAAGTGGAACTCCTTGATCTGGCGCAACGTCGACATCAGGCCGAAGGACATGCCCCCCGCCCAGGTCCCACACTCGATCACGCAGCCGTCCGCGAGACCTGCGGCGCGCACCGCGTGGTCGGCGAGGTAGAGGTTGTCGGCATAGCTAGGGCGCTTGACCATCGTCAGGTGACGAAAGCGTGACCAGCGGGCGAGATAAGCGGGGCGACGTAGCCAGTACTGCGCGCGATCACCCAACTTGTTGCGCGCCACTCGTGCCTCCGAACCGGGCCGCGCCGCGTCACGAACTCCGGACTTCCCCCGCTGCGGCGGACCAATGCCGCGCTGCGGGTATCGACGTCCGCCCAGAATCTAGGCGAACGCACGCCTCGCGTCAGTGCCCGATTCAAGCTCGAACTGGGTGCTGGGCCACCACAGCGTACGCTGACCGGCCGGATCGTTCAGCTCTGCGCGCCGAGCCAGGCCTGGAACATCAGAATGGACCACAGGGCTTCTGAGTGGTTTGCCCAGCCGCAGGCGTGCTGCCCCCAGAGCTGTCGAACCTGCTGTGCATCGAAGATGCCCTGTTTCTCGAGTCGCTCCGCGGAGAGCTGATCTTCGGCCCATTCCCGAAGCGGACCGACGATCCATGAACCCACCGGCACACCGAAGCCTCGCTTCGGTCGGTCGATCAGCTCCCGGGGCACGTAGCGCGAGAGCACATCCTTCAAGACTCGCTTGCCCGATCGGCCATCGGCGACGTAGTCGTCGGGCAGACTCCAGGCGAACTCCAGGACGTCCGTGTCGAGCAGTGGACAGCGGACCTCGAGGCTCACCGCCATGCTGGCCCGGTCCACCTTGGTCAACACGCCGTCGGTCAGGTACGAGATGTAGTCGAATTGCCGGACTGCGCGCAGATCGCTGTCGACGTCCGCCCAGAGTGTCCGGTCGTTGTAGGCGGTCTTCGGGGTCCCGGCCCCGAGTACGAAGGAGCTGCCGTCGAGACACTTGCGGAAATCCCGGGCCTGGAGGTCGGGGAGATCGCTCGCAAGCGGGTGGCACCAGCGTTTTCCCAGCTTCGACGAGGCTCTTTGCAGGCTGCCGAGGCGCTCGCTGCGCAAGGGATCCGCGGGCCCGAGATGGCGCCAGCTGCGTTCGCGCAGCCCGTGCTGGAGGCGACTCTTGAATCGCTTCGTGGCCGCGCCCGTGCGAGCCAGATCGCGCCACATCCCGATCAGCCGGAAGTAGCGGTTGTAGCCGGCCAGGGTCTCGTCACCCCCGTCGCCCGAGAGCGCGACGGTGACGTGCTGTCGGGCCATCCGTGACACGAGGTAGGTGGGAATCTGGGAGGAGTCGGCGAAGGGTTCGTCGTAGATCACGGGGAGCGTTTCGACGACGTCGAGCGCCTGCGCAGGCGATACGTAGAGCTCCCGGTGATCGGTCCCGAGATGGGCGGCCACCTTGGCGGCGTATTCGGCCTCGTTGTACTTGGGCTCAGAGAATCCGATCGAGAAGGTCTTCACGGGCCGATCCGAGAGTTCCTGCATGAGCGCGACGACCGTCGACGAGTCGATGCCGCCCGAGAGCAGTGCGCCCAACTCCACATCGGCCACCATCCGCTCGGAGACGGCCTTGCGGAGCATCCCGTCGAGCCGCTCCACCGCCTCCGTGTAGGCGCCCTCGAACTCCTGTCGATCCCCTTTCTCGGCGATCTCCCGCGCCGACCAGAAGGGCGCGGGCTCGCGGGACCAGGCCGCGTCCTTCGGCCCCAGCGTGAGCAGGGATCCGGGTGCGAGCTTCCGGACCTGCGCATGGACCGACCGCGGCCCGGGGATCCAGCCGTAGGAGACGAGCGCCCCGATGGCGTCCCGATCGAGCGAATCGTCGAAGTCGGGATGCCGACGCAGCGCCTTCAGCTCCGAGCCGAAGGCGAAGGTTTCACCGAACCACCCGTAATAGAGGGGCTTTTTCCCGGCGCGGTCCCGGGCGAGGTGGAGCACGGCCTCCCGGCGATCCCAGAGGGCGATCGCAAACATGCCCTTGATCCTCGCCAGCGCCCCGTCCATGCCCCACGCATCGAAGGCGTTGACGAGCACTTCCGTGTCGGAATGCCCGCGGAACGCGTGGCCCCGGCCCTCCAGCTCTGTGCGCAGAGCTGCGAAGTTGTAGATCTCGCCGTTGTAGACGACCACGTACTGCTCGCTGGGTGCGAGCATCGGCTGAGCGCCCGCATCGGAGACGTCCATGACGCAAAGGCGTCGGTGACCGAGGGCGACGCCGGTCTGCTCGTCCACCCACACGCCGTGTGCATCCGGTCCGCGATGCTGGATCGCATTGGCCATGGCGCCCGCTAGCCGAGATAGCTCGGCTTGGCCCGATCGCCGGCGCCGATCGATGAATCCGGTAATGCCACACACGATGCAGTCTCCTCGGGTCGTCGCGCGCGTCCTGGAATCGCGCCGCCGGCCAGCGTGCCAGATCCGCCCGTCGTGCGCCCGGCTGGCCACCCGGATTCGACGCCTTTATATTTGCCGCGTGATTTCGCCTTCGATAAACGGCACCCGGATCTGCCTGGCCACCCCTCTCTTCTATCCCAGCTACGGCGGGGCCCAGCTTCGCTACAAACGCTATCTGCCTGGGCTGCGGGAGCACGGAGCCGATGTTCGGGTCTTCGCCGGGACTGCGACGCCACTCGATTTCACTCCGGAAGACGCCTACGAGAGGTGGAGCGAGTATCGGCTCGGTCGGATGCTGCCGGTCGAATCGGCGGGGGGCACTCCCGTGCATCGGGTGCGGCTGCCAGACGGCAAGGGTCCCCTGCACCGCACGATCTACCAGCACGCACTGTGGAGATTTTGCCGGAATCGCGAATACCGGCCCGATGTGCTGCAGCTCCTTGGAACGATCCGAATCGGAGCCATCCCCTGGATCCGGCAGCTGAGGCGCATGGGGATTGCGACCGTCTACGCGGTGACGACGGCCTCCAAGGTGACGCGACGCGTGGAAGGGTTCGACCGCCGGCTCTTCAAGTTCCGGTCGATTTTCAACAGCATGGACTGCATCGTGACCAACAGCGACCACCTGCGAGGGATGCTGTGCGAGATGGGCGTCACGACGCGCGTCGAAGCGATTTCGAACGGGGTGGACTTGAGGCGTTTTGACGCGGATGTCTCGTCGAGCCGGCCGGCGGAGCTTCGCGCCCGGCTCGGGATCGGCCCCCACGATCCGATGATCGTCAGCGTGGGCAACATCATGGCTCGCAAGGGCAGCGACCTGCTGGTCGAGGCGTTCAGCCGCCTGGCCCGGGTCCACCGCGACGCACACCTCGTCTTCGTCGGACCGAGTCAGGTCGGGGGCGAAGCGCACCACCGTGCTTTCCAGGGCAGCTTGGCCCGACTCGTCGATCAGTCTGGCGTGGCGGAGAAGATCCACTTCGTGGGTCTCTCCGACGAGGTGCCGGAATACCTGCGTGCCGCCGACGTCCTCGCGCTGCCTTCGAAGCGGGAAGGGCTCCCCAACGCGGTGATCGAAGCCATGGCCTGCCGCACGCCCGTGGTGATCACGCCTTTCGAAGGGCTCTGCGATGATCTGGGCAAGCCCGATGGCGAATACCTCCTCGCCGACTTCGATCCCGTCTCCCTGGCTTCCTGCCTGCAGCGTTTGATCGAGGAGAAGCCGTTGGCGCAGGCCATCGCTCGCAGGGGCCAGGAGCTGGTCCGTCGCAGCATGAGCCTCGAACGGAGCGTTGCACGCTACGCCGAGCTCTACGGCGAGCTCGCTGCGCAGGGAGGCGGCCGAGCCCGGTGAGCCCGGCCCCCATTGCAATACACCCCGGCACGAAAACGAGTTGTCTCTAGCGTGTGGATCCGTCGCGGCGCTCTTCACATGCGCTCGACACCAGTGTGAGAGAGCGGGGCTTCGACCCGGCTTCGGCTACAGTCAGCCGAGCAGGGGCTGGTCGGCGATGCCCCGGTGACCGGCGATCAGGCGAGCAACTCGGACGAGCAAGAAGGAGGGTCAGGGCTTGAGCGTCGCGCCCGACTGGCTGAAGAAGGCGATGAGGATCTTCGAAGCGAGCCCAACCGGACGCTGCGCGCCGTGATGGCGAATGTCGGTGAGACTTTCGGTGGCGAATGGGTCGCCAAGCCCCGCTCTGCGTCTTTCGGCTTCGGGGATCGCGGTGCCGTGGGACCGCTGGCCAGGGACGACTGATTCCGCGTGCCGACACCGCGAACCTGGCTGCTGCTGGCGGAGAAGGCCGGCGATAATGCCCAGGTCGAAGCCCTGGCTTCCGCCCTGCCCTGGCCCGCCGAGGTCCGCCGGCTCCGGATGAGGCCAGAGTGGCTCTTGGCCAAGCCCCCCGTCCGTCCGACTCTCGACCACATCGATCTCGAGCAGAGCGATGCCCTCGAGCCTCCCTGGCCCGATCTCATCGTCACGATGGGACGGCGGACTTCGAGTGCGGCCCTCTGGATCCAGGACCGCTCGGGTGGTCGGACCAAGATCGTCCTGGTGGGTAAGCCCTCGGGCCAATGGAATCGCATGGCGCTCGTCGTGGGCAGCGCCGAGATCCTGCTGCCACCCCTGCCCAACGTCCTCAAGATCCGCCTGCCCCTGCTGCGTATCGAACGCGCCCGCGTGACGAGGGCGGCGGATGTCTGGCGCCCTCGCCTCGAGGCGCTCCCGCGCCCACTCGTCGCTCTGCTCGTCGGTGGGCCCACTCGCCCCTTCGTCTACGACGCATCGGTCGTGCGCCAACTGGTCGAGATCGCGGAGCGGGTCCGGGCCGACGGCGGAACACCCTTCGTCACGACGAGCCGTCGCACACCGACGGTGCTGGCCGATGCGCTCGAGATCGGGCTTCCCGAGGCGGCACGGCTGCATCGTTGGCGGCCGGACGCCGCGCCCGAGGAGAACCCCTATCTGGGTCTCCTGGGGCTGGCGGACGGCTTCGTGGTCACGGCCGACAGCGCCTCGATGGTGCTCGAGGTGGCAAGCCTGGGCAGACCGCTCGGGATCCTGCGCCTTCCCGGTGGTCGACTCGGGAGCCTCGAACTCATGCGACGCCAGGTGCTGCGCCGGCTCTTCGAGCCAGCCCGCGCCGGGGCTCTCGACGCACTTCGCTGTCGGCTAGCGCGAGCCGCCTTCCGCGCGCGTCTGCTCTGGGCCAGTCGGGATTTCCGCGTGCTCTACGAGTGGCTCGTGGCGGAGGGGTTCGCAGTTTGGGCCGGTGAGCCCCTCGTCTCGCCGCCGGGCTTGCTGCCCGACGAACGCGAACGGGTCGCGCGCCGCGTCGAGATGCTCTTCTCGTCCGATGTCGAGGGCAGCGGGGGCACGCCGCCCTGACGCACAGGGCGGGAAGACTCCCGGCGCCATGGTCCCACTCCCCTGCCTTTCAGGCGGGTAGGAATTCGTTCGTTCCATCGCTCGAGCGCACCCGACCCCGGGTCCCGATCAGCTCGCAGGCCTCGAGGGATTCGAGCAGCTTCGGGTCGTTCGGCGTGTTGGCGAGGAAGCGATCGCCCGTTTCTTCGAGGCGCCCAACGATGATCCCCTGCTCGGGTGCGCCGTCGCGCGCGTGCACGATCGTGTAGGTCTCGACGGTCGCGATTCCCTCCACCTCGCCTCGGAGCGCGACCGGCGGCGCCTTCCATTCGGCACGCGCCTGGGAAGAAGCCGCGTCGGCCCGGGGATCGGTATTCGGGGGCGCCGGCACGCGCGACAGCACGACGGCCGAATGCTTCGTCAGATACCAGCCGTTGCCCGTCACGAAGGCGTGCTCGCCTCGCCCCTCCCGGAGCGCGTCGAAGGCGCTCGCCAGGGCATGCAGGCTGTAGCTATTGCCGGGGCCACCGGCATAGGGGAGGCCACCGGTCAGCGTCAGGCCTCGCGGATCGTCCTGTGCCAGCCCTAGCATCTCGCAGGCCATCGCCACGGCAGAGGGGAAGCAGGAATAGAAATCGAAAAAATCGATCTCGTCGAGGTCGAGCCCGGCATTTTCCAGCGCGGCCCGGTGGCAGCTCGAGAGCGAAGGTGATTCTGCGAAGGAAGGCCGCTCGCTCACGAACCATGGATCCTCGATCTCTAGCGCCCCGCCCCGCCAGTAGACCCAATCCGCTTCCGGGATGCCGAGTTGGCGCGCCATCTCCTGTGATGCGATCAGCAAGCCGGCCGCCTGGTCTGTCACCAGCACGGCGTTCAGGTACTTCGTATAGGGAAAGCGAATCATGCGGTTGTCGACTGTTGCCTCGACGAGCTCGCTCGCACTGCGTTCGGTCGGGAACCACGCATGTGGGTTGCGGGCAGCGACCGAAGTGAAGGGCGCGAAGAGCTCGCCCATGGCAGCGCGGTGTTCGAGGAGGCTCTGACCACGGGCGGCGCGGAGAGCATTCTCGAAGAGTGGGTAGATCTCGATCGGCATTGCGAGACCGACGGCCTGCTCGGCCGCGCTCGAGCCCCATCTATACTTGCCGAAGGGGGTCGGCCTGCCTTCTCCGCCGGTTGGCCAATCGAGGGACTGTCCGGCCTGCTGGGCGAGGCCGAGGGTGCGCAGATTGTTGCAGCCGCCGACGAAAGCCAGCCGGCTCTCGCCGCGGAGGATTCGCATCGCAGCAGTGTTCGTGATGCCGACCGAAGTCTCTCCGCCGATGGCGCTCACGAGATGGCTGGCCGGCTTCGCGCCAAGGCGTTCGGCGAGAAGGGCCGGACCATTGTTCGGTGACCAGCCCATGATGTTGGTGAGAGCGATTGTATCGATGCTCTCGAGAAGCTTTGGATCGTGGTTGGTCGCCGCCGCCTCACGCGCAATGCGCGTGAGCATATCGAGCGGTGAAGGCGCGTTGGCGAACTCGGTCACGCGTTCGGAAAACTGGGCGGCGCCGATCAGGACGGGATGAGTTGATTGGGGCAATGTCAACCTTTCGGGCGAGTCATGGCCGGAGTGTAACGATTCACTCTGCCACAACGCCCTCGTGACTCGAGGACCGTTTTGGAGCTGAAGGTCGAAGGATGAAGGCTGCGGTCTTGCTGGGCCTCACTGCTCGCCCCGCAACCCGTCGTGCTCTGGAGGCCCTACTGTGGGGTGTATTTGCGAAGCTTGCGCTGCAGACTCTGGCGGTGCAAGCCGAGGCGGCGGGCGGCCTGGGAAATATTGCCCCCGCATTCGGCCAACACGAACTCGATGTATTCGCGTTCATGGCGATACAGGCTCTGGAATTCAGTCGGGATCGGGACCTCGGTGTCGATCTCGTTCTCGTCGAGCAAGGCCCGTTCGACCTCATCGACATCGGTCGGTTTCATCAGGTAGCCGATGGCGCCGATCTTCGTCGCCTTGACCGCGGTCGCGATGCTGCCATAGCCCGTGAGCACGACGATTCGAGCGCTCGGTGCGTGACCGAGAATCTTTTGAATCGCGTCCAGACCGGAGTCCGCGCCCAGACGGAGGTCGACGACCGCGTATTGCACACCGATTGGATTCAGGGCCTCGAGGGACGCGAGGTCGTGTGCCCGCGCGACGCTGTAGCCACGGTCGCGGAACTCCGAGGCCAGCGTCTCCGCAAAACGGTCGTTGTCCTCCACGATCAACAGCGAGCGTTCTTCAGTCTCTGCATTCCAATTCGAAGTGTCAGCCATCCTGTGGTCTCCAGTCGGGTGTCGGAATCGTGATGCCGTTCGCGGCCTCGCTCACAGCGCTCCCGGTCACAATTGGCAGCGAGATGCGCGCGACGGCGCCGCCGAATTCTCGATCTTCGAGGGTCAGCTCTGCGCCAATCGCTGCGGCAAGCGAATGAACGTAGTAGAGCCCGAGCCCGATGCCCTCGGCCTTGGTCGTGACGAAGGGCTCACCCAGATGACGACGCACGACATCGGGCCAGCCCGACCCGCGGTCCTGAACACAGAGCTCGGCGCGGCTGCCATTGCGCTGGACGACGATCTCGATCTCGCCGTTGGCACCGCCGGATTCGATGGAGTTGTCTACGAGATTGATGAGCGCCTGGGAGAATGCGACCGTCGGGATGAGGACGCGTTTGGGTCCGCGTCCATCGTCGAGAAAATGAATCGTCGCTTGCTCGTGGACCCGGCCTACGGACTCGCAGACCTGGAGTACGAGCGATTCGAGCTCGACGATCTCGAGCGACAGACGGTCGGGTTGGAGCTGAGAGCCAGCCATGTGGTGGAGCACAGAGCCGCAACGATCGAGTTCCTCGATGGCGGTGCTCAGTTCTTCGTTGTCTTCGAGACCCTGCGTTCGGGCGAGGCGTGCCAGCTTGAGCTGGGCCGTGTTGAGCGGCGTCGCGAGCTCGTGGGAGAGACCGGCGGCGAGAGCGCCGACCGCGCGCAGCCGGTCGATTCGTCTCTTGCGCTCCTGAGCCTCCCAGAACCAGCTCCTGAGACTGTCGAGGGTACCGGAGAGCCAGACGGTCAGGATCCAGAAGACCAGCGCGACGACGATCTGGGCAGGGAAGAGGATGTCGGCGCGGACCAGTGAGCCCGCGAGGCCCGGTGGGATATGACTGTTGACCTGGATCATTCCGAGACTTCCGAGAAACAGGCCGAAGAAGATCAGACCCAGTCGCCCTTCCAGCAACAGAGCGCCTAACATGGAGTGCACGAGCAGAATCGGGACCATCGGATTCCATGCCCCTCCCGTCATGATCAGTAGAGCTGACAGGCCAAGGATGTCCGCGCCGAGCTGGAAGAGCAGAAGAATTGGACTGCTGGGTGTTCCGCGGCGAAGGCTGATCCAGGTCCCGACATTCAGGACCGCGAGCATCGCGACCACCGACAGAAAGAGGGGCAGCAAGGCGACTTCGAGGACCTCGAACTCGAGGGCGGGAATGATCGAAAGCAGCTGGGCGGCGATTGCAACCCAACGCAGGCGCACGACCCAGGCGAGCTTCGCTGTGCTTCGCTCGGGATCGGTTGTGATGGGAGGGTCGAAGAAGGTTCGGATGGTTTCGAACATCGGGTTCTCGGCGGAACCGTAGCAGCAAGGCCGCCCCGAATCGGGCTCAGCCCCGTCTCAAGCGGCCTACCCGGTGAACCGAGACGAAACTGGCTCGCGGGACCGTGGAGGACCGATGAGAGGCAGGATCTGGATCGCTGGGGTGGTTTTCTGGCTGGGCCTGGCTGCGACGGCGGTCGCGGGCGAGTACCGGAGCGGATTCGGGTTCGGGATCAGCGTGCCCGAGGTCTGGCTGGTGCTCACCCAGGGCGAAGTCGCGGAACACGCGGACATCTTTCTCGATGTCGCTGAGGACAGCGCGCTGGCGGCGATTCCCGTCGAGGTGCGCCGGATTGTCTTCGAGCGGATCCGGCGTGGTGGACTCGAGATCTTCTACCGGCGCCAAAAATTCGCGGGGGCCTTCATCGATAACATCAACATCATGCAACAGGGCTCTCCGCTGCCGACCAGCCGCGTGCAGATCGATGCGGTCTGCCGGCTGCTGCCCGAAGAGTTCTCGCGCGTCTTTGGGCGGCCCATCGCGATGGATCGATGCGAGATGCGGGAGCTGGTGGGACGGCCTGCTCTCTATCTCCAGTTCGACGGCGCGCTCCACGGCACCAAGACGATGCAGTACCAGCTGAAGCAGGGCGGAGAGCGGACGCTCGTGATTACAGCAACGGCGGCGATGCCGAATTTGACGCGGATGCTGGGCGAGTTCGAGGCCATGGTGGCGTCCATCCGGATCGATTGAAGTTGCCCATCCGATCCCTTGCAACGAGCTCCGCGACGCCCACGCGAGCGATCCTCGTCATGTCGACGCCCGACATCGCCATCATTGCCAGCTGGGCAGCCGCGACCGGTGCCGAGAGGCCGAGCAGGCCGCGAAACTCGTTACGCGAGTGAGGCGTCATGAGATCAGCTCCTTGCATCGAGGTCGACGCCCGGCTCAGCGTCACATCGCAACGGATCCTCGGGCGCGTGGGGAGGCTCGCCAACTGTCCATCCCGGTCGGATCGTGCGATCCTGCCCGCTCGCACCGCCACAGGAGATGGGGATGAGGAGAATCGGGGGGGCGATTGGGAGAGCATCGAGCTGCCGCGCCGTGGTCCGGCTAGCCACGATCGGGATGCTCGTGGTCGCGGCGCCATGCCTCGCCCACGGTCCGACGATCGAGATTACGCACCAGGCGATGAGGCCCGCGCTGCTGAACCTCTTCGTCGGTACGACGGTTCATTTCTCCAGCACGGTCACGATGCCAGGTGGGCACGTGGTTGTAGACGAGTCAGGCAGCATCGAGAGTCCGGCTCTCGCGGAGCCCGGAGACGGATGGCATTTCAGCTTCGAGGCCGTCGGCACCTACGAGCTGTTCATCAGGCAGCACCCTGAGGTGAGGGCGCGAATCGTGGTGGTCCCGAAGCGAGGGCCGCTACCGCATCGAGAGCCGTAGGCTCCTAGCCCTGGCGGCTGAAGACGGCGAAGAAATCGCCCAATTCGCCAAGATTCTGATCGGGATCCAGCAACAGATCGTATGTCGTGGGCGCCGCCGCTGGCGTCGGCTTTTCCGTAGCTTCCGGCTCCGGCTCGAATTGCTCGATTCGGCGGTAGAGGGCTTCCCAGCTCTCCTGAGCGTCTTCCAAGTCGATTTCGATCGTGGGCTTGGCCATCAGACCTCCTGCGTCGTGGTCGCGCCCCAGGGGGGTCGGGGAGGAGCGAAGCATTCTTCGTGCGCCAGCGCGCTGCTCGCCCACAATACGGGAAATGTCCGTCAGGGCAACAGAAATCAGCGGTTCAAACGTGTGGGTGGGCGTAGCGAGGCACCCAGGAGAGAAGATACACCTTTTTCGCGCAGAGGCTGTGAGCCGATCCACAACGGATTATGATGGAGCATCAGCACCGAATCCCTTCCAGCGGGGTCGGATTCGAGAATGGTTGACTCGATGACGCAGCCGCCTGATGCTGACGAGGGAGCCTCGTCGGCAGCATCTGATTCCGAGCAGCGCGCTCCGAAAGCGGACTCCGCCGTGCCGATATCGGCAGGGGACGGCGCCGCTGGGACGGCCGAGACCGGGCTCGTCGACCAGAGCGGCCGTCTGCTCGGCTCGCGTGCGCTTCAGACCCGCCAGCGGATTCTCGACGCGACGGTGACGCTGCTGAGCGAAAGCTTGATGCGCGATCTGCGCGTCATCGATATCGCCCGCCGCATCGGATCCTCCCCCGCCACCTTCTATCAGTATTTCAAGGACGTCGAAGACGTCGTGCTTCACCTCGCATCGGAAGCCTCGGAATATACGCCGGAGATGGTCGATCTGATCCACGGCGATTGGAGCGGCCAACAGGGACACGACCGCGGCGTGAAGCTCGTCGGGCTTGCCATCGAGCATTGGGACAAATTTGCGCCAATCCTGCGTGTCCGAAACAACGCAGCGGACGAGGGCGACGAACGCTTTAGCGAGGTCCGGGTGCGGACATTGATTCCGATGCTGGACGCCTTCGCCAGTGAGATCGCGGCTTCGCAAAGGCGTGCCGCCCAGGATTCCGTGCAATCCGAGGCAGACGAGTGGCAGGGTGGCTCCGTCGATCCCAGAGTAGGTGCTACGGCTCTCACCTCCCTTCTGGAACGGCTCGCGATGTACCACGTGGAGGTCGAGGCGATCGGCACCAGTCGCGAGCGAATCATCGATACGGCCGCGACCCTGATTCAATTCGTCCTCACGAGTCGTCGCTAGCGAGCGATTGGCGTTGCCGGGTCGGGGAGGAGCGCGGCGAGCTGGTGCCGCTCGCTCGGTTGGATGCGAATCCGGCACTGCTCAGCCGCCAGCGTCGGCCCCGAAGATGGAATCGTCGACCGATACGGCGATTTCATCGCGCAGGTCGTCGAGATAGCGGCGCAGGGCTTCGTCGCCGCGGCGGCGTTTCAGGTCCTGTCGAACGAGATCTTCGATGTTCTCGAGAGCGGGTACGATCGGCGGCTCGCGTTCGAGGAGCTGGGCGAGGTAGAAGCTGCCGCCGCTCTCGAGCGGCGCGCTCCAGCTGCCCACCTCGAGAGTCTCGAGCACCCTTACGATCGTTGGCCCGGCGTAGTCGCGGATCTTGCTCGCGGGCAAGAGTGCGTCGGGGATCGGGGAGACCTGGGGGTCGGCGAGTTCGGTCTCGACATCGGCAACCTGAGCGCCGTTGGCGAGTCGCTCGGCGGCCAGGGCGACGCGAACGGCCGCGCCCTGCAAGCCGGCGTCGCCGTCGCGGTGCGATGAAAAGAAGATCGTTCGTGCACGGAGCCGGCCCGGGCGGGTGAAAAACTCGAGACTCTCCTCGAAATGCCGGGCGACCGCAGAGTCGCTCGGTTCCTCTGCATCGGCTTCGCTGACGATCGAATCGATCAGACCCGAGGTCAGTTCACCGCGCACGCGTCGGTCGATCACGGCCAGACCGAGGTCGAGGGCACGTTGCACCAGCAGCTCTTCGTCGATCATGCGATCCAGCACGCGCCGGCGCATGGCGTCATCGATCGGGTTGCGCAGGTCGCCCTCGACGCCGGCGAGCACGCGCTGGTAGTCGATCAGACGAATCGTGCGGTCGCCCACGAGCGCTGCAGCGCCGGGGGGCAGCTTGCGGGCGTCATCTCGCGCTTCGAGCAGGCCCGCCGTCGCCAGCGCCAGACCGACCGCAGCGCCCATCAGCAGCAGCCAGGGTGGCCGGTTGGGCGGATCCTTCGGAACGCTGTTGGGATCGCTCAGGGGGGCTCCTCGGGCGTGGTGTGGGCCGATCGGGCGGGGATCATAACCCAGCCCTCGGCGCCGTTGCCTCGGATGCGCCGTGCATCGGTTCGCGAGCGCAGCCCCTGAGAACTAGATTAACGGTCCTGAGATTCGACCGAGGAGCGCGCGATGCATCTCAATCTGGGCACCATTCTTCTGGCCAACGCCAAGCATCAGCCCGGGGCAACGGTCTTGCGTGCGGGGGATCTCGAACTGAGCTACGCGGTACTCGATCGAGCCGCGCGTGGCTTCGCGGCGAGTCTTCGAGCGCGGGCCATCGCGCCAGGCGACAAGGTCGCGCTGCTAGTGCCCAACGTCCCCGAGTTCTTGGTCGCCTATTTCGGGATTCTCTATGCGGGCGCGACGGTCGTGCCGATCAACGTACTCGCGGCCGCACCCGAAGTCACCTATTTCCTCGAGGACTCCGGTGCGCGTCTGCTGATCGTGCACCCGCTCTTTCGGGAAGCGGGAGAACAGGGTTCGGCGCCTCTCGACGTCCCCGTCGTGATCGCCGCCGGAGACGATCAAGAGAACACGGTTGGAGCGATGGCCAAGGCCGATCCAATCGAACAGATCCACCCGACCTCGCCCCAGGACACCGCGGTCATTCTCTACACCTCGGGCACAACCGGCAAGCCCAAGGGCGCCGAGCTCACTCATTCGAATCTACTGCTCAACTGCGCGGTCGTGGTCCCGAAGTTGATGCCGTCGGCACTGGGCGGACACCGCGCGTTGGCGACACTGCCTCTCTTTCATTCCTTCGGTCAGTCGGTGATTCAGAATGGGATGATCGCGTCGGGAGGAAGTATCACGCTGCTCGCGCGATTCACGCCCGAGGACGCCTTCGAGCTGATCGAACGCGATCGGATCACGGTCTTTGCGGGCGTGCCGACGATGTACTTCGCGCTGCTTCATCATCGGGGCGATCGTGCCCACGATGTCTCGAGTCTCGTCACCTGCTTGACGGGTGGTGCGCCGATGCCGGTCGAAGTCATGAACGCATTCGAGGAGAAATTCAACGTCCAGATCCTCGAGGGTTTCGGGCTCTCCGAGACGTCGCCGGTCGCGAGCTTCAACGTGCCGGAAAAGCCGCGCAAGCCGGGTTCGATCGGCTATCCGGTCTGGGGTGTCGAGCTGTGCATCGTCGACGATGCCGATCGAGAGCTGCCCGATGGCGAACGAGGGGAGATCTGCATCCGCGGACACAATATCATGAAGGGCTATCTGGGGCGTCCAGACGCCACCAGGGAGACGCTGCGCGGCGGCTGGTTTCATTCAGGGGATGTCGGCTATCGAGATGAAGATGGCTGCTATTGGATCGTCGATCGCAAGAAGGACATGATCTTGCGCGGCGGATTCAACGTCTATCCGCGCGAGGTCGAAGAGGTTCTCTACGCACATGAAGCGGTCCTCGAGGCCGCGGTGATCGGTGTTCCGCACGAGAGTCTTGGGGAAGAGGTCAAGGCCGTAGTCGCCCTCAGCCATGACGCCCGGGTCACGCCCGAAGAGCTACAGGCCTTCTGCAAGGAGCGACTCGCCGCCTACAAATATCCGCGCATCGTCGAGATCGTTGCGGAGCTGCCCAAGGGCCCCACTGGCAAGATCCTGAAGCGCGAGCTGCGCGATCCGGTGTAGTGGAAATTCCCTGGAGGCGAGGGGTCGAGACCGGGATCTCGGCCACCAGATCCCCAGATTTCGCCTTTTGTTCGTGAGCTGTGACCGCGTATGTCACGGCGGGCCCCCAATATCGAGAATGTCGGGCGTTTGTCCCCTCGAGGCGCCCGGGGCCGCGTGGGATGTTGTCGGGGTCGCGAAGTGTCGAAGGACTCCCCCGCCAGCGCACGGTGCGAAAGCGTCGCGCCCGCGACATCCCACGCGGTGTCATACAGGCCGAGACACCGGACCAGTGCGTAAGCCGCAGCGGCCGGATTCGGGCGGCGGGCAATGGGAAGCGGGCAGTGGGCAATGGGCAATGGGCAATGGGAAGCGGGCAGTGGGCAATGGGCAATGGGCAATGGGCAATGGGCAGTGGGCAGCGGGGAGCGGAAATCGAAAATGGATAATCGA
>PVBE011399661.1_pt1 | contig 51943 bp, 56 predicted proteins | sample 1631181 | NCBI WGS metagenome assembly PVBE01 (sample SAMN08397723, study PRJNA350692) | Marine metagenome, whole genome shotgun sequencing project. | isolation source: water | place: Pacific Ocean | collected 2012-04
GCGAAATTAAAGTTAAATTGGGCAGTCAATTTGAAACCAATTAACAGGGTTCCCAGAAATTTCAATCGTTCCAGCTCCCATTGCTGAGAAAATCGCATTCACAATCATAAAAGCTCCAAAAATTATCACTAATCCAGCTATTGTCGCAGTTAATACCTTTTTTCCTTCCCCTAATTGCTTAGGGTTTCCACCGGCTGTCAGCAAGAAATACCCGCTAATTATTAACATTAAAGCGCCAACTCCTGCCACTATTCCCAAAAGCCAACTCCAAACACCGTTAATCATTACAAAAAGATGACAAATTTGGCAAGCTTGCTCTCCTTCTCCTCCGCAAGGGACTAGCCCTGCCGCTAAAGAACTGTAAGGAATGAGTAAGCTTCCGAGAAAGACAATTAGAAGTAAAAAACTAAGATATTTCATTATTTTACTATAAACTAATTAATAAAAACTAACAACTTTAGTGCCCCCGGAAGGATTCGAACCCTCAACAACGGTTTCGAAGACCGGCATGATATCCATTTCACCACAGGGGCATCGCGCTTTATTTTACCATAAAAATTGAAAAATTCAAGTGATTGGGTTAATATAAAATCAATGAAGAATATTCCAAAAGAGGTAAAAGAAGTTATCTCTAAGCTAAATTCCAAAGGTTTTAAGGCCTATGCAGTTGGAGGCTGTGTTCGAGATTTCTTAAGAGGAGCTGAACCCAAAGATTGGGATATTGCCACTAATGCCAAGCCGGAAGAAATAAAAAAGATATTTCCCAAGAGTTTTTACGAAAACAGCTTTTTTACGGTTACGGTCAAAACTAAAAGCAAGAACCCTATCTTAAAAGAAATTGAGATTACTACCTTTAGGGAAGAAGCAAAGTATACAGATAAACGGCATCCCGACCAAATAAAGTTTGCCAAAACTTTAAAAGAAGACTTAAAAAGAAGGGATTTCAGCGTTAATGCCATGGCTTTGGAATTAAAAGACAATGGCAAATGGGAGGTAATAGATCTTTTTTCCGGCCAGGAAGATTTAAAAAACAAAGTTATTAAGACAGTAGGAGATGCCGAAGAAAGATTTAAAGAGGATGCTTTAAGACTGATGAGAGCTGTAAGGTTTGCTGCCACCCTGGGTTTTTCTATAGAAAAGAAAACTTCAGAGTCAATTCAAAAGAACGCTGGGCTTTTACGGGTTATTTCCAAAGAAAGAATAAGGGATGAACTAATGAAGATTATTACAACAGACAGGGCAGCTGACGGTATTGAGCTTTTAAGAAAATTAGGTCTTTTAAAGCATATTGTCCCTGAACTGGAAGAAGGATATGGTGTTGGGCAGAATAAACATCATGTTTATGAATGCTATGAACACAATCTTCTTTCTTTAAAGTATGCTGTCAAGAAGAATTTTAACAAATACGTCAGATTAGCCAGCCTTTTTCACGACATTGCCAAGCCCAGGGTAAAAGCAGGAAAAGGGTCAGAGTCCACTTTTTACGGACACGAGATAGTAGGGGCGAGAATGACAGCCCAAATTCTTCAGCGGCTCAAATTTTCGAATAAAGACATTGAAAAGATTGTTAGGCTTGTCAGATACCATCTTTTTTACTACAATGTTGGGGAGGTTTCTGAAGCTTCAGTGAGGAGATTAGTCAGGCAAGTGGGAATAGAAAATATGGAAGAATTATTAGAGGTGAGAATGGCAGACCGCATCGGCTCTGGCGTCCCTAAAGCGGAACCATATAAATTGCGCCATTTAAAATACATTATTGAAAAAGTTTCTCAAGATCCAATTTCAGCTAAAATGCTAAAAGTTAACGGAGGCGATGTCATGAAGATTTTAAAGACAAAACCCGGTCCTAAGGTCGGCCAGGTACTGGATATTTTACTAGGAGAAGTATTAGATGATCCCAAAAACAACAAGAAAGAATTTCTCTTAAAGAAAGTTAAGGCATTAGCTGAATTATCTGACAAAAAACTTCAAGATTTGGCTGAAAAGGGCAAGACAGAAAGAGCTAAATTAGAAACAAAGAGAGACGAAATGACAAAGAAAAAATATTGGGTAACTTAAAATTATGACTATTTTAATTATTATCGCCGCTTTTGGCGGAGGAGCTGTCAGGGGAATGGTCGGCTTTATAAAGCACCAATTCTCTTATAAAAACGTCGGGTTTAATCTTCCCTACTTTTTGGCAATGCTTTTTATCTCCGGTATTGTCGGCGTTTTGGTCGCTTCTGCCTTTAACGTTAATGCTGTCTTCGCTTTTATTATCGGTTATGCCGGCGGCGACTTCCTAGAGAACGTTTATAAAATCATCGCTAAAAAGAAAGAGATATATTTTCCTCTAAAAGATGTTCTGCCTCCAAAGTAGCTTCGGAGCGTAGTGTAATGGCAGCACGAGTCCTTCGGGAGGATTTAGCCCGAGTTCGAATCTCGGCGCTCCGACATTTTAATGAAATTTACCTTAGAAAAGCCAAATAAAAACATTCCAAATCTTTTGCAAGAATTAGGTTATCGTTTTTATGCCCAAGAAAAGGAAGAATCAATTTTTTTAAAACGATTGGGATTTGGAAATTATCCCAGATTCCATATTTATTTAAAAAACAATAAAGACTTGCATTTTAACTTGCACTTAGATCAAAAAAAACCTATTTACAAAGGAGCGCCAGCCCATTCGGCTGAATACGACGGTGAAATATTAAAAAAGGAAGCTGAGAGAATAAAAGAAAAATTCAAGGGCCTGTAGTTTAACGGCAAAACACTACATTCGCATTGTAGAGACGGCAGTTCGATTCTGCCTGGGTCCACAAGCTTAAAAAGACTTTAGTTTATTTCTGGAGTCTTTTTAAATTTATTCTTCTCTTTTAAGCTAAATTAATTTATAGTTAAAGTGATGATTAAAGAATCAATAAAGAAACTTATTCCCTCGTTTTTATTAAGCACTTACCATTGGTTTTTGGCTCTGCTTGGCGCTGTTTTCTATGGATTCCCTTCCAAAGAGCTGATAGTAATCGGGGTAACCGGCACCAATGGGAAGTCAACCGTTATTAATTTATTCACCCTAATTCTTCAAGAGGCAGGCTACAAAACAGCTTCTCTTTCTTCTATTAAGCTTAAAATCGCTGAAAAAGAATGGCCAAATACTTTAAAAATGACAATGCCAGGCCGTTTAAAATTACAAAAGTTTTTAAGGGAGGCAGTAAAAGCTGGCTGCAAATACGCTGTTTTAGAGGTAACTTCGGAAGGAATTAAACAGCACCGCCACAAATTTATTGATTTTAATACTGCTGTTTTTACAAACTTAACAAAAGAGCATATTGAAGCTCACGGAAGTTTTGAGAAATACAAAAAATCCAAAGGAGAACTTTTCAAATCCTGCAGAGGCACTCATGTTATTAATCTTGACGACAAAAACTCTCAATATTTCTGGCAGTTCCAGGCCAATAATAAAATTGGCTACAGCCTGAAAGATATTTCTAAATTCCAACCTTTGAACTTAAAGTTGTTTGGAGAATTTAATATCTACAATGCTTTAGCAGCCATCCAGGTTGGATTGTCGCAGGGAATAGACTTAGAGACCTGTAAAAAAGCGTTGGAAAAGGTTAAAAGCATTCCGGGACGAATGGAAACAGTAATTAAGAAACCATTTATGGTTATAGTTGACTATGCCCATACTCCCGATGCCTTAGAAAAGGTTTACGAAGCCATAGATAATCATTTTCCTAATACTAATAATAAAATCTGCGTTTTAGGCGCAGCTGGAGGAGGAAGAGATAAGTGGAAAAGGCCAGAGCTTGGTAAAATTGCTGATAAATATTGCCAGGAGATTATTTTAACCAATGAAGATCCTTACGATGAAGACCCAAAGCAAATTTTATCTGAAATAGAATCTGGAATTTCCAACCCAAATTTATACCAAATATTAGACCGCAGGCAAGCAATTAACAAGGCTTTAGGAATGGCAAAGTCCGGAGACCTGGTCGTTATTACCGGTAAGGGATCGGAACCTTGGATGTGTCTTGCTGAAGGGAAAAAAATCCCCTGGGATGACAGGAAGATTGCAAGAGAAGAATTTAAATAAACATCAGAATATTATGTTTTCTAAAAAAGATTTTAGGAAAATTACTGATTGGTCATGGGAGGTTCCCAAAGATTTAAGGAAGGATATGCGGGTCCCTGCCAGGATTTATGTTTCAGAAAATATGCTAGAAGAGGTGTTTAAAGACAGATCCATTTCTCAATTAATGAATTTGTGCGCTTTGCCGGGAATTCAAAAATACGGCTTAGCCATGCCAGATATGCATGAGGGTTATGCTTCGCCAATTGGAGGAGTAGCTGCCATAAGAACGTCAGACGGCATTATCTCCCCTGGCATGCAGGGATATGATATAAATTGCGGGATGAGGCTTTTGAAATCAAATTATTACTTGAAAGATATTCAGCCCTATTTAGATAAGTTGGCAACTGAAATTCAAAAAGAAGTGCCTTCTGGACTGGGAAAGGGCAGGGAGACAAAACTTGACGTTTTAGAAATCAATAAAATTCTAGAAAATGGAGCAGAAAGATTAATGGAGCAGGGTTACGGTGAAAAAGAGGATTTGGAAAACTGTGAGGCAGGAGGCAGGTTGAAAGGGGCTGATGCAACAGCTGTTTCAGACAGAGCGAAAAACCGAGGAAGAAGCCAGGTTGGAACTTTGGGGTCTGGTAATCATTTTTTGGAAGTTCAGCGAGTAGAAAAAGTTTTTGATGAAGAAACAGCTAAAGCTTTTGGCGTATTTCAAGACCAGATTGTCATTATGATTCATACTGGGAGCCGGGGTCTTGGCCATCAGATCGCCACCGATTATATCCGAGAATTTATGGGATTGATGGGGAAATATAATATTAAAGTTCCTGACCAAGAATTTGCCTGCGTTCCTTTTAACTCGCCAGAAGGACAGAGGGGATTGGCAGCTTCAGCTTGCGGTGCAAATTACGCCTGGGCTAATCGTCAAATGATCGCTCATCTTATCAGAAAAGCGTGGAAGTCGGTATTGGGAGAAAAATCTTCTCCTTTAATTCCTCTTTATGACGTTGCCCATAATATTATTAAAAAAGAAAAATACATTATTGAAGGAAAAGAAACAGAGGTTGCTGTTCACAGAAAGGGAGCTACTCGGGCTTTCCCGCCAGGCCATCCTGAAATTCCAGAGAGATACAGAAAAGTGGGCCAGCCGGTTTTAATACCAGGATCTATGGGCACTGCTTCTTATATCTTGGTTGGAACCAAAGAAGGAGAAGAGGCCTTTTTCTCGACTTGCCATGGGGCTGGCCGTATCATGTCCCGGAAAGCTGCGATTAGGACTATTTCCGGTGAGGAAGTGGTGAAAAGATTAGGAGAAAAAGGGATTATTATTAAATGTCAGTCAATGAGGGGAATTGCCGAAGAAGCTCCCTTAGCTTACAAAAACATCGATAATGTGGTAGAAGTAGTACACAAGGCAGGACTTTCTAAAAAAGTGGCCAGACTGGTGCCATTAGCTGTAATTAAAGGCGAGTAATTTTAATGGTTGAATTATTAAATTATTTTAATTTTATGGTAGAAAAAAGACTTCCCAAAAGCGTGAGGAAATTTATTCGTAGAGAAAAATCTCGGATTCGCCGGGAAGTTTTAGATATAAAAGAAGAAAAGAAGTTAATTGAAGAACTTTATCAAGGGTTTTTTAATAAATTAGAAGGTAAAGACAATAAAAAGAAACCTGTTGAAGAAAAATTATCGTTAACTAAGGCATGAAAATAAAAGAAATTTACAATTTGGCAATAAAATTGGGAATTGAAGCTGATTTCCGCTCAAAAAAGGAAATTAAAAAACTGCTTAAAAGGAAAAAAGATAAATTTGAAAAGCTTTCCAATAAGGAAAAAGAAGGGTTTGATAAAGAAAGCTTAATAAGTCCTTATTCTGATACGCGGGTTTTAAATATATCCCAAGACAAAGAGATAAAAAGAATTTTAGTTGGTATTGAGATTGATCCAGCTGAAATTTTATTAGCTAAAGAACTAGGCAATATTGATTTAGTTGTTTCTCACCATCCTTTGGGCAAAGCTTTGGCTAATTTACACGAAGTAATGGATCTTCAAATAGATGTTTTAAATCAGTACGGAGTGCCAATTAACATAGCTGAGAAATTAACCAATGAAAAGATTTCTGAAGTTGTCAGGAGGTTAAATCCAGACAACCACCAGAGAACGGTTGATACTACTCGTCTTCTTAAATTTAATTTAATATGTATTCACACTGTCTGCGATAATTTGGCTGCTCACTTTTTGAAAGAGAAAATAAATCAGGCAAAGCCCGAAAGAATCGAGGATTTAATGAGTCTTTTAAAAGAAATTGAAGAATATAAAAGATCTGGAAAAATTGGAGCTGGCCCCAAGATTTTTGTTGGCAATAAAGAAAATAGATGCGGTAAAATTGCTTTGACGGAAATTACCGGCGGAGCATCGGGTTCGCCAAAACTTTATGAAAAATTAGCTCAAGCTGGAATTGGCACAGTAGTTGGCATGCATATTTCAGAAGAACACAAAAAAGAAGCTGAAGCTGCCAATTTAAACGTAGTTATTGCCGGTCATATGTCTACTGATTCTTTGGGAGTTAATTTGTTTTTAGATGAACTAGAGAAAAGAGGAATCGATATTATTCCTTGTTCGGGATTAATTCGCGTTTCCCGCATTAAAAAGCGCAAAAAGTTAAAGAAGAATTATGAAAAAATACTCGTCAAGAAGAGCTAAGAAAGGAAAAACTGCCTACCGTACTCCCAGCCCCTTTATATATCAAAAATCCCAAAAAGTTTCCAAGTATAAATCAAAAAAGAAATAAAAAGGACTCATAATATGAGCCTTTTTTATATTTCTTTTACCATATAAGTATCTTTTAACTTATATCCTAGTTTTCTCCAGTAACTTCTTGTTCCTATAGCTGAGATCGCTGCAATTTTAGATAAGCCAAATTCTTTTTTGGCTATTTTTTCTGCTTCTTTAATTAGCTTTTTGCCCAAGCCCTTGTGCTGCGGTGAAATTATAGAAACTTTATCTTCATTAATAGGGTGGAGTTGGCCGTAGGTATGGAGCTCTCTAATTATCGCTGCATTCTTTAAAACAGGTATGATATAACGAGATTTGGCGTTTATACGTAGGCGCAAAAGACTATAGAGTTTTTCCCTCTCCTTACTTTCAAAACTCAAAAATACTTCTTTTCCGTTGGAAGCAAGGTAGCTTTCTTTAAAAAGATAAAGTTTTTCTTTTGGATTATAGTTTTCTTTTACTTCCCGGCATCTTATACAATGGCATTTCCAATCCTCATTTTTGGAGTTTTCAGCCAAGATTTGGCGTAAATTAGATATTTTAACCCCTCCTTTTACTATTTTTTGCGAAGGGAAATCTCTGATTATTCTTTGAATTCGGCAGTAATAAGGTATGTTTTTTTTAATATCTTTTATTAGTCTTATTAGCTCTTTTTCTGAATAGGGCTTGTATTTCATTCTCTTCCAGATTTTGTAGATAGGAGCTTCCTTTAACAAGGCACAGGGATAAATTTTTAAGAGGTCGGGCTGAAAGTCGGGGTTTAAAAACAATTCTTTAAACATCTTTTTGTCGCGCTTTATGGAAGAGCCCGGCAAATTCGGCATCATCTGGTAGCAGATTTTAAAGCCGGCATATTTTAAGAGCTGGGTAGCTTTAACTGCTTCTTTAATTCCGTGGTCGCGTTTGTTTAATTTCAATACATCTTCATAAATGCTTTGTATTCCAAGCTCAACCCTGGTAACGCCCAATTCTCTCAGTCTTTTTATTTCTTTATCTGTAATATAATCTGGCCTCGTTTCAACAGTAAGGCCAACAATTCGGCGTTTGGCTTTTTCATTCAGTTTTTGGCTTTGCTTTAAGCTTTTAGATTTTCTTTGGTTGCAAGCTTCAAAGCACCTTTTGATAAACCAATTTTGGTATTGTTTTGGGTAATAACTCCAAGTTCCTCCAATAATCCTTAATTCAATTTTGTCTGTGAGATGCCCGATGTTATTTAAAGCTTTTATCCTGTTTTGAACTTGTGAATAAGGGTCAAATTTATTAAAAATCGCCCTCATAACAGCTGGCTCCCCGTCCAGATAGCTTTTAGGGATTCCTTTTTGGGTTGGGCAATAGAGGCATCTGCCAGGACAAGAATAAGGCTTGGTTAGAACGGAAACTACGACAATTCCAGAAAGAGAACGGATTTTTCTGAGGCGTAAAAGGTTTTCCAGCCCTTTATTCTCTTTGATCGTTCTTTTTTTAACTAATTTATGATATGCTTTTAATAGTTCTGAATTGGTGGACAGAGGAATTTTATGCTTTTTGGATATTTTTCTCTTCATCAATGCCAAATCATCAGGAGTTTTAGCTCGAGTTTTTATTAAGCTTTTGATTGTAATTTCATTGGTTTCCATATGCAACGAGATTTTGCTGAACATCTTTTAGAAAAGACTACCCAAGATTATAACTTAATAGCCGAGGAATTTGCAAGAACCAGGGAGAAACCTTGGCCGGAGATTAAATTTCTCTTTGATGATTATTTGGTTGCCAGAGAGAAGGTTTTAGATCTCGGGTGCGCCAACGCTCGTTTTTTTGAGTTCTTTCAAGAAAAAAAGGCAGATTATGTTGGCGTAGATAGTTCTAAAAAGTTAATTAAGATTGCCCAAGCCAGGCATTCTTCAGCTAAGTTTCAAACAGCAGACGCTTTAAATTTGCCTTTTCCAGACAATCACTTTGATAAGATTTACAGCATTGCTGTTTTACATCATATTCCTTCCCAAGAATTTCGTCTAAGCTTTTTAAAAGAAGCCAAAAGAGTTTTAAAGCCAGAAGGACTTTTAATAATGACTGTTTGGAGATTTCACCGGATTGAAGAGTTGTTTTTAATTATTAAGTTTGGAATTTTAAGATTATTTGGCTTGTCTAAATTGGATTTTGGCGATATTTTAGATCCCTGGGGCAAAAAGATTAAAAGATATTACCATTATTTTTCAAAAAAAGAATTGATAAGCCTGGCAAGAAAAGCCGGTTTTAAGATTAAAGACATTGGTGTTATAAAGAATAAAAGGGGTAACCGCCAAAACATTTATTTAGTTGCTAAAAAGCCTTCGTAGTTCAATGGATAGAATACGAGCTTCCGGAGCTTGAGATAGGGGTTCGACTCCTCTCGAGGGCACATTGAAGCCATAGAGAAACGATGGTTTAAATAACATCCTTTTGCTATAATATAAGTATACCAAACAAGGTCGAAGATTAAATTAAAAGCTATTATTTAGCATGGTCAAAAAAGAGGTTAAAAAAGAAGAGGGAAAACTGATAGGAGCAATTACTCACTACTTTGGAAATATCGGAGTAGGGGTTATTAAACTTTCCGATTCACTTAAAGTAGGAGATACTATTAAGATTATAGGAGGCGAGGACACTGATTTTGAGCAGCAAGTAAAATCAATGGAGGTGGAGCACAAGAAGGTGGAGAAGGCAAAAAAGGGAGATTCCCTCGGATTAAAAGTTGATCAGAAGATTAGAGAAGGATACAAGGTTTATAAATTATAATAACTAAAAGAATTCAGAACTAATCACGAAAGTTAGTGGCTTTTGTTAGATTTGTCTTTTCCGTGGATTTAAACCACGGTTTTATTTTATATTTAAGCGTCTTGCTCTTGTTTGGTCTGGGGGGTAATATAAAATATAATGGAAGATAAAAATTTAATCAGTAAAATTAAACATAAAGGCGACATAAAAGAGTCCATCCAAAAAGCAGTTAATCTGCTCGGCGGTTGGAAGAAGTTTATTTCACCACACGAAGTAGTCCTATTAAAGCCAAATTACAATACAGCCGATCCTTTTCCTGGTTCTACTTCTCTAGATATTTTTGAAGCAATTATCCCGTCAATTTATGCTGCCGGCGCAAAAGCAGTAATAATAGGAGAATCTTCCACTTTTTCTTTAAATACTAGAAAGATTTTAGAAAAGAGAGGAGTATTTGATGCATGCCAGAGACTGGGAGCCAAGGTTTACGTTTTAGAAGAAAGAGAATGGGTGAAAAAGGAAATTCCCCAGGGAAAATATTTAAAAAAAGTCAGTGTTTCCTATGTTTTAGATAGAGTAGACAGAATAATCCTACTGCCCTGCCTAAAAACTCATATCCAATCCAGGTTCACTGCCAGCTTGAAGTTAGCAGTAGGATTTATGAAGGCTCCAGAAAGAGTTTTTCTTCATTTAAGAAAACTTGAAGAGAAAGTTGCTGAATTAAATACTCTTTTTAAGCCGGATTTAATTATTATGGATGCCAGGAAGTGTTTCGTTACTCGAGGGCCAGACAAGGGTGATGTTAGAGAGCCAAATTTGATTTTAGCTGGCATAGATAGGATTGCCATTGACGTTGAAGGCCTTAAAATTTTGAAAAGCTTTCCGGCTAAAAACAAATTAGACTTGCCTTTATGGGAATTTCCCCAGATAAAAAGAGCAGTAGAGCTGGGCTTGGGAGCGAAAAGCGAAGAAGACTACGAACTAATTGAAGGTTAAATAAATCAATATGATTTTTATCTATTCTACTTTTCCAAAGAAAAAAGAAGCAAAAGACATTGGAGAAAAGCTGGTTGAAAAAAAGCTAGCTGGTTGCGTTAATATTTTTCCCATTGATTCAATCTATTCTTGGAAAGGGAAAATCCAAAAAGACAAAGAATTCACCATGGTTATTAAAACTAAGAAAGGAAATTTTAAAAAGATTGAGAAATTTATCTTAAAAAACCACAGCTATACTGCCCCTTGCATTGTAGAGATTCCTATTGGCAAGGTAACTAAGAATTATTTAAAATGGCTTAATAGGTTTCTTTAAGATATAATTAAGTTAAAGCATTGCTTGTTTATGGCAAAAAGAATTACTGGATTCATTCTATTAATAACTGGAATAGGGATTATCTTCTGGACGCTCTATTCTTCCTATAATATTTTTACTGTTCGGGCTGAAGCCCCCCAATTTTTTGAGATGACAGCAGAAGAAGCTGTTGTATCTGAAAAAATCGAAAATCAGGGCTTAGAGTCTCAATTTGAATCAATAATTGAAGAGCAGTTAAAGAACATATTGCCTTTAGGTTCTGTTCCCAAATTTTTAAATTTGGTTATTTGGTCAATTTTAGCTGGAATTTTAATTTTTGGAGGAAGCCAAATTGCTAATTTGGGAATTAAGCTGATAAAGTAAACGTAAACAATGTTGAAGTTTCTCAAGATTCTTTCTGTTTTTACCGGTACTATTATCGGAGTAGGGATTTTCGTCTTGCCTTTTGTTGTTTCAAAGGCCGGTTTTTTACCGGTTGTTTTTTATTTCTTATTACTTTCAATAATTGCAATTTTCATTCATTTTATCTACGGAGAAGTTTCTTTTGGAACAAAAGAGCTGCATCGTCTGCCGGGCTATACCAGAGAGTATCTTGGAAGGAACTGGGAAAAAATTAGTATTCTAACGGTGGTTTTGGGACTCTTTGGCGCTCTCCTCGCTTACTTGATAGTCGGCGGTGAATTTTTACACCTCTTTTTGGGTTCTCAGTTTGGTGGAAGCCCAATTATTTATACCTTATTGTTTTTTAGCTTCGGAAGTTATTTGATTTTCCGGGGAATTAAAAGTATTTCTGAAATAGAGCTTTCTCTTTTGGTCATTTTCTTTTCTATTGTTCTTTTATTTTTAATAAAAGCCCTGCCTTCTATTGATATCAATTACTTTAAAGAGATTAACGTTAAATTCCTTATTTTTCCCTATGGAGTGATCCTCTTTTCTTTATGGGGATCTGCCATAGTTCCGGAAATCAAAGAAATGGTTCAAGGCGACAGAAAAATGCTGAGAAAAGTGATTACTACTGGAATCTTAATATCTACTTTTACTTATTTATTGTTTATTTTTATTGTTTTCGGGACTTCCGGCCCAAATACTTCAAAAGAGGCTATTTCCGGATTATCTTTTATTCTGGGAAACAATATTATCCGCCTAGGGTTTTTGTTTGGAATTATTACCTGTTTTACTTCTTTCCTTACCTTGGGATTAACTTTAAAAAAGGTTTTTTGGTATGACCTCGGTTTATCCAAAAATCTTTCCTGGTTTATTGCCTCTTTTATTCCCCTTTTTCTCTTTCTTTTAGGTATTAGAAAATTCATTGATATAATCGGCTTTACCGGAGCTATAGCTATTGGAATAGAGGGAGTGATAATTGTTTTTCTTTACCGAGAGTTTTCAAAGAAAATGTTATCAAAGAAAATGAACCCTTTATTCTATATTCTCCCGATTTTCTTTATCTTGGGCGTTATTCTGGAGATTTTCTATTTCATTTGGAGATAAAACCTCATTTTAGTTTTTGACCCAAAAAGAGTAATAAGCTATTATACGTTAAAAACATGCAATTTATAGCTGATTTTCATATTCATAGTAAATATTCCCGAGCTACCTCAAAAGAGATGAACCTTGAGAGCTTGGATAAATGGGCGAAAATCAAAGGAATAAAAGTTCTAGGAACCGGAGACTTTACCCATCCCGAATGGCTAAAAAGCTTAAAAGATAAATTAGAGCCGGCTGAACCAGGCCTCTTTAAAGTAAAAAATACTAATAAAGGAACCAGGTTTATTTTAACCGCTGAAATCAGCTGTATTTATTCTAAAAATAATCAGGTTCGGAGAATTCATATTCTTGTTTTCGCTCCTGGCTTTGAGGCAGTAGATAAAATTAACGCTCACTTGAATTGCATAGGCAATTTAAAATCAGACGGCAGGCCAATCTTGGGACTGGATGCTGAAAAATTAGCAAAGATTATTTTAGATGCTTCTTCAGACTGTTTAGTGGTGCCAGCTCATATCTGGACTCCTTGGTTTTCTATTTTCGGGTCCAAATCAGGATTTGATTCTATTGAAGAGTGTTTCGGAGATTATTCCAAATATATTTATGCTATGGAAACAGGCCTTTCTTCAGACCCTAAGATGAACTGGCGATTGTCGTCTTTGGACAACATTGCCTTAATTTCAAATTCAGACGCCCATTCCCCTAGCAAAATCGGAAGGGAGGCAAATGTTTTTGATGTAGAAATAAGTTATCTGGCAATTCTTCAAGCAATAAAATCAAAAGATCCTCAAAAGTTCCTGTCCACCATTGAATTTTTCCCCGAAGAGGGCAAATATCACTATGATGGGCACCGGAATTGCGAGATTCGCCTTACTCCGGAAGAATCAAGAAAGTATAATAATATTTGCCCTGCTTGCGGTAAGCCCTTAACCGTCGGAGTTCTTAATAGAGTAGAAGAGCTTGCTGACAGGCCAGACAACTTAAAGCCAGTTAAAGCCATTCCTTTTAAAAGCTTAATTCCTCTCCAAGAAATTATCGCTGCCGCTCTAGGAGTTTCATCGGTTAACACGAAGAAAGTTGGCAATGAATACCAGAATTTAATTAAAAAATTCAATACAGAGTTCAAAATTTTATTGGAGATTCCTTTAAAAGATCTTAAGTCTTCAACTTTGCCGGAAATTGCCGAGGGCATTGTCAGGGTAAGAGAAGGCAAGGTTTTCATTGAGCCGGGGTATGACGGGGTTTTCGGTAAAATCAAGATTTTTTCTAAAGGAGAAGAAAAAACCTTATCCAAGCAAAAAACATTATTATGATAGAAGAGTACAATTTTGGCTCCATTGCCATTAACGGAAAAACCTATACTTACGATGTTGAGGTGCGCTGGACAGACGAGGTTTTGTCATGGCGGCGGAGAGAGCACCACTTGATTGATATAGAAGATTTAGAAAAAGCGATTGAACAAGAGCCAGAAATAATCGTTATTGGGACCGGCCAGTCGGGAACAGCCAAGGTTACAGAAACTGCCAAAAGAGAGATTGAATCTCAAGGGATTGAGCTAATTATTGATGTTACAGAACAAGCAATTAAAACTTTCAACGTTATTTCAGACGAATCAGAGGAAGAAGACGGGAGGCAAAGAAAGATAATAGGACTGTTCCATTTGACATGCTGAACTAAGTCAGATAACATTGCTTCAAAGAAGCTTTCAAGTCCAAATTCACTTAATAGATGTTTATTCAAGCAGAGCGGGCTTTGAAGCCAGAAAGGTCGTTTTAATTATCTAATCAATAGCGCAAATTTACATGTTCTTAAGCGCGTTTCGCTTGGGTTCACTATATTGCGTCTATATAAAGAATTCATTAAAATCCATGGCTTTCCAAAAATTTGAAGGAAAACCTGGCGAACAATTTGAGCGAAAAATGCATCAGGGTGACTGGACTTGTACAGATTGTGGAGGGAAGATCACTGAACTTCCTTTTCAACCTTCTGCTGACAGACCGATTTATTGCAAAGAATGTCATTCTAAGCGAAGAGCTCAATTTAGCCGCTAAGTTTCTCGTAATTTAATACAAAAGTCCGCTTTAAAAGCGGACTTTTGTATTAATTCTATTTCCAGCTAATTAAATTATCTTTTATATCAAACTTCTTCCCCAAAAATTTTTCAATTACCCAGATATTGGTTTTTAAATGATTGGTGATTTCAGAGACGGTGACAGAGCTTTTACCGCCAGCTAAAGCCAAGTATGGCAGAATTTGATCAGCCATATGCTTGTCTAAACAGGCACCTGACCTTTCTTCTTTTAAGAGCTGTAGGGCTGCTTCTTTTCCAATTTCTTCCGCTCTTTTTCCTAATTTTCCCAAGTTATCTGTGCCAATAACCGTATTTTTAAATATGGCCGCCAAAGCAATTTGGCTGCCGGGGTTTTCTGTTGGAAAATATTCTATTTTTTCTTCAATCGGTAATTTTAATTTCCCTAAGATTTCCCTTACTCCCTGGAGCTGTCTTTCAGCAACCTTCTTTTGTTTTAAAAACTGAGAAGCTCCAGAAAAGGCTAAAATCTTTTTAAGATCGTTTCTTTCAATTAAATCCAGGCCTTTTAATTTAGAAGGGAAAACTTCCACCTCAATTTTGGCGCCGCCTTCTGGATAATATCCTCTTTTTATAATATTCATATTTATCTTTCCCCCTAATTTTTCTAAAACCTTTAAGAAAACATGTTGAAAATAATCTATAGTAGGAGAGAAAAACGTATCTGTGCCGCCGCCATCAAAAGAAATCTTCACTGATTTTTTAGCTAAAAGAGCCGAAGGAATTAAGAATTGCAAAGCCAAGGTAATACTTCCTGCCGTTTCAATCTTTATTAATACTCGGTCTTTACAGTCTTCACCGGGAAAGAACTTGATTTCTTCAGAACCGAGTTCGTCCCCTTCCAATCTTCCGCTGCAAAACTGAGACAGGGCTTGAATTCCCAAAAGGTGTTGGGGCATTAAACCAGGATTTATCCGGCCATGACGGATATTAAAAATCCGGCAAGGTTTTTTGGTAACTGCCGAAAGAGCGCTGGCTGTTCTTAGGATTTGACCGCCAGCTTCCCCAAATGATCCGTCAATTTCTATCATTACTTTATTTTACCCTCTTGAGGGTTTATTATCTACTAGTTGATAAGTAATCTTGGTTTGCTATAATTATAAATATAGTTAATAATTTAAAAGATATGAAAGATTATAATCAATCTAAAAAATTACCTTTTCAAAAATTAAACGGAATTTCAGAAAAAACAATTGCAATCCATCACAACAAACTTTATCAAGGTTATTTGAAAAAATGGCAGGAGATTCAAGAGAAATTAAAAACAGCTGACAAGTCTTCAGCCAATGCTACCTTTAGCGAACTAAGAGAATTAAAGCTGGAGGAAACTTTTGCCGCCAATGGCGTTCTTTTGCACGAGGCCTATTTTGACAGCTTGGGAGGGGAAGGAGACCCGAAAGGAAAAATCAAAGAAGCCCTGGTTAAAGATTTTGGTTCTTTTGAGAATTGGCAGGAAGAATTTAAAGCCTTAGGCATGGCAGCTCGCGGCTGGGTAATCCTGGCTTTTGACTTTAACGACGGAAAATTACACAACTATTTGACTGACTTGCACAACCAAGGAGGCGTTTGGGGAACATCCCCTCTTTTGGTTTTAGATGTTTATGAGCACGCTTACTTTATTGATTATGGGTCAGACCGCAAATCTTATATTGAAGATTTTTTCAAGAATATAAATTGGTCGGTTATTGATAAGAAGTTTCAAAAATTATAATAATAATAGTTATCACAAACTAACTATGGAATTAATACATTTTCCATAGTTTTTGTTAAAATGAGTTAATACCTTATGATTAAAAATAAAATTAAAAAAGTTCAAAAGAGAGAAGGTGAAATCGTTCCTTTTGACCAAGAAAGGATTACTTCAGCTATTTTAAAGTCCGGACAAGCAACAGCTGAGTTCAATGGAAAGATAGCCGGAAAAATTTCAGATAAGGTGGTGGAGATGCTGAATCAACTTTACGGTACGAGGAAAAAACCTCCGAATATAGAAGAAATTCAAGACGTGGTTGAAATTGCCATAATGAAGAATGGCTACACCACTTCAGCTAAAGCTTACATTCTTTACAGACGAGAGCGCCAGAAGATCAGGGAAGCTAAAAAAGAAGTTCTTTCCGGCAAAACGACAAAACTCCCCCTTTCTTTAAACGCTCTTAAGGTTGTCGCAAAAAGATACCTTTTGCAGGATAGAGAAAAGAAAGAAGTTACAGAAACCCCGGAAGAAATGTTTCAAAGGGTTGCTAAAACGCTGGCCGGAGTTGAAAAAAAGTACAAAACCAGCACCAGTAAGATCAAAAAATTTGAAAAAGATTTCTATAATGTAATGGCTAATTTTGAATTCCTACCGGCTGGCAGGACTCTTACTAATGCCGGCGCATCAACCCCGGTGGTATCTAATTGTATTGTTTTACATATTGAAGATAATATGGAGGGGATTTTTCAGACCTTAAAAGACGCAGCTCTCTTGCAACAAGCGGGATCTGGCCTGGGTTTTCCTTTTCACATGTTGAGGCCGGCCGGCTCTTTAGCCAAAAGAACAATGGGAGTGTCTTCGGGCCCGGTTTCTTTCCTTCGAGTTTACAACGAAGCATTCGGAATCATCAAACAACAGTCTAGGCACGGCGCCAACATGGCCGTAATGAGAGTTGATCATCCGGATATCCTTGATTTTATTCACTGCAAAGAAAAAGAAGGAGAAATCAGAAATTTTAATATTTCAGTTTCCCTGACAGATGATTTTATGCGAAAGGTTGAATCAAAAAGCAAAGAATTCTGGGTTTGTAAATTTAAGAACAAGAAAATACTCCCTCGAAGGATTATTAGAGACGAACACGGAATAGTTCTTGAGATAAAAGAAGAAAAGATTACCGCCGAACAAGTAATGTATGAAATCGTTAATGCTGCCTGGGCAAACGGGGAGCCGGGAATAATATTTATTGATGAAGTCAACAGGGTTAATCCTTTGCCCGGCCTCGGGAGGATCGAAGCTTGCAATCCTTGCGGCGAACAGATGCTTCACGATGGCGATGTCTGCAATCTCGGATCAATTAATTTAGATAAGTTTATTGAAAATAAAAAAATAAAATGGGAAAAATTAAGAGACGTAGTGAGGACTTCCATTAGAATGCTAGATAATGTTATTGATATCACAAAGTTTCCCATAGAGAGAGTAAGCAAGATGTTTAAAAACAATAGACGGGTTGGCTTGGGCCTGATGGGTTTCGCTGACATGCTTTTTCAATTAGATATTCCCTATAATTCGGAAGAAGGTTTTAAAACGGCTGAAAAGGTAATGAAATTTATCACTGAAGAATCCCATAAAATGTCAGAAGAACTGGCCAAGGAAAAAGGCGTTTTCCCAAATTACAAAAAGAGCGTTTGGAAAAAGAAAGGTCAGAAAGTAAGAAATGCGGCCACGACTACCATAGCTCCTACCGGTTCCATTTCCATGGTTGTTAATGTTTCTTCGGGCTTGGAACCATGTTTTGCTTTAGCTTATGTTAAAGAAGTAATGGGCGGCCAGAAATTTTTCTATACCAACCGCCATCTTGAAGAAAGATTAAGGAAAGAGGATATCTTTACCGAAAGATTAGCCCAGAAAATAGCTACCGCCGGAGGTGTCCAGCAGATAAAGGAAATACCCGACCGCATCAAAAAAGTTTTTATCGGAGCTTTGGATATTTCTCCTTTAGATCACATTAAAATGCAGGCTGCCTTCCAAAAGAATGTTGACAACAGTATTTCCAAAACGATTAATTTTCCCAATAAATCTCCTCAAATAGAAGTCTTAAAAGCTTATTTGCTGGCCTGGAAGTTAAAATGCAAGTCTTGTACTGTTTACAGGGAAGCTTCAAGAAAAACAGAAGTCTTAACCTTAGCGGCTAAAAAAGATAAAAAATTCCTTACTTCAACCACTTTAGAACTATTAGAGCCTCAAGCTAATATTTGTCCCGAATGTGGCGGTCCTCTTCAGTCTCAAGAAGGATGCCTTTCTTGTCCCCAATGCGGATTCGGGCTGTGCAGCGTATGATCATAGTTTTTACTGGTAAAGGCAAAGGGAAAAGCACTTCTGCCATTGGGCAGGGAGTAAGAGCTATAGGCCAGGGAAAGAAAGTATTAATGGTTCAGTTTATCAAGAGCAAGGAGTTTTTTAGCGGAGAAGACAAGGCAGTAAAGAAGTTTAGCAGGAAATTCAGATTGATTAAGAGCGGGAAGGGTTTTGTTGGCATAATGGGTGACAAATTATCCAGAAATATTCACCAGAAAGCAGCCAAAAAAGCTCTGGAAAAAGCAAAAAAAGCCATTCTTTCAAAAAAGTTTGACCTTATTATCTTAGATGAAGTTAACGTTGCTCTTTCTTTAAGACTCATTAAGCTGAAAGACGTTTTAAAAGTTATTAATCTGTCTTTAAAAGGAAAAGACATAATTCTCACAGGAAGAGGAGCTGGAAAAGAGCTGATTAAAAGAGCGGATTTAGCAACTGAGTTCAAAGAAATAAAACATCCTTTTAAAAAAGGAAGGGTCGCAAAACAAGGATTAGAATTTTGATTTAATAATAAGTAATAAGAATATGGCTAGAAAAATTATAAAAAAAGACAAAGGACCTTTGGAAATAAAGCCCAAGGAAGAATCAGTCTGGGTCTGTATGTGTGGCTTATCAAAAAACCAGCCATTTTGCGATGGCGCCCACAAGATTGTGGTCAATGAAGAGGAAGATAAGCTATATGAATATGATAAAGAAGGTCATCGGCAAGAAATAAAATAGCAATATTAATCTATGGAAAAGCTGATCTTAATTGGTGGGGAGGCCGGGATGGGCTCAGCTTTGACCTCCCATTTAATCGGAAAAATATTTTGTAGTTTAGGATACTACGTTTTTAACTATAAAGATTATCCTTCCCTTATCAGAGGAGGGCACAACTTTAACGTGCTTAAAATTTCAAACAAGAAGATTTTTTCTCACGGCTCAAAGTACGATATCATTTTAGCTTTAGACCAAAAGACAATTGATTTGCATAAAAAAGATTTAAAGAAAAACGGCTTGATTTTTGGAGTTAAAGAGACAGAACCTATTGTTCAAAAATTACAAGGACCAAAGATTTTAGCAAACGACGTTTTAATAGGAACTCTCTTTAAACGTTTTGGAGTAGATTTAAAAATTTTACTGCATAGTGCGGAAAAGGAGTTTGGCAAAAAATCAAATCTGATTGCAAAAGCTATTAAAGAGGGCTATAAGATTGGCAAGAAAAAAGAAAACCTTAAAAAATCTAAGTCTAAATATTTCATTTCCGGCAACGAAGGAATAGCAGTAGGATCTTTAGCTGCCGGCCTGGACATTTATTTAGCTTATCCAATGACGCCAGCCACGCCTGTTTTGCACTTTTTAGCAAAAAGGCAGCTGGAAAATAATATTTTAGTTTTTCAGCCAGAGAACGAGATCGCAACGATCAACTCTGCCTTAGGCGCTTCATTTAGCGGAGCCAGAGTGATGATTGGAACTTCGGGCGGCGGTTTTGCCTTAATGACAGAAGCCTTAAGCCTGTCAGGGATGGCCGAGCTGCCATTAGTGATTTACTTGTCCCAGAGGCCGGCTCCCTCTACTGGCGTTCCTACCTATACCGCTCAGGGCGATTTAAAGTTCGCCTTGAACGCCGGTCAAGGAGAATTTCCAAGAATAGTCGTTGCTCCAGGCGACGCCCAAGAATCCATTATCAGAACCCAGGAAGCCTTTTATTTGAGCGCAAAATATCGGATGCCAGCTATAATCTTGGGAGACAAGCATTTGGGAGAAAGTAATTACACGTTTGATCAATTGAGCAAATCTCCTTTAAAAGCGGTTTCTTACCCTCTAGATCGGGCTAACAGTTACGAGCATGATAAAGCAGGCTTTACGACAGAAGACGCAAAAGAGGTGGTTAAGGGCCATGAGAGGCGGCTCCGGAAAGAAAAAATCATTGCCAGAGAAGTTAAGAAATTAAATCCAATTAGAGTTTACGGCAAGGGCAGGAATTTAATTATTAGCCATGGTTCTACCAAAGGAGCAATCCTTGACGCTTTACCGGGTCTTAAAAATTTTAGATTCCTTCAAATTTCTTATTTAAAGCCTTTTCCTAAAGAAGAAGTGGCTAGAGAAATTAAAAGATCAAAGAAAGTAATTTTGGTGGAAAATAGCGCAACTGGCGCTCTCTCTGGTGTTATTGCCGAAGAGACAGGCCTTATTATTAAAGATAAAGTTTTAAAATACGATGCCAGGCCTTTTACCCCAGACATTCTAATCAATCAATTAAAAAAATATGACTAAAGACTTTTCAACAAAAGAAACAATTACTTGGTGCCCAGGCTGTCCGAATTTCAAGATTTTAAAAGCTTTTAAAGCGGCGGTGGCTGAGCTGGGGAATAGAAATATTGCCATTGTTTCTGGCGTTGGCTGCCATGCTAAAATTTATGACTACATTAACCTAAAGGGTTTTTACGGAATTCATGGCAGAGTTTTGCCAGTTTGCCTGGGGATTAAGATGGGGAATCCTAAAATGACAGTAGTTGGTTTTGGGGGCGACGGCGATACTTACAATGAAGGAATTTCTCATTTTATACACAATTGCAGGTATAATGCAGATATGACTATGCTCGTCCATAATAATCAGGTTTTTTCTTTGACTACCGGGCAAGCTACAGCTACCACAGAGAAAGGATTTATAGACGGTTCCACTCCCCTCGGCCTAAAAGAAAGACCCTTAAATCCCTTAATAATGGCCTTAGAATCCGGAGCCAGCTTTGTCGCTCGGGGATACGCATTAGACGTCCCCCATCTTAAAGATTTAATCAAGCAAGCCATTTTACATAAAGGATTTTCCTTCATTGACATTTTACAGCCTTGTATTATCTTTCATAATGTCGTCCCTTATTTCCAAAAGAATGTCTATAAATTAAAGAATCACAAACAGGAAGATTTTTCCGCAGCTTTATTAAAGGCTCGCCAATGGGATTATTGTTTTGATAAGGACAAAAAAGTTCCTATCGGTATTTTTTACCAAAAAACATCCCCTGCTTTTGAATCTTACTGGCCTCAGCTTAAAAAACCTTGGCATACTGTTTTGCGAAAACCGAACTGGCAGAAAATTATCGGCGAATTTAAATAATTGTAGTATATTTTGAATTATGGCAAAAAAGAAACCCAATAAAGTTTACGATCTTATCATTATCGGAGGCGGGCCGGCTGCCGTTACAGCTGGAATTTATGCTGCCCGGAAAAAGCTTGATTTAATTTTACTGACCCAAAAGTTTGGCGGCGACCAGCTTGCTTACACCAGTTCCATTAATAATTATCCCGGTATTAAAAATATCTCTTCGGGAGCTGAATTTGTAAGCCTTTTAAGAGAACAGGCTAAAGAGTATAAACTAGATATTATTGAAGGAGAAACCGTAGCAAAACTTAGTAAAAAAGGAGATAATTTTTTAGTAAAGACAAAAAAAGACAAAGAATACGAATCTAGGTCAGTCATTGTGGCTTCGGGCAAAACCCCTCGCAAGTTGGGCGTGCCAGGAGGGGAGGACTTTGAAAGCAAGGGTGTAAGTTATTGTTCAATTTGTGACGCTCCTTTGTTTCAAGACAAAGACGTCGTGGTGGTTGGGGGAGGAAACGCTGGGCTTGATTCAGCCAGAGATTTGGCTAAGTACGCTAATAAAATTTATGTTTTGGAGTTTGGGCCAAGAATTATTGGAGATATGGCTACCCAAGAAGAGCTTAAAAAAAGAGGAAAAGTTGAATTTATTGTTATGGCTCAGGCCAAAGAAATAAAAGGAGATAAGTTCGTTAAAGCGCTTTTGTACGAAGATCGAAATACTAAAGAGAAAAAAGAACTTAAGATCCAAGGGGTGTTTGTCAACGTTGGAAACGTGACCAGCACAGATTTTATTAAAGGATTTTTAGAACTGAATCCAGTTAAAGAAATTATCATTAATCATAAAACTAACCAAACTTCAATTGAGGGCGTCTTTGCGGCTGGTGACTGCACTGATGTTTCTTTCAAGCAGATAATTATCGCTTGCGGGGAAGGAGCTAAAGCAGCTCTCTCTGTTAATAAATATTTAACCCAAAATAAATAAATTATGCCTAAAATCACTTTACAATTAGATACAAAATATCTCATACCTCTAGCTATTGTAATTGCCGGAGCAATTATTGCCCTAGCTATTATTTTTAGCGGAGGAGTTTCTTTGCCTTCAAAATCTGGCAATCAACCATCGTCCCAAAAAGAGGAGGCCAAGGCAGAAATTACTGTTACCAAAGAAAATCATGTTCAAGGTAATTTCGAGTCTCCTGTAACCATTGTTGAGTTTTCTGATTTTCAATGTCCTTTCTGCCAAAGTTTTCATCTCACCCTTCAGAAAATTTTAGCTGAATTTCCTAATCAGGTTCGCTGGGTTTATAGGCACTTCCCTCTAGACCAGATTCATCCTCAAGCAAGGCCGGCAGCTGAAGCTTCAGAATGTGCAGCCGAACAAGGAAAATTCTGGGAGTTTGCCGACGGTTTATTTGAAAACCAATCAAGATTAGGAGAAAGTTTTTATAAAGAATTAGCTTCTCAACTCGGGCTTAATTCAAATCAATTTGAAAGCTGTATTTCTTCAAGGAAATATAAAGACAAAGTTGAATCAGATTATCAGGAGGGAATAAAAATAGGAGTAAGAGGAACGCCGGGGAGTTTTATCAACGGAGAACCTGTCCCAGGAGGAGCTGTACCTTATAACACCTTAAAAGCAGCAGTGGAACGCGTTCTATCTCAATAATCATAAAGGTCGGATTAAAAACATTAATATATCTAAATTCTATGGAAAACGAAGAGAAAAAGGACCAATATACGTGTAAAAGCTGCGGCAGCGCTTCAGAAGGTGAAGCTGGAGAATGTTGCGGGGTAACCCGAGAGAAAGGCTGTTCTTGTAGTTCTGATAAACCCAGCAAAGAATGCTGCGGAGCTTAAGTTTATAGAAGTAGAATATATAATAAGACCTTTTTGAATAAGAGAGGTTTTATTTTTATTAGAAGTGGGATATAATAAAGCATATGAATAAGTTAAAAATTACTAAAGAAATGACTATCGGTGAGGTTATTAAAAAATACCCTAAGTCAGTTTTTATTTTTATGGACTACGGACTTCACTGTGTGGGTTGCCCTATGGCTCAAAACGATACCTTAGAAGGGGCAGCCAAAATCCATGGATTAGATTTAAAAAAATTACTGGAAGATTTAAACAAAAAACACTCTTAATCGAGTGTTTTTGCTTGGCTTTTATAAATAGAATTAAAACCTAGCGAATAAAGTCATAATTCCTTTAAAGGCAAGCAAAGCGGCAGCGGCAAAGAAAAATATATTTGGTATTCCAAAATACAAGCTCAAGATCAGCAAAGCTCCTGCCACAATATCAACAAGACTCCCAATATCCATTATAAAGATCAGGCCTTTTAGCAAGAGATAGCCGGCAAACGCCATAATAATTAAGATGGGAATATCAATATCGTAGACTCTTGACATCAAAAGGCCAGCCGCAATTATATCTCCTAATCCTAAAATAAGCATAAAATTTAATAACCTTAATTTATTCTGTTTCAATTATAACTTATATATTAAATATTACAAGAATTAAGTTTATTTAAATAAAATAGAGCCCGATAGAAATGAAAAATCAAGAGATAGCTAAGATACTTTACAAAATTGCCGACTATTTAGACATAGAAGAAGTGTCTTTCAGGCCCAAGGCTTATCGAAGGGCAGCTCTTGCTTTGGAAACTTTAAAAAAAGATGTTAGAGAAATTTACAAACAAGGAAGAAGAGAAGCATTAGAAGGTATTCCGGGAATAGGAAAAAGCATTGCCGAGATAATTGAGGAATATTTAAATACAGGAAAGGTTAAATATTACGAGCAGTTAAAAAAGAAATTACCCATTAATTTTGAGGAAATTACCAGAGTTGAGGGAATGGGATTAAGGAAAGCCAAGTTCTTATATCAAAAGCTCGGAATTCGGAATTTAAAGGATTTAGAAAAAGCAGCTAAAGCCCATAAAATAGCTCCTTTGTTTGGTTTTGGAGAAAAGACAGAAAAGAATATCTTAGAGGGGATTAAGTTTTTAAAAAGATCAAAAGGAAGGTTTTTATTGGGAGAAATTTTACCCACTGTTAACGAAGTTCAAAAAAAGTTAAAAAAGCTAAAAGGAGTGGAAACGGTTTCTTTGGCCGGATCAATAAGGAGAATGAAAGAAACTATTGGCGATGCCGATTTCTTGGTAATTTCCAAGAATCCACAGAAAGTTATGGATTTTTTTGTTCATTTGCCCGGAGTAATAAAAATTTGGGGAAAAGGAACAACAAAGTCTTCAGTAAGAATAAAAGAGGGCTTTGACATGGATATTAGGGTAGTGCCAAAAAGATCCTATGGATCAGCCCTCCAATATTTTACCGGCTCTCTAGAACATAATATTATTACGAGAAAGATTGCCATGGCTAAGGGCTTGAAACTGTCAGAATACGGTCTTTTCAGGGGTTCTAAAATGATAGCCAGCAAGACAGAAAAGGAAGTTTATAAGAAATTAGGCATGGACTGGGTTCCTCCTGAAATAAGAGAGAATCAAGGAGAGATTGGGCTGGCCTTAAAAGGCAGGCTGCCGAAGTTAATCGGCTACAACGACATTAAAGGAGACCTTCACACTCATTCTGATTGGAATGGCGGCTTAAACTCCATTGAAGAACTGGCTGAAGCTGCCCAGAAGATGGGCTATGAATATATTGGCATTGCAGACCACACTAAATTTTTAAAGATAGAGCATGGGCTTAATGAAAAGCAGTTGGCTCAAAGAAACAAGACCATTGACAAGCTCAATAAGAAGATTAAAAACTTCAAGATACTCAAGGGAGCGGAAACTAATATCTTAAACGACGGCTCAATAGACATAAAAGACGAATCCTTGGCTAAATTGGATTTTGTTATTGCCGGAGTCCATTCCACTATGAAAATGGAAAAAGAAAAGATGACAGAAAGAATAATTAAAGCAATGAAAAATCCCCACGTAGACATTATTTCCCATCCTACGGGAAGAATATTAAAGCGCCGGGAAGAATATCAATTTGATTTCGATAAAATCTTAAGAGCAGCCAAAGAAACCGGGACTATTTTAGAGATCAATTCTTTTCCTAACAGATTAGACTTGAACGATAAGAATATACGCTTAGCAAAAGAAGCAGGAGTGAAGATGATAATCAACACAGATTCCCATCACAAAGACCACTTTCCTTTTATGGAATTTGGCATTGCCCAGGCTAGACGCGGTTGGGCAGAAAAGAGAGATATCATCAATTGCTGGCCCTTAAAAAATCTATTAAGTTTCTTTAAATAAACATGTCAATTGAAAAATCAGCCGGAGCAATTATTTTCAGAAAAGAGAAGAACAATGCTTTCTTTTTACTTTTACATTATCAATCTGGAGCTAAAAGACCCAAAACTTACTGGGATTTGCCCAAGGGCCATATTGAAAAGGGAGAGAAACCAGAAGAAACAGCGAGAAGGGAAATCAAAGAAGAGACGGGAATAGAGAATATAGAGTTTATTCCCGAATTTAAAGAAAACATAAAGTATTTTTTTAGGGTTAAAAATAAAACTATTTTTAAAACCGTAGTTTTTTATTTAGTTAAAACAAAAGATAAAAAGGTAATAATTTCTTCAGAACATATCGGTTCAAAATGGCTTACCTATAAGAAAGCCCTGAAAGAATTAACTTATAAAAATGCTAAAGATATTCTCAAAAAAGCCAATGACTTTATTTCAAAAAAGGGTTTATGAAACAGTGAAAAAGATTCCTCAAGGCAAAGTAATGACTTATACTCAGGTAGCTAAGAAATCTGGTAGCAAAAGGGCTTTTAGGGCAGTTGGAAATATTTTGAATAAAAACAAGGATCTAAATATTCCATGCCACAGAGTGGTAAGATCCAATGGTAAAATAGGAGGATATAATCTTGGCCAAAAGAAAAAAGCCTCTTTATTAAGGAAAGAAGGCTTTTTAATTAAAAAAGGGAGAATTATTTCTTTACCTTTTCAATCAATTTCTTGAAAATTTCAGAATGATTTTGGACTAAATCCACCAGTGTTTTACGATCCAGTTCAATTTTGTTTTTCTTTAAACTGCCGATGAATTTACTATAAGAAAGGCCGTGTTCTCTGCAGGCAGCGTTAATTTGAACCTGCCAAAGAGATCGCCTTTCTCTTTTTTTTGTTCTTCTATCGCGTTGAGTATAAGACCTGGCATGCAGTAATGCTTCTTTGGCTGCCCGATATTTTGATTTTCTTCCCCATCGAAAACCCTTAGCCTGTTTTATTAGGCGTTTTCTATGTTTTCTGGCTGCTTTTCCTCGTTTAACTCTGGCCATAATTATCTTAGTAGTTTTTTAATTTTTTTAGCTTCCGGTTTTGAGACTCTAACCCATTTACGGCCAGCTCTTATTCTTTTTCCGGTCTTTTTTGCCAGAGAATGGTCTTGGCCGGTTAATCTTCTAAGAATTTTGCCGGTTTTTGTAATTTTAAAACGTTTAGTAATAGATTTTCTCGTTTTCATAACTATTGTTTGGATATTATCATTGTTAATCCTCTCATTTCTTTTTTAAGATTTTTTTCTGTCTTATGGGAGATTTTATTTTCCAAGATATTCAGGAATTTACTTATTTTCTCTCTGGCAAAACCCTGAAGAGCTTTCTCTCGACCCCTTAACTTTAACTCTATTCTTACTTTATTTCCTTGTTTCAAGAATTTTTCTGCTTGGTTTACTCTCATTTCCAAATCGTGGTCTGAAATATTAAATCCCAATCTAATTGTTTTAAGATCCCCGCCTGTTTGCTTTTGAGACTTTTTTCGTTTCTTTTCTTCCCGATAAAGATACTTGCCGTAATCCATCATTTTACAGATAGGTGGTTGAACTTTATCTGTAACCTGGATTAAATCCAAATTACGCTCTTGGGCTTCCTTGAGCGCTTTTTCCAATTCAATAACACCCAGCTGTTTTCCGGTTTCATCAATTAATCTTACCTCTCTAGCCCTTATTTGGTTGTTGACTAATGGTTTTCTGTTCAAAGCTTATTAATGTGGAGGCGAGGGGGTCGAACCCCTGTCCAAAAATTCTGCCAAGATACTTCTACAAGCTTACTCTGTTTTAGTTTTAAAGATATTAGATTAAAAACAGATAAAATTCTAGTATCTCTTGTCTTTGAATTTTCGAGAAACCTGTCAAGACTGAAACAAGTTTCCTATCTCGATGTATAACACCCGGCTTTGCTTATCGAGAGTTAGCAAAGAGGATGGCTTACACTGTTGCGTAAGCGGGCACTAAGCTATCCATACTGACACCAAAGGCAGCAGTTAGAATAGATTTAGCCCTGGAAAATACATTGGCGTGTATTTTGTTTGCTAGGAGTTTTATGAGCTTCTAGCGAGCTCAGCTTGCATATTTTGGTAAATATTTCTGTCGATACATTGCACCCCCATTAAAACTTTTCTTTCATTGCCCTTCTTATTTCTCTGTCTGATTCTCGCTTTTTAATTCGTTCTCTTTTATCGGATTTTCTTTTTCCTCTAACAATAGCGAACTCTATCTTAATTTTTCCTCTTTTAGTATATACCTTTAAGGGCACCAAAGTCAAGCTTTTTTGGCTTGATTTCCCGATTAAATATTTAATTTCAGCTTTCTTTAAAAGAAGCTTTCTCGGTCGCTGGGGTTCATAGTCTGGGAGAGCGTTTTTGGGCTGATAAGGGGGGACATTAGATCCTACGAGAAAAAACTCATTGCCTTTTAAGACGACATAAGAGCCGGCCAAATTTATTCTTCCTAATTTTATTGATTTTACTTCTTGGCCGATCAAAACTAAACCCGCCTCGAGTTTCTCCAGGATTTCATAATTAAAATACGCTTTTTTATTTTCAGCTAACGGCTTCATACTTTTATTTTAATAGATAATGGGATAAACTAAAAGTATGATAAGAGAAGAAATAGTCAAGCTGACAGGAAAAGCGATAAAAAACCTTCAAAAAGAAGGAGTTTTCCCTGCTTTTAAAGTTCCGGAAATTCTAATAGAGCATCCAGAAAACGAACTCTATGGAGATTATTCCACTAATGTTGCTTTAAAAATCGCTAAACTGGCAAAGAAAAGCCCAATGGAAATAGCTGAATTATTAAGTAAAAAGCTTGAAGCTCAAGGCCCAAAATTATTTACAAAGATTAAAATTGCCAAGCCAGGTTTCATTAATTTCTTTTTTTCCAAAGAATATTTGCAAAATCAGGTTGAGAGAATATTAAAAGAAAAAGATAATTTTGGACAGCTTGATATCGGAAAGGATAAAAAAGTTCAAGTAGAGTTTATTTCAGCTAATCCAACAGGCCCTTTGACTGTTGGTAATGCCAGAGGAGGCCCTTTGGGAGATGTTCTGGGGAATGTTTTAAAGAAGGCCGGTTTTAAAACAGAAAAGGCCTATTACGTTAATAATTACGGAATGCAGATTTTAACATTGGGCCATTCTGTCTTAAAAGACAGCCAGGCAAAGTATAAAGGGGATTATATTAATTATCTTCAAAAGAAAGTAAAAGAAAAGGATCCTTATAAAGCAGGAGAAAAGGCAGCTAAGATCATTATTGAAGAGATGATCAAAAAGACCTCAAAAAGACTGGGTATTAAGTACGACCAGTGGGTAAAAGAAAGTGATTTATATAAATCAAAAGCTGTTGACAGGGTTTTAAAACTTTTGGAGAAAAAGGGCCTCATTTACGAAAAAGAAGGAGCTAAGTTTTTTAAATCTTCAAAATTCGGGGACGAGAGAGATAGAGTAATAATTAAATCTGATGGCTGGAAAACTTATTTGGCAGGAGATATCGCTTTTCATATATATAAATTTGAAAAGAAAAAATTTGACAAAGCAATAAATATTTGGGGAGCTGACCACTATGGAGACGTTCTCGGGCTTCAAGCGGCTGTTAAAGCTTTAGGCCATGAAGGAAAGCTTGATATCATTCTTTTGCAATTTGTTACTGTTCTTGAAAAAGGAGAAAAGAAGAGAATGTCAAAAAGAAAGGGCGTTTTTGTCACCATGGACGAGTTGTTAGATAAGGTGGGTCCTGACGTGATTAGATTTCTTTTATTGCAAAAATCAGCTGACACTCATTTGAATTTTGACCTTTCTTTAGCCAAAGAGCAGTCAGAAAATAATCCTGTTTATTATATTCAGTACGCCCATGCTAGAATTTGCAGCATATTAAGAAAAGCAAAAAGCAAGAATTTTAAAGCAGATTATGAATTATTAAACCATTCTTTAGAACTTTCATTAATTAAAGAGCTTATTAAATTTCCAGAGGTTATTGAAGATACAGCAAAAGATTATCAGGTTCAGCGAATTCCTAAGTATGCTATTGATTTATCCACTCTTCTCCACCAGTTTTATCGAGATTGTAAAGTAATTTCAGAAGATAAAGCATTAACTCAAGCTCGTTTGTCTTTAGTTTTAGCCAGTAAAACCGTATTGAAGAACACTTTAAGTTTAATGGGAATTTCCGCCCCAGAAAGAATGTAATAAAAATCAGTTAAAATAATATTCTTAAAAAATGGACCTTAATCTTCCTAAATTAGAAAAAAAGATATTAAAATATTGGCGAGAGAACAAGACTTTTGAGAAAAGCATTCTAGAGCGCAAAAAAGCGCCGAGTTTTGTTTTTTACGAGGGGCCGCCAACAGCCAACGCTAAGCCCGGTATTCACCATGTTTTAGCTCGGGTTTTTAAAGATATAATCTGCCGTTACAAGACAATGCAGGGATTTAAGGTTTTAAGGAAAGCCGGGTGGGATACCCATGGTTTGCCGGTTGAACTGGAAGTTGAGAAAAAGCTGGGTTTTAAAAATAAAAAAGACATTGAGAAATACGGAATAGCTTCTTTTAATAAAAAATGCAAAACATCGGTCTGGCGCTACAAGGGAGATTGGGAAAAGTTGACGGAAAGGGTCGGCCATTGGTTGGATATGGGAAATCCTTATATTACTTACGAATCAGATTACATTGAAAGTGTCTGGTGGATTATTAAGCAAATTTGGCAAAAAGGGCTTTTATACCAAGACTACAAGGTCGTTCCTTATTGCCCGAGATGTGAAACATCTCTTTCTTCCCATGAAGTTGCCCAGGGGTACAAAAAAATTAAAGAAACTTCAGTTTACCTGAAATTCAAAATTAAGAAAGCCAAAGCAAAATATTTTTTAGTCTGGACAACTACTCCCTGGACTCTTTCAGCTAACGTTGCTTTGGCAGTTAACCCAAATCTTAACTATATTGAGGTAAAGCTGGGCTCTAAGGAAACATATATTTTAGTTGAAGATCGCTTAGAGTACATTAAAAAACTTTTTAATATAAAAAGCGTTGATGTTACAAAGAAAATTAAGGGTAAAGACTTAATAGGTTTAGAATACGAACAATTAATTAAGTTTGCTAAACCAGATAAACCGTCTTTTAGGGTTGTTGCCGGAGATTTTGTTTCAACTGACGAGGGAACAGGCATTGTTCATATAGCTCCGGCTTTTGGAGAAGACGACATGGAAGTAGCTAAAAAAAATAATTTACCTCTTTTAATGACGATAGACGAGAGAGGGCGATTTAAGCCGGAAATTAAGCCTTGGGCCGGTGTTTTTGTTAAAGAAGCAGATCGTTTAATCGCTGAGTATTTAGAAAAAGATAATTTATTATTCGGTAAAGAGCTCTATGAGCACGATTATCCTTTTTGTTGGAGGTGCCTTACTCCCCTTTTGTATTACGCCAAACAGTCCTGGTTTATTAGGATGAAAAAAGTTAAGAAAGATTTGATTAATAATAACGAGAAAATTAATTGGATACCGCCTCATTTAAAAAAAGGAAGATTTGGCGAATGGCTTAACGATCTTAAAGACTGGGCTTTTTCTCGAGAAAGGTACTGGGGCACGCCATTGCCAGTTTGGCGATGCAAAAAATGCCATAATTTAGAGGTTATTGGAAGCAAAGAAGATCTGGCCGGCCAGAAGTTTTCTACTAATCAATTTTTTATTCTTCGTCACGGAGAATCTATTAAGAATAAAAAGAAGATTGTTTCCTGCTGGCCAGAGAAATTCAAAAGTCCTTTAACAAAAAAAGGGGAGAAACAAATTGAAAAAGTTGCTGAAAAATTAAAAGGGAAGATAGATTATATTATCTCTTCTGATCTTTTAAGGACTAAACAAACAGCCGAAATCATTGGAAAAGCTCTGGGTATTAAAATAAAGACAGATAAAAGGATAAGAGAAGTAAATGAAGGAATATTTAACGGCAAGCCCATCATCTCCATTGGTAAGTTTTTTGATCCAGAGAAAAAACTGGGAAGAGAGGAATATTATTTAATGAGGTTTAGAAAAAATGTTCCTGGAGGAGAGAATTATACTCAAGTATTCAAAAGAGTGCATGGTTTTCTTAAAGATATTAATAAAAAATATTCTGGGAAGAGAATTCTTATTATCAGCCACGAGCTTCCTCTTACTTTACTTGAAACTATTTTAATAGGGCTTAATAAAAAAGAAATCATTAAGTTTCGGGATAGCAATAAGAAGATTCAAACAGGGGAACAAAGAAAAGTAAGTTTTAAGTCCTGGCCTTATAATGAAGAGGCAGAATTAGATTTTCACCGGCCATATATTGATGAAGTAAAGTTCCAATGTCAAAAATGCCAACATTTAATGGAAAGAGTTCCCGATTTAATTGATGTCTGGTTTGATTCAGGTTCCATGCCTTTTTCTCAATATCATTATCCTTTTGAGAATAAAAAACTGCAAAAAGATCAGTTTCCGGCAGATTATATTTCAGAAGCAATAGATCAAACTAGAGGTTGGTTTTTTACCCTGCTGGCTATTTCTACCTTGCTTAAAAAAGGAAGAGCTTTTAAAAACGTAATATCTTTAGGGCATATTTTAGACGAGAAAGGAGAAAAAATGTCCAAATCAAAAGGAAACGTGGTTGATCCCTGGCAGATTATTGATAAATACGGAGCTGATACAATCCGCTGGAATTTCTATACTCTTAACCAGCCGGGTGATGTAAAATTTTTTTCAGAGAAAGACTTCAATCAAGCTCTTAAAAAATTTATTATGACCCTCTGGAATTCATTCGTTTTTTACGACACTTATGTTGCTAAAAAGAGAGAAGAAAAATACTATAGAACATTTGGAAAAAGTCTTAAGGGTTTGTCCAGTCTCGATGCTTGGATTATTTCCAAGCTCCATGGCTTGATTGAGGAAGTTAATGAGAGCTTGGATAATTTTAATATTACTTCCGGGGCTCGGGCAATAGAGAACTTTACGATTGAAGATTTTTCAAATTGGTATATCCGTCGTTCCAGAAAGCGACTGCAAAAATCTAATAATAAAAAAGATTTTGAAATAGCCAGCAAGACTTTAGGATATGTTTTATTTGAACTCATAACAATTTCTGCTCCCTTTATCCCTTTTACAACAGAAGCTATTTACAAGAACTTAATTATCAGCAAAAGAAGCTTGCATTTGACTGACTGGCCAAAAGTAAATAAAGGATTGATTAATAAAAATTTAAATAAAAAAATGGATCAGGTTCGACAAATTGTAAGTTTGGGATTAAAAGCAAGGATGAAAGAGGGAATTAAGGTAAGGCAGCCTCTAGGAAAATTAGAAGTTAAAAGCAAAGAATTGCAATATGATAAAGAATTATTAATCCTGATAAGAGAAGAACTTAATGTTAAAGAAATAGCTTTTAATGCTAAAATAAAAGAAGAAATTAAATTAGATGCTAAGATTACCCAGGAATTAAAAGAAGAGGGCCAGATTAGAGAATTTATCCGTTATATCCAACAAATGAGAAAAAAGGCTGATTTAAAACCAAGGCATAAGATTTTGGTTCAATATTCTTCAGACCCGTCTTTGAACAGTGTCTTGCTGAAAAATAAGGAGTTTATTTTAAAAGAGACAAGGGCTAAAAGTCTTAAAGAAGGAAAAAGACCAAAACAAACTTTTAACATTGAAAAAGAGGTAAAAATTGATCAGCAAAATCTTTGGCTGGGAATTAAAAAACTTTAAATAAAATATTATGGCTTTTTTAGAAAAAAGATCAGGATCTTCCCGAATTAGTCCTAGTCGTCCAACAAATAAACCGTCATCTGTGCCTCCGCCAAAAGGACTTTTTGGTGTAAAAAAAGAACATACCAGAAGCTGGATGCGAGAAAGCTTTAGAAAGGCCTCTCTATTTATTGGGGGAGGTGGAATGCTTAACAAAGAAGAAAGAGCAATGTTAGAGAAAAGCGTCTTTCCTCGTGGTAAATTCGGTGAATACATCTCTGAAAGAGATTATAACAGGGCCTTAAAGGATTTGAACAAAGAAGAGTTTAGAGTTTCTACCGGGGTTGAGAAACGAAAAATCAGAGAAAAAATTAGGTTTTTGAAAGGAGTATTAAAAAAGTAAGATGGCAGTTCATTATAGAACACAAGGTTTAATTTTAGAAAAGAATGATTTAAGAGAGGCAGACCGCCTTTTTGCTATATACACTGAGGATTTTGGAAAGCTGAAAGTTTTAGGAAAATCAGTTAGGAAGATTAAATCAAAATTAAGAGGCGGGATGGAGTTATTTTATTTATCAGAGGTTGAGTTTATCCAAGGAAAAACCTTCAAAACTCTAACCGATGCCATACTAATCGAAAATTTTAAGAATATCAGAGGAGATTTAAAAAAGTTGAAAATTGCTTATCAAATTATCGGGGTTTCCAACCAATTAATTAAGGGCGAAGAGAGAGATTTAAAGATTTGGGAATTATTCAGCGACATTTTTAATAAATTGAATAACAATTGGTCATTAAGGTTTGATTATCAGTCGTTGATTTACTACTATTTTCTCTGGAATCTTTTATCTCTTTTGGGATACAGACCCCAGCTTTACCAATGTATTATCTGCCAAGGAAAGTTGAACCCTGCAAATCTTTATTTTTCTTCAAAAGGAGGAGGGTTGGTTTGTAAAACCTGTTCTGGAAAGGAAAAATATTCTCAAAGAACCAATCCTGATGTTGTTAAGATTTTAAGAATAATTTTAAAAGAAGATTTTACTACCCTGTCTAGGTTAAAAATAGATAGAATACACGAGAAATTACTAAAAGATATTTCTAATGATTATCTTAAACAAATTTTAAATAAATAATAAAAAATGAAAAAACTTATAACAATCTTTATCGTACTTGCGACCTTAACTTCCGGCTTTGTCGGTTTTTGGTATTACCAAAGGAATATTTATTCTAAAGAAATTTTAAGGTTAGAAATTTTGGCGCCAGATGAAGTGGATCTTGCAGAGGGGTTAGAATATATTGTTAAATACAAAAATAATGGAAACTCAACACTGGAAGAGCCCCGACTTGTTTTTGAATATCCAGAATACTCAATACCCGAAGAAAATAGAGTTATTCGCCAGGAATTGACCTTAGAAGATATTTATCCAGGACAAGAACGCACTATTTCTTTTAAAGGGAGGCTTTTAGGCAAGGATGGAGACGTGAAGACCGCGAGAGCCGTTCTAAGTTATCGGCCAAAGAATTTAAAAACCCGATATGAGGCAGAAACTTCTCATATTACTCGTATAAAATCGGTTCCTATTAATTTTGAATTTGATCTTTCTTCAAAAATTGAATCTGGAAAAGAAATTAATTTCAGACTAAATTATTTTTCTAACGTTGACTATCCTCTTTCTGATTTAAGAATTAAAATTGAATACCCTTCTGATTTTGAGTTTGAAGAATCTACGCCAAAAGCCCTTGATAAAACCGAATGGGATATCGGTCTTTTAAATAAAGCTGAAGGAGGAAGAATTGAGATCGTGGGGAATATTTTAGGAGAGGTCGGAGAAGAAAAAAAATTCAAGGCCGAGCTTGGTACCTGGCAGGAAGGAGAATTTGTTTTATTAAAAGAAGTTATTCGGGGAATCCAAATCGTTAAACCCGCTTTATACATTTCCCAACAAATTAATGGAAATCCCAAATATATAGCCAGCCCGGGGGATTTACTTCATTACGAAATTTTCTTTAAAAATATCGGCGAAGACGATTTAAAAGACATGTTTTTAGTGGCGAGATTAGAGGGCAGCGCTCTTGATCTTGAAACTTTAAAAGCTCCCTTAGGAGAGTTTGAGCTGGGAGATAATTCAATAGTTTTTGACTGGAGGCGTGTTTTCAAACTCCAGCTTTTAGGGACCCAAGAAGAAGGAAAAGTTGAATTCTGGGTTGAGTTAAAAAAAGACTGGGAGATGACAGGTTCTAAAGATAAAAATCCTTTGATTCGAAACAAAGTTTATCTTTCTCAAGCTCGAGAAGAATTCACTACAAAGGTTAATTCAAAGTTAGAAATTATTCAAAAGGGGTATTTTCAAGATGAAGTTTTTGGAAACTCAGGGCCAATACCTCCAAAAGCGGATGAGTCCACAACCTATACCATTATTTGGCGGGCAAAAAACTATTTTAACGATGTTAAAAACGTAAAAGTGAAGGCAACCTTGGGACAGGGGGTAAAGCCAAGCGGTAAAATTTTTCCCGAAGGGACCAGTTTAACTTTTGATTCTCAAAGTAAAGAATTAGTCTGGCAGGTCGGAGACATGGAGGCTGGCCAAGGCATTTTAAATGATGCCCCTAATGTTTCTTTTCAAATTACTTTAACTCCTGTTTTAAGCCAAAGAGGGCAAATTTTAACCCTTATTAAAGAAGCTGAAATTTCCGGGGAAGACCAGTGGACCGAAACGAAGACAGGAACAGAATCTTTATTGATTGACACTACTTTGCCGGATGACCAGACAGTAAGCGAAGAAATGGGAAGAGTACAATAGTTTTGATATTATTTTCTTTTGACAAACTATTTTAAAATAGTATGATTGGATGAAGGAGAAGGAGGTGAATAAGAAACTTGAAAAAAATAATAGTGGCTTTAGCTTTAAGTCTAGCAATTCTTCTAATAACTCCAGTTGCCGGCATAGCAGTCTCTCAAGCAGTTAGCACTGTAGGAGTAGAAACAACAATAGTTGTCCCTATCGCGATAGGGGCCTCAGTAGTAGCTTTAGTAGTAACACCAGCTATTTCACTCATTAATTTTGGACTAGGCCCAGGTCCTCCCGAATTCTGCGTTCAACTGATTACTTTAGCGAGAACTCATACCAGAAAATTCCACACAGCAATAAATCAAGCGATTAAAAGTATATATCATAAAAGGCTGGAACTTTTTTCTCCAGCCCTATTTTTTTTGGAAAAAAATATGGTAAAATAGAGTTGATGGTAAATGATTTATTTCAAAAAATTGTATCTTTATCTAAAAGACGAGGGTTTGTTTTCCAGTCCTCGGAAATTTATGGCGGCTTTGGTGGCGCTTATGATTTCGGTCCCCTGGGAGTGGAGCTGAAGCGAAATATTAAAAAGGCCTGGTGGGAAGAGATGACAAGAGGTCAGGAAAATATAGTTGGATTGGATGCGGCAATTTTAATGACTCCTAAGGTTTGGCAGGCTTCTGGCCACCTAACTGCCGGTTTTGCCGATGAATTGGTAGAATGTAAGTCTTGTCATAAAAGATTTCGGATTGAGGAAATAAAGGAAAATAAATGTCCCCAATGCGGAGGCAAACTAACAAAGCCAAGAAAGTTTAATTTAATGATGAAAACTTTTATTGGTCCAGTTGAAGAAAAAGCAGCCAAAGCTTACTTAAGACCGGAAACTTGTCAGGGAATTTATGTTAACTTTGAGAATATTGTTAATTCAATGAGATTAAAAATTCCTTTCGGGGTGGCTCAGATTGGAAAAGCCTTTCGAAATGAAATTAACCCTAAAGACTTTATTTACCGCACCCGGGAATTTGAACAAATGGAAATGCAGTGGTTTTCTCAACCAAAAGATGCTCCAAAATATTTTGAGTACTGGAAAAAAGAGAGGATAAACTGGTATCTTAATTTAGGTATTAAAAAAGAGAATTTAAGAGTAAGAGAAGTTCCTGCTAAAGAAAGATCTCATTACGCCAAGCGCCAAATTGATATTGAGTATAAATTTCCCTTTGGCTGGCAAGAGATTGAAGGGGTTCACAATCGGGGAGACTTTGACTTGTCAAACCATTCTAAATATTCCGGAAAAGACTTGCAATATTTTGATGAGGAAAATAAGAAGAAATATTTCCCCTATATTATTGAAACTTCAATTGGCGTTGACAGGTCGCTCTTTGCTTTTTTAGCAGATAGTTATCTTGAAGTTAAAGGCGGTCGGACAAAAACCACAAAATCCAGCAAAGAGACAGAAGCTTTATTAAAACTTCATAAATCCTTGGCCCCTATAAAAGTGGCAGTTTTACCCTTAGTGAAAAACAAGCCCAAGTTGGTTAAGAAAGCCAAAGACGTTTATAAAACGCTTAAATCACATTTTGTTTGCCAATACGACGAAGTGGGATCAATTGGTCGGAGGTATCGAAGACAAGACGAGATCGGTACTCTTTTCTGTCTGACCGTGGATTTTGATTCATTAAAACAAAAGGATTTGACTATTCGGGAACGCGACACAATGAAGCAAAAGAGGGTGAAGATTAAAGATTTAAAAGAAACTATTGATAAGATTTTGAGAATTAGATATAAAGCTTAGAGAAAGGTGTATTGAAAATTACCAGGAAAAGAAGAGAAAGAAATAGAAGATATATTAAAAGACCTTGAAACGCTCCAGCCAGGAACAAAAAGAATGTTGCTTAAAAACAAAGATAAAATATTAAAGTTCTTTAAAGAAGATTAAAAAGCTCCTTAGAGATCGTTAATATAGTACTATAAAGAAGGTATTATTTATTTGATGCCTCTTTTTATTTTAAAGGCGATAGAGTATAATTTAATAAAGATAATGTTTAAGAAGATTACTCTTAAAAATGGTTTGCGGATTATTATTGTTCCCCAAAAAAGTACTCTGGCAGTAACTGTTTTAGCTTTAGTGGGAACTGGTTCAAAGTATGAGAAAAAAGAAGTTAACGGTATTTCTCATTTCTTGGAACACATGTTTTTTAAAGGAACAAAGAAAAGAAAAGACAAACTAGAGATTGCCGAAACCCTAGACAGGGTTGGGGGAATGTACAATGCTTTTACCGGGCAAGAATACACAGGTTATTTTGCCAAGGTAGATGCCAGTCATTTTGATTTGGCTTTAGACTGGGTTTCAGATATATTTTTGAACAGTTTTATTCCGGAAAAGGAAGTGAAAAGGGAAAAAGGGGTAATCATTGAAGAGATTAACATGCACTATGATAATCCTATGAGCCATGTCCAGCTTTTGTGGTCAAGACTCTTATACGGCGATCAACCGGCTGGCTGGGATATTGCCGGAACCAAAGAAAGCGTTTCAAAAATTTCTCGCCAAAACCTACTGGAATACATGAAGAGCCAGTATGTCTCTTCAAACACTATTGTTTGCGTGGCAGGCAAGGTAAAAGAAGACAAGGCTATAAGCCAGGTTAAAAAGTATTTTTCCAAAATCAAAGAAACTAAAGCTAAAGAAAAAATAAAGGTGATTGAGAGACAAACTCAGCCAGAATGCATTTTGCATAACAGGAAAACCGATCAAACTCATCTTTGTTTGGGGGTCAGAGCTTATAATATATTTCATCCTAATAGGTATGTTCAAGATATACTGGCTGTTATTTTAGGCGGAATGATGAGTTCCCGGCTTTTTATGAAGGTGAGAGAAGAATTGGGCTTAGCTTATTACGTAAAGACTGAAGTTTCTTCAGATTTAGATTCAGGCTATTTGGTCACTCAGGCTGGGGTGAGGAACGAAAACGCTGAAAAAGCAGTTTCCGTTATTCTAAAAGAGTACAAAAAGGCATATCAGAGAAGAATTCCTTCCAAAGAGCTAAAAAAAGCCAAAGATTATCTTAAAGGGAAAATGATTTTAGAATTAGAGTCTTCGGACGCTAGAGCTGGTTTTTTTGCCGGTCAGGAATTGCTTGAAAAGCGAATTTTGACACCAGAAGAAATCTCTATTAAAATTAATAAGGTTTCAGCTGACGATATTCTTAAAGTAGCCAAGGATATTTTTCAACCTAAAAAATTAAATTTAGCCCTAATCGGCCCTTTCGAAGATAAAAATAAATTTCAAAAGATATTAAAAATATGAACCAAGAACGATTTTTAGATATTTCCTGGGGATCGATTTTTAAGTTTGCCGTTGCCGGTTTGGTTTTTTATATTATTTATTTGATTAAAGATCTTATAGTTTGGTTTCTTTTTGCTTTAATACTTTCGGTTTTATTTAACCCGGCCATTGATTTTTTAAGCAAAAGAATAATACCACGCGTATTAGCCGTTACCCTGGTTTACTTGGGATTCATGGGAGTTTTAGCCTTTTTAATTTATTTCACCGTTCCAACCTTTATTTCAGAGATTCAACAATTTTCTCAAATCTTTCCTCAATACTTTGATAAAATCTCCCCTCCTCTTCGTGGGTTGGGACTAGAGGCTTTTGAAAGTTTCGAAAGCTTTATTAGTGTTATCAGTATTACCCTTGGGAGCATGGCTTCCAATATTTTTAATGCCATATTTTCCATTTTTGGAGGAATTTTCTCAACCGTTTTTGTCGTTACCATAGCTATATTTCTTTCCTTGGAAGGGAAGTCAGTCGAAAAGGCCCTTGTCCTTCTTTCGCCTAAAAAATACGAAAATTATGTTTTGTCTCTTTGGGCAAAAAGCCAACAGAATGTTTCTGGTTGGCTTGGGGTAAGAGTTCTGGGTATGGTCTTCGTTGGAGTAATTTCTTACGTTGCCTTTCTGCTGCTTAATATAAAATATCCTTTCAGTTTGGCTTTAATGGCCGGAGCATTAGAATTCATTCCTATTATCGGCCCTTTGATTATGGGGATAGTCTTGCTGACTTTGGTTTCCTTAGATTCTTTAGTTAAAGCGATTTTTGTCTTAATTTTCTTTATTATCATTCAACAAATTGAAGGAAATATTCTTACTCCGGTTTTGACTCAAAAGTTTATCCGTCTGCCCCGGCCCTGGTCTTAATTTCTTTATCCGCTGGAGGCGTGCTTTTTGGAATATGGGGAGCTATTTTCTTTGTTCCCTTAGCTGGAATATTATTTGAGTTTTTTAGGGACTTTTTGAAAAAGAGAAAAGAAGAAAAAACAATCTCTTAGGAGATCGTTTGTGATGATTGGAAAATAAAGCGGCGCTTTTGCGCCATTTTATTTTATTTATTACCTTAAGAAAAAAACTGCTATAATTACTATTATCAGCTGATTAGGGATTGTCAAAAAAGAAGAGACTTTTTTATCTTCAGGAAAATGAATTTTTAAGTGGAGATCATTGTGTATTTTAAGCCATTTAGAGGAGAATATTAAATTCAGGAAAATTAAAACATCAACCAACACGGCAAAAAAAGCGCCTAACAATACAAAAATATCTCTTGAGAAAAACAAAATGATTCCTAACCCTAAGAGCATGTCCAGCCCTCCTTTTAAAAATTCGGGCAAAGATTCCCCCCAATTTTTTATTTGGATATTTTTAACAAAATAATCCCAATGAGGTAAAGAGTCAAGAAAGTAATGGCTGAAAAAAGCAAGAAGAAAAGCCAGGGGAATTATTTTAATTTGGGTTGCTATAGCCGCTCCCACTAAAAGATGAATGGTAAAAATCATAGAAAACAGTCAATAATGTGATAAGATGAATTAAGAATATTATACCACATGTTAAAGAAGAAATTCTATATCACAACTAGCGTCGTCTATACCAACGCTCTTCCCCATTTGGGGTTTGCTTTAGAAGTTATTCAGGCCGATGTTTTAGCCAGGTATCACCGTCTTTTAGGAAAAGACGTTTTCTTCTCGACCGGAACTGACGAACACGGCGCAAAAAACGTTAAAGCTGCTAAAGAAGCTGGTATGGATCCCAAGGAGTTTGTTGATAAGATTACTGAACGTTTTAAAGAATTAAGGAAAACTCTAAATTTATCTTATAATGATTTTATCCGTACTACCGATCAAAAGCGTCACTGGCCATCAATGAAAAAAGTTTGGCTAAATCTAAAAGAAGCCGGTGATATTTACAAAAAAGCATATAAAGGGCTTTATTGCCCAGGATGTGAAGCCTTTGTAACCAAGAAAGACTTAATTAATGGCAAGTGTTATATCCATAAGAAAAAACCTGATGTTATTTCCGAGGAGAACTATTTTTTCAGACTTTCAAAATATTCAAAAAAGATTGAGAAGATAATTAAAAAAGAAGAAATAAAAGTTGTTCCTTCAAGCCGTAAAAACGAGATATTAAATTTTATAAAACAAGGTCTTAATGACGTGAGTTTCTCTCGGCCGAGAAAAGATTTAAAATGGGCTGTTCCCGTACCCGATGATAAAGAGGCGAGCGTTTATGTCTGGGCAGAGGCTCTTACAAACTATATTTCCGTATTGAATTATTATCAAAACTCAATAAAATTCAAGAGGTTCTGGCCAGCTGATATTCATTGTATTGGCAAGGATATACTGAGATTTCATGCTGCAATTTGGCCGGGAATGCTTTTATCGTTAGGGCTACCATTGCCAAAAACTATTTTCGTTCACGGATTTATTACGGTTGATAACCAAAAAATGTCAAAGAGCTTGGGAAATATTATTGACCCTTTTGAATTGGTTAAAAAATACAAAACCGATCCTGTCAGGTATTTTCTTTTACGAGAGATTCCCTCGACCGAAGACGGCGATTTTACCTATGAGAAGTTTGAGAAGCGATATAGTGCCGATTTATCTGGCGGACTTGGTAATTTAATAGCCAGGGTTTTAACTATGGCAGAAAAATCCGGATTTAAGGATGGAAATCCAATACCCAAAAATAAGGAATTTATCAATAAGACATGGAAAAAATACGAAAAGGCCTTAAAAGAGTTTAAGTTTAACATGGCTTTATCTGCGATTTGGGAGCTTATTAGTTTTGCTGATCAGTATATTGAAAAGGAAAAACCCTGGGAAGAATCTAAAAACCAAACAACCGTTATTAATAATTTATTAATTATTTTAACTAACATTGCTTTTCTTCTCCAGCCTTTTCTTCCAGAAACCTCAGAGAAAATTTTCAAACAGTTAGGAGTGAAATCAACAGATAAGAAATGGAAGTTTAAGATAAAAAAGGGAAAAATCCTCTTCCCCCGGATTTAAAAACTTTGACTTTTAGCATATAAAATGATATTAACAATTGTTAGATTGAGGAGGGTTCGCATAACGGCTATTGCACCGGTCTCGAAAACCGGAGCCCTAAAAAGGCTTGCAGGTTCGAATCCTGCACCCTCCGCCAAAAAATCTTATGTTTAATCCTTTTAATAAAACAAAAAAAGAACCAAAAGACTTAAAAGAAATTTTAGATTACTTAAAGACTTTAGATAAGGATATTAAAAAACTAGCCCAAAACCTAGAGGGTTTTAAAAAGGAAAGCGAAAATACTTTTCAAAAAATAGGGATAGTTAGATTTAATCCTTTTGAGGGAATTGGAGGAGATCAGAGTTTTTCCATAGCTTTGCTTGACGCTAAAAACAACGGTCTCGTTATAAGCTCTCTTTATAGTAAAGAAGGGAGCCGGGTTTTTGCCAAGCCAGTAGAAAGCGGGAAGTCAAAATATCAGTTATCTGAAGAAGAGAAGAAAGCTTTAGAAAAAGCCATAGCTAAATAGGGAAATAAAAACATGAATAAGGCGAAGCGCTTAATTATTATCGGCTTCTTTTTTTATTCAATATGACAAAACTTAATGAAAACCGAAAAGAAAATATTCAGCCAAGACCGCCAGTAGTAGTGGTGGTTGGGCATATTGACCATGGGAAAACAGCCCTTCTTGATTCTATTAGGAAAAGCCGGGTTAGAGAAAAGGAATCAGGAGGAATTACTCAGCACATTGGAGCTTATGAGGTAGAAAAAGAGGGAAGGAAGATAACCTTTATTGATACTCCCGGGCACGAAGCTTTTTCCCAAATGAGATCTCGTGGAGCCAGGGTAGCCGATATCGCCGTTTTAGTGGTGGCAGCTGACGAAGGAGTAAAACCCCAGACCAAAGAAGCTATTTCCCATATTAAAAAATCCGGAGTTCCAATTATTGTTGCTTTAAATAAAATTGATAAACCAGAGGCAAATCCAGACAAAGTAAAAGGCGAGCTAGCTAAAAACGATATTTTAGTTGAATCAATGGGAGGGAAGATTCCCTCAATAGAAACTTCAGCTAAAGAAGGGAAAGGAATTACAGAACTCCTGGAAATAATATTATTGGTAGCTGAAATGGAAAACTTAAAGGGGGATATTAACAAACCAGGAGAAGGAGCGGTTATAGAAGCTTACTTAGACGCTAAACGCGGCCCTACGGCTACTCTTCTTTTAAGAGACGGAGCTTTAAATAAGGGAGATATAGTGGCTACTCCCTCGACTTCAGGGAAAATTAAAATTTTAGAGAATTTTCAAGGAGACTTAATTGAAAAATCATTGCCTTCAATGCCAATAATTGTTTTGGGACTAAACAGTGTTCCCCAAGTCGGAGAAAAGTTTAAAGTTTTTCCAGACATGGAATCAGCTCTTAAATATGTTGAAAAAAAGGAACGAAAAGCAGAAAAGGCAGAAGTGATTTTCGTTGAGCCCGGCAAAAAAGTTCTGAACATAATTTTAAAAGCAGATGTTTTAGGTATTTTAGAAGCGATTGAGGGAATGATTAAGATACTTCCTCAAGAAAGAGTTTTACTCAGAGTTCTTAAAAGCGAGGTCGGGGATATAAATGAATCAGATATTAAATTAGCCCAATCAAGCCGAGCAAGTATTTTTGGCTTCAGGGTGAAAGTAAACTCCAGCCTTTTGAGGATAGCTGAGAGAGAAAAAGTGAGAATAATTACTTTTGAGGTTATTTATGAATTGGTTCAAGGAATCAGGCAGGTTATGGAGAAAGTTATGAAGCCAGAAAAAGTAAGAGTTGACTTAGGGAAGATGAAAGCTTTGGTTATTTTCCTGACAGAAAAAAACCGTCAGATTGTCGGAGGTAAAATTTTAGAAGGAGAAGTAAAAAAAGGAACTTTAATTGAGGTTTTACGCAACGATGAACTGATTGGAAGGGGAAGGCTGATTAGCCTTCAAAAAGAAAAGAAGAATATTGAAAGCGCCAGAAAGGGCGAGGAAATCGGCATACTCTATGAAGGCGATGTCAAAATTGAAGAGAGAGATACTTTGCTGATTTATCTTGAAGAAAAACATAAAGGCGAGCTTTAACCATCATGAACAGGCGCATCCAACGCATTAATGAATTAATAAAAAGAGAGCTTTCTCAATTTGTTTTGAGAGAACTGGATTTTCCAAAAAATATTTTAATTACCATAACCAGGGTGGAAACTTCTGTTGATCTCAGCCGGGCCAAAGTCTATATTAGCACTATGCCAGAGGATACGGTTAAAAAAGTTTTAAAGATTTTAAACAACCAAGTTTATGATTTTCAACAGAAAATTAATAAAAGGCTTAATATGAGACCTGTTCCCCAAATTAAGTTTCTGGAAGAAAAGAAGACCAGAGAGGCGGGAATAATTGAAGAATTATTAGAGAAAGTACACAAAAAAGATGCCTGACTCAATTACTCATCAATTTTCTCTAGTTAATAAATCATTAAAGAGGGCAAAAAATGTTCTTATTACTTCTCACGAAAACCCAGATGCTGATGCTGTTGGGTCTCTCTTAGCCCTCAATAGCGCTTTTCTGAAATTAAATATTAAGAGTGTTTGCTATTTATCAGACCAGCCGTCCCCTTCTCTTAATTTTTTACCTCATTTTTTTGATATAAAAAATTCCTTAGATTCAATGAATTTTGATCTCTTGTTTTGCCTAGACTACGGCGATTTCAAACGGTTGAAATTACCCAATTCTTTTCATAAAAAGCCGATGATTACCTTTGACCATCACAGAGGAGAACAGGAAGGATTCGTTAAAATCATTAGACCTGATTTTTCTTCAACCGCAGAACTTATTTATTACTTTTTAAAAGAAGCAAAAATTGAAATCGATAAGCCGATTGCTACCTGTCTTTTAGCCGGAATTGTTTCCGATACCGGGATATTTTCTCATATTTCTACTTCTGCTCAAACAATGAAGGTGGCATCTGACCTTTTGATTAAAGGGGCTCCCTTAACAAAGATTATTCGTCAAGAGTTGATTCCAAGATATGGAACTTTAAATAATAAAATTTGGGGTCAAGTTTTGTCCAGGGTAAAATTTGAAAAACAGAAGGGGTTAGCTTATTCTTCTCTTACTTATGAGAACCTCAAAGAACAATCAATTAATTCTTTGAATTTAACCGGCGTCGCCTCGACAATTTCCACTATTTTTCCGGCAAACCTCAGTTTATTTTTAGTTGAATATGAAAAGGGGAAAATCAGGGGAAGCTTGAGATCAGAACCCTTTCGTGGAAAAAGAGTTGATTCAATCGCTAGGATCATGGGCGGAGGAGGCCATCCTTATGCCGCTGGGTTCAAATGCGATGGAACAATTGAAGAGGTATTGAAAAAAGTGCAAAATCTGATAATATAGGAAGGTAATTAGGCCACGTAGCCAAGTAGCTAAGGCGGCGCTCTGCAAAAGCGCTATACGTGAGTGCAAATCTCGCCGTGGCCTCAAAAATGCCCGGGTGGTGGAATTGGTATACACGAGGGACTTAAAATCCCTTGGGTGAAAACCCTTGCGAGTTCGACTCTCGCCCCGGGCACAAAAAAACAGGCCGTAAAATACGGCCTGTTTTTTAAAATTAAGAAATTAAATTATCCTTCGAGAATTTCTATATACGTTCTTTTAGCTCCAAATTCCAAAGCTTCTTTTTTAGATGAAAACCAGATGTCGAAGTGATAATCTCCTTTTTTCCAACTCATTCGGTCTTCAACTACGAAAATCTTATCTCCATAAATTTCAGGCAATCTGACTTTAGTTCCAAAAGGCAACATATTGTTAGCTATAATTCCATCTTTTACCAAGGTGCCGGCAGCCGTAATAAATGGATCGTCATCTGTTTCTTCAGGAGAAGATGAATAGGCCGTGACTACAACTTTTACTTCCCGTTTCACCTTTAGTTGGGGGGGATTTGAGACAGGAAGGAGAGAATTGTCTTGGGTTATTGACAGAGGTTCTTGCTGAAAATATTCAAGGTTAGTTTTGGAATCCTCTGTTTCTTGAGATATGAAACTAAAAATAGGGGAACCCCAAAAGGTTAATCCCGTTATAACTACAGATGCTATTAATAATTTCGTTTTCCACTCGTTTTTTTGTATAAATTTCATAAAATTCAATTTAAAAACCCTTCTGAGAGGGTTGTATTATTCTAGTTGATTCTAAGGAAATGTCAAGGTGTTTTCAGGCACCCTGATTTTTAAGAGGATATGCGTTTTTTATTGAGCGGGTGATGGGATTCGCACCCACGACCTTTTCCTTGGCAAGGAAACGTTCTATCTACTGAACTACACCCGCCTATTGTGCCGAGAGCCGGGATCGAACCGGCGACCCTACGCTTTTCAAGCGCATGCTCTACCACTGAGCTACCTCGGCATATGTGGACGGCATAGGACTCGAACCTATAACCTCCTGCGTGTAAAGCAGGCGCTCTAACCATTGAGCTAGCCGTCCAATTTGTGCGGACGGTGGGACTTGAACCCACACGAGGTAAAACCTCACAGAGCCTCAGTCTGTTCCGTATACCAATTCCGGCACGTCCGCATTTTATTTTTCTACTTTAATTTCTTCAGTTTTCTTAACTTCTTTTGGTTCTTCCTTAGCTATAACTTCAGCAAATTCTTTTCTCTTTAATCTTGCCCTTTCTCCTTTGGCTGTTCTTAGGTAATACAATTTTGCCCTTCTTGTTTTTCCTCTTCTTATAATTTCTATTTTTTCAATAACAGGGGAATGAAGCGGGAAGATTTTTTCTACTCCAATTCCGGAAATTACTTTTCTTACCGTAATGGTTCCGCCCATTTCTTTATTATGTTTCCTTGCTAAAACCAAGCCTTCAAACATCTGGATTTTTTCCTTATCACCTTCTTTAATTTTTTGATATACCCGAACTGTATCACCCGAACGAATGTCGGGCAGATCAGATTTTTTCTGCGATTTATTAAATTTATTAAGTTTTTCTGACATAGTTTGTGAATTTTAATTACTTAAGCTTCTCTATTACATTTTTTAAGTCTTTTGGCAAGTCCGATTTAAACTCTTTTTCTTTACCATCCATTAATTTTATCTTTAAGTATCTGGCATGAAGGAATTGGCGGTTTAATCCTTTAGGGCAAGGTTGATTTTTAAATCCATAAAGCTTGTCTCCGGCAATAGGATTTCCTAAATAGGCCAGGTGTGCTCGAATTTGGTGTTTTCTACCCGATTGAGGTTCAACTTCAAGTAAAGTATAGTCTTTAAATCTTTGCAATACCCTGTATTTATTTATCGCCTCTCTTAATCTGGTTCTTTTAGCGGATGGTTCTGTCGGTAAATAGACTTTCTGTTTTCTTCTGTCTTTTGGCGAACGTCCCAATAAAGTCTCTATCATCCCTTCTTGATTTTTAATATTTCCAACCACTAAAGCAATATACTTTTTCTCAACTTTTCTTTTCTGAAACTGCTTTTGGAGAAATTCCAGCGCTTCATCGTTTTTTGCTACAAGTAAAACCCCAGACGTGTCTTTATCTAGCCGATGGACTCTTTTTGGGATATCATCTGCAACCACTCCAGCTAGCTTGTCAGCCACTAAAAGATTTTCATCCTCATAAATAATCTTTAACTTCATGTGGGCGTGACAGGACTTGAACCTGTGACCTTCTCGATGTCACCGAGACGCTCTGGCCAGCTGAGCTACACGCCCATTTTCAAGCTTTAATATATCATTTTTTGAATTGTACTTCAACCTTTAAGCTAAAAGACCCGTTATAGCGGGGCTTTTGAGTTTGTGCGCGTGCTTGGATTTGAACCAAGGACCCCGGCTTTATAAGAGCCGTGCTCTAACCACTGAGCTACACGCGCTCGCGTTTTTCTAACCACTTTGGCAATTCACTGATTGACTCTAAGACGTAATCAGGGCTGACCCTGCCATACTCTTGCCAATTTTCTTTAGAAGATATTGGCCCCGTACAGACACCAATAAAATTAATACCAATTGATTTTGCCGCTTTTGTTCCTACTAATGTATCGTCAATCAGCAGTATTTCTTCTTTTTTAATTTTCTTTTTCTCTGCCCATTTAAGGATTTTATCAAAGACTTCTGGATTGGGTTTAAAAGCTTGATGGAAGACGTGGTTTTCGTGGATTGCTTCCTGATTTTTCATTTCAGGATTGCCCCAGCTTTGAACAAAGTCTAAGAAATTAATTAATCCTTCTTTTCTTAAATAATATTTAAGATCATGGGATCTTGCAGTAATAAGGGCGGTGGTTAAATTCTTTCTCTTTAACTCTTGAAGGATTTTATTTACCCCTTTTATTAAAGGTATTTCATCTTGCTTTTGAAGGATCATCCAGGTTTTTCCAAAAATTTCTACTTCTTTTTCATCAAGCAAAGGAAACATTCTCTTAATACCAATTGGCCCCGGGTAGCCCCAATTCAATATAAATGTTTTTTCGTTGGGTTCTGGCAATTTATCTGCCAAGACCAACCCATCTTTTATTAGTTTATCCCGCGTTTTTAATACCGCTTTCTTGGCGGTTCCAAAAGAATCCAAAATAGGTCCATCAAAATCAAAAATTATTAACTTATGCATAACTTACTTTATTTTCTTACCCTTAACTTTCTTAACTTTTATCATTTTCTCGAATTCTTCCCTTTCAATAGTTTCTTTTTCAATAAGGACATCGGCAACCTTAGTTAATAATTTTCTTTTTTTCTTTAAGATTCTGGCGGCTGACTTTTGGGCGTCATTGATCAGCAAGCTAACCTCTTGATCTATTTGGCTAGCTATTTTTTCAGAATAATTCCTTTGTTCTCCTATGTCTTTTCCCAAGAATACCAATTCTTCTTTTTCCCCAAAGGCAACAGGGCCCAGTTTTTTTGACATCCCGTATTCTTTAACGAGTTTTCTCGCGAGATTTGAAGCCTTTTCTAAATCAGATGAAGCTCCTGTAGTAATCTCTTTAAATACTAGCTTTTCAGCAGAATATCCTCCAAGCAGAGTCGCTAGCTCGCCTAAAAAGTTTGATTTGGTTTTCAGATATTTTTCCCTGCTCGGGAGTTTTAAGGTGTAACCGGCTGCTCTTCCCCTGGCAACAATCGATACTTTTCTAATAGGTTCGCTTTCTGGTATGAAGCTAGCGACCACGGCGTGTCCGGCTTCGTGGTAGGCAGCAATTTCTTTTTCTTTATTTGATAAGATGTGGCTTTTTCTTTCCGGCCCCAAAAGGACTTTATCAATGGATTCTAAAAGCTCATCTTGGTAAACCTGTTGTTTGTTGCGTCTGGCAGCTAGAATGGCTGACTCGTTAACCAAGTTAGCTAAATCTGCTCCAGAGAATCCAGGAGTTCTTTCAGCTATTTCTCGTAAGTTAACATTTAAGGACAAAGGTTTTCCCTTGCAGTGAATTTTCAGGATATCTTCTCTGTCATTAATATCGGGCAGGTCTAAAACCACTCTTCTGTCAAATCGTCCAGGTCTCAAAAGAGCTGGGTCCAGGACATCGGGCCTGTTGGTCGCTGCCATAATTATTACATTAGTTTCTCTTTCAAAGCCGTCCATCTCAACGAGAATTTGGTTTAATGTTTGTTCTCTTTCATCATGTCCTCCTCCTAGGCCCGCTCCCCGGTGGCGGCCGACAGCATCCAATTCATCAATAAAAATTATAGCTGGAGCTGCTTTTTTGGCTGTAGCAAAAAGATCACGTACTCTTGAGGCGCCGATTCCGACAAACATCTCAACGAATTCAGATCCCGATATATGAAAGAAAGGAACCCGGGCCTCTCCAGCTACCGCTCTGGCCAATAGAGTTTTACCTGTCCCGGGAGGTCCCATTAAAAGCACGCCTCTGGGAATTCTCGCTCCCATTTGTAAGAATTTCTTAGGATTTTTCAAAAAATCTATCACTTCTTTCAATTCTTCTTTTGTTTCTTTAAGCCCAGCTACATTTTTAAAGGTAATTCTTTCTTTTGAATGCCCTTCAGCTCCAAAGAGTCGAGCTTTGGCTTTGGAAAAATCAAAAGCCTGCATAGCTCCGGACTTGGCTTGACGTAAAATCATCCATAAGAAAAGGCCTATGATTAAAATAGGGAACAAAAGCATGGAAATAGGAAGGAGCCATACCATTATTCCTCCTGCTTCTTCTGATTTAATCTCGATCAGGTTTAATTTTTCATTATCCACTCCGTAATTTATTAGAGATTGAGAAAGTGCAGATTCTATTTCTTTTTTGGATTTAGCTTCAGTCTCATCTGTATAGGTGATTGAAATATTATTCCCAGAAATCAATATTCCCTTAACTTTCTCTTGGTTGATATCCTGGACTAATTGGCTTAAGGGAATTTCCTTTATTTCTTCAAAAGGCTGATAAACCAAAGTAAAAATACCAGATATTATCAGGAAGATTAAGAGGATAATAAGAAAATTTTTAGTTAGGCTTTTAATCGGACTGCGATTTTTCATTGATTTGTACTATTCAGTTTAACATTTTTTATTAAAAAATCAATAAAAAAATATCCTCCTTTGTGTTTTTGTTCAAAACACGCTGGAGGTTTTCTTAGGTAGACTTTAGTTGTTCTTTTCGTATTTACTTTCATCAACCAGGATAGCTTTGATTCCGGGGTTAAGAGTGCTTATGTCTTGGGTAATGCCAACCAGATCTCGCAAGTCATGTGCTTTAGACTCGAAAGTATTTACCTTGATTTTGCCATTACCAAGCCCTTCTATTTCTATTGTTAGATGACCTGTGTTTTTGGAATGGTAATCAGTCCAATTTGGCTTGTGAATTACTATGCATCCTTTATCTCCATTAAGGATATTTATTGCGGTTGTATTGGTTTTGGAGTTTCTTGCTCGGATGCGTTCTTCCCACCTATAGAGATCGGCTAATCCGTCCTCTATTGTTATTGGAAAGTAATTTTTTTCATTATCTGGTACTTTGAAGTTTGGTGGTTGCAGTGAAACCCATCTTGGTTTCCCTTCATGGGTGATTCCGCACTTTTTCAGAAAGCTGATGCTGTCATTAGTATCAACTATTCTGCCCTTTTTGTTTTGGACTTTTAATCGTACTATGGCAAATGTACCATTACAGTTGATCCGGAAAGCAACGAATCCATTTTCACCTTGGCAGGCAATATGAAGAGGAATAGTATCTTTTCTTAGATCCAGTTCCTTAGCTTTCTCTTTAGCTTTGTTTATAACGAGTCTGTCATTGCGTTTCTGTTCATTTATTGCTTTCTCATTAGCTTTAGATATTTCTGCAGCATAAGGATTTTTTTTAGTTAGAGTTTCGATCATCTGAA